>SXGT01000997.1_pt1 | contig 23264 bp, 20 predicted proteins | sample 3176221 | NCBI WGS metagenome assembly SXGT01 (sample SAMN11356862, study PRJNA531348) | freshwater metagenome | isolation source: freshwater sample F1-120 | place: China: Fuxian Lake, Yuxi | collected 2017-12-25
CATCCTCGAGGCAGTCCAATCGACGGGATATGACCGGCTTGACGTCGTGGCTGCCGACACATCGCTTGAAGCCGCCGAGATTGAGCTTATCTCCGTCCTGTCCCGCGAACATGTCCTGCGCCGCAAACTGACGGTTCCATCTGTCTCGGAAAGGTACGACCACATCCTGCTCGACTGTCGCCCATCCGTCGGTGTCCTGACAATCAATGCGATGGTTGCGTCTGACCGCGTGCTCGTGCCTGTGGAAACCCAGTACTTTGCTCTCGAAAGCGTGCACACGCTGATGTCGGTCGTGCAGACTGTCCGCGAGACCCTGAATCCGGCATTGACCATTGCCGGCATTGTCCCGACCAAGCACGAGCCACGGGTCAGGGTTTGCCAGGTTGTCCTCAAGGGTCTGGAGGAACGGTATCCGTCCTACCTCACCCGGACGATAATCCGGAAATACGTCGCCTATCCCGAGGCACAGTTGCGCGGTGCACCGATCCACATTGCCGCGCCCGGGAGCGAAGCCGACGACGCCTACCGGGCATTGGCACTGGAGATCCTCGGCGCGGGTCCGGCGATTGGACCAGTCCCAGTGAAGACGCCACGCCGATCCCGACGGAACCAGGCGGGCGTCGCCCAACCAGGCCTGCCTCTTGAGTGACCGGACCGCGTACCCGGACTGGCAGGGCACGGCCGTCCGCGACCACTCGACTAAGGGGGACTCTGCATGACCGATGACAAAGGTAACTCGGATCAGGTTGCCGGTGATGCCTCGCCGGTGCGCCAAGGCCCGGGGCGCAGGCGCGGTTCACTCTCCGGACTGACCGACGTCCTGCGACGCCGAACGGCGACCGAGGCACTCTACGTCCGTCCGGGATCACCTCCGGAACGCATGCAAGACCGCGTCGACACGGGAACCCCTGCGCAAGTCGGTGCCAACACGCCGGATGGCGACCGAGACAGCGCCCGTGAGGCCGGGGTTCGTGCATCCCTCGCTGCGATCATGCGTACCGGTAGTGGCGTCCTCACCGATGTCCCGCTTGCCGATCTAAGGCCAAACACTTTTCAGCCACGGATGCACTTCGCGCGTCGCCCGTTGGAGGAACTCGCCCGTAGTCTGGCTGACGAGGGCCAGATCGAGCCGGTGATCGCCCGGCGGGTCTTCAGTGATGGCCTTGAGACGCTCGAGCTTGTTGCCGGGGCGCGACGCCTTGAGGCCGCCCGGATTTGCGATGCGACCATCCGCCCGTTCCCGACCCTGCGCACGGAGATCCGTGACCTGACGGATGAAGAGGCCGAACGCCTGTCCCTGATCGAGAACCTTCAACGTGAGAACCTGACGCCCCTGGAGGAGGGGTACCGCTACAGCCATCTGCAGCGACGTGACCCGACACGGTGGTCAGTGCGGGCAATCGCCGACTTCGTGCACAAGAAGAAGAGCACCATCCAGAACCGTCTCAACCTCGTGCGCGACCTGGCGATTGCCGAGGCGGTCCTGGGTGAGCGAATCCCGCCCACCGCGGGGTTCCACATCATGCGGTTGCCCATGGAAATGCGGGCAACGTACCTTGCCGAAGCCGTCCGACACGGCCTGACCGTCGAACAGGTCCGTGCCGATGTCGATCGGCGCATCACCATCCTTCGAGGCACTGCCAACGGCGTCGACCCAGGGGTCATTGACGTGGCCTTGGTCGGATCCGACGCAGATGTCACCGCGCTTTCCGCCATCGCGCCCATCGACGGTGGTACGTCCCAGACGAGCCGAGCGGTGCACTTGCGTCACTTTCGGGCCCAACGCGTGCAGGTGAGTCTCCGGATTGACGAACTCGAGGCCGAACTGCGTCGGCACGTCATTGCATTCCGCGAACTCTCGTCAGAGATTGCCAAACTTGACGGATTGCACGACTGACATTGCGCCGCCTCGCTCTTCGTATAGAAGGGAATCGCGCGGGCGAGTGCAATTCTGCCCTGGTTGAACGCACGACCACGTCAGGCGACGACACCAAATGTCAGGTAGATGTCAGGTTTGGTGTCTCGCACGATGTCATACTGTGCCGGTGAAAGGGGCAAGCATGCTTACCGAACCAGCGAACATTGACTCGATGCTTCCTGTCGTGTCATTTGCGACAGAGACGCTGGATGACGACACCCGTGACGACAGTGACGGCGTGGCCGAACAGGCTGCGGCTGCCACCGCACCGGTCCTCACTCCGGTCGAGACAGACGCACTCTTCACCAAACTGATCGAACAGTACGAGCAACCAATTTTCCAGTACGCCTACCGCCTGCTTGGTGATCCCGAGGATGCACGCGACTTCACGCAGGATGCCTTCATGAAGGCGTATCGCAAGCTTCCCGAGACGCTCGCCAAGGGGAATTTCCAGGCCCAAGCGTGGCTGTATCGCATCGCCACGAATGTCTGTCTGGACGAACTCCGGCACCGTCGCCTGCTCAAGTGGCAGCCGTGGGACTCATTCATCTCGCTCTTCCACCCGAGCCAGGTAGCACGCGACAATCCTGAGCGGGATGCGATGCAGACCGAGACCAAGGGCGAAGTCGCCGCGGTTCTTGAACGCCTTTCGCCACGGTACCGGTCGGCCCTCATCATGCGTGAGTACTACGGTCTTGGGTACGAGGAAATCGCCGGGACGCTTGGCACATCCCGCACCGCAGTCAAGACCCTCCTGCTCCGAGCTCGTGAGAGTTTCCGGTTGCACTACGCCAAGATGCACCCGAACCTCGCTGCCCAGGCGCGTGGCCCCCGCGTGCTTCCGCGCGCAATGGGGCGCACTGCAAACACTCCAGGTACCCTTGCCCAGGAACTCGTGGCCGGCTAGCGCCAAGCCTGTGGCACCATCGCTACCCAGACCTGATTGACAGACCCTCCACCAGTCCGGCCAATGAAGAACGGACTGCCGGAGGGTCTTCGTATTCTGCCTGTGCTCAGCTGAACGGCTGCCGCTTGATCGGTGCAACGATTCGCGGAGGGGTGCGTCGTGAGGCAAACCGCTCATCTTCCACCTCCTTTCGCGACCGCTCGAGGCGTTCGGTCAGGTTGATGTCCGCACCACCTTCGGCGCCGACCCGTCCCCCGACCCGCACCATCGCCGGAACCCGCGTCAACCGCCCCAGGACAACGACTTCGCCTTGGTTCAGGCCGGGCAGGTCGTCGAGTAGCGCCTGCGACACCACTTCCGAGGCCCGTTGGATTGCCTTCTGGTCGTCCGGATTGGTCAGCCTCATGATCAGCTGTGACGCGCATTGGGAGAGGGTGTCGTCGGAAATCTTCGACGGTCGCTGGGTCACGACGATCAGGAAAACCCCAAACTTCCGCCCTTCGGATGCGACCGTGTTGATGATCCGCGACGCGCGGGTGGTTTCCCTCCCCCCGGGGACGAGGTTGTGTGCCTCTTCCAGGACCACGAAGACCGGGTTCGTCAGTTCGCCACCAAGGGCGCGCTGCCACAGGTTTGAGAGAAGCCACTCGGCCGTGTAGGCCATCACGCCTTTTTCAGCACCGGCGAGATCGAGAACCGTCAGTTTCATCGGTTGCAGGATGGCGTTCAAATCGATTGTCGACTGGCTCCAGATCGGGTACTTCTCGAGTTTGCGGATGTACCGGAGTGCACTTCTGGCCGCGACCATCTCGCGGTCATCGACCGATGCGCCTCTGGACCCGGTGGCCCGGGGAGGGGTAGGACCAGAATGGTTGTCTCCGCGCTCTCGCTTGGTGACCGTCACGGTCGTGGCGTGATCGATCGCCCGGATCAGGTCCAGTTGCGCAGCCGCGTCGTCGAGGTCGGGACGGGGGGATGCGACGGTGCCTGCGCCTTTGTCCGTCGCATCGCCATCGAAATCGTCGAGCGGGACACCTGAGAAGTCTGCCAGGTGCTGGGCGAGGAACCGCGGATTGAAGTCGACCCGGTCGCGACGGAGGCGGATGCAGGCATTGACCACTGCCTCACGGATCCGCTCGGCATTTGATGGGACGCCGGCAACGTCACAAATCTCCTCGCCATCGAGGCCGGAGAACCGGATGGTGTATCTCGACGACGGTCCGCACAGGTCATCGGGATAGCGCTGCCGACCCGCGATCGGGACCCGGTACAGCTGGATGCGGTCGTGGTTCGGTGCCTTCCGTGCGTGTTCGTACGGAACAGCCTCATCTCCGCGCAGCTTTCGCAACTGGACATAATCAGAGTTTGGATCGAGGACGACGATGGTGGCTCCCAATCCCAGAAGTTCCTCCAGCACCTTCCCGGCGAGGTATGACTTGCCCGCGCCGGTCTGCGCGATGATGGCGAGGTGCCTTGACAGGCCGTTCGGGTCGAGTGCGACTTCCACGGTCCGCCGGTTCATGAGTGTGCCGAGCGTGATCGACGAACCCGACGACCGCGCGAAGAACTTGCGCAGGAGTTCATCGGGAGCCAGATGCACCCGTGTGCCCGGCAGCACGGCGTTCCTGGCTGCCCGGACGGTCTGCTGGTCGCTGTCGAGATAGCCGACCACCGCGGCTTCGACGCGCAGCCGAGGCGGAAAGGTGACCCGGTGGTTCAGGACGGTCTCTGCACCAAGGAAATCGATCCGGTCATCAAGGGTGATGACATCTGCGGTGATGTTGGTCACTTGGGCAAGAAGATCGACGGTGACGGTTGTGTCACCACGACGCTCGCGCATCCCGGCGACCACGACATACTCGAGTCGCGGAGGTACGAGTTCCTCGCTACTGACGAAACTGAACCCGATCGGTGTCGACTCTCCCGTGACATACCCAATGGCCACCGTTTCCGGAGGATCGCCACGGGATGCCAACGCGTCGATCTTCCGGATGCCCGGTGTGGTCATGTGATCTTGTCCCGTGTCCATGCCGGCAGTTCCTCGGTTCGGTGTCGGTCAACTGGTGCATTCTCGTGGGTCGGGCACTGCATCGCGATGTGCGGGCGAATCATAGTACAAACGTTCCAGTTGACGTACATGGTGGCACCCTTCAATGCGGGACTGGAACCGCGCGTCGGTTCGGTGCATCATGTGGTGAACACGCACTCCGGACCAACGAGGCGTATCTAGACCGGGCGTAGTGAAGTGGGATTGTGTGTGTTTTGCTTACCGGGATGTTCCGGATCACGCAGGAGGTTCAGGTGGCGCCACGGACCGGTCCGACGATCCATGAAGTCCTCCGCAGTGTTCCCCTGCTTCGGGGACTGACCCAGACCCAGCTCGTTGAAATGGGTCGTATGGCGCGTACCCATCGTTTTGATCGTGAGGAGATCGTCTTCCTGCAAGGAGATCCGGGCGATGCGGTTCACGTGATCCTGCATGGTGAGGTCAAGGTTGTCGTGGCTTCGCGTGCCGGCCATGAGGCAATCCTGGCCTTCCTAGGCGAGGGGGAGAGTTTTGGGGAGATGTCCCTCCTTGACGATTTGCCTCGTTCCGCCACAATCCAGGCCACGGCCCCGACCACGACGCTCTCACTGCAGAAGACCGAATTCCATCGGTTGTTGCGTGACGCGCCGGATGTTTCCCTGCGTCTCCTCCGCGCTCTGGCGAGGCGCCTGCGGGAGTCCGGCATGTTGGTCCAGGATGCGGCCTTCCTTGACGTTGGAGAACGCCTCGCGAAGAAACTCCTGGCGATGGCACTTCCGGATGGTGACGACGTCGGAACCCGTGCCCGCCTGGTCCCGCCGGTCGAACTGCGGATTACCCAGCAGGATCTCGCCTCGATGATCGGAGCGACCCGTGAAAGTGTCAACAAGGCACTGTCGAACTACCGGTCACGGGGCACGATCACCATCGCCAGGAACCGGGTGATCCTCAACGACATCGAAGCACTACGTCGGATCGTTGACGCGTCGTTCGATTGAGTTCGTTTTGGGCAGGGATGCCGGCGGACCGGCGGGTGAAGCCGTGCCCGACGCCAGACGTCCATAGAGGCGCTCAAGCTGGCGGTCGTCCTCGTAGTGGATGACGACCTTGCCTCCGCGCCGTCTCTGCACCAGATCGACACGCGTGGTGGTGTCGCCGAGCACCGACTGGATGCGCTGTGCGACCGGATGGGTTTCGAGCGGGTTGGGGGGAAGTGGTGGGACCGACCCTAGCAACCGCTTCACAAGCGTCTCGGTCTGTCGCACGTTGAGGCCTTCCCGGATGACCCGGGACGCCACTTCCCGTTGACGGATGCTGTCAGGCAAGGCGAGAAGCGCCCGGGCGTGCCCTTCGGACAGGTCGCCATCCCGGAGGTCCTGCTGCACACTTGGGGGCAACTGCAGCAAGCGCAGGGTGTTGGTGATCGTGTGCCGGCTGCGCCCCACGCGCTTGCCGATGGCCTCGTGGGTCATGCCGAAGTCGCTGGACAGTTGGCGATAGGCGCCGGCAGCTTCAAGGGCGTTCAGGTCCGACCGCTGGATATTCTCGACCAGTGCGAGTTCAAGCCACTCCTGTTGTGTTGTAGCCCGGACCGACACGGGAACGCGCAACAGGCCGATCATCCGACTTGCCTGCCACCGTCGTTCCCCGGCGATCAACTGGTACCGGGGCAGTCCCCCATCCAGCGGTGGCAGTGGGCTTACCAGCAGTGGTTGCAAGACGCCGTGCACGCGGATTGAGTCCGCAAGGTCGGCCATTGCGACTTCGTCGAAGACCTGTCGTGGTTGACGCGGGTTCGCCTCGATGCGGTCGATATCCACCTCAAAGGGAGTACCGTCCGGTTTGGCCTCACTGTGAGGTTCGAGTGCGCGTGTCGTGGCTGCGGGTTGAGGTGTTGATGCGATCAATGCATCGAGACCCCGCCCGAGGCCCCGTCGTGCTGGCATTGCTACACCCCCACCAACGTTGCGGGCCGGGGGGCGTCGAGCCGGGCATCAAGTTCGGCTGCTAGGGCACGGTACGCCCCGGCACCGCGTCCGGAGGGGTCGTACCGCATGATCGACTGGCCGTAGCTGGGTGCCTCGCCCAGGCGGATTGTCCGCGGGATCATCGTTGACAAGAAGACGTCCGGGAAGTGCGTGCGGACCTCCTCGACGACATGCTGGCCGAGACCAGTACGTGAATCGAACATGGTCATCAACAGGAAGAGACCTCGCAATTCCGGGTTGAGACGGTCGCGGACCCGGCGCAAGGTATCGAGCAACTGGGTCAGACCTTCCAAGGCTAGGTATTCGCACTGGATTGGCGCGAGAACTGACGCGGACGCAACCAGTGCGTTCAGGGTAAGCAACCCGAGGGCCGGCGGGCAGTCAATCAGCACGTAGTCGTAGGTCTCGATCGAACCGACAAGCCCGTTCCGCAACCGTTCCACCCGGTTTGCCTGTCCGACGAGTTCGGTTTCCACGCCGGCCAGGTCTGGTGACGATGGGATCAGGTCGAGGCGCGCGCCGTCGGGAACCTGCTTCCCGGCGGCGTCGATCACGGCGACGATGACCGATGTGGCGGTGACCTCTCCCAGCAGCAGTTCGTAGGCGCCGGGGAGGCCCTTGCTGGACCCAACAGCACTGGTCAGGTTTGCCTGGGGGTCAATATCCACGAGCAGGACCCGGCGCCCAAGTGCGGTAAGAGCCGCGCCGAGGCTTGCCACGGTGGTCGTCTTCCCGACGCCACCCTTCTGGTTCGCAACCGCAATGATCCGGGTCACCATGCGTGGTTCTCGTCCTCCGGCCAGTGTGGTGCGCCCGTGGAGTGCGGCCGTGAGCAGGCCACTGCGCCCCATCCACCCCGCCGCCCCTTTTGTTCGCACGCTTCGCACGCTGCCAAATTTCCACAGCCTTCGCTCGTGTTCACCGCCCGGTGCGTGCCGGTGCCGCCGAACGATCCAGGTCTGGCCGATTCTAGCCCTCAACCGCCACTCGCGGTGGTTCGGTGCGCAAAGCGTTCTGGTTTCAAGTGGCACCGAGGTCACACTTGTAGCCATGTCTGATGCACGCGGATGCCCGGCGGGGAGGCGTTGTGCCGGTCCACCGGGACGGCGAAACGCTTCAGCACCTCATTGCCTGGGCGACGTTTACCGAGAGCCGCTTCCGTAGGGCCATCGACCGAGACGTCTCTTCGGACGTTCCTGCGGTTGTCCCCGGTTTGGCCCGTCGTAGCCACGAGGCGCGAACGCGGGCCCGTGTCGGCGACCTACTTGAGGGCGAACAGGTCGCCGTCCCGGGGGTCGTGACGCATCATCGTCTGCCGGCCCCGATCCCTGGCGTGGCTTGAACGTCCGCGCGTCACCGCCCCCCCCTCGCCGATCGATTTCCAGACGCGCCGCTGCCCCACTTGCGGCTGACCGTTTCGACCTCGAGTGGCCAATGGATGAGATTCACCAATCCACAGCGCAATGTAGGGAGTGGGGGTCACACGATCGCCGGTGGCGTCCGGGAGTCGAATTCGTCGATCGGTTCGATGGCAAGGTCGATGGCGTGGAAGTCCGATGCAAGCAATCCCATGTACAGGAGGGAATGCCAGACGGTTTCGATGCGCATTTCTTCGCGGAGGACACCCTCCACGGCAAACCCGCACTTCTCGTAGGTGCGGCGTGCCCGGTGATTGAACTCGAGGACGCGGAGGTAGACCTTGTGGAGGTGCAGGTCGTTGAACGCAAAGCGGAGGGTAAGCCGGAGCGCCTCGCTTCCGAAGCCCCTGTCCCGGTGTCCGGCACCGATCCAGATTGACAGCTCGGCCGCGTTGTGCGGGATCGCACGGTCCCAAAGGCTCACTAAGCCAAGTGGTTCGCCAACGAGATCGGTAATCATCAAATCCGTTAGCGCAGCACTTTGGTCACCCAACGGCACGTGCCGCCACAACCATGCCGAGGGCGACGAGTCTATTCCCATGAAGTGATCGATTTCCGGATCGGAGCGCAAGCGCGCCAGTTCGGCCTGGTCACTTTCGATCGCGCGCCTGATCTGGACTAGCCGTCCTGCCCGCAGGACCGGCAGACGTCGTGAGTTCCCGCGCATAGGCGCGCATTATCTCACAGGTGACCGTAGCTTTCCTTCATGACGGCCCCGGGCCGCGCACGTCCCGGTTGCATCGGGTGGTGGCGTCCGAAGCCTTGTCCGGCGCACGCTTGTCGTCATCGTCGCAGCCGTCCTGACACCGGTCATCGCGCTCGTTCTGGAGACAGTCCATCTGCTGCATACGCACTGCTTGTCGGCGCTTGTCACGATCGATCACGCCTTGCTTCCCCTCTGTCTGCAGGCGGACGTGTCAAACATCGGGGTTGCCTTGAACCGGTGTGTACTCTTCTGGAACTCACCAGTGAACGTACCGCCGAGGCGAGCGCCAACGCCAGAGACAAGAACACGTTCTGGCAGGACATCCGGGTTTGCCTGATCTGCCTCTTCACCGTCCTCGGGATCAGCGCGACGATGGTCTGTCGCATCGCGCCGTACCAAGTTGGTCGCGCCCTGACTTTCCGAGGCCCCGAAGCTGTTCGCGGATGAAGCCGATCAGCTACCAGATCATTCGGCAGAGAGGCCGACTGTTCCCCCGGCATTGCATTCAAGATCATCCGCACAAGAAGGGTTCTCCGCACCTGTTTGATCGAAGCTGATGAAGTCCGTCGTTTCGTCCGTCCCAGCTAAGATGTCGGTCAAATAGCCCACATTCCGGATGAGTTCGTAGAACCGTTTCATTTCCCTGCTGGCGATCCTCATCATCTCATTCAAGCTCGACTTTACGCTCGAAGTTGACCGGGTTGGCACGCAATTCATCAATATCCCGCCGGCGATGTGGTGGCCCGTAGTGACCATCATCACCACCTGCAACGCCGCCATGTTTCCAGTCACCCTCGCCAGCCGCGTCGTGGCGATGGTCACCGATACCGCGGGACTGGCCCCTTTTTCGGCATCGTCACCGGCGTGGGCGCCCTTTACCTCGTGAGTTCCCGGTTCGGGTCGAGTGGGGAGGAGACCGACGATGGTGGCACCTTGAACGCAGTGAGCGTCTTGACGACGCCACCCGGGCCGTTCAACACCTGCCGGCCCAGCCCATTCCGTCTCCTGTCGGCGGAAACCGCGGGTAGCAATAAGAAAACCCATCCCGGCGGTGTTCCAGGACGGGCTGCAAGGGTATTTCCTGACGTTTGTCTTTTTCGATTCCCCGGCGTTCGTGGTTGGTTTACGCGATGGTGATCTCGATGGTCTCGATCACGTCACCCGGGGTCGAGGATCGGCCCGGGTCGCGTTCCGAGATGGACTTCAGAACGTCAAGTCCTTTCACCACCGTGCCGAAGACCGCGTGCTTGCCGTCCAGGTGAGGTGTTGGTCCGTACGTGATGAAGAACTGGCTTCCGTTGGTGTTCGGACCTGCATTCGCCATCGACAGGATTCCGGCATCCCCGTGACGGTTCTTCAGCGCGGATGCCTCGTCGTTGAACCGGTATCCCGGGCCACCGCGTCCCGTGCCGGTCGGGTCACCCGTTTGTGCCATGAAGCCGGGGATCACCCGGTGGAATGTCACGCCATCGTAGAAGCCGTCCTGGGCCAGGAACACGAAGTTGTTCACCGTGAGCGGCGCCGACTTGGCGTACAACTGGATGACGATGTCGCCCTTCGCAGTCTTGATGGTCGCGGTGTGGTCCTTTTCTGGGTCGATGCTGAGTTCCGGAGGCGCGTCGTACTGCTTCGACATCGTGGGTTTCCTTTCCGCCCGTGCCAGACGGCATTTCCGGGCGTGTCCGCCGGTCGCCGGTCGCCGTGGGGTGGCCAAGAGTGTAGCGTTGCGATCCGTTTCCCGAGAGGTTAGTATGGTAGGGCGTGACACGTTCTGTCGGTATCAGGCATGTTGTAGTTTGCGGACGTCGCCACAGCGAACCAAGCGGTGCTGACGCAAGTCATTTCTGGGAGCACGGAGAATGGTGAAGCAAGCACCCGCGAGACCCGATCAAAGTCTTCAACAAAACGGGCACGCCTCGGTGCATGCCGACGGTTACGGTCCCAACGGCTCTGCCCATTCCAATGGTGTGCCGGAACCGGAGCACGGTGCTCCCCCTCGTTCTGGTGGGTTAAAGGGCCTTGCGGAGGATGCAATCCTTCATCCCCATACTCCGGCCTACGACGTCACCTTGAAGGTGGTTTTGGTTGCCATCCTCGCGAGCATCTGCATTCTTGCACTTGAGACCATCCATCCGTTGGTGGACGATTACAAGTCAACCTTTCACGCGATTGACCTTGTCCTCCTCATCGTTTTTACCGCTGAATATTTGCTGAACGTCTGGGTCGCCCCCAACCGCAAGGCATACATCTTCTCGCTCTGGGGGGTGGTGGATTTCCTAGCCATTGCGCCCGCCTACATCGAGATGGCGTTTGGCGGGATGGCGAGCATGGTCATGCTGAGGCAACTGCGCATTCTGCGCGTCATGCGCATGCTGAAGCTTCTGAAATTAGCCGCCGAGAAGGCTGCCGAGTCGGCCGCGCAGGCGACGGAGAAGAAGTCCACCTTCCTGATGGACATCCAGATTTACATGATCTGCTTGTTCACAGTCCTCACAATCAGTTCGTCGCTCCTTCACCTCTTCGAGGGAGTTGGACCGACGGTGCCAGAAATGACTTCGGATGCTCTGGCCGCACTTGCGAAAGGTGAAGAGGACGGGGATCCACCAGTGTGGGCCAACGACCCCATGGTTCAGTTGTACGCAGAGCGGGCTGAGAAAGGGTGGAGCAACCCTGTCTACACATACACTAGTGTCCCCAAAGCCTATTGGTGGTCAATCGTCACTCTGACGACCACTGGCTACGGCGACATGTTCCCCGTCACGCTTGCCGGGCGTATTGTTGCCGGTGCCACCATGCTCTCTGGTTTGGCACTTTTCTCGCTCTTGACAAGCGTCGTCGGTCGTGCACTCATGACTTCACTCTTTGGCAGGGGAGATGATGACGACACTGTTGGCCACAAGATCGTTGTGATCGGTGGTGGGCGCCTGCCTGAAGGCGTGGATGTCGTGGCGCTCGTTGCGGGTGCGGGCGGGGATGCGGATGGTGCGGATGGTGCGGATGCCAAGGGTCGAGCGGTTGCCGACGCCGGCACGGCGCGTGAGCGTAGCACCTTGGAAGTTGCTTTCTTCGATGCCGATGTAAAACTCTCGGATATCACCGCATCCGCCAGTCACGTCGCCGACGGCATGGTTATGGCGGCGTCCGCCGGACCGGGCGACCAAAACGACGCACTCAAGCGCGAGAATGCAGGTGCCTTCGACAGGTTCATCTACGATGCGTTCGCCGACTCCACCTCGAAACTGTTCATGCCGATGCAGAGATTCCTGACGGGTCTGATCTTCGCATCGGTTGTCCTGGTGGTGGCGGACTCGATCAAAGAGGTCCACGACGGGTATCACACCTGGTTCGAGTGGATCGAGCGGATAATCGTGTTCTGCTTCACCTTCGAGTTCATCGCGAGCTATCGTCTGGCGCCTAAGAAGCTTGCTTACGTATTCAGCATGTGGGGAATGATCGATCTACTGGCTGTGCTTCCGACCTACATCGATATCGGCATCAACGTTCTGGCCTACATGGGCGTGCAGATGCAACTTGGAGGAGGCTTGCTTTTCAAGGTGCTTCGTATGCTTCGGGTCCTACGGATGCTCCGGACCCTCAAGCTCGCAAAGGCGGCGGCTGCGAACATGCAAAAGACCATGCAAGGGGGTGGGTCGTCTTTCTGGAGCGACTTGCAGATCTACTTGATTGCCCTCTTCACTGTCCTCGTCATTTCTTCAACATTGATGTGGAACGTGGAGTACGATCCGCTCGCCGACCCGCCGTCGACGACGCAGTTCATCAATATCCCGGCTTCGATGTGGTGGGGGATTGTGACCCTTTGTACGGTCGGCTATGGCGACATGTTCCCGATAACCACCGCGGGCCGGGTAATCGCGGGCGTGACAATGCTCTGTGGGCTGGCACTGTTTGGGATCCTGACAAGCGTAATAGGGCGTGCGCTGATGGCGTCACTGTTCGGTGAGGGGAAGGAGCCCGATCCTCAGGTTGTCTACCTCGACGCACCGTCCGATGATCCTGCACCAGTGTTGACAAGTTTGGAGAGGCTCGTAGTGCTTCGTTCGGCAGGTGCCCTGAATGACGAGGAGTTCGAGCGGGCGAAGTCGCAGGTTCTTGCCACTGGCGCGTAAGCAGCATCATTACGGGTGAGGGGAGTTGCAAGGGTCGCGTTCCCCCACCCGACCTCACTTTGTGTCTTGACCGCGCGATGGCGCAGGCGCCACCGCTGATGCCTGCGCCTGTCGCTTCCGCCGTTGAACCGCTGCCGATCAGTCTGCACGCAGCGGACTTCTGGATTGACGGGCGACGGGATGCAGCCTTGACAGGTGGTAAACCCCTTTTTCCGGACCGCCCTGGCTCATCCGTCAGCGTTGGTGCCAACCATTGTCGATCACTTCGGCTCCGTCACGTACGGCAATTGATGGAGCACACACCCGACTGTCGCGCCGTTCGCGGGCATTTGATTGACTTGCCTGGCGTGCCGTGAACCACCACCGTTCCTCCTGGGATCAGGCCAACGGTGTCGCAGACCAAGTAAGCAAAGGCCAGATGCATCCAATTGCTGTGTGTCCTCGTGCCGGCGGTGTACGTTTGGGGGTGTGGATGCCTGGGCGGGTGTTCCGAAGGCGGCTTGGGGTACGGGCAGACCGCGATACCGTGGATGAGTGCCGTGGACATGAACGGTCTCGCGGGATACTGGAGGGCTTTTGGTGAACGAAAGCCCTGACCGGCCCGTAACTGCCTTTCCGGTTCCGGACGATGGACCGGAATATGGGACGACCCCTACCGGGGCACCGGTTGCGGTGGCCGGGCGGTACCGCGACGCAATCACTGCCGGGGTCGCTACCTCTGATGGTCGGGCAATCCGGAACATCCTGGTGCCACTTGACGGGACGGCGATTGCCGAGGCGGCAATGCCCCACGCCGTGACGTTGGTCAAGTCAACAGGTGCGTCCTTGTATCTCGTTCGGGTCGTTGCATCACCCGTGGTCGCTGTCCTGCCTTCGGTCGCAACCGAACTTTCATCTGGTGGACAACTCGGCACGGATGTGAACGAGGTGTACATGAACCAGGCCGGGCAGGGCGCGGGTGTTGGAGGGAGCTCTTTGGGAGACCCCCTTGCCATCGGGGCAACCGTGTATCTCGGGGAGATCACGGACCGGTTGCGGGCGCAGGGAATGACCGTACTGCCCATCGTACGCGTCGGACCTCCGGGCCAGGTGATCGCATCGGTGGCCACGGCCCTCGGTATCGACCTCCTCATCGTGGCCAGCGAACCCCATAGTGGTCTGGCACGCCTCGTCGCGGGAAGCGTTGCCGACGAACTTCTACGGACGGCGCCATGTCCGGTCATGTATGTTCGGACGGGCCCGGCACCAGTTGCGGGTCTTGTTGACGGCCTCCGCAATTTCGCGCGTGATGTCGCCCTTGCGGGCGCACTTTCATCGATCCGATTGGGGATGCGCGAAGTTCCAGTCGACCGCATCACCGGCAGTGTCGGCCGTGGTCACGAACTCAATGCATCATTCCTGCCCCGACGGCCTCGCAAGGATGACACAGCAAGGTTCGAGGGGGTAAGGGACCGTCTCGAACAAGGCATGCCCATGCCTCCGATTGAGCTTTACAAGTTTGGATACAACTATTATGTTCTTGACGGACATCACCGGGTTGCGGCAGCCCGGCAACTTGGCATCCGCGAACTTGAGGCCGAGGTCAGCGAATACTTTTCGTCCTCGGATGCTGAGCAGCAACAGGTCTTCGTGGAACGGAGGGCCTTCGAGCGCCAGACCGGCCTGACGAAGGTGGGCGCATCACGCGTTGGAACGTACCCGGCTCTTCTCGAGCTGATTTCGGTACCGCCGGAGCGGGAGAACCGCCTGCCGGTTGGCGCGACGGCGGGTCAGGCCTCCCGAGACGCGTGGAGCCGGTGGTACTTCGGGTTCTTCCGGGAAATGCAGCGGTCGATGCGCGCCCAAGGCCTCAATGCTGCATTCCCCGGCGAACGTTCGGCAGACATCCTCGTCCGCTTGGCGCAGTTTCGCGAGAGTGAGGCACGCCTCGGTCTGGAAGTCAGTTGGGAGCGGGCGGTCGGCCACTTCGCCGCCGCCTATGGCCGACGCCCCCGTGGCCGGGGATGGAGCCTTCTTGATCTGGTCGCTGGGGGTCGTGGCTGACGAACCCACGACCTGCCTGTTTCGGCTCACGGGCTACCCCGGATAGCCGTACGTACAATCACCGGACAGGGGGTTGGACCCGATGGTCGCCCGGTTGGGCGAGGAATGTGTCAACCGGATGCTCGGCTGAGGAGAAAGTCCGTGGTCACACCGGCCGATATCGCTGAGGCTTCGCGTCGAATTGCCGGGCGCGTCCGGGTCACGCCCGTCATGCATCTTGAGGCCGGGTCGTTCGGATCTGCCGGGCAGCTCGTGATCAAACTGGAATCGTTGCAACGATCCGGTTCATTCAAGGCTCGTGGGGCGTTCAACCGGATCTTGTCCGCGGACGTGCCAACTTCCGGCGTCATTGCCGCATCTGGTGGCAATCACGGGGCGGCCGTTGCGCTTGCCGCATCATCGCTTGGCTTCAGAGCCGAGATCTATGTTCCCGAAATCGCTCCTCCCTCCAAAGAGGCGCGACTTCGGGCCTACGGCGCCGAGGTAACGGTCACCGGCCAACGATTCCAACATACCTACCAAGCCATGCAGCATCGGGCCGCCGAGACCGGTGCCTTGGTGGTGCATCCGTACGATCAGCCAGAGATCCTTGCCGGGGCGGGTACGCTCGGCATGGAACTTGAGGATCAGGTTACCCATGTGGACACCGTGTTGATTGCGGTCGGTGGTGGTGGATTGATCGGCGGTGTTGCCTCGTGGTTTGCCGGACGCGTTCGTGTCGTCGGGGTGGAACCGTTTGCATGCGCGACCCTGCACGATGCCATGAAGGCCGGGATGCCGGTTGATGTCCCGACGGGTGGCATCGCGGTCGACAGTCTCGGTGCCACGCGAATCGGCAGTCTCACCTTTGACACCGCCCGGCAGTTCATCGACCGCGTTGTCCTGGTCGAAGATGATGCGATCCGCGATGCACAATTGCAGGCATGGGACAGCCTGCGGATTGCGCTGGAACCTGGCGGAGCCACCACCTTGGCCGCCGTTTTGTCTGGTGCGTATGTGCCCGGCGCGGGGGAACGCGTCGCGGTCATCCTGTGCGGAGGCAACCTGGACCCGGCGTCATTGCACGCCTGACCTCCGCACACACCTTTCTCCTGTGGACCGCCACATCATTCGGACACTGGTTTGGTTCAGAGGTACCATCACGAGTAGTAGAAACCGCGATGAAACGAGGGTTGGTTCGCTGAATAGCCAGACAAGTACTCCCCACATTCAAACTGCGTCCCCGCCCGACCCCCCCACGCAGCACTTGCGGAGTTATCAGCACCGGCCGATCATTGCTGCGGATGCGCTGATTCTCCGACTGACGGCTACCTTCGGTTGTGCCGGTTTTGCGCTTCTGGTAGTTCAGTCGCTATTCCACGACTGGAACCGCGCCGTGGCTGGCCTTATCTATGGAGCCACCCTCGCCGCCTCGTCGGTTGCGTCGATGGTTTACAACCGGTATTTCCGCCACTTGGCAGGCACCCGGGGCAACCGGAACTGGCGAATGCTGGATCACATCGCCATCTTCCTGCTGATCGCGGGCACTTACACTCCGTTCGCCTGGATCGGCTTCAGTGATGGTGGTGGCTACCTGCTTCCCCTTGTCTGGACACTTGCCGGCATCGGGATTGTCCTGAAGTTCATCGTGAAGTTCCGTTTTCCAATGCTTTTCGTCGCGCTCTACATGGCGATGGGGTGGGTCGTGATCATCGGTGCCGAGCGTCTTTTCACAGATCTTGACCCGGTTGTCCTCGGCCTACTTTTTGCCGGGGGCGTGGCCTACACCGTCGGGGTGCCGTTCCACCTGCTGAAGAATTGGGTCTGGTATTCGGCCGTGTGGCACGGCTTCGTCCTGACTGCGTCAGTCATCCATTTCGTTGCGATCTGGGCGTTCATCCTCCCGGTTGCCTGACACCGTGAACTGCGACCCCGCCTGATCTACATACGGTTTGCTTCGCTAAGGTTCCCAACGGCGTACAATCGTGGGGCGGGGCTACCGGCGTTGGAAACGGGACCCCCCGCCCTCGGTGGGCATGGGGGTGGGGGTCGGCACGTTGCCCGTTTCTCCGCATCGCCTTCACCGGTTTGAGAACTGGGTCCCGATGTCATTCCGATCGGTGCGGAAGTGCCGACAGGAAGCTCGAAGGGTCGATGCATGGTGCTGTCCCGGCGCGCCGGTGAAGCGCAGATTGAGCAGTTGCGTCCGATGGGCTTGGCGTCCTCGTCGGACCATTTTGTCCGGGCTCGAAGGGAGACGCGACGATCTTTGCTGCGCCTGGGTGCAGGCGCCGCCCGCCTGGCGGTGCTGCCCGCCATCATGGGTGCTTCGGCGTGTGGCCGGCAGGTGGAGAAAGCACCGGTCACGCTCAAGTGGTACTCGTGGGGACCGGAACTTCCGCTGCCCTTCACGGCCGGTCCCGGCATCAACAATCGCCTCAACTGGAACCAGGTGGCGGGCCAGTTTGCCTCATCGGCAGTGGCGTCGGGTGGTGCGGTACCGACACCGGGAGGCGGGAACCCCACGCCTGTCCCTACAGACAAGCTGCTCGAACAGCAGATCTCCTCGTTCACGAGTGAGCGCGAGGATGTCAATGTCACGATCATGACCGAGAGGTTTGATCGGTACAACGACAAGCTCATGGCGTTCAGTGCGTCCGGCCAGATGCCTGACGTGGTTGTCTACGATGGGCCAAACGCCCTGCCGCTGCTCAAGGCCGGAATGTTCTATCCGCTGCAGCGCTTGCAAGGGGTGTCTGGTCGAGCTTTCCTCGCTGAGTACCAGCCTGGCTACCTTGACGCCAGTGCCTTCCGCGGCCGATTGTTCGGACTGCCCTACCAAGCTCGCCAGCTGGTTTTGTATGTCAACAAGTCAGCATTTTCCGGGCTATCGCTTCCGCCTGCGACGTGGGGCAGTCCCGACTGGACATGGGGCCACTTCCTGGAAAAGGCGAGCCAGTTGACCCAGCGCGGACCGGGCGGGGGGTTCCGCCAGTTCGGCACTCTGGTGACTGGGAGGCCGTTCTGGGCGTCACTCATCCGGCAGAACGGGGTGTCGGAGTTCACCCGGGAAGTTTCGCGGTCGCGCTATGCCGAGGCGGGGGTGCACGAGGCCCTGCAATGGGCGTCGGACCTGGTGTGGCGGTATGGTGTCGCCCCGAGTGAACAGCAGAACCCCACCGGCCAGACCTACACCTTCGATGGGGGCCAGATTGCCATGTGGATCTGGTATCAGCACTCGCTTCCCCTGCTGTCGGCGAGGAACCTCGGGTTCGATTGGGACGTATACCCGCTTCCGTCTTCGAAGCAGTCGGCAACTTACGCCGACTGGTCGTTCATCTCGATCAGCGCAACGACGGCGTCCGTCGATCAGGCGTGGGACCTTGCGCGGTACCTTGCCGGCCCGGACGGCGACCAGCGGGCACTGCGGACGGGGATCGCCTCGCCAATCGTCCGAGGTTCCGAACCACGCTTCATGACCGGTGGCGCGGCGACGAGGAACCGTGCCGCCGCGATCCAGGCGGCACAACAGGTCATTGCCGTCCGCCCACTCCACGAATCCTGGGATCAGCTGACCGGACTGATCGACTACTACCTGCGTCCAGTGTGGACCGGTCAGGAACGGGCGTCGTACGCGACCCGCGACCTTGCACGGGCGCTTGATGCGGTTCTGGGCGGGATAGGACAGGGCGGCCCGGCAATCGGCAATGCGCCAGCGCCTGAGTGAACGGTCTGGGGAGGCTCAGGCGTGATCCGCGTTGTTGCGGATTTCGTCAGGCGTAACGTTGGTACCGGCAGTGGCGAACGGCACGCCAAGTCGCCCCTCGATGGCATTGCAATAGCCAGGATCGCGTTCGATCATCATCCATCGGCGCGCAAGTCGTTGGGCGACGAGACCGGTCGTGCCCGTGCCGGCGAACGGATCGAGCACCAGGTCTCCCGGCCGGCTTGTTGCCAGGACGATTCGCTCAAGCAAGGACGCCGGCTTCTGGGTGCTGTGTATCTTGCGCCCCGACGAATCACGCAGCCTTTCGCGACCACCGCAGATTGGCATGTACCAGTCTGATCGCATCTGCTTGCCTCCGTTCAACTCCTTCATCGCCTGGTAGTTGAACGTGGTTCGCGTCGACGTCTCACTCTTCTTGGCCCAGATCAGGGTCTCGTGGGCATTCGTGAAGCGCACCCCGCGGAAGTGGGGCATCGGGTTTGCCTTGATCCAGACCACGTCGTTCAGCAGCCAGAAGCCCGCGTCTTGCAGTCTTGTCCCGACCCGGAAGATGTTGTGATAAGACCCGATCACCCACAGGCTTCCGTGTGGCGAGAGGATCCGCCGACATTCCTGCACCCACTTTTCCGTGAAGCGGTCGTATTCCTCGAAACTGGCGAAGGCGTCCCACGCATCGAAGACCCCCTCGACCATGGTTTCGTTAGGGCGACGCAAGTCGGTTGCACGCAACTGGAGGTTGTACGGAGGGTCGGCGAAAATGAGGTCGATCGAGTTTGACGGAACGTGCCGGAGTACTTCAAGGCAATCGCCATTGACGAGGATGTTCGGTTGGCGGGTGGCAGTGACGGGATCCGTTGCGGTCAGCACCTGGCGCGCGACGTACGAAGGGGTGTCCAAGTGCAACCATGGCACTGGTTGCGCCATATTGGAAAGCGTTTCGGTGCCGAGAGTTCTCAATGATGGCGATGAGGGCTTTCGGATGGCTGAAGTGGTCTCTTGTTTCCGCGTCACGATCCGGAGCGCGCGGGCGCGCCCTGGAGCGGTGATCGTTGCTCCGACATCACCGGGTAGCGGGATCGATGCGGGCACAATCCGCAAAGCGTGCGGACTTGCCATCACCGGTACCAGTGGCGTCTCCATGCCGGGTTCTCCAATGGCTCCTGTCTGGTCTGCCATCGGATGGGACGTACTTGACGGGTCGGACCCAAGAGCGGCTTGTCGTTGCCTGCTTGCTCGTCCCATCGTGCCGATCTCCTCGATCCCACCCGATGCCCCGAACGCGGCTGGTCGGTTCGTGATCCCCGGGGTTCACGCTTGCGTGCCCCCCACGCATCAAGAACGCACCGCGGATCGGCCCGACTCACGTCGCGGATGGCCGCGTTGCCGCATCCGGCCGCCGCGCGGTCAGAGTGATGGGTATCGGGACTGTTCGTTTCCGCGAATGTCCGCCAGTCAAGTGTCTGTTCGGCGGAGTGGCCCTATTGGAGGCCGGGGATGTTCGTGGGCCCGAGGCTGAGCCCCTGTCCGGCTAAGGATGCCCGCAATCAGATGGCACGGTCCGGTTCATTGAACGTCGAGGCGTCGCAAGACCCAAGCAGTGACGGCGAGCGATCCGGCAAGCACCAGTCCGATGCTGGCACCAGTCACTGGTTCAAGCCAACCCGGTGCGCTCTCATCGGGACCGGGTTCGGGCCGCATGACAACGTATCGCGTGGAAGATTGTGGTGGCAGTGAACCCGCAGACGTGCTGCTCACGGTGAAGGCCGACGATGCGGCCATTCGCCCGAACTCGCCGGGCAGGTAGATGGTCAGCCAACGGCGTCCGGCTTCCCGTGGCGTGAACGTGACCTCGTAGACGCCGGGCGGGCCTGCCGCCTGCATGACACCCTCGGCGGTGTCTCCGGCCCGCGGGCTCTCAAATGGGACCGCGGGGGAACGGCCAACAGTCTGCAGCACCGTGGCATCGGTGAAGATCACCCGCATTGTCACCGGTTGACCTACGACTGGCGAGGCCGGACGCAGGTCGAGTTGGCCCACTACAGGCGCATCGACCACGCTGTTTGATTCGGTGGACGAAAGTGGCCGGGGTGCGCCGTTGTTCCGGACGGCTGGGGCGATGGCTGTCCCGGCGAGACCGATCGAAGCGGCTGCGAGGATGAACTCGGGCCACCGCGAACGGGAACCCTTCGTGATGTTTGCAATGCCACCACGTGCCGGCTGTCCGCCGATCATCGCGCCGACAATCCATCCGGCGACCGCGCCAATTGCTCCTGTGGCAAGCGTTGGGAGCGCAGCGCGCGCGAGTACGGAAAGTGACCAGACACTGCCGGCGAGCGCTGTGGTGTAAGGCCACTGCACGAGCATCAGCGCGGTCGCGTAGAACGCGCCGGCACCGGCAGCTATCCCGACCGGCCCGATGACGCGCTTCTGACCGGTAGCACCGAGGATCAGGACCACGTCAATCACCGGTGCAGCAATCAAGACAAGTGGGACCTCGGGCCGTGGCATTGAGAGACCCTGCTGGACCCAGTCGATCAGCACCCGGAGGATGGTGAAGGTTGCCGCTGTCAGCGTGGCTCCACCGACACGCCTCGCAGCACGGGCAGTCAGCACGAGGCCGAACGCCGTCAGCGCAACCAGTAGGGGCGGGTGGTACGAAACACTCGCCCGCGCCACGTCAAAGTCGTACTCGCCGAGCGATGTGCCGCCAATGGCAATGAACAGCCCGCCGGAAAAGAACAGGGCTGTGTTGGCCGGTGTCCATCCGGTTGACAACGCGTGCCACGTTGCCCCACCCGGTGCCCGCCTGACGAACTGGGAAATCCCCACGATGGAGCTGAACGATGCCAACGTCACACCTCCGATGAGGAGGAGATGCGGGGGACTCCAGATGGTCACGTCGAGACCGTAGACGCGATGCCAGAAGTCATCCAGTGGGGCCGAGGCGAGTGACATTGCAGACCCGGCAATCCCGATCAGCGAACTTGCCGTCGGCAACCGCCCGGACTGCCACGCGCTCGATACGCCGTGCAGCGCAGTCACGAAGATGAGCAGAATTCCGGCATACAGGACGAGATGTGGTGGGCTCCAGAAGGTTTCACGCCCGGCGACGATATGCCACGACACATCCCACGTGCCCCCGACCAGGAACAGCAGGACCCCACCGATCATCACCAGTTCCGAGGAGAGGTGTCGGCTTGATGGGAGACGCAACCGACCATCGGCGGTGAACGCTGGTCTCTCGGCCTCTTTGTGACGTGACACCTCCGGCGTGGCGCCCCTTCTGGCCTGACGGCGCGTCCGGCGGGTAGCCGGCACTTCGGTTTCGCGCTTCATTGGGGCGGACATCTGCAGAACTCCGTGGATCACCGTGATTGGTTCTCGTCCGATGGAACGGTCGTCACGTTTCCGTGAGGTGGGCGCTGATGGTCATAGCACGCAGGCGTGATACCACCGCGTGGTTCAAGGGTTCAGGCAAGGGGCCGAGTCCGATCAGGTCAGAGAATTGGAGGCCGTCACTGGACAGACGGACAGTTGTGGCGTCTAACGGGTCGATGAGATCGTTTTCGATATTCTGCTGCCACCGGTGATGTGCCGGGCAAACCGGTTCCAGATGGGCCGGTTTGTCCGCGACCGCAGCCGCGATGCCCGTTCTCGTCAGCGCCGGACCAAGTCTGGGAGACAACCCGGAGACAGGCGTTTCCGTTTCGGAACCGGTTTCCGAGACGGTCGTCTGAAGACATGCACGCGTCCAGGCGCCGGGCGTGCCGGGCGCCGAGTTCGTCACGAGCTCGGTGTCGAATTGGGCGACAAGCGTTTCGACAACACGGCGGATGAGGTCGTCCTTCGTGCCGAAGTGGTAGAGACCAGCTCCCGTGCTCAGGCGCGCCTCGGCAGCCACGTTGCCGAGGGTCAACCGACACGCGTCTTCGCGCGCGATCAGCCGCCCGGCTGCCGTGAGGATGGTGTCGCGGGCGTTGGTGCTCATCGAATACAAACGGGTTACCAACCGGACGGTACACCAGTCAAGTCCAGAACTGGCCTGTCATACGTTGGGAATCGGGACACTTACGGCCCGGGGTATGATGGAAGCGTCATGAACGTGTTCACCATCGTGATTTTGGCGGGGATGGCCTTGTGGTGGGTCCCACCATTGCGCCGTCTCGTCGTCGAGCGGACGAACCGCACGGTCAAGGTTCTCTTGATATTGCTTCCCGTGATGTACGCCGCCAACCTGTTCTATTCCTTCTTCTGGGGACAGCGAGACGAGACGACGACGGTCGGGTTTACGGTGCTTGCCCTCCTGGTCGTCTGGGTTGGCCTCATTGCCATTGGCAACTGGATGGAACGCCGTAACGCCGTTTCCCCCCTGGCACCTGCGCTAGGGTCCATCAACCGGTTTCCCGGCATGCCACGGCAGATGGG
>SXGT01475519.1_pt1 | contig 23260 bp, 20 predicted proteins | sample 3176221 | NCBI WGS metagenome assembly SXGT01 (sample SAMN11356862, study PRJNA531348) | freshwater metagenome | isolation source: freshwater sample F1-120 | place: China: Fuxian Lake, Yuxi | collected 2017-12-25
GGACGAGGTTGTACGTGAACGAGTCGTAGGTGTCGATCATCACGATCATCGGTGGTTCTTCTCCCCGTTTGACCCCTCGCCACCGTGGCCCCCATCGACCGAAGCGTGCGCATCGGTAATGGTGTCGGCCTCGACGGTCTCGGCAAGGTCAAGGGCGCGCAAAAGGGCTGCGGCCTTGTTCAGGGTTTCCCGGAACTCGGCCTCCGGTGAAGAGTCGTACACAACACCGCCGCCGGCTTGCACATGGGCAGTACCGTCCTTGATGACGAGAGTGCGGATCGTGATGGCGGTGTCCAAGTTGCCATCAAACGAGAAGTAGCCGACTGCGCCCGCGTACGTGCCACGGCGGCAGGGCTCCATTTCGGCGATGATCTCCATCGCCCGGATTTTCGGGGCGCCAGAGACGGTTCCGGCGGGGAAGCAGGAACGCAACGCGTCGAAGGCATCTGCGCCGTCCTTCAGGTGACCCTCAACCTGGCTCACGATATGCATGACGTGCGAGTACCGTTCGATGATCATGAGATCAGTCACGTGCACGGATCCGGGCTTTGCGACGCGTCCGACGTCGTTACGTCCGAGGTCAACGAGCATGATGTGTTCGGCCCGTTCCTTCTCGTCGGCGAGCAGGTCGGCGGCGTTGGCGTCGTCGGCCTCCGGATTTGCGCCACGCGGACGGGTCCCGGCAATTGGCCGAGTGCGGATCACCCCGTCCTCGACCTGAACAAGCATCTCGGGTGATGCCCCGGCAATCTGCATGTCGTCGAGGTTCAGGTAGTACATGTACGGCGATGGATTGACCGCCCGAAGCGCACGGTAGATCGTAAATGGGTGGGCGGCCACCTCCCGGCTGAGCCGTTGGCTGGGAACGACCTGGATGATGTCTCCGCTTGCCACGTATTCGCGTGCCTTGCGCACGGCGTCCTGGTAGGCGTGACGCGTGAAGGTGCTAGCGACATTCCCCGGGATTTCGTCGACAGGTCCGCGAGGGACGGTTAGTGGCGCCCGTCCAGGGGTCAGGGTTCCCGGAGACCCAAGGCGCTTGCCAATGGCCTCGATACGGCGCAGGGCGTCGCGGTAGGCCTTGTCCACGTCACCGTCATGTGCGGTCAGGTCGGCGTGGGCGAGGACGCGCATGCGGTGCTTGACGTGGTCGAAGATGACCAGTGTGTCCGCGAGCATCATGACCGCATCCGGGAGATGCAGGTCATCACGCGTTGGGACAGGCAGTTTTTCGAAGTAGCGGGCGCACTCGTACGCGAGATAGCCAACGACACCACCGACAAACCGTGGCATGTCCGGTAGGGCGACTGGCTTGTACGGCGCAATCAGGCCCCTGATGAAGGCAAGCGGGTCGATGAAAGGTACAGAGTGCGGATGTTGTCCGGGGGAGTGGATGGTTGCCATCCCATCTCGCAGGCGAGCAACGAGGCGTGGTTCAGTGCCGATGAATGAGTAGCGCGCCAGACGTTCGCCACCCTCCACACTTTCAAGGAGGAAGCTGTACGGACCGGTGGTGACCTTGTCGTAAACCGAGACGGGGGTCTCCATATCTGCGAGGAAATCGCGGTAGACGGGTATGAGGTTTCCGTGACGTGCCAGTTCCCGGGCGTCCCCGAGGGTTGGCGTGATGCCGGAGGCACTGGTTCGAGGTTGCAGCAGCACCGTCATGGCCGCACCCCGGTCGGATCGCCTGGAAGAGGGGCTGTCTGGGTGGCTTGGATCACGTGCACTCTCCGGTCGTCGGTGGTCAACAAAAAACCTCACGTCCCTTGGGGACGAGAGGTTGCTTCCAACGACCCGCGATGCCACCCCGCTTAGTGACACTTCTCTTGCCCGCGCCCTGATGCGCGTGATGGTCGAGTGTCACTCTCTCTATTCAGACACTGGTGAACGGTTTTCAGAAACCAGCCCACATGCCTGCCACGTGGGTAACGGGTGTGGGTCCCGGATTGGCTACTTGCCGCGCGTTTACCACGCAGGTTCACCGTTCAGCTCACTGGTCCATTCCGCCGCGCGAACCCCGACAGGCTTTCACCGTTGCCTGTCTCTCTGGGGGGATGCGTCCTGCGACGTACTCGTCCAGATCCATGCCGATAACTATGGCGTACCGTCGCATAGCGACCCTACGAAACTGGGAGAAGTATGGGGCCGCCCAATCCGAACTGTCAAGCGATGCGCACGCAGGTGGGTTCCGGTGGATCGTGCACACTCGCCCCGTCGGGTGCGCGCTCGTTTAGACCGTCATGGTAAGCGACGGTCCTCCCGAAAGGGACACATCACAGAGCTTACGCCCGCCTGCGAAGGGAAGTCGTACACTCGCGGTACTGCGGGGCGCGCCTTCGGACGGCGCGCCCCACCAGACGCCTGCATTGCCTCGATCGGATCGAACGGCGCTGCAACCCACGGGAGATGAGTGGGTGGGGCGCACCCTGAGCCGGCGGGGGCCCGGCCGTGCGGCCTTGCATGGAAGCCTGCGCGTAGTCATTGGCTCATTAGCGTTGGCTCTCTTCCTGTTCGGGATCTGGGTCACCTCTCCTGCTTTCGGGGTGCCGACACGCGGTTCGATCCCCGTTGAAACAGTCTTCGAAGCGTGCGAAGGTGTGATCGAAACATCGGTACGGAACCCAGTTGGGATACCTGGAGGCTCGCGCCACACCATCCGAGTTGTCACCGGTTCGCAGTCCGGGCGAGTTGTAGTTGTCACACTCGGCGCGCCAAGCATCGTCGTTCGGGCGGGCACGATCCCCATGTACGAGCCAGGCGACCGGGTTGTGCTCCAGTACCGCTCGACCCCGCCGGATGGTGTTGGTGCGCTGAACGGATCGCCGGAAGGTTCAAACGGGGACGTTGCCGATACGCAGAGTGAACGGTTCCAGATCACTGACCGCGTGCGGCGCCCGTGGCTCTACGCCGGGATTGGCCTGATTGCGGTGGCATCGGCAGCCGTGGCGGGGTGGCGAGGCCTGCGCGCGATGGTCGGGCTTGGCGCCGCCGCGTGGATTATCTGGTGGTTTGTCGTGGCCCGTCTACTTGCAGGCCAGTCGCCGGTACCGGTGGCGATCGTGGGTTGTGCCCTCATCGCAGTGACTGCGCTTGTCCTGACCCATGGGTTCACCCGGGAAGCTGGTGTGCCACTGGCTGGCATGGCGGGAAGCCTTGCGGTCGCCGGCGTCGTGTCAGTGGGTGCGGTCCGGTTTGCCAGCCTGTCTGGGCTTGGTGCGAACGGGGAGATCCATCTCGTCCACGCGGCACTTCGGGGCGAGATCGACACGCAGGGGCTTCTTCTGGCCGGCATGCTGCTCGGCGCCGTCGGCGGACTGATTGACGTCACCGTTGCGCAAACGGCGGCGGTGTTCGAGTTTGCGGTGACATCGCCGCTGATGTCCCGCAGGGAATTGTTCTGGCGCGGGATGAGTGTTGGACGGGCGCATGTGGTCGCGGCGGTGCATACCCTCGTGCTCGCCTACGCCGGCGCGTCGCTGCCAAGCTTGCTGCTCATCGCTCTTTACGCAGCTGAACTCGGTGACATCTGGAACCGGGAACAGATCGCAGCGGAACTGCTTCGTGCAGTCACCGGGATCGTCAGTTTGAGCATCGCAATGCCGCTGACCACATGGATCGCTGCCCGTGCGGTGCCACGAACGGGTTGACCGTTCAGGTCGAGATGCCGGGTGGTTCGCTCAGGACTTGGCAGTGACGTCGCCTTCGGCGTGTGGCACCGAAGAAGTCTGGGGCGCCGCGACTGGCGTGCGATCAAGTGGAGGTGCGACCGGCGCCGGTTCGTCCTCGTCGTTGACAAGGCGGTACAGGGCATACCCGGCTACCCCAAGCGTCGCAAACGTCAGGAGACGTCCGATGCCAAAGAAGGACAAGACACTCCAGACGATCCGGAAGGGTAGGGCCACAACCCACAGGGCCAAGCCAACCGTCCAGATGACAACCCGGAAGGGCAAGGAGACAATCCACAGGAGGCCGTTGAACACGAACATGATGGTTAGTGTAGCGTGTTTGGCAGGCGGTGAGAGGCTCGACAATCAACCTGCAACGCAACGCCACTGACTGCGATACGCTCCGTCAGGCCGCCTCACCACCCCTGCTACCGATCAGCTCCGCTGCTTGCGCGCGGTCTCGCCGCCTGCTGCCGGGATTATCGGCGGAGGTTCGTCAGGTGATCCCCTTCAGCCGCGCCCATACGCAAACCCAGGTCGATCTACCGCAATCTTTGCCCGTCTCAGGTGACCGAAGCCATTGGGGTGGCCTCCGACTCTACAGATGACGTTGGTCGCACATAATCACGCCGACCGCGGATCAGGCCACGCACGCTGAGCAAGTGCGAAAGCCACCAGACGATCACCTCAACCTTGATCGCACCTTCAGTGAGAGCACCGGGAACACCGCCCCAACCTTCCTCCAGTCCCAAGGCGTGACTCGCCGGAATGATCGCCCATTGCCAGACAGCAAGAGAAAGCGGTGCGAAAACAAGGACAGCCCAACTGCTCCACGAAGAGAGTGTGAATGCGTCATCCCAAGTCGCCTGGCCGAGAAGGATTGCAAGACGCGTGGTGTACGCCAGCCAGCACCCAATCCCGGCAACAACGGCGAAGAAGAGTAAACCAAGAGGTGGCACGAGGGCACGAAATGTGTCCTGACCCGAAAACAGGAAAATCGCCCAGTAGAGAACAGTAGTCATCAGAAAAAGAGCCGCCCACAGTCCGTGGTACATCAATGTGTACGTGAGTGGCTTCGGCACTTGGTCGTTCGAGAGAGATGGCATAAAACTACGCGTAGTTTAGCGGGAGGCGAGACGGTCGGTACGCGACGGGACGTCCCTCGTCAGTACTAATGCGTACGTGCGTTCCAAAATGGCGGCGGCATCATCCCAAGAGAACTGGTTGCGAACGTGTGCCTGCAGGGCCGGACCGAGGACCGCACGACGGCTTGCGTTGTCAAGCATATCGATGATCGAGTGGGCTAGCGCGCTGATGTCGCCCATTGGCACATACACGCCGAGGTCGCCGAGGATCTCGCGCGAAACCGGGCTGTCGTAGACGACAGTTGGCAATCCCGCCTGCATGTAGTTGAGAAGTTTTCCGTTTGCCTCGGTGGTTGAACGTTTGGCGGACACCCCGATATCCGCCAGGCTGAGGTGCAGGAGGGCATCCTCGTACGGTACGCGGCCCGTAAAAGTGACATTGTCGAGGATCTGCAAGTCGTACGCCTGCCGCCGATACTGTTCCAAACCCGGATATCCCATGATGAGGAAGTGGGTGTCTGGCCGGCGTTCGATGACCTGTCTCGCTGCGTACAGAAGGTGGTCGACGCCTTGGTAGTCCACAAGGAGACCAAGGTAGGCAACGATTTTGCGGGCTGCCGGCAGGTTCAGGCGTTGGCGCAATTCGGCGGACATGGCTTGGGTGATGAGTGGCGTGGCGACGGCGACGCCGTCCGGTACGACCGCGACATTTGGCAGGGGTTTCCGGTGCCCACTTGCCAGATGCGCCGCTCCGTGCGTGGAGCTGGTCACGATCGCATCCGCGTGCCGCTCAATCGCGCGCTCAAGCCACTGGAGGGGGCGCAGCAATGGACTCATCGGAGATAGGAACCGATGGTCAAGCATTTCCTGGGTCATGCTTCCCTGGTAGTCAAAGACGAGCGGAACGCCCCGAAGACGCGCGACGCCGAGACCAATCGCGGCACCCTCGTGGAGGTGGGCGTGAACAAGGTCCACTGGCCCCAACGCTGAAACGAGCGCTCGTACGCCCAGAAGCAGGTCGAAGTACAGTTTATGCAGGTGTGATCCAACCCGGACGGTTGATGCCCAGGGCACCCTCGGCATCCTGACAACTTCGATCCCTTTCGGGGTGCGTCCGGAGTGGTAGGTGCACAGGGTGATCCGGTGGCCCCGATCTTGGAGGGCGCGAATTTCCTCAAGGATGCGGACATGGCATCCATAGTCCGCAAAGAAGCTTGTCGGTGCGATCGCGAGGATCCGAAGGCCCATCAACACAGTCCGAAGTTCATGTCTGTTGTACGCGAAGTCTCTTGAAAGCTACGGCGGTGAGGTGCGACCGTCGAGTTCATCCGCACGCACAAGACTGCACTCCACCCCACCGCCCTTGGTTGCAATACGCTTCGCTTGGCCCACCCCACCGCCCCTGGTTGCAATACGCTTCGCTTGGCCCACCCCACCGCCCCTGGTTGCAATACGCTTCGGTATGTATGAGCGCATGCTTCGCTATTACTGCAGGAGTATCGTCGCCACGTTCAGAACGGACGAACCTATCGCGAGGCGAGGATCTTGGCCGTCCGGTGCGCCGTGCAACTGGTAATCGACCGGTTCCCGTCGATTGGGCGACTGTTCCGAAGGAGAAGAGATGCCACCGATGACGAGTGCCAACGGCGAACTTGACATTGTGAGTCACGGTTCGGCCCAGACCCACCGGATTGGCGTCCGGATGGGCTCAATGTTCACCGGCGGTGAAATCATCCTGCTTGATGGTGACTTGGGGACCGGAAAGACGACGCTTGCCCGCGGCATTGCGGAGGGTATGGCTGTGACGGAACTGGTTACGAGCCCCACGTTCACGATCATCCGCGAGTACAAGGGCAGGCTGCCTCTGGCCCACATTGACCTGTATCGCCTCTCGGGTGATGGAGACATCACACCGACCGGCATCGACGACTATCTTCGGGGGGATGGTGTCACGGTGGTCGAGTGGCCTGGGCGGGCACCGGACTACTTTCCCGACGATCACCTGCTCATCGCCATGCGCCATCTTTCGGAAAGCAAGCGGGGGTTCCAGTTTGTACCTCGCGGGCGGGTATGGCGCGACTACGTCGGACGCCTGGCCCGGGAGGCTTTCGGGGGCTGACACTCCCCATCGCCCCTGATTGCACTCCGCTTCGGTTCGATTGTCGTGAAAAGGTGTTGCCGGGGCACGCCCATGTGGACTGTCCGGGTAAGACTGGATGGCATCGACGCGCAAGCCGCTCGGCGAAACAGCGGTCGGTTGGCCCTATTTGCGTTGAAGCGGACGTACCATCTGCCTGAAGATGTCCAATGTTTCTGACGGCCAGTCGAACTCTGAAGTCGTGGAAATGGCTGGCGAACCCGGCACAGGTTCGTTGGGTGGCGGGTCAACCGTGGAACGAACTTCAGCGTGGTGGAATGACGACGCGGGGACCGATCTCCTACTCGCAATAGATTCCTCCTCGCGGAGCGGAAGCCTTGCAGTGCTCAGGGGTCAATTTGTCCTCGCTGAGGCCTCGTGGACCGCGACGGGCCCCGGGGGTGCGCTGCACCTCGGATATGCCGAAATACTTCTGCAGAGCCATGGCTACCGGGTGGCTGACTTGAAGGCCGTTGCGGTGGCGATTGGGCCGGGATCATTCACGGGTATCCGCGCGGGGTTGAGCCTCGGACAAGGTCTAGCCAGTGCTCTGGACGTGCCACTTGTCGGAGTATCCACACTCGAGGCCCTTGCTTGGCAATTGGGGAGCACTGCCAGGTCGGGGGACCTTATCTGTGCCGTGGTGAGTGCCGGGCGAGGCCTTGTGCATGTCGGGTTGTCCGAAGTTAGTGCGTCCAGAACGTTCGTCCACCGTTCTCCCACGACCATGACTGCTGATGAGCTATGCGTTGCTGTCGCGGCCATCCCTAACGAATGTGTGATCGTCGGGGGAGAGATTGAACCGGACCTTGCCCGCCAGGTTGTGATTTCACGTCCCGGCCTGACCGTTGCAAATCCGGTGACCGCGCAACGTCGGGCGGCCTACGTTGCGATGGCTGGACTAGTCTCGCTGCGGTCGCGAATTGGAACCGAAATTCCACGCCCGGAGACTGTCCAACCGTTCTACCTGAACCGTGAGAACCCGGTGCGCGAGGCAGTGTCCGGGTGGTCTGGCGAACGGTGATGGGTCAGATGGTCATGGTCCATTCACGGGATGTAACCCGGTACTGCGCTCACCAGTTCGAGGAACTGACCTCCTGAGTGGCTTGAACGCCTTGGGGAGCTAGTGGATTGCAGACCTTGGTGTGTGTGGGCAAGGGGTCCCATGCCTGCGCCTTTGTGGTGGCGGGGGTCGCTTCAGCCCCAGGGTTCCCGGAGCGACGTGCGCAGGCTCAAGGGGATTGCCATGCCCGTCCACAGCCTGACTTCCTGGCTAGCCGGGATTGCCGAGGTTGCCGGCTAGATTGGTGTGATGCCTCCGGTTGCAACCAGAGACGCTTCGGATCCTCCTGTTGACCTAGTGGTTGGCCATCATCATGTCGTGGGCAGCGTTCTTCCACGTGCGTGAGGGCAAGCGGAGTACTGCTTTCGTGGACATCGGGCCGATGGTCATGTGTGCCGTGGTTTTCGACCGATACCAGAACTGATGATCGGAACCACGGTGCCAACTCGCGCTTGGCCCGGTGCACGCTGGCATGGGAAACATGGATGCGCAACGATCCGCTACTGATGAACGCGCATTCATAGCCGCGTTCCTATCCCCGGAATTGAACGCCTGCGGTTACGTTTTTCCCCACTCGCGATCGTCATTTCCTAAGCACAGGGGGCATGTCACACCGAAAGTCTTTCACCTGACAGGTTGTGGTGCTGGAACGACCGACGGCGCGAGGAACATTGTCGTACCATCTCGCTTCATCCCGGCAACTGACCGGGACCGGAGCATGACAGCCGTGCAGTACCGCCTCGAACCCATGCACGTGCGAGATATCCCGGCGGTCATCGAGGTGGAACGTTCATCCTTCTCGGTTCCATGGCCAGCAGACGCGTATCGTCGGGAACTTGAAGACAACGTCCTCGCGCGCTACATCGTTCTGCGGGGAACTCCTGCCATCGATCAAGAACCCGCCGATGTTCAAGGGGCAAGTGCGCGCCCCTTTCCATTCTCACTGTTTGGGCGTCCTGCTACCGTCAAGGTTGAACCCGAAGTGATGGGGTACGCCGGGTTGTGGCTGATGATCGACGAGGCGCACGTCACCTCTGTCGCTGTTCGGCCGCCGTACCGCGGGAGGGGTTTCGGACGTCTGCTGATGTGGGGGATGTTTGAGATCGCAAGCAACCTCGGTGCGAGATGGGTGACCCTTGAGGTGCGAACGTCGAACACCGTTGCGCGCCGGATGTACGAGGGTCTCGGGTTCAGGGATGCCGGGGTAAGACCGCGGTACTACACGGACAATAACGAGGATGCTCTCATCATGTGGAGCGAGGACCTTCAATCTGAGGCGTTTCAGCAACGGATGGATGCTTTGAAGGCCGATCTCGACCGCCGGTTCAGGTGGCAGAGTTCGGGATGAACCCTCAGGTCGGCGATGCAACCGGATCGTTCGATAGTTGGAGATTGCTTGAGTGGCCTGCGAGGAATGCTTGGGAACTCCCCTGCCCCATCTTCTCAGGTTGAAAATCGCTTCCTTGCCAAAGGGCTGCCAGCATTGACGACAATCCTCGCAATCGAGACCAGTTGTGACGAGACTGCAGCTGCTGTCGTTGAGGACGGCATGGCGGTGCGGAGTTCGATTGTTGTCAGCCAGGAGGCATTGCACCGCCAGTGGGGAGGCGTGGTGCCCGAATTGGCGTCGCGTGAGCACTCGCTGCACATTGCACCGGCGGTGCGTCAGGCACTTGCGGTTGCAGGGATCACATGGGCGGGCATCGATGCCGTCGCGGTGACCCACGGACCTGGTCTGGCTGGTGCGCTTGTCGTTGGCGTGAACTTCGCAAAGGCTATCGCAGCCGCCCGTTGTGTGCCGCTCGTGCCGGTGAATCACTTGGAGGGCCACCTGTACGCCAACTGGCTTGACGTCCCTGGTGCACTCGTGACCGGTGCGAACCATCGAGGCCCTGAGTTTCCGGTTCTCTGCCTCGTTGTTTCGGGTGGACATACAGAGTTGGTTGTCGTCCGCGGGCATGGCGACCTTTCGGTCGTCGGGCGAACGCGGGATGACGCTGCCGGCGAGGCTTTCGACAAGGTTGCCCGGATCCTTGGACTTGGGTACCCCGGCGGTCCGGCAATCCAGGCTGCTGCAATGCAGGCGCCAGGTGAGGCGGCTGCGGATGCCGCGGATGCGTTGACCCGCCCGTGGATGCGAGGCACTCTCGACTTCAGTTTCAGCGGTTTGAAGACCGCGATGCTCCGGCAGGTTGAAGGCGATGCCTCAAACGGCGGGCGGCCAGTGGCCAACCCATCGAGAATGGCGGGCGTGTTCAAGTCAACCGTTGGCCAATCTGGTGAAGTTCCAGAGCGGACGGCTCGTCTGGCCCGCGCGTTCCAGGAAGCCGTCGTCGATGTACTTGTCTCGAAGACGTGCGACGCAGCGGAACGCTTCGGAGCAAGGGAAGTGGTGATCGCCGGGGGCGTTGCCGCAAATCTTCGGCTCCGTGAAGTCTTGGTCGCCCGGTCGAAGGTGCCTGTGCGGGTCCCTCCGCTGGCCTATTGCACCGACAATGCGGCCATGATTGGCGCCGCCGGATATTTTCGTCTTCAACTCGGCCACGTTGCCGGACCGTCCCTTGATATTCGGAGCGGACTACGGCTTGACGACGCTACCGGGATGTAGCGTGTCGGCGGGTCACCTGGGCGTCTGTTCCAACAAACGGTCAAGCCGTGTCCGCATCGCCTTGGGTTTCAGGCCACCAATCGCAAAGTCCTTGAGGTGTCCATCAGGCCCGATGAAGAAGTGGGTTGGAAGGCCCGAAACGCGGTAGTTCTCGGTGATCCGGTATTCCTGATCGACGATTACCGGCAGCTTCACTTTGATAGTGTTCACGTACCGGCGCACCACTTCAGCCTCCTCGCCAATGCTGATCAAGACAATGGCCAGACCGGACCTTGCGGCGGTTTCGGAGGAGGTCACGTAGTCACGCGAGACCGCCACGATGTCTGGCATTTCAGCCCTGCAAGGCGGGCACCAAGAAGCCCAGACGTTTATCCATACTGGTCGTCCCAGATACTCCGATAGTTTGATGGTCGATCCGTCAAGGGATTGAAGGGCGAAGTCTGGAGCTTTGGAGCCGGCAGCGAGAGCCTTGCCACCACGTCCGGCAAAGGTGATCGGCACGGGCGCATCGATGTCTTCGGCCCGTGACGCCATCAATGCCGCGTAACCCGCCGTGCCAGTGATTGTCAACACACTGATACCGGTAAGGATTGCGCGTCGCGCCTGCAAGCCGTCGCCCGCTTCCGGGGTCATAGCCCGGAGTAGCTGTGGAGGCCACCGAGGAAGTGGTTGCCAAAGAAGGTGAACAGGACTGCGCCGAACCCCAGGATGAGCAGGTACGCTGCGCGCTCTCCACGCCAGTGGCGCTGGGCACGGGCATGGAGATACACGCCGTACACAAGCCAGGTGAAGAGTGCGGCACCTTCCTTGGGATCCCAGCTCCAGTAGGCGCCCCACGCAACGTTGGCCCAAAGCGCGCCCAAAATTAGAAGCATTGCCTGCGCTGGAAATCCGATCATCACTGCCTTGTGGCCAATCTCGTCCAGAACCTCGGGAGCTGGCAGGAAACTGACCGTACCGTTCCGGTTGACGAGATAGAGGACGCCAGCAGCGAACGCACACGCGAATGTCCCGTACGAGATGATCGCCATCGCGACGTGCGTCGTGAGCATGGCGTTGTTCTGCAACGCCGAAATGAGCGGGTCGATGCGGGAAGGCAAGGTGCTTGCGTAAGCCATCATGCCGAATGCAATCGTGACCGCCACGAACCCGAGACTTCGTAGGCGGAACCTGTGCTCCAGGTAGAGGTAACTCGCAACGGTCCCCCACGCGAAACTCAAGGAGAATTCGAATTGGTTTGAGTAAGGCGCGTGCCCCGACGCAAACCACCGCAAGCCTAGGGACGTGGTCAGGAGCAATGCGCCATTCACGGTGAAGAATGTTCCGTAGCGCCCGGCACCTTGTCGCTGGCCAATGGTGTACCAGAGGTAAGCGAGCAGGGCGATGCCCAACGTGATGAACGACGCAGTGAAGGTGTAATACGAAGCCTTTGCCATTGTCCCCTCACCTCACTATATGATCAGCTGTCTGGACCAACACGATTATTTTCTATCGCCACGGTCGCATGGAAAGTGTAGACCTTCGGGAAACGAGGACCAGATGCGTGCCGACCTCGGAATACTGTTGTACGGGAAATGTACGCAGGGTCACGACCCGGCCTCAATACGGTCTCCCATGGCACTGGGTTGCACGGATGCGACGACTGTCCCGCGCCCTTTCCTGGCGAGGTGTTCACCCAAGGCGTTGAATTCGTGAGCGAACAGGACCTCGTTTACGTGCGCTGAGGCAAGCGTCACCACCGACCCACCATTAGGTGAGGCTTCAATCCGCGCCCAGATGCGCCGAAGTGGCAAGTAGAAGACCGCCATCGACCCCAGAACCATGAGGGCGGAACCAATCCAGATGACATTTACGACAGGGTTATCGACAACTTGCAACCCTGAAAACTGGGACTCACGCACAAACTCGTAGGTAAAACCCGCAATCTCGCGTCTTTCCCCCTGTGCAAGGGTCTCAACCGCAACTGGGCGCGGCTGCCTTGGGGCGAAGATTTCCAACCTTACACTGCCCGCAGGTATCACCGGGTCGGGTGCTTGGAGGGAGGCAGAAGGGACGAGGACGAAAACGGCAAACTGTCGGCTTCCCACGACGAAGTTCCCGCCGTTTCTCGTCACGCCGTCGCCGTCGTACTTGAACCCAAGCGCAATGCTGTCGTCGTAGATGACTGCGCCTTCGGCATTTCGCACCCGCATTGCGACCGCGGGGCCAAAGAAGGCTTGGTGGAAGCGGACGCTTCCCACGTCTAGGGGTTCGTTCACACGAATGATGCCGCGAGCAGCTTCCTTGCCGTCCTTGAGGACTACTACCTCGGACCGGAAGTCGGAAGCGGTTCCGTTTGGGAAGTATTCCTCAATGAAGGCTTCATTCCTGAGCACGAGGCCGGTGTCGTGACCAACCGCCCGGGTGGTGCCTTCGGGAACCATGAAGGCGTTTTCCCGCCATCCTGTCACGTTCCCCAATACCCCGGCACCGAGGATGATGATGATCCCGAGGTGGTTGGCAAAAGTGCCGTACTTGCCGTACCGGTTCCGATCGGCGTACACCGCGAGTGCTGTGCCGTCATCCCAATCAATCGTGCGGTAGCCCCGCAGGCCCAAGTTTGCCGAAAGCCGTGGGCGGATTTCGGCCGGGTCCTCAGGGAACGAGACCGTTATTCGGAGCGGTGCCCGGCTGAAAAATCTTGCCGGCACTTTGACGGGCGGTCTCCGGACAACGGCGATGATCCCGGGCGTGCGCGACGCGACGTTGACCATGATGGAGAGCGACAGGAGGGCCAAAAGACCGCGGAACCAGAGGCTCTGGAACACGCGGTAGAACTCCAAAACCTCGAATACGTACGACCAAAATTCGCCGTAGCGCCCGCGGGGACCGAGGAGCCATGCAGCGAACAACTCAGGGGACGCTTGAACGTCTCCGGGCGCCTGCATGATGACCGTGCCAACGAACACGCTTATGGCGGTAAGTGCGATCAGGATCACCCCGAACCGTATCGAACCCAGAACATTCCAGAGCTGGTCGAACCAGTCGCGCCGGGGAGTGTCTGCGCGAACTGCGGGCGAAATGCCGTCGTCCGTTCTTCGGGTCGGGGTCAACGGTTCCAGACCCGGTCCGGCCCGATCTTCAGGCGTGAGGGTTTTCGTCGCGGTCATATCGGTATCCGCTTTTAGTTTAGCGATGCGACGGCCTCAGCCGGATGGTATGCAGCGCGGTTAGCAGTCATCCGCGGAGACTGCTAGACTTATGATGCCAACGTTCCGCACAGGGGATAGCCTGACGGTGTGCCACTTCGATCCCGGATCGGGTTCGGGTTGGAGTTTCCGGTGGTGGTCTCCTGAGCCTTGCCCGATACCGTGGGCGCGACGGTACGTGAGTATCCGCGACTGCGAAAGATTTCGATGCGAGCCGGTTGACCCGGCGTGACCGATTAGGGAGGTCAGACCACATGTCTACGGCAACCGCGACTCGGCTTAAGCCACTGGGTGACAAAGTGGTAGTGAGGCCGACGCAGCGTGAAGAAACGACCAAGAGCGGAATCGTCCTGCCGGATACCGCCAAAGAGAAGCCCCAGGAAGGCGTGATCATCGCTGTTGGCACCGGACGGGTGCTTGACAACGGTGAGCGGATTGCCCTCGAGGTGCATGAGGGCCAGAAGGTCCTCTACGCGAAGTACGCTGGGACCGAGATCAAGCTCGACGGCGAGGAACTGCTGATCCTGTCTGAGAAGGACGTGCTCGCCGTCGTCCACGACTGATCCTCAGCGATGCGGTCAACCCCGCCTTGGTGGCGGACCGCGGTAAACGTCTGGCGGGAAGACCCAAGGGTCTTCCCGCCTTCTTTATTCAAAGGGCCAAATCAGTCTGGGGTTTGGGCCTCCAGTTCGAGGTCCGCGTCCACCATCTGGTTGACAAGCCCTGCGAACGTGACAAGTGGCACCCATCCCAACTTTTCTTTGGCCTTCGTCGGGTCTCCGATCAACAGATCGACTTCGGCTGGACGCAGAAGCGCTGGGTCGATCACCACGTAATCGCGCCAGTTGTTGATCCCGACCCGTTGGAAGGCGAGCTCGACAAGTTCGGCAACGGTGTGTGTCTCGCCAGTAGCGATCACGAAGTCGTCCGGTGTGGGCTGCTGAAGCATCATCCACATTGCCCGCACGTAATCCCCAGCAAATCCCCAGTCGCGACGGGCGTCTAGGTTGCCGAGCCGGATTTCGTGTTGCTTTCCCAATTTGATCCGCGCGACCGCGCGCGCGATCTTCCGTGGGGCGAATTCGAGGCCGCGGCGCGGCGACTCGTGGTTGAACAGGATCCCGGAACACGCGTACATGTTGTAGGACTCGCGGTAGTTGACGGTGATCCAGTGCCCATACACCTTCGCGACGCCGTACGGGCTGCGCGGGTAGAAGGGTGTCCGTTCGGTCTGTGGGACTTCCATGACCTTCCCAAACATCTCTGACGACGATGCCTGGTAGAAGCGGATCGGATGGTCGGCCACCCTCACGGCTTCCAGCATCTTGGTGACACCCAAGGCGGTGAACTCGCCAGTGAGTACGGGCTGGCCCCACGAGGTCGGCACGAACGATTGAGCAGCGAGGTTGTAAACCTCATCCGGTCGCGCGTGCTGGATTGCCTTGATGAGGGATAGTTGATCGAGGAGGTCACCGTCGAGCAATTCGACGTGGTTGATGAGATGACGGATGCGCTGGTCGGTCACGACGCTCGACCGCCTGATGAGCCCGAAGACTTCGTAGCCCTTATCGAGAAGTAGCTCAGCCAGATAGCTACCGTCCTGACCGGTGATGCCGGTAACGAGTGCGCGAGGCATTGAAACGTTCCTCCTTCGCGATGCCCTTGCCGGAGCATTTTCCGGAAGAGGCGCGGTTGGTGACGTACGTAACGTCTCGGCGTGGTTCACGGTACGTTTGTGTTGACTGCGACGAAAACTTGCTGCAACAATGTTTCGTATTAATCAACATGACGGAACCCAGACGGAGGGAGCAACACCCACCATCACAGCAGTCAGGACTAGTCGTTTCGCGAGTACGGGTGACGAGGCCCGCACGCACGGTGCGACAAGGTTTTGACCCGCGTGTGGTGGGAGATGCCGTGCGCGAGGCTCGTACTTCGCGTCGGCCAGTTTTGACGCTTGCTTCCCTTGCATCTGAGGTCGGATGTTCGGTGGCGCTGCTGAGCAAAGTGGAAAACGGGGTGGTGGTTCCCTCACTGCCAATGTTGTCGGCGATTGCGCACGCGCTTGGATCGCCGGTTGCGTCGTTGCTGAACGGCTCATCCGTCACCGGCGCGACCGGCCGTCTCGAGGGGCAAATCCAGCAAGTCCATGCTGCCCGCCTGCTAGGTTGGCGCGCGGACCTCGCGCCACTGGTTGATGCCGAGAGGCTTGGAAACCTTGATGTCGAGGTGCGCGCGCGCGTTCTGGCAATCCTTGCATCATGCGATCCCGACCCCGTGTCGGGAGGTGCCCGCATTGCTGACGCCATCGTTCTGGTGGCGCCGGGGCGGACAGGTGCGGAGCCTCTGTCGCGTGCGCTGAATGTCCGCGCCGAGGTGCTGATGACTGCTGGGGAAATGGCGTTCGCGCGGGGCGATGCGTCCGAGGCAACAACGCTCTGGGGGCGGGGTCTCGCGTGTGCTACCGGCCCTGGCATGTGGCAAACAATGGTTCGAGCTCGACTTGCCCTGCACCTGGCTCGGCTCGTTGAGGGATCGGGAACCTCAATCGCCGCGCTCACGTTGGCACGCGAGTCACTCGAAATCGTCTCGGATCCTGCAATGATTGCGAGACGGGAAGCAAATCTTGGTGGTGACGGAGCCGCGACTGGGACCGTGCTCGCACTGGCGATCGTCGCGACCGCCAGGGGGTTGCTTGCCGAAGTCGTCGGACGGATTGCGGTCTCATCAGTGAGGCGCGATGCCCGCACTGACCATGTGGTCAGGCCGGATGTTTCGCATAGCCGTCACTTGCGCTAGCTCTCGAGGCGGGAACGACACGGCGACGAGGCGCTGCCTTTCAACCGCTGGCGGTGCGAGGAAGACATCAGTAGCGGCACCTTAGGGCCTTGCTGTCGGTCTCAAAGGCGGTGGTTCATCGTCGAGGCCGATTGCCGTCCGGGTGACTTCGGCCACTTGAAGGTCGAGAGCGGCAGCAATGTCATCGGGTCGCCCGGCGCCAGTTGCATCGTGGCGCACGACTAACCAGAGGTGCGCGACCGATCCTGCTGGATGTCCATCGGCTTCGGTTAGGGAGGGAGCTTCCCAAATCCACGATGCATCGATGAGTAGTGGCCGGATGTCGACGTTGCTGGACTTCCCGTCGCGCGTGCGCTTAACGACTGCTTGAGGGCTGGCCAGAAGAGCCGTCAGCCGTGTGTCCAGTTCGGCGCGTGGTGGCAATGGTGCAGCTGGCGTTGGCGGTGCGAGCCACTCTGCGGAAGGACGCAACGGTTCCTCATTGGTCGGTCCGTGCGGGTTTGGCACCAGTGGCGCACCCGTTTGGGTGGACGTGGCCAGGACGTGTTGCTCCGGGAACGACCCGTCGTCGTTCGGGGTGCGGTCCGACGCTGGAGTTGGTTCGCTTTCCCGCCGGACGTTCGCGGTTCCCGACCGCGGTGGCGAGGCAATAACCGCAGGGTCTGGTACGCGACGCGCCCATCTCGTGCCGGGCTCGCTTGCCGGCGGTGCCTCGGTCTCCGATGGGTTGGTCAGCGCAATCACGAAGGAGGCCCACCTCATGCCCGCAGTCATCGAAGGCGAGTCAAGGTCGACGGCATGGGCATCGCAAATGTCGCATCCCGGTGGCAACTGTGATGCGAGCGCCGTGGCGACATCCTGCGGAGAGACATGTTCCGAAAGGTGGATATCCACACGTTCGCGTAGACCGACAGCACCGAGTGACAGTGGTGCGGCAAATGCGATCCTCGGGCGGGGTGTGAAGCCCTGCGTGTAGGCGACTGGCAATCGGGCACGGCGTATCGCTCGTTCCCAGACCCGGGCGAGGTCGAGGTGCCCGATAAACCTGAGCGGACCGAGTTTGGTGAACGTTAGCCGGACACGCGCCACGGCAGGTCGCATTGTCCGTTCGGTGACCAGTCGCCCGGTTGGGATCCCGTCCGGGTGCTCATCGATGGTCGGTAGGTCCATCGCGCCGACAAGGTCTTCGGGGTTAGTGGTCATCGATGAAGGTCATACCATGCCGGTGCGCATCGTCACGCCATAGGCACCGGCACGTTTCAATTGGTGGGGCCGGGTCAGGAAGCGACCAAGCGACGCAAACCGCAAGGTGCCGCCCGGCCTCGAAAATGCGAGTTGGTTTGCCAGTTCCTTTGGTCAGACATACCAGGGCACGTTTGATGGGCAGAAGGCGAACACATTGTCACGAATGCTGATCCGTCGCCGGTCGTTTCGGGAACAGGCGCCTAGACCGAAGACACTCCTTATCGTGCTGCTGTCTGGGCTTCTGTTGCTCGGCGGCTGTGGCATCGGCGTGGCCGGTGCGGCAGGTCTCGCCTACACCGCGGTCATGCGTGACCTTCCGAAGGCAGCCGACGTGAAGTCTCGCCCCATGGCTCAGGTCACGAGTCTTTACGACCGGACCGGGACCCAACTGCTTTACGAGTTCTACGAGGAACGCCGGTTCTGGGTCGACCTTCGGGACGTAAGCCCGGTCATGATCAAGGCCACCCTTGCAGCGGAGGATGTCAACTTCTACACCCATCCGGGGTTCGACGTCCGCGGGATCATCAGGGCAGTACTGAACGATCTGACCCGGCGACGAGGCGGTCCGCAGGGCGGATCAACCATCACGCAACAGTTGGTGAAGAGGCTCCTGCTTTCCAGTGAGCAGACCTACATCCGCAAGATGCGGGAGTTGGTGCTTGCAGTTCAGGTTGAACAGGTCTATTCAAAGGACGAGGTTCTGGAGCTCTACCTCAATCAGGTCTTTTATGGGAACCAGTCGTACGGGATCGAAGCAGCCGCGCTGTCGTACTTTGACAAGCACGCCAGCGAACTCAACCTCGCCGAGGCAACCATTCTTGCCGGTCTCGTTCAAGCCCCATCCGACTACGATCCCGTCATCAACCCCGCGGCGGCGCTGAACCGTCAGGATGACGTCCTCGCCGTGATGGTGCGCTACCAGTTGGCGACGCAAGCGGAGGCTGATGCGGCTCGGGTCGAAGCGGAGGCATTTGCCTACAAGCAGTTGCGGACCGACATCAAGGTTCCGCACTTCGCCTTCTATGCACGCGAGCAACTGTCACGCAGGGTCAACCCGGAGGCGCTCCGCGGTGGGTTGTCGGTCATCACGACGATTGACTTGGCGCAGCAACAGATGGCGCAGGACATCGTTTCGAAACGGGTCGCCGGACTGAAGTCCCAGAGGGTCAACAACGGGGCGCTCGCAGCGATTAATCCGCGTACTGGCGAAATCCTGGCGATGGTCGGTAGTGTCGATTTCAACAATGCAGAAATTGACGGTCAGGTCAACGTCGCGAATTCGCTGCGACAACCCGGGTCGTCGTTCAAGCCCCTGGCATTCGCGGCGCTGTTCGCAACCCGGAAATTTGTTCCGGCTACGACGGTGCTTGACGAAGCGATCACCCGCCCGGATACCAGTGCACCGTCCGGCATCTACCGTCCGGTCAATTACGACGGAAAGTTCCATGGAACCGTCACCCTGAGGTCGGCGCTTGCCAACTCGTACAACATCCCTGCGTTGCTCGTGCAGGAGACGATCGGCACCAAGGAACTGGTCCGAATTGCGCGGGCACTGGGGATATCGACCCCGCTGCCCGAGGTGCAGAGCCTGACCCTTGGGTCTGGCACGGTGCGCCTGCTCGACATGGTGGGGGCCTACGCGGCATTCGCCAACGACGGTATCCGCGTTGATCCGACACCATTCCTGCGGATCTCCACCAAGTCTGGAGCCGTGATCTGGGACGCAACTGAGGCGCGGGGGGAACGGGTCTTGCCGTCCGAAGCGGCGTACATGGTCACATCGGTCCTGTCGGAAAATCGGGCACGCTACCCAGCGTTCGGTACCGTGCTGAATCTTGCGGGAGGTCGGATTGCGGCCGTGAAAACCGGGACAACCAACGACTACAAGGACTCGCTGACGATCGGGTACACCCCCAGTCTTGTTGTCGGTGTGTGGGTTGGCAATACGGACGCGAAGCCGATGATGCAGGTTGCGGGCAGTATCGGTGCGGGTGGCATCTGGAAAGAGTTCATGGACACGTGGCTAAAGGGTCGGCCGCTAGAGACGTTTCCGATGCCTGCCACGGTCAGGACGGGGATGGTGTGTGGCGTTCCGGAGCTTCTTTACGTCGATGTGCCTCCACCACAGTGCGGGATTGCTGGCGCTGGGCCAGTTCGTACGCCCCGCCCAACGCCCGACCTGCCTCCAGCGTGACCGCGGACCGGGCCTGTGCAATCGTCCGGATAGACAGTCGTGACAATACGATGTGTCGCTCCCTTGACAACAAGACACTCAAGTATTATGCTATCGGTGGTACCAGCGTGGTCGTGACCGGCCGACGCCCGAGGTGAAAGATTGTCTGACTTGGTGAGCCCGGAACGTGCGAAACCGCGGCGTCGCCGTGGGTCCCGCGAACTCCCTGCGTCCCTGCCGATCCTGCCTTTGATCAACACCGTGGTCTTCCCCAGAATGACTGTTCCTCTCCTTGTGGAGATGCCTGCGTCGATCAGTGCGGTGCTGTCGGCGAGTACCGACCGTCCTGTCGTGATGCTTGTCGCGCAGCGACGTGAGGACTTGGGAGTGGTGGATCCCGAGGATCTCTATCAGGTTGGCACAGTTGCCCAGGTGGTGCAGTCGATCCGTGTACCCAGTGGCGGTCTGCAAGTGGTGGTTCAGGGTCTGACGCGGGCCAAGGTGATCGCGTGCACAAGCGTCGACTACGCGACTGGCGAGCCGCGAGCCGTGGCATTACTCGAAGGTGCCGAATTGGCAAACCCGCCCAAGGAAGCGGAGTCTGATGGCGGGTCAGAACGTGATGGAGCTGGTGACGACCCGGTGGCGCCTACGACGGGACCCGGACCGACATTCCTCAGGACGACGTACGAAGTACTGTCCGAAGGCGTTATCCGCACGCTTACGACCGAGGCGCTCATGCGGGCGGTGATGAACCAGCTTGAGCAACTTATCGAGAAGGGTCGTTCGGGCCATCCGGAAGTGCTCACGACGGCGCGCAGCACCGAGGAACCTGGCTGGTTGGCGGATATCGCGGCGTTTGCACCGGACCTGACGGTTGCCCAGAGGCAACAGCTGCTCGAGATCACCGACCCCACAGACCGCTTGCGTGCCGTTTCAGGCTTCCTTTCGCATCACCTGGACATCGTTGACTTGAAGAACAAGATCCAAGGTGAGATCCACAAGGGCATGGAGAAGACGCAGAGGGAATATTTCCTCCGCGAACAGATCAAGGCCATCCATCGGGAACTTGGTGATGGCGATCCGCAGCAAACGGAGATCGAAGGCCTGCGCCAGCGCGTTGTCCAAGCCGGAATGCCCGAGCTTGTCCGCGAACGGGCCACGCGTGAGATCGATCGGTTGCCGATGATCCCGCCCGGATCGCCCGAGACGGGGATAGTCCGCACTTACGTTGACTGGCTTGTCAGCCTACCGTGGTCAAAGGAGACGCCCGACTCGCTCCATCTTCGGGACGCCGAACGGATTCTGGATGAGGACCACTTTGGTCTTGAGAAGGTTAAGGAGCGGATCGTCGAGTTCCTCGCGGTTCGGCGGCTGTCAGGGAAGTTGCGTAGCCCGATACTTTGCCTCGCCGGTCCTCCGGGCGTCGGGAAGACCAGTCTGGGACGGAGCATCGCTCGCGCCATGGGTCGGACGTTTGTCCGCATCAGTCTCGGTGGCGTGCGGGATGAGGCAGAGATCCGCGGGCATCGTCGGACGTATGTTGGCGCGATGCCGGGACGGATCCTTCGCGGGATGCGCGATGCGGGCGCTCGCAATCCGATCTTCATGCTTGACGAGATTGACAAGATCGGTCGCGACTTCCGGGGTGATCCGTCGAGCGCGTTACTTGAAGTGCTTGACCCGGAGCAGAATGCCACCTTTTCCGATCATTACCTCGAGGCGCCTTTTGATCTGTCGCGTGTGCTCTTCATCACGACGGCCAACCTGCTAGACCCAATTCCGCCGGCCCTCCGGGATCGAATGGAAGTGATTTCCATTCCCGGATACACGGAAGAGGAGAAGGTCCAGATTGCAGCCCGGTTCGTGGTTGCGCGCCAGCTTGAGCAGCATGGCGTCACGACTTCCCACGTGCAGATCGATGATGAGGCACTGCGCCTGATCATCCGTGGGCATACCCGTGAGGCGGGCGTGCGCAATCTTGACCGGCAGATCGCACAGATTTGCCGCAAGGTTGCGCGTACCGTCGCCGAGGCGGCGGACGACGAGGCAGCGCAGGCCGTGAGGGTTCATGTGACGGCGGAAACCATTGACGGGTTCCTCGGGCCAGTCCGGTTCGAGACCGGTGAGGGCGCGCGTCGCGATGAACCCGGGGTGGCCTATGGCCTTGCAGTCACCGAGACGGGTGGCGATCTGATCGAGGTCGAGGCAACGTGGATTCCGGGACGCACCGATGCCCAAGCACCTCTGGTGTTGACCGGCCAGCTTGGGGACGTCATGCAGGAATCGGTGCGTGCAGCGTTCAGTTACGTGCGTGGGCGGGCGGCTGACTTCGGCGTCACGCCCAATTTCTTCGAGACGCACGGGGTACACGTGCATGTGCCGGCCGGGGCGCAGCCCAAGGACGGGCCGTCCGCGGGCATCACGATGACAACCGCGATTGCTTCGGCCTTGTCTGGTCGGGCTGTCCGGTCCGATGTCGCGATGACCGGGGAAGTCACCTTGCGGGGCAAGGTGCTGGCAATCGGTGGCGTCAAGCAGAAGGCGCTTGCGGCGCATCGCGCCCGGATGAAGGTGCTGATCTTGCCCGCTGAAAACCGCAAGGACCTGCCGGACATCCCGCCGGATATCCGGAAGGCGCTGCGGATCGTATGGGTCGAGGAGGTAGATGAAGTGTTGCGACTGGCATTGCGTCCGACTCCGAAGGGTTCGGCACGCATTCCGGCCCCACCATCCACACCATAGGGAAACCTGTCTGGGTTTCCGCAACCGCCCCGATGGGGCGTGAACACACAGCAACTGGCGCGGAATGGCAACCACCAACGCGTACAAACCGATCACGTCGGAGGGAAAACAGTCATGGCAAAGGTAGTAGGCATCGATCTCGGGACTACCAATTCGGTGATCGCGGTCATGGAGGCCGGTGATCCGGTCGTCATCCCCAATGCGGAAGGTGGTCGGCTCACCCCATCCGTGGTTGCATTCACGAAGACCGGTGAACGCTTGGTCGGGCAGCTTGCCCGCAGGCAGTCGGTCCTGAACTCAGAGAACACGGTTGCGTCGATCAAGCGGTTCATGGGCATGGGGTTGGCGCAACGTCAGTCCGAGGCCTCCAGCACGGCATACAAGATGGTCTCGGGTCCGAAGGGCGAAGCGCGGGTGAACCTGCCGAACGGCGGGAAGGATTTCTCGCCCGAGGAGGTTTCGGCCTTCATCTTGCAGAAGCTGAAGACTGACGCCGAGAAGTACCTCGGTGAGAAGGTCACCCAGGCGGTAATCACCGTGCCGGAGTAC
>SXGT01567216.1_pt1 | contig 23260 bp, 23 predicted proteins | sample 3176221 | NCBI WGS metagenome assembly SXGT01 (sample SAMN11356862, study PRJNA531348) | freshwater metagenome | isolation source: freshwater sample F1-120 | place: China: Fuxian Lake, Yuxi | collected 2017-12-25
ACAGGCCGACGCCTTCCCAACACGCATAAAGCAGGATGAAGTTATTCGCCAGAACCAGCCCGACCATGAAGAACAGGAACAAGCTGACGGCCGCGAAGAAGCGCGGATAGCCCGGATCGTCCCGCATGTAACCTGCGGCGTAGATCGCGATCAAGCTGCCGATGAAGGTAACCATGACGAGCATGACCGCCGTCAGTCCGTCGGCGCGCAGGGAGAACTTGACCGTGACCGCGCCGGCGCTGAACCACGTTGCCTCCTTGCCCGCGTAGATGGCCGGCTGGTCGCTGCTGGCCACCATGATAAAAGCGAGTATCGCGAACGCACAGGCAGCCATGGCGCCGGCGATGCACGGCAGATGACACAACGTCGGAAACAGACGACGCCCCACGGTCGCGATGATCAGACTGGCCGCGAGCGGGCACAGCGGGATCAGCCAGAGCACAAACTGGTCGAGATCAGGCATGGCTGACCTCCTTCTCCTTCACCAGCGGTTGCTCGCCGGCAGGGGTCAGGTGCTGGAAATCCTCCGGTTTCGCGGGGACCGCCAGCGGCTCGTCGTCGGTGATCGGCTCCTGGTCCGGCTCGCGCAGTTCTTGCCACAGGCTCACGTCAAGTGATTTTTTGCGCTTGTACAGCATCAGGATCAACGCCAGCGCCAGCGCCGCCTCGCAGGCCGCCACTGCGAGGATGAAAAGCACCAAGACCTGCCCGCCCAGATCGCCGCGATGCTTTGCGAAGGCGACGAGGTTGATCGCCACGCCTTGCAGCATCATCTCGGCCGACAGGAACATGATGATGAGGTTGCGGCGCGCGAGGAAGCCGACCAGCCCCAGAGCGAAGAGGATGGCGCCGACGAGCAAATAGGCTTGGAGGTTGGCCGGGCTCATCGCAACTCCTCCGATCGTCGTCCGACCATGGCGATGGCGCCGATAGTCGCGATCAACAAGAGGACTGCCGCGAGTTCGACGGCGACGAGATAATCGGTGAACAACGTCCTGCCGAGCGCCGCGACGTTGGACGCAGGCAGCTTGCCCGGCGCGAAATGGCTCGGCATACCCTTGGTCTTGCCCGGAACGCTTTCCAGCGCCAGGCTACCTTGGCGGCGGCGATTGGCGTCGATCGTTTCCAACACGAGCTTCGCCGTGCTCTTGAGTCGTTCGAGGTTCGACTTGGGATCATTCCGCATCTTCACCCATTGATGTTCGATGTCCTTGATGCGACCTTCTCTTGGAAAGTGCATTGACAGGTCCGTGGTGAATTTCGACTTGAGTTCCGTCAGCGGCGCCGATGCGTAGTCGCCCATGATTTCTTTGATCTCGTTTTCGTCCTCGGCCTTCGCCACGGAACGCAACTGCCTGACCAACTCGTCAGTCTTGCGGGTATCGCCTGAACCGTAGCTCTTGTGGAGGATGACCACCAGCGATCCCAGCAGGATGCACCCGGCCAGGCTCGCCAGGAATGGTTCGCGCGAGAGTTGGTCGGCGCTCGAAGGGCCTTCCTGCTGTGCGAGCATGATGACAAACAGAAACGTGACAACGATCGCGCCGGCGTAGACGATGATCGTCGCCGCCATCAGGAACGGGGCCGCCAGCAGCAGGAACAGCCCGCAGGTGCTCAGGACGACGAGCGCGAACGATAGGGCCGCGTGGACCGGGTTTTTCTGCGTGATCATCATGATGCCCGCGCCGATGGCCAATCCGGAGAACGCGAAGAATAGGATCGATTCGACCACGTTCGTATCGGTGCGAATGAGTTCAACGGCGCCCAAGCCGAGCGCCGCGATTGCCAACAGGCCGCCCAGCACCGGGGTCAGCCGCCGCGCTTTCGGGAGCAGCAGGTAGATCGCCGCGAAGCCGAGCGCCGCCGGCATGAAGAGCAGCCAGTTTTCGCGCAGGAACGCCGTCAGCGTGTTTGCGGCCTGGGTGTCGGCGAACAAAAAATCGGACTTGCTTACTTCCATCTCGGTCGATCTCTCGTGTACTGTTCCGCTCATCATTTACAATTGACAATTAGCAATCAGCAATTTCAAATTCCAAAGCAACTCATTGCTAATTGTCTACGATTGGCAATTGCTGATTGCCTATTGTAAATGCCATTCTCCTCGCTATACGTTTGGTTCCGACGCGCAACTCAGCGCTCCCGCCTTGGTGCGGACCGGGTCTTTGCCCACGCCCGCCGTTTGATCGAACACACTCAAGAGTTTTTCCTTATCGAACATCATCTCCGCGCGCGACACGCCGGTCAGGTCGAACATCGATGTCAATTCGATCGCGTCGCACGGGCACGCCTGCTCGCACATGCCGCAGTAGATGCAGCGCAGTTCGTCGATCACGAACATCTCCGGATACTTCTCGCGGTCCGGCCATGGAGACGGCGCAGCGACGATGTCGATGCAATGGGCCGGGCACGCCGTCGAACACATGAAGCAGGCGACGCACTTGGCGCGTCCGTCGGCGTCGCGGTTGAGCCGATGCAGGCCGCGATAGTTCGCCGGCAGATCGGGGCGCTCTTCCGGAAATTGCTGCGTCACCTTCGGCTGAAAGACGTGCTTGATCGTCGTCGACAGCCCCTCGGCAATGGCGGGCAAGTACAGGCGATCAAGCAGCCCCAGCGTTGGCGGCTTGACCCAGCGCACTTCCGTCTCGAGAATCGGCATGATGCCTCCGTATTTCGTTTTGCGCTCACAATGGACCGACAGGGGGGTACCATGAATGGCGCTGCCCTGCGAGCGCTAAACGGAAACTCCCTGTACCTTCTTCACCGGCGCCGTCGTGATCAGCCCGGCGCCAACCAGCACCGCCAGCGAAACGATCGTCAAGATCCACAAATGATCCCCTGCGAATTCCTTCACGAACATCACCGCGACGAGGTTCACCAGCGCCATCGGGATGAACACCTTCCACGCCAGCGCCATCAATTGATCGAAGCGAAAACGCGGGATCGTCCAGCGAACCAGCATGAAGAAAATGATGAACAAGAACATCTTCGTCAGGAACACGATCAGCTTCAACCCAACCCATGAGTCCGCATCGGCGATGAACGGGAAATGCCAGCCGCCGAAGAAAATAATCACCATCAGGAAGCTCGACGTGATCATGTGCGTGTATTCGCCGATGAAAAAGAACGCCAGCTTCATCGCGTTGTACTCGGTGTGATAGCCGCCGACGAGCTCCTGCTCCGTCTCGGGCAAATCGAACGGCAGGCGGTTGCACTCGGCGAACGCACTGATCATGAAGAGTAGGAACGCGAGCGGTTGATAAAAGATGTTCCACGGGTGCGCCGTCTGATGCCAGATGATGCGCTCGAGATTGAGCGAGCCGGTCATGAGGACGACGCCGAGGATCGACAGGCCGAGCGGAATTTCGTAGCTGATGATCTGGGCGCTGGAGCGCAGGCCGCCGATCAAGCTGTATTTGTTGTTCGACGCCCAGCCGCCGAGGATGATGCCGTACACATTGAGGCTGGAGACGGCGAAGACGAAGAGGATGCCGATGTCTATGTTCTTGGCCATGACGAATTGATACGTGTCGGCGTAGGCAGGGTCATTCGGATTGCCCGTGGGGCCGAACGGGACGACCGCGAAACAGAGCATGGCGGCGATCATGCCGATGGTTGGGGCGAGGATGAAGAGGACTTTGTCCGCGTAGTGAGGGACGAACTCTTCCTTCATCATGAACTTCATCCCGTCGGCGAGAACCTGCAATAGGCCGAGAGGTCCGACGCGGTTGGGCCCGATGCGATTCTGCATGAAGGCGCAGATCTTGCGCTCGACGTACACCAATCCGCCCGCGAAGCCTTGAATGGCGCCGAAGATTACCGCGATTGTGATGAGTGTTTCGATTGGCATGCTCGTCCCTATGCTCCGTACTGCCGCGCGGGAGCCTACCTTGGCGGAAAGAGCATTTACAATCAGCAATTTACAATTAGCAATTTCAAATTGAGGATCCATCCACGCGCGTCAATTTGCAATTGCTAATTGCTAATTGTCAATTGTAAATCCCTCCCAGTGCCGACGCCCTTGTCCCGTTTCTAATGAGACGGGGGAGAATGCTATGTAAGTTTCACGCCGTGTTCGCCCAATGGCATGTCCAGGAGCGGCGCGAAGTACGGCACCTCACGCGCCAGTTCCTGCCGCACCGCGTCCGCGTGCAACAGACCGCGTCGATTCAGCAAGTACGAAAAAATTTGGCCGTCGGTGCGTCCCATCGAGCCGGGCCTTACCGCCTTGTGAATCGCCTGCGCCAGGTTCGCGTGATTGACGTAACAGCCGTCCTTCTCCGCGAAGGTCGCCGCCGGCAGGACGAATCGCGCGATTTGCGCGATCGGCGACGGCGCCAGGTCTTGCACTATCAGAAGCGGGATACGCGCCAGCGTATGCGTCTGCTCATGGTTCAACCACGACCCAAGGCGCGGCGGATAGCCCGCGGTCAGGTATAGCGCCTTGAGGTTGCCCGCGTCCGCCAGTAGCGCGTCGAGACCCAGCACGTCGCCCTGGAAGTGCTTGAGGATTTCCTCGACGCCGCGGCGATTGGGGCATTTCTCGGCGCGAATCGTGAACTTGACCGGACCGAGCGGGTTGCCCTTGCGATCTTGCGGAAAGTGCTCGTCGCCGCCGACCCGCGGGACCCAGCCGAGATAAAGTGTCGCCGCAGTGGACAGTTCCGTGATGAACTTGGCGAATAGAAACGCTTCCTCGATGGTGAGCATCGGCGACACCACGCCGGCGATCGCTGCCCCGTCCTTGCGCCCTGCGTCGGCGAGTTCACTGCGCAGAGTTGCGATCGCGTTCTCCCAGGCCGTCGCGGTCAGGGTGTCGTTGGCGAGTCGAGACAACGGCTGCTGGAAGCGTTCGGGAGCGTTGACGTAGGCGTAGTCGAATCGTCCCTCGTCGCAAATGAACCAACCTTGCGCCTGCGGGTTCTCGCGCGGGCGGATACGGTAGACGACGTCCTTGTTGTGATCGACCTCGATGCTGCAACCCGTCGAGCAGCCGGCACAGACGCTCTGGTCGCTCTTGAGGAACCAGACGCGCTGCTGGTAGAGGAAGTCCTTGTTCGCCAGCGCCCCGACCGGGCAGAGATCGACGACATTGCCCGCCAGCTTGTTGTTGACCGGATCGCCGGGGAAAATATCAATCTCCGAATGATGTCCGCGATGGATCACTTCTAGCTCGGCCGAACCGGCGATTTCGCGCGTGAAGCGCACGCAGCGTGAACACATGATGCAGCGGTCGGTGAAGAGCGAGATGTGTTCGCCGATGTCGGGCTTGTTCGGCGGCGTATTTTTGGGATCGACCATCCGGCTCGTGGCTTTGCCGTACTCGTAGCTGAAGTCCTGCAGTTTGCACTCGCCGGCCTTGTCGCAGACGGGGCAATCGAGCGGATGGTTCAGCAGCAGTCCTTCGAGGGTGCGCCCCTGGGCGGCCTTCGCCTTCTCGCTGTCGGTGATGCAGACAGTGCCGTCCTTGGCGGGGGTCTGACAGGCGGGAACGACGCGCGGCTGCATGGCGATGGAGCCGTCGGGTTTCTTCTCGCCGACTTCGACCAGGCACATGCGGCAACTCGCGACGACGCTCAGGGCGGGATGCCAGCAGTAATGCGGGATGAACACGCCTGCCATCTGCGCCGCCTGGACGAGGTTCAATCGTTCGGCGCCGACATCGACCGGCGTATTGTTGATGCTGACAACAGCCATGTTGCAGAGTTCCATCGGACCGGGACGGGTGACAACGACGCTATTTGGACAAGTAGTTCGGAGGCAGCGGCGCCGGCATGACCCCGATGAACCCTTTGCCCGCCTTGCTGGAAATACAAAGGTGATTCTTGTCCTTATCACCCGTGGCATAGCAGGCGATCGGCGGCGGCGCGCCCTTCTGCTTCCCCTTCGGTTTGACTGGATCCAGCATCAGGATTTCACCTTTCACATGCGCCTCGTACGCCGTGGCGACGAGATTTTTCTGGAGGTATTCCTTGAGTTCTTTGTAGTTCCGCTCCTCGGGGTTGTCCGCGACGTACTGATTGTAGACTTTCTGAATCGCATAGAGCCGTTGGTGCTTGGCAAGGGTTTGGAGGGAATCCAGCTTGTCGACGCCAATTTTGCCATTGCGCATGACGAATAAATGCTCATCTGTCCCCAGAGAAGTGGGATAATAGCCGACGACATCTTTCGGCTTTGCGAGGTCAACTTCCAGGACGACATCGATCGTTTTGCTCATGATCAGCTTGCGCAGCGGGAGTTTGCCGCCGCGCCGCACATCCTTGCGGAGATTGTCCAAGGTACGCTCGGGAGGTTCGTTCTTTTCAATAAAGGGAACAACGATTTTGCACAGCCCATCCAGGTCTTGTTTGCGTTGCTCCTTTTCCGTTTCGACCTTTTCCACTTCGTATTGTTTCTTGATGGCTTCAACAAGTTTCCTGTCTTCGTCCGTCTTGCCATAGTCCCAATCGATTTCGGCGTTGGGGGCGAACGTGCCGGCCGGAAATGCATACCCCTTCGGTCCTCTTGGGACCCCAAGACCGAGGATGATCTTTTTTGTCGGCGCGAGCGTGACGAGCAATTCGGCGCTCTCGTCGGGGAGGAAGTCGCTCTCACTGGCAACGCTGATCGGATCACGCGCGGGGCGGCTGCGCTTGCAACCCTCAATGACGAGGATGGCGAAGATGACCAGTGTCAGCAAATGATAACGTCGCATCTCACAGGCTCCACGACGGATGACGGCCTTTCAGGGGATGCCCATGGCCTTCTTCCAATTCGCGACCGAGACGTACTCGATGGTTCCGTTGCCGCGCACGACCAGATGGCCCGGATTGTCCTCGTCGCGTTCGCCGGCCACGATGTCCGACGTGCCTGGCTTGGCGTTCACATTGACCCGGTAATAACCGTCTTTGATGGCGCCATGACCGGCGCTGAATTCGGTCTTGATGTAGGCGAGGTATCCGTCAAGCGCTTTCGGTCCCGGCTCCAGGGCCCAGGCCGAGTGCATTTTGTTGATGTTGGCCAGTTCGTTGCGGCGTTCCGTGCGCCAAATCGCGCCGCGAATGTTCGAGACGATTCCCTTGCCCCCCTTCTTGGTGGGACTGCCTTCCTCGCGCGTGGGGACGATGATCCGGGTCCCAGAGCGTTCATCCTTCTCTTTCTCATCAGCCTTGGCTTGCCCGTCGTTGCGTGGCGCGGCTGGCCCTGGCTTGAAGAAGAAAAACGCCGCCGTGCCGCCGCCCCCCAGCAGCAGAACTACCACGACCGCGGCGACGACGATCAGAATGACCGAAGAACCTCCCTTGGCCTTCTTCTTCTTTTTCTTTTTCTTGGCCGGCTTCGATTCTTCTTCGTCGTCTTCGGCGACGGCCTTTGGTTTGACCTTCAACTTCGTCTCCGTCTGGACCGCATGCTCCACGGCGTCTTCGGCATCGTCTTCGTCTTCGGGAACGCGCACGGCGGCCGCACATTTCTTGCAGCGGACCTTCTTGCCGCGCAATTCATCCGCCAAACTCAGCGGGCTCTGGCAGCCCGGGCAGGTGATGCGGATGGTCATGGTTTGCTCCCACCGCCGCGTGCGCTGTCAGTGCGCGCCCACAAGGGCCAACGGCAGCTTCGTTTTTTCGCCTTTGCGGATGTATTCTTCCAGCTCCGGACGAAACTTTGCGATCGCATTCTTGATCGGCCAGCCCGCGCCGTCCGCGAGGCCGCAGATCGTCGTGCCGGGCATGATGCCGATCGACTTGGCGACTTCGTCGAGGATGTCGAGATCCTCCTTGCGACCCTGGCCGCGGCGCATGCGGTCCATGATCTTCATCATCCAGCCGGTCCCCTCGCGGCATGGGGTACATTGGCCGCAGGATTCGTGTGCGAAGAATCGACAGATATTGTACAAAACGTCGACGATGCTGGTCGTCTCGTCGAACACGGTGACGGCGGCGGTTCCCAAACCGAGACACCCCACCTTGCCGGGGCCGTTGAAATCGAGCGGCGTGTCGAATTCGGCCTCGGTCATGATGCCCATGCTAATGCCGCCGGGGATGCAGCCCTTGGCCTTGCGCCCCTTCCAGACGCCGTGTCCGTAGCGGTCCACGAGCTCGCGCACGGTGACGCCGAGAGGCAGCTCGATGCAGCACGGATTGTTGACGTGCCCGCTGAGGCAGTAGAGCTTCGGCCCATAGCTGCCGGCGTCGCGCGGGTTCTTCGGATCGGGCGGGATGCCGATCGTCTTGAACCAGTCCGCGCCGCGCTGGACCACGTGCGTGACGCAAGCGAGCGTTTCGATGTTATTGACGACCGTCGGCTTGCGAAACGCCCCTTCGACCGCGGGAAACGGCGGCTTGATGCGCGGCCAACCGCGCTTGCCTTCGAGCGACTCGATCAACCCGGTCTCCTCGCCGCAGATGTACGCCCCGGCGCCGCGATGCAGATACACGTCGAGCGAGAAATCTTTGCCGAGAATGTTCTTGCCGAGCAGGTTATTCGCGTAGAGCTCGTCGATCGCCTTCTGTAGGTTGCGGAACGCCAGGCCGTACTCATAGCGAAGGTAGAGGTAGGCAACGCTGGCCTTGGTCGCGTAAGACGCAAGAATGATGCCCTCGAGCACCTGGTGCGGATCGTGCTCCATGAGGATGCGATTGTTGAACGTGCACGGTTCCGATTCGTCGGCGTTGACGCACAGGTAGATCGGTCCCGGATGGTCCTTCGGCAAAAACGTCCACTTGACGCCGCAGGGGAAGCCCGCGCCGCCGCGGCCGCGCAGCCCGGAGGCTTTGACGACGTCGATGACCTGCGTCGGCGTCATGTCGTTGAGTGCCCTGGCCACAGCTTGGTAACCGCCGTCAGCGCGATAGGCATCGAGCCAGGGACTGGCCTTGGCGAGGATGCGACGCAACAGGATGGGTTCGAAGGTTGGCATATTCGCATCCCCGTTTAGCGCTCGCAGGCAAACGCCGTTTGATTGCGGGCGCTAAACGAATCAATCAGGACAACTCCGCAATTAACGCATCCACGTGCTCCGGCGTCACACGATGCCGATGCTCGTCATTCACCATCACCGCGGGCGCGCCTTCACAGGCGCCGAGACATTCCGCGAATTCGAGCGTGATCTTGCCGTCCTTGGTCGTGCCGCCGGGCTCGACCTGCAGCTTCTGGCAGAAGGTCTCAAGCAATTCGTCGCCGCCGCGCAGGCCGCACGCCAGGCTGCGGCACACCCACAGGCGCGTCTTACCTAGCGGAGCGTTCTCTTCGCGGAAGAACTGGTAGAACGTCATCGTGTCGTGAACTTGGGCCGGGCTGAGATCGAGCATTGCCGCGATCTCGCGAATCGCTTCATGCGAGACGCAGCGCAGCGCATCATGGACGATGTGCAGCGCCGGCAACGTCACCGCCTGCTTGCTGGGATAGCGCGGGATGTACGCAAGGATCTGCCGGCGGATTTCTTCGGACAGATACGACATAGCACATTCCTGGTTTTCGTTTAGCGTTCACGTAGCGCCATGCGAGCGCTTAACGAATGACGAATTATCTATCCAACTCCGCCGCGATAATGTTCAAACTCCCCAACACCGCGACCACATCGCTCAACTGATGCCCCACGATCAAATACGGAAACACCGCGAAGTGAATGTACGACGGCGGCCGCGTCCGTGCTCGATACGCGACGCCGGTGCCGTCCGACACCACGTAAAACCCCAGCTCGCCGTTGGGCGACTCGATGCAGCCGTACACCTCATCGACCGGCGGCGACCACTGGCGATTCGGCATCACCAGCTCGAAGTGCTGGATCATGCTCTCGATCGAGCGATACACCGACGTCTGAGCCGGGAACACCGCCTTGCTCTCGACATCGACGTTGACCGCGCCGGCCGGCAGATTCTCGATCGCCGCGTCGATGATCTTCAGGCTCTCCAGCATCTCCTCCATGCGCACCTGATAGCGCGCATAGCTGTCCCCCTCTTGAGCGCAGATCACCTTGAAGGCGCTCTGGAAATCGCCATACGCGAGGTACGGCTCATCCTTGCGCAGATCGCGCACTACGCCGCTGGAGCGCGCGATCGGCCCCGTGCAGCTCAGGTCGATCGCCAACTCCTTCGACAAGACGCCGATGCCCTGCGTGCGTTCGAGAAAAATGCGATTGCGATTGAGCAGCCGGCACATGTCGGCGTGCGTCTTCGGAAACTCCTTGACGAACGTCCGCACTTGACGCACGAAATCGTCGGTCACGTCGAACAGCAACCCACCGACGCGTGTGTAGCTCGGATGAAAACGCTGGCCGGAGATCGTCTCGTAGATTTCGGCAATGACCTCGCGTTGCTGGAACCCGTAGAGAAACGCCGTGAAGGCGCCGAGATCGAGCGCTTGAGCCCCGGCGCAGAGCAGATGATCGCTGATGCGGGCCAGCTCCGCCAGGATGGTGCGGATGTACTTGCAGCGCGGCGTGAGCTCGATGCCCATCAGCTTTTCGATCGTAAGATGCCAGGCGATCTCGTTGGCGATCGGCGAGACGTAGTTCATGCGATCGACGATCGTGACATACTGGTTGAAGTCGAGGTCCTCGCCGAGCTTCTCGAAGCCCGAGTGGAGGAAGCCGATGTCGGGAACGGCCTTGACGACCGTTTCGCCGTCGAGCGTGAGAATGAGGCGCAGCGTCGTGTGCGTGGCGGGGTGTTGCGGACCGAAGTTGAGCGTCCACAGGTAGTCCTTGTCGGGACCTTCCGGCAATGTTGCTAGCGCTTCCAGGGGCATGTTCGCAAGGAGGAAGGATGAAGGATGAAGGATGAATTTTTTCATCCTTCATCCTTCATCCTTCCTCCTTCCTCCTCAACTTTCCGCGCGCGTGATAACCGGGAAATTATGCCGCTCGCCGCGCCCGCGCAGCGGATAATCCTTGCGTAGGGGAAAACTCGTAAACATCTCCGGCAACAGGATGCGGCGCAAATCAGGATGCCCCGCGAAGACGATGCCGTACATGTCGTAGACCTCGCGCTCCAGCCAGTTCGCCCCCTTCCAGAGGGAAAACGTCGACGGCAGCGTCAAGTCCGGTTCGTTGAGAAACGTCCGCACGTAAATCCGCTCGCCCGTCGTCATGTTCAGGAGCCCGTAGACGACGCCGAAACGATCGGTTGCGTTCGGGTACTTCAGATAGTCGGCCGCGGTCAGCTCGAACAGCATGTTGAAGCCGTATTGTTCCTTGAGCGTCTTGAGTACGTCATATGCCTGTGCGGGCGGCACATGCAGACGGCGATTGTCGCGGAATTCAGACGTGGAGACGTCCACGAACTTCGCTTTCACGGCGTCGGCGATGATGTCGAATGGCATGTTGCAATACCGATATTCGTTTAGCATTCGCACGGTGCCGCGCGAGCGCTAAACGGGGATTCTATCAATTCAAACTCACGCGCCGCGACTTCGCGAAATCGCCCGGCATCTCCACGTTCGCCAGCGGCCCCATGTGTTCGGTGCGTTTGCCGAACTCGACGCCTTGCAGCGTGCCGGTCGCCTTGATCTTGTCCTGCAGATCGATGATCGCCTGAATCAACTGCTCCGGCCGCGGCGGACACCCCGGCACATACATGTCGACAGGAATGAAGCGATCGATGCCCTGCACCACCGCATACGTGTCGAACACGCCGCCCGACGACGCGCACGCTCCCATCGAGACGCACCACTTCGGCTCCGGCATCTGCATCCAGATGCGCTGCAAGACGGGCAGCATCTTCATGACGACTCGCCCCGCGACGATCATCAGATCGCATTGCCGAGGGCTGAAGCGCATGACCTCGGCGCCAAAGCGAGCGATATCATGCTTGGAGGCGCCGGTCGCCATCAACTCGATGCCGCAGCACGCCGTCGCGAAGGGCATGGGCCAAAGGCTGTTGGCGCGCACCCAGTTCGCGAGCGGATTGAGCGGGGCGAGCATCACATCGGGAATCATCAACGCCATTTGAATACTCCCTTCTTCCAGTCGTAGAGATACGCCAGGACCAGGAGCAGAATGAACGTCAAAACACACAGGAAGACGTGCAGCTTGAGTTCAGCCGGAATCATGGGTTGGCCCGCGCTATCATTCTGGTAGGCGACGACCGCCCAGGGATAGAGAAACAAAAGCTCGACGTCGAACACGAGAAACATGATGGCGACGAGATAGAATTTGATGTCAAAACGTTGCCGGGCGTCGCCGATCGGGTCCATGCCGCTTTCGTAAGGGACCTGTTTGCCCTTGGTGTCGTGGCGCGGGCCAATGGTGTGTGCAATGAAGAGCGTCGAGACCGCGAAGACGATCAGAAGAGTAAGATACGCGAAGATCGGGTAGTAGGTGCTGAGGTCGAATTCGTCCATTTCGACACCGTTCGCGACATTGTGAAGTTTTTCACGAAGATCATTATATCAAATCTCCGCGAGAAGTAAGCGCGAGAGTCCCCGTTTAGCGTTCGCAGCACCACTCACAATGTTCATGTGCCGTATGGTTACGACCCTCTCGTCTGCCTCAATAGCCAGATCGCAATCGTCACAAATGAAACTGCCAATCCAATGAGGCCGATCGAATAGCTGACCATCAAAGCGAGCTCTTGATTATCGGCACGCATTCGTGCGGACAATAAGCCTCCAAGAATCAGCAGCATCGGGCCGGCCTGCCCCACAGATTTTTGCGGAGTCAAGAGCACAGCCCGCGCTTGTTGTCGATCTCCGAACCCCCCAAGCGCTGCCACTCCGTGAAGGATCAGCAACATGGGTAGACATAGCGCCGAAAATGTAAGGAGCGCCGTATAGAAGGGGTAATAGCTCTGCTGATAGTGCAGCTGCAGAAGCACAAGCCATAAGTACAACCCCCTATGGGTGGAGCAGTACAAAGCCGTCGCCAGAGCGGAAAAGAACATGCACATCCAAATTGCGGCCGATGTGCGCTCCTGCGTCGGAGTTCGCGTGGCTGGCCTCATGAGGTCTGCCGGCGGCGAAATTTGGGTTGCCGGAATGATGAAGTCTGCCGGCCGCGCACAGGAAGCGCAGACCTCCTTGTGCGCCTCCTCATCAGTTAGCGGCGCGTCGCAATTTGAGCATCGCGGCGCAAGCATTGGACGTTGCACCTCCGATAAACCGGACCAGGCAACCATCGATCTCAATCAATCCGTGAGAATGAGAACGCACGACGCTCTACCACAGCCGTGTCAATCCATACGCGTCAAACAGCGGGTCCTTCGACACGAGCGTCAACGCCTCGACCAATGCCGTCGCCGCAATCAGGCGGTCAAACGGATCCTTGTGGTGCAGCGGCAACGTCGTCAATGGCTCGATGTGTTGCGGTTCAATCGGCAGCAAATGGATGTCGTCATTGACTAACTCAGCAGGGTAGAGCGTTCCGAACGGAGCGGTCAAAGGGAGTTTGCCAAGACGATTTTTGAGCGCGATTTCCAGCAGGCTGATCGGTGACACCCAGCGTTCGTTCGCAGGATCTTCGATTGCTGACTTGGCGGCCGCGCTCAGTTTCAGATCGCCGTTCTGAAACCACAAAAGCGCGTGGGTATCAAGCAAGAGTTTCATTCCATGTACTCGCGCAGTTCTTCAAGCGGCTCATCAAAATCATCGGGGACGACGATCAAGCCCTTGAGCCGGCCCGCCTTGGGAATTCCCGTCACCGGCGGACGCGGGCGCGAAGGCGCGAACGGAACGGCAATCAGCCGGAACGTACAGCCGTTCTCTTGAATCTCGACGACCTCGCCGCAGCGTGCAGCCGTCAATAGCTCGGGCAGACGATTTTGGGCTTCGGGCATGGCAAGATGGATCATGATTCTTCTCTTAGCGACGAAATCTCGTTCCGCCATTATCTTACCAAACCAATCGCTCCCTCGGCTAAAATCGCACGAGCCGATGATCGATCTGATTCGCATCAAATCGCCCCAGGCCGAGCATGCCCGCCAGCGCGACGTGTTCCGGCTGCCGGCGATCGAATGGCTCGTTCACCAGCCCGTTGAGGCGTTGCTGATCGAGCAGCACCGCTGCGGTTCCGTACGGCGGCGTCATGGCGGCGAGCGCCGCTTGGTTCGCTGAGAGCCGCACACTTTGCCGCCCCTGGATCAGGCCCATTTGGCCGACGGGCAGCCAGCCGAGTTCGGCGCGTTTGCGATCGATGATCTCCCAGCCGACGTGGTCCATGGCGACGGGATCGGTCGCGAAGAAGATCGACTTGCGTAGCCACCAGCCCCAGGTGCGGTTCCAGTTGCCGGGGCCGCCCTCGTAGACGCCGATCAGGCCGTCGCAGATGTGCAGCGTCGCTTTTTCGAGGATGTGGCGTTGATTGACGGCCGTCGGGATGAAGGTGTTGCATTGGTTCGGCCCGCTCACCGCGCCGTCCATGCGATAGATGCCGGCGAGATGGCTGCGGGCGACGTTGTTATTCATGCCGTGTGACATGTTCTTGAGCGCGATGGTGATGCCTGCCGACTTGTGATCTTTCAGGTTCGGGATGGTGACGATCTTGTTGACCATGCGCGTGACGATCATCGACAGATGCGAACGATGTCGGCGATCGTCGCGGACGTTGTGCTCTGGGGCGGCGAAGCCCATCGACACGAAGACATCCGGATCGTAGCCGACGACATTGGCATCGCGCCCCGAGCCGGAGTTCTGCCCGTCGATCATCGTTTGTTCGCCGTCGTACTGGAATGCGGAGGCGTACCACTTGACGCCCTCCATGGGCCGCGTGCGCATCACGGCTTCGTAGCCGGCGTCGCGAAATTCGTTGGCGTAGCGCTCGAAGATGATGATGTTGCGCTTGGGCACGCCGCAGTACTCGTGCAGGCAGCGCACCGTCTCGGCCAAGATCTCCGGCGAGGAGATGACACCCGGCGCCGCGCTGACGCGGCCGCCTTCGCCCGGCTTCGCCTTGCGGCCCACGGGATTGACCTTGATGCCGACGATGTCATCGCGGCCGAAGAAGCGTTTCCAGGCGGAATCGACATCGCCGCCGCCGATGAGCCGGCACATGCCCGCGGCCATCATGGTGCGCACGACATTGCCATCGACGACGTAATCCTCGCTGATGGCGCCGGGATGCTGCACCTCGACGACGCGCCCCGGAAACGGCCCCGGCATCGCCAGCGTCGGCCGCGGCACTTCGACCGAGCGCCCCGTGAACGGCCAGTGGCGATAGGCGAGCCAGCCGAGTGGAACGCCCGCCGCCGCGCCGAGGAGGAAACCGCGTCGCGTGATGCCACCACATGGATAGTTCATGATTGCTCTCCCAGCGTGAGCTCGTTCAGCGCTCGCCCGGCGCCATGCGAGCGCTAAACGGCCAAGGGCTAGACTTGTACAAATGGATTCGTTTTCTTCTCAAAGCCGATCTTCGTCACTGGCCCGTGTCCCGGATAGACGACCGTATCGTCCGGCAACGTATACAACTTCGCCCGGATGCCCGCTTCGAGCCGTTTCATGCTCCCGCCAGGCATATCGCAGCGCCCGACGCTGCCGCGAAAGAGCACGTCGCCGCCGAATACCATGATCGTCCCGCTCCCCGCGTTAGCCGGACGCGCAAGCGACGGAGGGTCGGATCCGTCGCTTGCGCGTCCGGCTAACGCGCTCGAGGAGGAGTCGCGGACCACGAACACCACGTGCCCCGGCGAGTGTCCGGGAATCTCCAGTACTTCGAGCCGAAGCCCGGCGAACTCCAGCACATCGCCTTCGTTGACGGTCTGGTCGGCCGGCGGACTGATGATGGAGACGCCGAACGGAGCGCTCATGTTCAAGTTCGGATCGCTCAGCAGCGCCGTCTCGTTGACGCCGATGATCAGCGGCGCATCAGGGAAGCGCTGCTTTATCGCCTCGTTGCCGCCGATGTGATCGCCGTGCCCGTGCGTGTTCAAGATGGCCGCGACGCGCAGAGATTGCGCATCGAGAAACTCCAGGATCAGGTCGGGCTCAAGCCCCGGATCGATGACGAGTGTGTCGGTGCGACCCTCACGCCAGACGATGTACGTGTTCTCCTGGAACGGCATCGAAACGATGGTTTGTATTTGCAGCGCGGCAGTCATCACGTTCTCCCTCTGAAATTGATGATGCGAGAATTAGCGCCAGGAAGCAAGCGAAAAGAGACACGGGTTTACAGCCCCGATCGTTAAGGAGCGCGATGTCACCCCGCTCCTTAACGATGGCGGCTCGTAAGATCCGGCCATTCTTCTCTTGGCAGCGACCTCAAAGCGTGGCACAATGGTCGGCGGGAAGACTCCTCGGAGGCCCGTTCCATGTCGCGCGTTCTTTCGCTTGTTCTTCTGACCGCCATCGCGAGCAGCGTTCACGCCCAAGCACAGCCGGAACCGCTCGTTTTGCAAGTCAAGAAGAGCATCCACAAGGGGGTCGAATATCTCGTCAAGCAGCAGCTTGGCGACGGCAGCTGGGACCAGACGCAAGCCGCCGAGGACACCCTGAAAATCGACTTCAGCGGCGGTTCGACCGGGCTGGCCGTGCTCGCTCTGCTCAACTGCGAGGACGTCATCGATGATCCCGCCCTGGAAAAACGCCGTTTGCAAGCGATCAATGCTGGCATCAATCGCCTGCGCCAGATCAAGGGCAACACCGTGTACGTGCGCTCCTTGCAGACGATGGCTCTGGCCGAGGCGAAGGTCGATATTCCGGTCATCAAAGCCAACGTGAAATGGCTGATCGACGCGCGCGTGTTCCGCGACAAGCAATTTGTCGGCTGGGACTACCGTCCCAACGGCGTCGCCGCCGACGCCTCCAACACGCAGTACGCGATGCTCGCCCTCTGGTACGCCCGCCAGGTCCCCGGCGTCGAGGTGCCGCGCGAGGTCTGGCAGAGCATCCACGATCACTATCGCCGCACACAAAGTAAGAACGGCTATTGGATCTACTCCCCATTCTATGGCGACGTGCCCGAACTCACATCGCCATCAATCTCCATGACCATCGCGGGCCTGTGCGGGCTTTACATCGCCGGCAGCGAACTGGGCCGCGGCAACAAGTGCGGCGAATATCCTGACGATCGCCATATCGCCAAGGCGCTCGAATGGCTCAACGGCAACCCCGCCAAAAAGATCCCGTCAAAATTCACTTACGAACTCGAAAGCCGCACCTACTACCACCTCTACGGTCTGGAACGTGCCGGCCGACTCTCCGGCATGCGCTTCTTCGGCGAGCACGACTGGTATCGCGAAGGCTGCGAATTGCTCGTCAAAAAGCAAGACGCCAACGGCTCATGGCCCAAAGGCTCAGCGCATGATCGCTGGCCGCACGTCAACACCGCGTTCGCCTTGCTTTTCCTGTCGAAGGGCCGCACGCCCGTCGTCATCAGCAAGCTCGTACACGGCAATTGGCCGCGCCGCGAGGACGACACCGACTGGAACAACGATCGCAACGATCTGCGTCATCTGACCGAGTCTCTGCCGAAGACGGAGAATCCCCTCTTCGGCAAACGGCCGGTCGCCTGGCAGACCTACGACATCATGCGCGCTCTCTACGCGCGCGGTAATCAGCCCGGCGTGAAGGACGAGGACGCCGTCGTCGCCGACATGAGGCAAGCGCCGATCCTGTACATCACGGGGCACGAGACGCCGTTGCGCCGCTTGCAGGATCGCGAGAACGCCCTCATCAAACGCTTCGTGGACAACGGCGGCTTCCTCTTCGCGGAGGCGTGCTGCGGCGACAAGGACTTCGACGCGGGCATCAAGGAATGGGTTAAAGAAAATTGGCCCGGCCATGAATTGACGTATGTCGAATCAACCCATCCAGTATGGACGAGTTACCACACACTGAAGGCCGGCGATCCCTACAAACTGATGAGCCTGCAAGCCGGCTGCCGGACGATCATGCTCTACAGCCCTCAAGACCTATCGTGTCACTGGGAATCGAATCAAACCAGCCAGGGCGCCTCGAAACGCGCGTTCGAACTCGGCGCGAACATTATCGCCTACGGCACGGGCCGCACGCGTCCGCAGCCGCGCCTGACGCCGATCGACATTGCCGGCGCGATGGAAAAGACGCCGAAGCGGCCGAGCCAGCGCGGCTTCTTCCAGGTCGGGCAAATCTATCATCAGGGCGATTGGCAGCCGGCGCCCCGGGCAATGACCAATGTACTCGAACACGTTCACAAGGTCGCGGACCTCGATGTGATGCTCAAGACCGAACGAATCTTGCTGGGCGATCCGTCCACGGTCATCGGCACGAAGTTTCTCTACATGCACGGCCGCCAGGAGTTTCGCGTGGACGCCAAGCACCTGGAGGCGCTGCGTTTCACGTTGGAGAGCGGCGGCCTCTTGCTCGCGGACGCCTGCTGCGGCAGTGAGACGTTCGACAAGTCATTCCGCAAGTTTGCGCAGGATCTCTTTCCGAAGGAAAAGCTCGTGCTGCTCTCGACGGACCCTGATACGCGCGACCCGCTTTTCGGCGACAAGCTCAACGGCGAACTCTTGACCGCGGCGAACATCAAGTGCCGACCGAAGGTGAACGGCCCAATGCAAGCGATGGCGCCACACGTGGAGGGCATCCGCGTCAACGGTCGCTGGGCGGTGCTCTACAGCAAGTACGATCTGGGCTGCGCTCTGGAGCGAAACACGTCGCCCGATTGCGTCGGCTACGATCACGTGAGCGCTCTGAAGATTGCGACGGCAGCGGTGCTTTACAATGCGCGGCCATGATGTCAAAGCCCGATGCGTAAGGGAGGAATTTCGTGTATTCCTCGCATACGCTTCGGGCTTTGACAGACTGTGACGGGTATCATGATTGCAACTCTGGCGCACTCTACCGCGTCCCGACAGTAACGCACACAACTCGAAATCCAATCCGCCCGGGGCCACCGACTTGCCCAGACGGATGGCGGCACGCCGAGCGATTGTAGTTGGTCCGGGTCCACCAGGAGCCGCCGCGCACGACCCGGGCCTGGGGGGCAAACGCAGAGCCGATTTTGGGGCCTTGTGGATCTTCCTTGACTTTCAACTGGTAGTAGTCGGGGTCAAAGTAGTCCTGGCACCACTCCACCACGTTCCCGTGCATGTCGTACAGGCCCCAGGGATTCGGAGCATACGATCCCACTTTGGTCGTGCGGCCGGGCGGTTTGTCCTTGTCGTCGCCATGGCCAAAAAGCCCGACGTCGGGTCTACCGCCGCCGTCGCCGAAGTTCGCCTCCTTGAACCAGACTTTGGCGCCGGAATAGAAGAGCGTCGTGGTTCCCGCCCGGCAGGCATATTCCCATTCGGCCGAGGTCGGCAAACGATAGACGCGTCCGGCCTTCTTCTCCGCCTCCAGGTTTGATAGCTTCACGCAAAAGGCCTGAGCATCCTCCCAGGTGACTCCCTCGACCGGGAACTGGCGCGTGTCGAGGTCTTTCACCTTGTCCTTGTACGCGCCCGTGCTAGCGAAATAACTGGGGTTTTTGCCAGTCACCTTTTCATACTGTTCCTGAGTGACTTCGAATTTGCCGAAGTAGAAGGCCTTGGTGATCTTGACCCGATGCTGCGGCTTCTCCGAAGGCCAGTGATTGTATTTGGCCGAATCCGGCGTACCGATATCAAATTCGCCCGCGGGGATGAGCGCGAGCTCCAGGCCGATGCTGTTCGTGAGCGATTTGGCGGGCTGCCGTGCCGATGCCATGGTCATGCCGACCAGAACCAATGCCAGGAATGCAGACAGGTTGAATCCACACCTTGACAACATACGTTCCTTCTCCGATCTGGTCACGGCAGATTCGCCGGCCGCTTGCCTACCGTCAGCGTCAGTTGCCGGCGTACGCCGTCGCGCAGGATCTCGATCGTGATCGCGCGTCCGGGTTCGAGCTCGACCACGAGTTGGCGGAAATGGCGGATCGGCTCCACGCGATTCAGTGTGTCCTGGTTGATGCGCACAATGATGTCGCCCGTTTGAATGCCCGCATTGGCGGCAGCCTCGGCTTTGATGACGCTCTTGACGATGACGCCGCCGTCCTCCAACTTAAGCTTTTTGGCCTGCGGTGCGGGGAGCTCTTCCATCGCGATGCCCAAATAGCCGCGCGGGACTTCGCCGCTCGTGAGAAGCTGCTCGGTGATTTTCTTCGCGGTGTTGGACGGAATCGCGAAGCCGATACCCTGATTGACGCCGTTGTCCGAGGCGATGGCAACGTTGATGCCGATCACTCGGCCGAGCTGATCGAAGAGCGGTCCGCCGGAATTGCCGGGATTCATGGCGGCGTCGGTCTGCAGCAATTCGACCAGATCGAGCAGCGGCAATAGGCGTCCCTTGGCGCTGATGATGCCTTGCGTCACCGTCCAGCGATAGCCGAGCGGGCTGCCGATGGCCAGAGCCCAATCGCCGACGTGCACGTCCTTGTCGCTGTCGGCGAATTCGACGCTGTTGTGGGCCTCTTCCTTGACACGAGCAGGCAATTTCTCCGGCAAGCGGATGACGGCCAGATCGGTGATTGCGTCCATGACGACCGCGTCGGGATCGACGCCGATCGACTGTCCGCTGGCGAACGACACGCGCAGACGCTGGGCGCCACGAACAACGTGGTAGTTGGTCAGGATTACGCCCGGCTGGACGATCAAGCCCGAACCCGACGCAATGAGAATGTAGCGGCGCTCATTGTCGGGGTCGTAGATCAGGATCTTCTTGGCGAGCGCGTCCAGCTTCTCTTCTTTCGGTTCGCGATAGTGGGCAATGTTGACGACCTTTGGGGCCACCTTGCGCGCGACCTCGCGAAAGCCGAGCGAAATAAGCTGGGCGCGCTTGTCGAGCACGTCGAGCCGGCCGTCGGCGTGTTCGGCCTCGACGCGCAGCTCGGCGCGGCGCTTGTGGAAGAACGCCTCCGCGTCGGCCTGGGCGTCGAGCAAGCGCCAGTGAAATATCATGTATGGCGTCGCATAAAGTACGAGAAGAAACGCCGACATGAAGAAGAGGCAAGGCACAACCCAGTTCCACAGACCCGAGCTAACTGGATCGGCTGTGCGTGACGCAAGCGGTTCGGCCGGTAGCGCGACAGGCGAAGGCTGCGCGGTGATCGCATTCTCAAGTTGCGGCGCAGGGGGGGCAGGCTCCAGCACAGGGAAGAGGAGCTCGCCAGGCGGGGTTTCATCGGGCGCGGGATTGTTGGGGTTCATACGATCAATCCAGGCCGCTTCCGGTTTGGCGCTCGCGGGCGACGAACGCTGTCGCGGTTTGTTTGGAAGCACTAGGCGGCAAACACCTAAACTTCTTCCAGGAATCGGGCCGGGATCGCTTCCCAAAGCAGTTCGCGCGCGACCGGTTTGCCCGACAGCGTCTTCGCTTGCTGCTCCAAAAGATCGAGAAAGAGTTCCAGCGGCTGGACAATTTCGCAGCCGCGCATCTCGACTTCCTTGAGCAGCTCCGACGGCTTCGTGATGGCGGTCATGTCCATGACGATCATGCCCTGCTTCACATAGCCCGTACGGATGCCCTTGCGGCCGGTCTTCTCGTCCTTTTCCTCGTCACAGACCACGAGTACGTCATGCATCGTCGTGTACAGCGCGTCGAAGGCGATGAAGCGACAGCCGGCCTCGGCGGCGACTGCGGCCGCCGCCTTCTTGTCGCTGCTGGCGATGATGGCGTTGCCCTGATGCCGTTGAATTTCCTTGGCGATCATCCGCGACGAGCCGTTCAAGCCGGCCAGGACAATGAAGCGATCCTTGAACGGATTGTCGCTGGGATAGCGTTTCTTCAGTGCGTTCCGTAGGGCGTTGACCCAAACGACGCCCGAGAGGTGCATGCCGTGCCAGCCGTCGGGCTTGTGGACAATGATGTCCGCGGCGTTCGTCTCCTTGGCGGTGCCGCGCAGTTGCACGCCAATGTCGACGATCTCGGTTTGATGCTCGTCGTCGATGACCGCGCCGGCGAGCTTGACCGCCTCCATGATCTTGCCGAAGGTCTTCATGTTGCCGACCCCCGTCGGCAAACAGCGGATCGGCATGTTCTCATGCGCGAAGACGGCGTTAAGGACGGCGACGGTGATGAGTTCGCGATCGCCGAACCCCGTGACACCGATGAGCCGCGTCGTTTTTTGAATGTCCTGCAGGCGATAGATCGTCTTCAGGTCTTCAGCAATGGGCTGGCCCGGATACGCCTCGATGCCGCGCTCGAGGGCGGCGTACACCCACGGGGCGCCAATCTTGCGGCTCAAGATCGACAGCATGAGGCCCGGTTTGCCCAGCCCGACGACGACCGTGGGCACGACCGCCTTGGCCAGAATCTGCACGAGCGGCCACGCCTCTTCCGGCGTGCGCGCCAGAACGACGAGTTTGATCACGTCGGGGCGCTTGGTCTTGCATTCCTCGTAGATGTTCAGAATGTCGGTGGGCACTTCGCTCAGATTCGTATACGAGATAACGCGCTTGCTAGGTGGGAATGGGCGGATGTCGTCGGCGGCGTCCAGTTCGATCTCGACATAGTCGGCCTTGCTGATGATGCACTGTCGCAGAATCGCGAGGCGTTCGTCCTCGGTGCCGTCCCACTGGCCGCCGTCGCCGGGGCGGCGGCACGACATGATTATCGGCTTGGTGCGGGCGCCGATCATCTCGCCAATGTCGGGCGATTTGCCGAAGCGATCGAGCCGCAATTCAAGAACGTCGCCGAAGAGCTTGGCATTGACCATGTCCGCCATGGCCAGGCGGCGTGATTCTTGATTGATGGAGATGCAGATCATGGCAAGAAGGCAAAAATAAAAAGGAAAAAGGAAAAAGAAAAGAGGAAGGAATATGGCGGTTGATGGCTTTTCCTCTTTCCTTTTTACTCTTGCCTTGACGTGTTAATGTGCGGTCACAGGTTCGCTCAAGGGGGGCCATTCATGTTCGAGCCCCTCTTCTTCGATAGCGCGCAGTTGTTCCTCGCTGATCGAGAAATGCTCGGTCACGATTTCTTTCGATTTGCGCACATCCTGGACCGAATCTTGCGTGGCCACCAGGTGCGAGAAAATCTCCATTTTTTCTTCCGTGGAAAGACGTCGTCCGATCGTCATGAAAACACCTCTCGAAATAGGCAAACAACAAACCCAAGTGCTAAAGAAGATCTCATAGTGAGTCCTTCCAGCAACGAGGAAAAATTCACGCTTCCGCCGCCTGTTGGAGGGGGGGGCATTAGATCATAAATCTCTTCGATCCGCACCACTCCAATGTCGCGCACCGACACACGGCTTCACCAATTCAAGCGATTATCTTGATTATACAGCCCCACCACGCTTCCTTCCGAAAAATCCTGGATTTTTTGGATTCACTTCGCTTATGCTAACTACCTTCCCCGGAACAACCGTTGAAGGAACACCAGTTGTCGTTCACCCCTCTCCCCTTGTACTCAC
>SXGT01941361.1_pt1 | contig 23251 bp, 16 predicted proteins | sample 3176221 | NCBI WGS metagenome assembly SXGT01 (sample SAMN11356862, study PRJNA531348) | freshwater metagenome | isolation source: freshwater sample F1-120 | place: China: Fuxian Lake, Yuxi | collected 2017-12-25
ACTTCACCATCGAGGTGGAGCGCTCGCTGCGCGTGCTTGACGGCGCGGTCGCCGTGTTTGACGGCAAGGAAGGCGTGGAAGCCCAGAGCGAGACCGTCTGGCGCCAGGCAGACCGTTACTCGGTCCCCCGCCTCTGCCTCATCAACAAGATGGACAAGACGGGTGCGGACTTCGAGTACTCCTTCAACTCGATCCTCACGCGGCTTGGTGCGAATGCCGTCGCGATCCAATACCCAATCGGCCAGGGAGCCACCTTCCGTGGGCTGATCGACCTCATCGAGATGAAGGCCCGCGTGTGGGACCTGAACAGCCAGGGTTCCGAGTTCCACGAGGTCGAGATCCCCGAGGACTTGCTTGACACCGCCAGGAAGTGGCGCCACACGATGATCGAGAAGATCGTCGAGACCTGCGACAACCTCACGGAAAAGTACCTCACCAACGAGAGTTCCATCACCAATGACGAGCTCGTCGCGGCACTGCGCAAGGCCGTCGTGCATCAGGTCATCTTCCCCGTGCTCTGCGGCTCCGCGCTCAAGTATGTCGGCGTGCAGAAGGTCCTGGACACCGTCATTCGCCTCCTCCCCTGCCCGACCGAGTGCCCCGACGTGGAAGGCACCAACCCGCGCGACGAGAACGAGAAGCTCTCGCGTCCCCACCGCGACGACGCGCCGTTCAGCGCGCTGGTCTTCAAGGTGGTCAACGACATCGCCGGCAACCTGACCTACCTGCGCATCTACTCGGGCACCCTCAACAAGGGCGACCGAGTGCTGAACCCCGTCAACGGCAAGCGCGAGAATGTCTCGCGTCTCTACGAGATGCACGCGAAGGATCGCACCGCGCTGGACAGCGCCGGTGCCGGCAAGATCGTGGCGGTCATCGGCGTCAAGGACTCCTGGACCGGCGACACGCTGTGCGACCAGGACCACCCCATCGTCCTGGAGCGAATGACCTTCCCGGAGCCCGTCATCAGCATGTCCATCGAGCCCAACACGGCCGATGACAAGAAGAAGCTGGGCGAGGCGCTCACCATCATCCGCCGCGAGGACCCGTCGTTCCGGTCGCAGTACAACGACGAGACCGGCGAGACGATCATCTCGGGCATGGGCGAGCTCCACCTGGAGATCATCAAGAACAAGCTGGTCCGCGACATGAAGGTGAATGTCACGGTCGGCAAGCCCCGCGTCTCGTACCGCGAGACGATCGTCGGCACCGCCAAGGACGTGCGCGGGCTCTTCAAGAAGCAGACCGGTGGCCGCGGACAGTTCGGCGATGCCGTCGTCAGCGTCTCCCCGATCACCCCGGAGGAGGCCGCGGCGCAGGAGTTGGTGATGAAGAACGGCGTCGTCTTCGAGGACAAGATCGCCGGCGGCGTCATCCCGCGCGAGTTCATCCCCAGCGTCGAGTACGGCATCCGCCAGGCCGCCGCGAGCGGCATCATCGGCGGCTACCCAGTCATCAACGTCAAGGTCGACCTGGTCTATGGCTCGTACCACGACGTCGACTCCAGCCAGATCGCCTTCGAGCAGGCCGGCGCCCTCGCCTTCCGCGAGGCGTGCACGCGCGCGAAGCCCGCGCTGCTGGAACCGATCATGAAGCTGGTGGTGACGACTCCCGACGAGTTCTTCGGCAACGTCTCGGGCGACATCGCGTCGCGTCGCGGCCAGATCGTCGACAGCGAGATGCGAGGCGTCACCCGCCTGCTGCACTGCGAAGTGCCGCTCTCGGAGCTCTTCGGCTACACGACGTCGCTGCGGTCGATGACGCAGGGCCGTGCCTCGAGCAGCATGGAGCCGCTCGACTACCGCCTGATGCCGGATCGACTCAAGGACGCCGTCCTCGCGAAGCAGTGACAACCCTTTCGCCCGAGCGCGACCCGACCCTGCAGGACTCGCTCTTTGGCGTCGGCTACGCCGATGAGCTCGCACGGTGGTTCCGGAAGCGGCTCGGGGTCCTCTGCGTCTTCTACGCAGCCTGGAACCTGCTGGGGCTGGCCCCGCTGCTCCTCGTCGCGATCGTGTGGGCCGCTCCCGGGGGGCTGCCGGAGTCCAGCGAACTCCGAACCGCCTTCGTCGGCCTCACCTCGGCCTGGATCATGGCGGCCGACTCGGCAGCATCGATCGGGATCGTGGTGTGGACGTGGGTGCGCGGTCGCCGGCTCGCCTCTCGCGAGGCGCTGATTGGGAACGCGGGGTCGATGATCCTGACGCTGGGCATCGTCTCGGCAAGCGCCTCCGTGGCCTTCCGCGCCTTCGGGCAGGAGGAGAGAGTGTTGGCGCTCTCAAACCTTTTCTTCTGGCACTTCACGGCGTGCATGGTCCTCCCCTGGACCTGGCGCGAGTCGCTCCGGCCCATGCTCCCGTTGGCGGTGCTCGAACTGGCGCTGGCAGCGATCGCCTGGGGCTTCACCGCCCACGACTCCGCGGCGGAAGGCGCCCTGGACACATCGTGGCGGCTGCTGCGCAGCGCGATGCTCCTACCGGCCGTGGTCGCCCCGGGCTGTCTCCTCGCTTGGTACCGGATACGGCGTCACAAGAGCCGATTTGGGCGGCGGCGCATCGGCGAGAGCTTCCTCGCGCTCCGCCAGGAGGTCCGGCAGGCCCGGCAGATTCACGACGCACTCTTCCCACCGGCGGCTCCCGGCGCGCCAATCCCCTACCGCTACGGCTACGCGCCCGCACGGGAGATCGGTGGCGATCTCGCGTGGACACTGGATCGCGGCACCGATCGACTCGTGGTGGTGGTGGATGTATTCGGACACGGACTCGCGGCGGCCCTGGCCGTCAACCGCCTGCACGGCGAAATGGAGCGGGTGCTGGCCGAGGACTGGAACGCCACTCCCGCGCAGCTTCTCACGGCGCTGGATCGCTACGTCAAGGCCACGCTGTCGCGGCACGGCATGTTTGCCACCGCGATCGCCGCATCGCTCGATGCCCGCGGCCGGCTGTCGTGGGCCAACGCCGGGCACCCGGACGGCCTGGTGCGGCGTGGCGCGACGATCGAGCCACTCGCTTCGACGAGCGCGATCCTGGGACTGGGGCATCCCGCGGTCGAGGGGCCGGCGCACGAACTTGGCGAGGGCGGATTCGTCGTCCTGTTCACGGATGGCCTCACCGAATCGACGGCGCCCGACCGCACGCAACTTGGATCGGATCGCGTGGCCGCCGCGGTGGTGGCGGCGGACGACAAGGACGTGACGAGCGGGCTGGTCCGCCTTGCCCTGGATCATGCGCGGGGGGTGAGTGGCGATGACATCCTCGTCGTGCAGGTGGGCCCGGTGCGCCGGGTGGAGGCAGCCGCCCTGAATCGCCCCGCCGAAATGGTGAGCGCATGAGCCGCAGCGGCGTCGACACTCGACACCTGCGCTCGGCCTGCCGCCTCGCCCACCGTGGACATGGCGGTGCCGAGCCCAATCCCATGGTGGGGTGTGTCGTGGTGGACCGAAGCGGTGCCGTGGCTGGGCGCGGTTGCCACGCTCGCTGTGGAGAGGCCCACGCGGAGGTCAATGCGCTCGCGGCGGCGGGGGATCGCGCCCGTGGCGGAACCGCCTATGTCACGCTGGAGCCCTGCAGCCACCATGGCCGGACGCCGCCGTGCGTCGACGCGCTGGTCGCCGCTGGCGTCGCGCGGGTGGTCTTCGCCACCAAGGACCCCAACGAGGTCGCTGCCGGGGGTGCCGAACGACTCGCTGCGGCGGGGATCGTCGTGGAACATCTCGAGATTGACGAGGCACGGATCCTGAATGAGCCCTTCCTCCATCGCCTCCGCACCGGATTGCCGTGGGTGTGCACGAAGTGGGCCATGACGTTGGATGGCCGCATCACGACCGGCGACGGAGGCCCTCGCTGGATCACCTCCGAGGAGTCGAGGCGCGCGGTCCATCGCGAACGCGGGTGCGTCGACGTGATGTTCACGGGGATCGGCACGGTCATCGCCGACGATCCAGACCTGCGCCCTCGCGGCGTGCGCGCCAAGCGGATCCCACGCCGGATCGTGGTGGATACCCGGCTTGAACTTCCATTGGAGTCGGCCTTGGTGCGCACCGTCTCGAAGGCCCCCGTCGAAGTCCTCGCGTTTGAGCCATCGATCGCAGCCAAGGCCGTGCACGCCAAGGCGCTGCGCGCGCGGGGAGTGCGGATCGACGTCGCTCCACAGGACCAGGCGGGACGACTGCTGTTGCGACCCGTGATGGAGCGCCTGGCACGCGAGGGCGTGGCCAACGTTCTCGTTGAAGCTGGCGGCGGCATCAACGGCGAGTTGCTCAATGAATCGCTCATCAACGAGGTCTGGGCGTTCCACGCCGGGCTCGTCGTGGGCGACGGTCGCGGGATCGGGCCAGTGCGCGGGCTGGCCATGGATGGTCGGCACCTCCCGGAGGGCCGCGTCATCGCCATCCAGCGGCATGGCCTCGACGTCGCAATGCGGTGGCGACTGGGTCCGCTGTCGATTGGGGACTCGCGCCGCTAGGGCACGGGATCGATCAAGAGTCCCTCGCCCCACGATGGCGCGAAGACCCGAAGGACTCCCGGCTCGGACTCGACGGCCCAACGGTTGGCCTCGTCACGCTCCCGCGCGACCACGAGCCTGGCCAGGGTTTCCCCATCGATGCCGAGCAAGTCGATCGTGCCCACGATCGTGCCGGAAGGGAGCGGCATGAAGGCGATCTCGGCCGCGGGCGTGTCCAGGAGGGAGTGGAGCACGGCTGCCGCATGGCCCTCGCTGCGCTCGCCACTCCAGGCCGACCCATCGCGCCGGAGTTCCCACGCCGGGGCCGCGCCGGGCGCTGAAGTCGTGTCCGCGGCAGCGGCCACGAATCGGATGCCAAAGACGTCGGGCGCGCGCACGCGGGCAGCCATCGGCTCCACCAGCCCAAGGACGCTTGGCTCCAGGCGACGGAGCGCCACCTCATCAAGCATCACGACGGCATCGGTGTCCTCGAGCCGGGCGTACCGGCCCCGCGCATTCCGGCCCTGGTCGGCTTCGCCACCCACGACCAAGGTGACCGCTGGTGCGCCGGATGACTCGATGGACAGTTGGGCGAGCGGGGTCCCCAGCCCGTAGGCGTCGCGCTCCGCAGTGTCCCGGATGAAGGCATTGGCCCGGAGCCTGGCGAGGGCATCCATCCAGCCTTCGACCGCCGCGGTCGCGGCGCGCGTCACCGCCGGGCTGGTGAGTTGCCAGGCCGAGCCCGATCGCTCGACGCGGATCGGTGCCGACAGGCTTGGTGAACGGAGCTCGATGGCCGTGCACTCGGCACCAAGTCCACCGAGAAGCATCGGGTCTCTCCACGACCGTGGGGGCGATCGTTCCAGCAACTCGTGCACGTGGTCGCGGGTGGTCACTCGGCTCCACGCGCCGGGCCCCGCCGCGCCGATCGAGCGAGCGTGGATCCAGGCACGGCCGCCCGGGGCTCGACCCTCGAGGGCCACCTCGAGGCCGTTCCCTGCGGCGTCGCGAATCAGGAGTCTTGGTGCGGCCTCACGCGGCGCCTGCTGGTCGGTCGCGCGGCGCACGACGGTGAGTCGCCCCAGCGCCCCGAGGAGGTCCCGCACGGCGAGCGTGTCGATCGGCCACGCGAAGGGCTCCGACTGGCGCCACGTGCTGCCGCCATGCACCAGCTCGACGGTCCCGCCAGCGTCGACGAAACGAATCGAGGCGGCCTCCTGCACGAGTGCCGGATCGATGACCGGTTCGGCGGCGTTCGCCGCGCCCGCTCTCGTGGCACGAAGCCAGATCGCCGCAACCACGAGGGCGCCGGCGATCACCCACAGGACGAGCGTCCAGCGCCAGCTCATGCGTGCCTCCGGCGCCGGTCGATCGTGAATCCAGCCACCCACAGCGCCAACGGCGCGATTCCTCCAAGCCCAACTCCCGCCGCGACGCGTTGCGTCGACGAAAGTGCGGGGATGCGGGCCGCTCGCTCGGCCTGGGCCGCCGAGGAAAGTCCGGCCGGCTGCTGGCCCACTGCCCACGCGGAGCCGGCCACGGCCAATGCGAGGTTGCCTGGCGCGGCCAGCATGGACCGACCGGCATCGGCGAGTGCCGGCCGGCGCGCGACCGCCGTCAACATCCAGTCCGGGCAGCCGACGATCACGGCCCGGGAGCCGCCTGGGGCACCAACCGCGATGACGATGGCATCGCCGGGCCCCGGAGCGATTCCGTCCGGTGCCGCACGGCCCCGCGCCCCGCGCCAGTCGCGGGAAAGCGTGACCGCTCCGTCGGAGGGGACGGCGATGAGCGCCGCAGGATCAAGCGATTCGAGTCGCGGCGACAGTGGCGACACGCTCGGGAAGTGGATCGGGAGCCCATCGATCGCCGGGCCAATGGGGTGCGCGAGGTCTGCTCGCTGCGTCCAGGCATCACTCCGCTGTTCCGTGCGCCCCTCGTCGACCGGGACGGTTTCCAGCCACATGAGGTCCGTGCGCGCTTCGACCCCCAGCCGGCGAGCGAGGTCGGCCCAAGGATCGCGCTGGCCCGCGACCGCGAAGAGGCTGGGCGAGAGCGACAGGACCAGGGGCTCGCCGCGATCGAGCAATCGATTCGCCGCGGCGAGGAGCGAGCGTTCCGCGGCGGATGGCTCGATTCCCTCGCGGACGATTGGCGGGATGATCCACCACACGCGGGGCCTCGACCCGGGGAGCGCCGGTTCGTCGCCACCGACCACCGTCCACTCGGAAACGTCGAATCGAGCCGCGGCAAGCGCATCGCGCCACGCCGCGAGGTCGGCGCCGCTCGCGTTGGCGCGGAGCAAGCTCCTTGGCTCGGCATGCACGGCAACGACGATCGGCGTGGGCGCGTCGGCAGGCAGGATCAGGGCATCGAGCAGCAAGGACTCCGCCCGTGCCCGTGCATCGAGCCCCTCCCCACTCACCATCCAGCCCGGCCGCGCAAGCAGTGACTCGCCCCGCTCCACGACGAACGCGCTTCCATTGGCCATCGCCCTCGTGAGCATGGCGTGGCGCAGCAACGGGAGGCCGCGGAGCCTTCCGGCCGCGTCCTTGAGATGCCGAGCCTGCGCGTCACACAGGCTCGCCACGGCAGCGGTTCGCACACCGCCCAGGGCCCGAAGCGAGCCCGCCGCATCGGCCACCCTGTCACTCCATGCGAAGAGCGAATCGCGAAGCAGTGAGGCCGCTGCCGCCCGGTCCCCGAAGGGTTGCGTCGGCGTCGGCTCGAGCAGCTGCGTGACCGTGCGCCGCAGTTCCGTCCACTGCTCCGCGAAGAGTCGCCAAGCCCCACCAATGGCCCGGGCGCGCTCAGCCCCAGGCTCGGCCGGGCGCTCTCGCATGAGCTCCGGCGTCGCGTCGGAGGCGGCCCGCGCCAACGACTCGCAGGCACCAAGCCCAGCCTCGATGGCCTCGTCGTACTCCGCTGCAAGCGCTGCCTCGCGGGCGGCGAGTCCATCCAGCCATGCGGCGTACTCAGGCTGGTCCAGGTCGTCTGGGTCGAATCGCTGCGCCGGGATTCCAGCAGCCTCGACGCGGGCCAACAGGTCATTCGCCGCGGGAAGCGGCTGGCTCTCGGGGGCCACCAGCGTCACCATCGCATCGGGGGCGGCTCGAATCGCCGCCATCGTCTCGTTGCTCAGCGGGGCCGATGGACCTCGTGCGAGGGCAACGCTCGGGCCCACTCGAGGGTCAGCCGCGGCATCGGCGATGGCGACCGCCGCCACCAGGCACGCCAGCAACGCCAAGGCGGCCCGCACGCGGCCCGCGGCTGAGGCGGCCGCACCGGAGCGCTGCGACTGCAGCACCACCACCGTTCCCGCCAGGAGGGCCAGGGCGACGGCCCCGAACGCCATGACGTCGCCGAGATCGAGCACTCCTGCGAGCGACCTCGAGATGCGGCGCATTGGATCGAGGGCGAAGGCCGCCTCCGCCCATTCGGGACCAAGGATGGGCGGCAAGACCTGCCCGCACACGACCATCGCCAACCACACGATGCTGGCCACGAAGGCCGCCACCGGGGCGCTGCGCGAAAACGTGCCGACGAAGAGTCCGGTCGCCACCAAGGCCGCCCCGACGGCGAGGAGCCCCACGGCAGCCGCGACAAGTTCACCCCAGTCCAGTCGGGCAAAGTGCCCCACGGCGAGCGCCGACGGAATCAGGCCGGCCGCCACGGCCATGGCGATGGCCGCCATCGCCCCGGTGAACCGTGCCAAGGCAATCTCCTCGCTCCGTGCCGGTCCGGCCGCCAGCACTTCCACGAATCCTGTGCGCCGATCCTCCGTGGCACTCCGCACGGCGAGTGCCGGGGCCAGCAGCAACATGCACCAGGCCATCGCACCGCCCGCTGGCGCGATGCTCGCAGGCACGCCGGCCTGGAGCCCGACCAGCCACTGCACGACCCCCGCCGCCAGCGCAAACACCGCCGCCACGCTCCACGCGAGCGGCGTGCCAAACGTCGCTGCCCGCTCGCGATGCCAGAGCGCACGGAAGCGTCGTCCATCGATCATCGGGACACCGCTCCCGAAATGAGGTCGGCGTATGCGCGCTCCAGCGAACCGGCACCGAGTTCGCGGAGGGCATCGGCGGTCCCCTGCCATCGCGCCACGCCGCTGTCCAGCACCAGCACGTGCGACGCACACGCCCCGACCTCGCCGAGGTGGTGGCTGGACAGCACGACCGTGCTCGACGCCGACAACGTCGACACAAGCGAGCGGAAGACGGCCATCTGCCCCGGGTCAAGGCCGCTCGTCGGTTCATCGAGCACGATGAGTTCGGGGGCTGAAACCATCGCCGCCGCAAGCGCCACACGTTGCCGGAAGCCCCGGCTCAGGAGCGAGATCAATCGATGCCGGACGGCACGGAGTTGACACCCGTCGATGGCCTGCTCAAGCGCACGGGGAATGTCGCCGTCGGACAGCCCGGCCAGCATCGCGCTGCTCGCGAGGTACTGGTCGACCGAGAGGTCCCCGGGTGCGGGCGCATTTTCCGGCACGAAGGCGCACGCGCCGGCGCGCCAGCCATGCCGAGGGACACCGCGCAGCGTGATGGATCCATCCCGTGGCCCCATCGGGAGCACCCCGGCCAGCAGTCGGAGGAACGTGGTCTTGCCAGCGCCGTTGGGGCCCACCAGCGCGAAGCAGGAATGAGCCGGAATCGTGGCCGTCAGCCCTCGCAAGGCATCGACTGAGCCAAACCGTCGCGTGACGTCGGTGCATTCGATCACGGGAGGGCGAGTCTACGGCCAACCTCTTCGCAGCCCGCGCGGATAGGATGCCTCCTCCAGACGTGTCGGACAAGCCAGCGAACGAGATGGATGCCGGGAACTACCTGAATCAGGTCGGGGATGGCGTCGTGGTCGTGTCGGCCACCGGCGAGGTGGCGTGGCAGAGCGGCCGCGCGGCGACCCTGGCCCCGTCGCTCCGCCAGAAGCTGGTCGCCTTTGCCAGCACCATCGCCGAGCGCGGCCTGCCCGAGGACCGGAAGACGGCCTTGCGCCGCATCACCAGCCTGGACGGATCGATCGAGGCGGTCGTGTCCATGGCACAGGATGCTGGCGGCCAGCCCGTGGCCATCGCGGCCTACGCCGATGGAACGGCCCGCGACCGGCTGCGCTCGCGGATCGCCAGGGTCGAGGAGGCCGGCGCCGCACTCCTGGACCTGGATGCGGTCATCGTCAATCCGCTCAACGTGGCCGAGCGGCTCCGGCTCATCGAGCAGCGCGTCGACGACGTGATGCGGAACGTCTTCCACTGGGATGCCTACGAGGTTCGCTTGCGGGACCGGCGGACGGAGCGGCTGGAAATCGTGCTCTCCAAGAACATCGAGGCGCAGAAGGTCGGCGAATACATCTTTGCCATCGAGAGCGGCAACGGCGTGTGTGGCTGGGTGGGTGCCACGGGCCGCAGTGCGCTGGTCGAGGACGTGACGGTGGACCCCCGCTATCGGCCCGGCCTCAAGGGCGCGCGAAGCTGCCTGACGGTGCCGCTCCTGATTCGCGAGCGCGTGGTGGGCGTGGTCAACGTGGAGAGCCCCGCCGTCGGGGGATTTGGCGACGAAGACCGGCTCGTGCTGGAGATCTTCGGCCGCTACCTGGCGATGGCCCTCAACATCCTGGACATGCTCCTGGTCGAGCGTTGCATGGCCCACGAGCGACTCCGGCAGACCATCATGGACGAGGCGGAGGTCCCGCTGGCCCGGCTTCGCAGCGCTGCGATGGCGATCGCCGCGGGCCGCCTGGAAGGACACGAGGCGATGGAACAGGCGCTCGAAGCGCTCGAGGCGCGACTGCGCAACGCCACCAGCGGCGCGCAGACGGTGCTTGGCATCGATCGAATGCCGTCATCGACCGACGCACCGCTCCGCGGCTTCCGGATCCTGGTGGCCGATGACGAGTCGATGGTCCGCGAGTCCATCAAGTCGATCCTCCAGCGCGCCGGCGCGACGGTCGACGTGCGCGACAATGGCAGCGGCGCCCTGGATGCCGTGCGGAGCTCGGCGACGGCGCAGTCGCCATACGACCTCGTCATCAGCGACATTCGCATGCCGGACCGGACGGGGTACGACGTGTTCCGCGGGACCGTGGAGGCGGCGCCGGGGACGCCGGTGATCCTCATGACCGGATTCGGCTACGACCCGCACCACTCCATCCTCCGCTCGTCGCAGGAGGGGCTGGCCAGCGTGATCTTCAAGCCCTTCCAGGCTTCCGACCTGCTGGCTGATGTCTCCAAGGCGTTGAGCACCACCCGGCCCAGCTAGCTGGCGGACGCGCTCGGCGGCGAGCCCGGGAGTCGCGCCTCGAGCACGCGTGCCAGGCCGTCTTCGTCGTCCAGCACGCGGGCATCCACCAACCCAGCCTCACCGGCCAACGCGAGCACGGCGCCCGCCTGTCCGGTCCCAAACTCCACGACCACGGTGCCCCCGGGAAGGAGTCGCCTGGGCGCGCCAAGAATGATCGGGCGAAGGAACCGCAGGCCATCCACTCCGCCGCGGAGGGCCGAGGCCGGTTCGTGATCGCGCACTTCCGGCGCGAGGGACGCCCACTCGCCGTCGGCGATGTAGGGCGGGTTCGAGGCGACGATGTCGAACCGCTCATCCGGCCCGATCGGCTCCCACACCGAACCGAGGCGAAACTGGATGGACTTCGCCACTCCCGCCGCCTCGGCGTTTGACCGTGCCAGGTCGAGTGCCTCTGGGACGACGTCGGTTGCCACCACGTGGAGCGAAGTGCCTGCACGGCTCGCCGGCTCGCGGGTGATCGCTCGCCCCTCAAGATCAAACTCCGTGGTCGCGCCCTCGGGTCTGCTCGCCGACGACGCGATCGCCGATGACCACGGCAACGGCTCGCGGCCCTGGTCGCCGCGTTCACCGCACTCGCGCAGCACGCTGATCGCGATGCACCCCGTGCCCGTCCCGATCTCGAGCATCCGCGCCGCCAGGCGTCGCGCGCCGAGCTGACCCTGTGGTGCCGCGCGGAGCGCAAGCGCGGCACGAATCGACTCCACCACGCACTCCGTCGAGCCCCGTGGGATGAGCGTGCATGGTGCCACCTTCAGGGAGATGCCGCGGAAACTCCACTCGCCGAGCAAGTGCTGCACCGGTTCACGGCGCCTGATCCGGACGACGTGCGCACGGACCTGCTGGAGGGCCGGCTCGGGGAGCGCCTCGTCGGCCGCACGCATGTAGAGGCCTGTCCGGGTCACCCCAAGCGACTTCGCAAGCAGCAGGTCGGCCGTGAGCGCCGCGTGGGGAATCCCGATGGCCTCAAAGTCGTGGCGGAGCCACTGGCGCATGCGCCGCACCGTCCATGGCTGCGGGTCCATGCGTGAATCGTATCGCTGCCGTAGGATCCCCCGCCCCAATGCACGCCACTCCCGCTGCGCCCCTCGACCTCCTCCGGCTCCGCGACGAAGCCGAGCGCACCCGGCTCTTTCGTGAGCTGGACGCGTCGGACCGTGGCCTCCGGTGCCACGCGCAGGGGGTCGACGCGTGGTACGAGGTGATGCAGGGCGATCGCGGGTGGACCGTGCGGCTGGTGATGGCCGATCGGTGGCTCAGCGAGAGCATCGAGAGCGAGCTGGTGCATGGCCGCGAGACGCTGGAAGCCCTGGTGGATGACGAACTGGTCGATCTTGGCTGCGAGGCCCGCATTGGCACCATCCGGCACTTCCGCGACGATGCGCGCCAGTACGTCTTTGAGGCCGACATCCCCTCGCCCACGAACGCTGCCGAAGACGACACGACGCTGGCCCTCCAGTTCATGCTCGCCTTTGAATCGGCGTTCCGCCAGCTCGGCAACATGTCGGGCGAAGGCGAGGACTGAGAGTCGGCAACGTGCCACGACTTCCTCGCGTCATGATGTTGGGGTGGGAGTTCCCGCCGTACATCTCCGGTGGCCTGGGGACTGCGTGCTTCGGCTTGACGAAGGCGCTGGTGGCTCGCGGCGCGCACGTGTCGTTCGTGCTCCCGCGCACGATCGACTCCTCGCATTCAAGCCATGTCGAGGTGGTCTCTCCGGGTCCGGAGGCTTTCCAGGGGCTGGATGCCTTTCGAGCCACCCGGCCGGCGTCCCGTGCCCGGGCGGGATCGCACGCCGCGAAGCACCGCGTCCGCGTCGAGCGCCTGACCCATTGGCTGCGCGGGCTGGACCCTGCCTCGCATGCCCAGTGGCATGAGTGGTTCACGGAACACTCCTTGCCTGGCGTGTACGACCGAGCGGACTCCGTCGCGGGGGAGACGCGGCATGGCGAACTCGCCGCTGGACTTGGTCCTGGACTTGGTTGTGGACTTGGTTCTGGACTTGGGGTTGGGTCTGGGCCAGTCACGCCATTGATCCGGGAGTGGCTGGTCGCGATGGGCCTTGACGGCGACGTCGGCCTGGAGGCACGGCACGACCACTCCATGGAGGACCTCGCCTCGCCCTCCGCCGCCGAACCGATCCTGAGCGGGCGCTCAGAGTACGACGGCAACCTGTTCCAGTCGGCCGCACGATTCGCGCGGTTCGTCGTGGCCGCCTGCGCGTGGCGCGAGTTTGACGTCATCCACGCCCACGACTGGCTCACCTACCCGGCCGGCATCGCGCTGGCCAGCGTCACCGGCAAGCCGCTCGTCGTGCACGTCCACGCCACCGAGTTCGACCGGTCGGGCGAATCGATCGACCACCGGGTCCATGCCGTGGAGCGGCGAGGCGCGCACGCCGCCGTCCGCGTGATCGCCGTGAGCCAGCTCACCGCGAATCTCCTGACCAACCGTTACGGCGTCGCGCCCGCCAAGGTGGACGTGGTCTACAACGGCGTCGACTTCGATCCCACCGATGCCGGGCAGACGCGGATCGAACGACACGAGAAAATCGTCCTCTACTTTGGACGCATCACGATGCAGAAGGGCCCCGAGTACTTCGTGCGCGCCGCGAAGCGCGCGCTCGAAGTCATGCCCAACATCCGGTTCGTGGTGGCCGGCAGCGGCGACCAGGCGCAGCGGATGATCGAGATGGCGGCGGCGATGGGCATCGGCGGGCGGATGACGTTCACGGGATTCCTGCGGGGCCGCGACATCCAGCGCGTCTTCCGGATGGCCGACCTCTACGTCATGCCGAGCGTCAGTGAGCCGTTTGGCATCGCGCCGCTCGAGGCGATGGTGCACCACGTGCCCGCGATCATCAGCCGGTCCAGCGGCGTGAGCGAGGTGTTGTCCAACGCGCTCAAGGTGGATTTCTGGGACGTCGACGACATCGCCAACAAGATCGTCGCCGTGCTGCGACATCCTCCGCTGCGCAAGCACTTGAGCCAGCAGGGGTACTTTGAGGTCCGCGGGATCACCTGGGATGGCGCCGCGGAGCGGTGCCTGCGCTCCTACTCCCAGGCCATCGCCTCGATGCGGGTGGGCGGCGTCGGCGGGCGCGTGGCCAAGGCTGCCGCGCGCGGCTGAAGCACTTCGTTTCGGGATGCGCGGCGACGTCGCTCGTCGATGGCCGGCGGACGGCGCTCGCCCCGGGATCGACTCAACACCCACCTATACTCCGCCCCCTCCCACGGACCACGCATGGCCCTTTTTCGCCGCAGCCCGACCCTTCCCAAGCCAGCCCTCGCCACCAAGCCGATCGACGGCGCCTTGGCCGCCGGCCCGGCCGGGAGCATCGACCTCGCCATCGACACCTTGGGACGTGACTTGCTCGCCCGGGCCCGAGCCGCCCAGCGCGGCGTCCTGAGCGGCGCCTTCTGGTCGAACAAGCTGATGGACTGGTCGATGAAGGACGAAGCCTTCAAGGTCCAGCTCTTCCGGTTCGTCGACTGCTACCCGATGCTCCGCACGCCCGAGGCGGTGCACGAGCACCTGAGCGACTACCTCTCGCAGCCCGGGGTCAAGGCCCCTCCCGGGATGGAGCTTGGCATGCGCGCGGGCGGACTCTTCAAGGGACTCATGAACTGGGGTGTCGAGGGACAGATCACGGGAATGGCGCAGAAGTTCATCGCCGGCACCGATGCGGCAAGCGCCCTTCCCCGACTGGCCGCCCTGTGGAAGCAAGGCATGGCGTTCAGCGTGGACCTGCTCGGCGAGGCCTGCGTGAGCGACGAGGAGGCCGCGGCCTACCGGGCCAAGTACCTCGACCTGGTCACCACGCTTCCGGGGAGCGTGTCGGCGTGGCCGTCGCAGCCACTCCTTGAGCGAGACCATCTTGGGGCGATCCCTCGCACAAACGTCTCCATCAAGATTTCGTCGCTTTACGCGCGGACCGACCCGATCGACACGGAAGGCTCGATCCGCGGACTCCTGGAATCCATCAAGCCCATCCTCGAGGCGGCGGCCGATCGAAACGTGCTGGTCAACTTCGACATGGAGCAGCACGCGCTCAAGGACCTGACCCTTGAGCTCTTCATGCGCGCCTGCGAGGCCGTGCCGTTCACCGCCGGCCTGGCGATGCAGGCCTACCTGCGTTCGGGCGAGCAGGACGCGCAGCGAATCATCGACTGGGCCAAGCGGACCGGGCGCGTGGTCACGGTGCGGCTGGTGAAGGGCGCCTACTGGGACTACGAGACCATCAACTCGGAGCAGATGGGCTGGCCCTGCCCGGTCTGGGGTCGCAAGCACGAGACCGATGCCTGCTTCGAGCGGATGGCCAACCGCTTCATCGACCAGATGCCCCGACGTGCGGGCGAGGGCGGCGTCAAGTTGGCACTGGGCAGCCACAACGCCCGTTCGATTGCCTCCGCCCTGGCCCGGCTAGATGCCTCCGGGTTGCCGCGTGAGGCCCTGGAACTCCAGATGCTGCACGGCATGGCCGACGAGCTGAAGGGCGCAGCGCGGGATTCCGGGCTGCGCCTGCGCGAGTACGTGCCGGTGGGCGAGATGATCCCGGGCATGGCGTACCTCGTGCGCCGATTGCTGGAGAACACCAGCAACGAGTCGTGGCTCAAGGCCGGGTTCCTGGACAATGCCAATCCGGCGGCCTTGCTCGCCGACCCCGCGCGCGCCAATGGCGGTGCGGTGACCGATGCCAACGCGCAACTCCTGGGCCACGCCGCCAGGCATGCCCTCAGCCGCTCCCACCCGCTCGTCGGCGACGGGCTGCCATTCTTCACGGAGCCGATGCGTGACTTTTCGCAGGGCGACGTGCGCGACCGCTACGCCGCCTCGGTCAGCAGCACCACGGTTCCCCACGTGGCGATCTCCGCCACCCCTGCCGATGGCGACCGTGCCGTTGCCGTGGCGCACGCCGCCTTCCCCGCGTGGCGCGACCGACCCTGGACCGAGCGCTCGGCGATGCTGGTCCGTGCCGCCGCCGAGATGCGTGCCCGCCGCGATGCGCTCAGTGCCGTCCTCATCAAGGAAGCCGGCAAGCCCTGGCGCGAGGCCGATGGCGACACGTGCGAGGCGATCGACTTCCTCGAGTACTACGCCCGCGAGGCATCGGCCCTCTTCACGCCGACGCGCCTGGGCCGATTCGTGGGCGAGGTGAACGAGCAGTGGTACCAGCCTCGCGGCGTCGCGGTCGTGATCAGCCCCTGGAACTTCCCCCTGGCCATCTGCGTCGGCATGACCTGCGCGGCACTGGTGTCTGGGAACACGGTCATCGTGAAGCCCGCGGAGCAGACGCCGGCGATCGCGCGCGAAATGTGCGAAGTGCTCTGGCGCGCCGGCGTGCCGCGTGACGCGCTCCACTTCGTGCCGGGGACGGGCGAATCGGTCGGCGCGCAGCTGGTCCGTGATCCGCGCGTCTCACTCATCGCGTTCACCGGCAGCAAGGCCGTCGGGCTGGACATCGTGCGTGCCGCCGGTGCGACCGCCGATGGCCAGGAGCAGGTCAAGAAGGTCATTTGCGAGATGGGCGGCAAGAACGCCATCATCGTCGATGCCAGCGCCGACCTCGACGAAGCCGTCCTCGGCGTGCGCCAGAGCGCCTTCGGGTTCAGCGGGCAGAAGTGCAGCGCGTGCAGCCGCGCGATCGTCGTCGACAGCTGCCACGACCACTTCCTCCATCGGCTCATCGAGAGCACGCGGGCACTGGTGATCGGCGATCCCTCGCTCCCGGGGACCGACGTCGGTCCGGTGATCGACGAGGAGGCCGCGCGCAAGATCCAGTCCCTGATTGAGGCGGGCGCACGCGAGGGGACGCTGGAACTGCAGCTCCCCGTCCCCGCCGGGCTGGCGGGGCGCGTCGGGAAGCCGTACGTCGGCCCCGCCATCCTCAGCGGCATCACGCCGTTGCATCGACTTGCGCACGACGAAGTGTTCGGGCCCGTGGTGGCGGTGATGCGTGCGCGCGACTTTGCGCACGCAATCGAGATCGCCAACGGCACGCGCTACAAGCTCACGGGTGGCCTCTACTCCAGGAAACCATCGCACATCGAGCGCGCCAAGCGCGAGTTCCGCGTGGGCAACCTCTACATCAACCGCGGCATCACCGGCGCGCTTGTCGGCCGCCAGCCCTTTGGCGGGTTCGGCATGAGCGGCGTCGGCAGCAAGGCGGGCGGCAGCGACTACCTGCTTCAGTTTGTCGAGCCACGCGCCTGCTGCGAGAACGCCATGCGGCGTGGCTTTGCCCCCGGCTTGCCCGAATAACCCTCAGGCATCGCCCAGCGCCAGGTCAGCGCTTCTAAGACGTGACGCGGATCCCCCGGTGGCTGGCCATCGAGGTCCGCGATCGTCCACGCAACGCGACGCAGCGCATCGATCGCTCGGACGCTCAACCCTTTCTCCTGCCCGGCCTCCCTCAGGAGCCGGGAGGCCTCCCCCTTCGCGGGGAACACCTTGGCCAAGGTGGCCCGACACGCCAGGGCGTTGAGGCCGCCTCGATCCAGCTGTCGCTGGCGTGCGACGGCGATCGAGGCCGCGATGGACTCGACCGGGATCGTGCTGCGACTGGACAGCGCCGCCTCGGACGCCACCGCGGAGACCCCCACGACCAAGTCGATGCGATCAAGGAGCCCCCCGGGAATCCGACACCGTTGGTCGTGGGGTCGTTCGTTGGTGGTGGCCAGGAAGATGGGCCGTGCCGCCAACTCCTGCCCGGCCAGCCACAGCGGCACCGTGGCATCGAGGTGCTCCATGACCGAGGAGATAACGGCGTCTGGGGCACGATCAACTTCATCGACCCCCGCGATCCCTCCCGCCGCATGTTCCCACCAGTCCGACTCGCGACCGCGGGACTCCCGCCTGTTGGCGCCTGGCATCGGCTCGGGCCTCGATCCCGGCGTGAGGATGCTGCATGGCCGCGAGGCTGGAAGGTCGACCCGGCAATCGGACTGGCCTCGGCACACGGCCCGCGCTTCGTCGCTGTAGGCGGTTGGAAGGAGCGCGTGGGCGCCGTGGACCAGCCGGCTCTTGCCGCACCCCGGCGGCCCCCACAGCAGGGCCGAGTGGCCACCAGCCAACGCCACGGCCAACGCCCGTTTCACTGCCTCTTGGCCGACGATCTCATCCCACCCGGACATCGCTGGCGGACGTGCCTGGATCTCGGGAGGCAACACCACGATGTTTCCCACGGCCACGTGCGGCTCGTCACCCCGGTGATCGCGTGAACCACTGACCACCCGGGTCAGCTGGCCCTCCACCACGCTGGCCAGGCTGGGGGAGACAAAGACACCCCTCCACGGCTCGTCCGGGATCATTTCATCCGCAAAATCACCGGCATCGATCGGCTCGCCGTGCGTCAACATCCACGGCGGGCAAGCTCCCAGCCACTCCGCGGCTGCGGTGGGGAGGCACACCCCGTCCAAGTCCCGGTCGCCGCCCCAGCCCATCGCGCAGGCGCACAGGAGCATGCCGGGGGTCCCCTGCAGCGAGCCGTCGAGTCCCACTTCGCCGGCCATCGCCAAGCCGAGCACATCGGCGATTGGGGCATCGCCTGCCGCAGCGGCCAGTGCCACGCCGATCGGCAGGTCCAGAAGCGGCTCCGGACCGGACGATGGCGCGCCGTCGATCTCGATCAAGACGGGCCGCCGAGGCCATCGAAGTCCCGAGGCGTCAAACGCGCTTCGCAGCCGTGCGAGCGACTCCCTGGCCCGAGCACCGCACATCCCGATGAGGTCGATGCGAGGCAGTCCCTTCGCGCGTGCTCGCAGCGTGACGGTCACGCGATCCATGCTCCGATGTCCCACCCTGAATCCTGTTGTCTGCACAATCATTCGCGCATTGTGACATCGCCTTGGCCACGATCCCACGAGCGAGCCCTTTTTCCGCACTCCTCGACCGTCACCGCTAACCTCCACCCCCCTATGGGCCTGGTCTCCATCGCTGACGCCCCTCCGATCCTGGTGTGGTCGATCATCGCCTTCATCGGTGCCGTGGCTGGAGTGGGCGGAGGCCTGCTCGGGGTGGGAGGCGGGCTCATCATCATTCCGCTCCTGACGTTGACGTTTGGGCCCGACCAACACATCTACCAACTGATTGGCTTGATCGCGGCCTGTGCGATTGGGCTGTCCAGTGCCCTCAACCACCTCCGCTCGGGGGCCGTGATCACCCCGCTCGCGTGGCGGATCATCGCCTGGAGCGCCCCCTGCGCCGCGCTCGGCGCGTTCGCTTCGTTCCAGATTCCTGGAAGGCCGCTGCGACTGACCTTCGCCGCGATGATGCTTGGGGTCGCGATCCTAGAGGGACGCCGGCTCACCCTTCGCCTGGCCGACGGGCGCGATCGCAAGCCCGGACGCGAGGCCGAAGGCGCCTGGATCGTCGGCATTCCCATGGGCCTGCTCTCGGGCCTCCTCGGCGTGGGCGGCGGCATCATCGCCGTCCCCATCCTCGCAATGGGCCTCAAGACTCCGATGCGCCGCGCCGTCGCGACCAGCGCCGTCGCCGTGCTCGGGACCGTCGCCGTGGCGGCGCTCTCCACCGCTGCCATTTCAGCCGGCGTGCTCGGGACGGGTGGTCATGCGGCCACCGCTTCCACCGAAGCACCCGTTCCAATCTGGCTGTGGGCCATCACGATGGGGCTCGTGGGTGCAGGCAGTGCCGTCGTCGGTGCGCGACTGACGCAAGTCATCCCCGTGCGTGGACTCAAGATCTGCTTCCTGGGAATCCTGCTCTTCTTCGCGTGGCGCATGGCCACGGCGTAGGCATCCACTTCTAGTTCGTCGGTGGGATCGGGTCGGGCTCCGGCTCCGGCACTGGCTCCGGCGCTGGATCTGTGCTCGGCGCTGCGGGTGCGGTCGGCGCGGCTGGTGCCACGGTTGCCGCGGGTGCGTCGGGTGCCATCTTCGGCACCTGAGGGGCATATGTCGCGTCTGGCGACATGAGGCCATTCCCAACGTGCGGCGCGGCGGGGACCTTGGGGGTGTGCTTCAGACGACGCTCGATGTCATCGAAATACATGTCGGTGAACGAATGGAACTTTCGAGGGAACGCCAGGGTCCGGTCCGCGATCTCCACGGCCACCGCATAGCGACGCTCGTCCAACTCCGGGGCCAGCAAGCGGATCGACACCGCCCAGTCCCGCTCTTCTCGGTACGTGGACGATGCCCCCGGCTCGAACACATCACGCTTGAGCACGCGGTGGAGTTCGATGCGGCGTTCCGCCTCGTCGGACCACACGCCATTCTCGATGACGTGCCACGGCCCGGGAATCGGGTCCTCGGCGGCGGCGAGCGCCGCTTTCCAGACCTGTTCCGGCGTCGCGCCCGGATAGTCTCGGATGGCCGACCGCGCCTGGCACCCTCCCATTCCCGCTGCGAGCGCCACCAGTGCCGCAGCAACAAGGGAAGCGATGGCACCGCCGGATCGATTGGAACACGTGGGATTCATTCGGGCAGCTCCGCGTTGTGCCACACCTTTTGGATGTCGTCGTGATCGTCAAGCGCGTCCACGAGGCGTTGGACGACATCGGCCTGCGCAGCATCGACCGCCACCGTCGTCTGTGGCACCCATGCGATTTCCGCCCCCTCCACGTCCAGTCCCGCCCCCTGCAGGGCATCGCGCACCAAGGCCAGGTCGGACGCGGGCGTGAAGACCTCGAATCCATCCTCGTGCGACACCACGTCGTCCGCCCCGGCCTCAAGCGCCACTTCCATGACGCGATCTTCCGTCGCAGCGCCGCCGGCCGGCAAGATCATCTGCCCGCACTGCCGGAACGAGAAGCTCACGCTGCCCGGGACGCCGAGGTTGCCGCCGTTCTTGTCGAAGATGGTCCGGATCTCGGGCGCCGTCCGATTGACGTTGGACGTCAGGCACTCCGCAATGATCGCCACGCCGCCGGGGCCATAGCACTCGTAGCGGCTGGACTCGAACTGCTCGCCGTCCCCGCCGCCGGCACCCTTCTTCACGGCCTTCTCGATCGTGTCGCGCGGCATGTTCGCCGCCTTTGCCTCGTCGATGGCCAGCCGCAGCGAGGCGTTGAACTTGGCGTCGCCGCCGCCGCCTTTCGCGGCAACGATGATCGCCCGGGAGCACTTGCTCCAGATCTTCCCGCGTTTGGCGTCAACCGCCGCCTTGCGGTGCTTGATGTTCTTCCACGCGCTGTGTCCCGCCATCGGCTACCGCTTCTTCCCGGCCTTGCCCGCGGCGGGCGCCGACTTCTTGGAGGCCGCCGACTTGGTCGCCCTCACGGCCTTCGGCTTGGCCTTGGACGACTTGGAGAGTGCCGCTCCCTCGGCGTCGCTCCACGCCTGCAAGGCCAAGTGGGCCCCGCGGATGGCCTCGCCCTTGAACAGGCGTTCCAGGTGCGAAGCCACGTCGCCGGCCGGCATGCCCTCATCCACGTGCCCGGCCGCCACGAGCGCGGCGCAGATCGAATCGTCGACGGGCATGACGTGGACGTCGTACGCCAGCAGCGCCACGCGTGCCGCGATGAATGGCGTGGCACCGTCGAGGGCCTCGAGGGAGGCGCGAATGTCGCGCTTGTTGGCTCCCTGCAGGTGGGCCAGATGGAGCCCGTGATTGCGGCGGAAGATGTCGTAGAGCATCCGCCGGATCGTGATGGCGCGATCGATGGCCTTCGGCGTCCGGGCGCCCAGGATGGCGGCGGCCTCGGTGGGCAGGCACACCCGATACTCGTTGAGGTCGACGGTCCGGTCGCGGATGCGCTGGAGCGCCTGGTCGGCCGCGTGCCGGGACGAGTTTTCGCAGAGTGCCGAGTGCACCAGCAGCGCCACGGGGTCCGCCGAGAGCGGCTCCTCGATGGTGTCCTGCCGCTTCACCAGCGCGCCGATCCGGCGCTCGTCGAACTTGTGCTTGGTCTTCGTCGTCATTCGTCCGTGTCCTCGGGGGATGGGGTGGGATCCGTGGCCGCCGCCTGCCCGATGTCGGCCATGCGGCGCAAACTGTCGTCGGCCTGGAAGGTCAGCTGTGGCATGCGGCGCAAGCGCATGGGGCCGAGCAGGTCGGCTCGGAGCCGCGGCGCGGCACTGGTCAGGGCATCGATGGTCAGCCGCTCGCGTTCAGCCGGGAAGACGCTGACGCGGACGCGCGCCTCGCCCTGCCGCTCATCGACGTCGATCCCGAGCACGCTGACCATGCCTTGGTACCGGGGATCGCCCAGCCCGCGGGCCAGCCGCTCCTGGAGGAGCCGAACCATGCGGGATGCCACCTGTGCATGCCGGATCGAGCCGCGGTCAGCCATTGGCCCCCCGCTCGACCGTGATCGACTTGTAGCACTCCAGCACGTCGCCGACGCGGATGTCGTCGTATCCATCGATCTTCATGCCGCACTCGTTGCCGGTGCGGACTTCCTTCGCGTCGTCCTTGAATCGCTTGAGCTGCTCCAGGCGTCGATCCTTCTCGATGACGATGCCATCCCGAGTCACGCGGATCTGTGCGTTGCGCTCCACCACGCCGTCCGTGACGTAGCAGCCGGCGATCGCTCCCACTCGCGAGATCTTGAAGACCTGGCGGACGTCGGCGTGGCCCAGCACCTGCAGCCTGACCTCGGGCTCCAGCTTGCCGCGCATCGCCTTCTGCATGTCCTCGGTGAGGTGGTAGATGACTTCGTAGAGCCGGATGTCCACCCCCTTCGCCTCGGCCAGCTGCCGGGCCTTGCTGTTGGTGGTGACGTTGAAGCCGACCACGATCGCGCCGGTGGTTTCCGCCAGGAGGATGTCGGACTCGTTGATGCCGCCGACGGCACAGTGCTTGACCGACAGGGAGATGTCCTCTTCCTTGAGCTTGCCCAGGAGCACGCGCAGCGTTTCCACCGAACCCTGGACATCGCCCTTGACCACCAGCGGGAGTTCCTTGCTCTTGTCCCGCGCAAGGACGTCGAGGATGTTGTCCAGCGTGATCTTTGGTGCGGCCAGCTCGCGCTGCCGCTCGGTCATCCGGCGCTCGCCCGCCGCGGCCTCGGCCGCCTTCATGTCCTTCACCGCGTAGAGCTTGTCGCCCGCGTCGGGAAGCACGTCCAGTCCGCTGATCGCCACCGGGGTCGACGGACCGGCCTCCGTGATGCGCTGGCCGCGGTCATTGACGATGTCCCGGACTCGGCCAGCCGCGCGGCCGACCACCAGGCAATCGCCCTTTCGCAGGATGCCCTCCTGGACCAAGATCCGTGCGACAACGCCGCGCCCCTCTTCCATCTGTGCCTCGAGCACCGTCCCCTCGGCGTGCCCGGCGAAATCGGCCTCCAGCCCGGCCATGTCGGCCACGAGGTCGATCGTCTCCAGGAGCGTGTTGATGCCGATGTCCTTGGTCGCGCTGGTCTTCACCACCTCGACGTCACCGCCCCACGGCACCGTGTTCAAGCCGTGCTCGGCCAGCTGGCCGTAGATGCGTTGCAGGTTCTGGTCGGTCGCCTCGGATCGGTCGATCTTGTTCAGCGCCACGACGATCGGAACCTTGGCCGCCTTGGCATGGTTGATCGATTCCACAGTCTGCGGCATCACGCCGTC
>SXGT01309909.1_pt1 | contig 23250 bp, 21 predicted proteins | sample 3176221 | NCBI WGS metagenome assembly SXGT01 (sample SAMN11356862, study PRJNA531348) | freshwater metagenome | isolation source: freshwater sample F1-120 | place: China: Fuxian Lake, Yuxi | collected 2017-12-25
GCTACACGGCGAAGGTCGCCGGCACCGAGATGGGCGTGAAGGACCCGGAGACGACGTTCTCCGCGTGCTTCGGCGCCGCGTTCATGGTCTGGCACCCGACCAAGTACGCCGAACTGTTGGCCTCCAAGATCGCCAAGAACGGCAGCCAGGCGTGGCTCGTCAACACCGGCTGGAGCGGCGGCGGCCCGGGCACCGGCAAGCGCATGAGCCTGAAGTACACGCGCGCGATCCTCGACGCGATCCACGACAGCTCGCTGAGCAAGGCCACGACCACGGTCGATCCGATCTTCGGGCTGGTCGTGCCCACGACGTGCAACAACGTGCCGGCCGAGATGCTGATCGCCAGGAACACGTGGGCCGACAAGGCTGCCTACGACCAGAAGGCGAAGCTGCTGGCCTCGCTGTTCGCCAAGAACTTCGGCAAGTACGCCGACCGCGCCAGCGACAAGATCCGCAACGCCGGCCCGCTCGTCTGAGACGCGGGCGCACCCACCGGGCGCCGCGGCGCCCGGCACCCTGAGGGCGGCCAGCGGACTGGCGTGGCCTCGCGGAGGGTCCGACGTAGCATGCGGCGATGCCGCTCCCGCTCTTCCTCGTCGCCATCGCCGTGTGGTTCGCTGCGGCCGCTCCTGCCCAGAGCAGCACCACCGAAGTGCGTCCGCTGATCGAGACGCTGCGCGCCGATCTGCGCGATCTGCAGCGGCGCTACGACGTGCCGATGTCGGGCGAACGCAGGAGTCGCCTGCGCGTGCGTTACGCCGAAGCCGGAGCCGAACTCGCCGGCCTCGATTTCCCCAGGCTCAGCCACGACGACCGCATCGACTGGCTGCTGCTCGACAACCACGTGCGTCGCTCGCTGCAAGAACTCGAACGCGAAGCCGAGCGCGAAGCCGAACTGGCCCCGTTGCTGCCGTTCGCAGGATCGATCACGCATCTCGCCGAAACGCGCCGGCGACTCGAAGAGACGAGCCCCGAGAACGCGGCCGCCGTGGTTGATGCGATCGCGAGCCAATGCAACGACGTGCGCGCCGCGGTGAAGGCCGGCAAGCACGCCGATGCGGCGCCCGCCGTGTTCGCACGCGCCGCGACCCGCCTCGCCAGCCTGAAGCAGACGCTGCGCTCCTGGTTCGAGCATCGCAACGGCTACGACCCGACCTTCAGCTGGTGGCTGCGCGCACCACACACGGCTGCCGACGCCGCGCTGTCGTCGTTGTACGACACGCTGTCGGCGCCGCCCGGCGCCGAAGGCGACCGCTCGCTGGTTGGCGACCCCATCGGCGCCGTCGGGCTCCAGCGCGAACTCGCGCACGAGTGGATCCCCTACACGCCGACCGAACTGGTCGCGATCGCCGAACGCGAGTTCGCCTGGTGCGACGCCGAGATGCAGAAGGCGGCAACCGCGATGGGCTGCACCGACTGGCGCGCCGCCCTGGAGCAGGTGAAGCGGCGCCACCGAGCACCTGGCGAACAACCGGCGCTGGTGCGCGACCTCGCGCACGAAGCGATCGCGTTCCTCGAAGCGCGCGACCTGATCACGATTCCGCCGCTGGCGAAGGAATGCTGGCGGCTGTCGATGATGTCGCCGCAGGCGCAGCGCACGAATCCGTTCTTCCTCGGCGGCGAGACCATCCAGGTCTCGTTCCCCACCGATGCGATGGCGCACATCGAGAAGCTGCAGGCGCTGCGCAGCAACAACGAGCACTTCTGCCGCGCCACGGTGCACCACGAGTTGATTCCCGGCCACTGGCTGCAGGAGTATTCGCAAGCCAGGCACCGCACCTGGCGTGAACTGTTCGACACGCCGTTCTGGATCGAAGGCTGGGCGCTCTACTGGGAGATGCGGCTCTACGACCTGGGGCTCGGCAAGACGCCGGAGGACAAGGTCGGGATGCTCTACTGGCGCAAGCACCGCTGCGCCCGGATCGTGTTCTCGCTCAAATTCCACCTGGGGCAGTGGAGCGGGCAGAAGTGCGTCGAGTACCTGATCGACCGGGTAGGCCACGAACAGGCGGCGGCCGAAGGAGAGGTCCGGCGCTCGGTCGGCGGCCTCTATCCCCCCCTCTACCAGGCGGCCTACATGCTCGGCGGGTTGCAGCTGCGGGCCCTGCACGCCGAGCTGGTCGGCCCGGACAAAATGTCCGAGAAGGCCTTCCACGACGCGGTCCTGACCCACAATTCGATCCCGATCGCCGTACTGCGCGCCGCCCTGCAGACCAATCCGGCGGCCCAAACCCTGGCACCATGGCGTTTTGCCGACAGGTAGCGGACAGGCTTGGGACAGGACCTTCTTGGTCCCGGGGTTTGCTAGGCCGCCTCGATTCGCCGATACTCCGCCCCGTGCTCTCCGCGGATTACGCGGGCGCACGCCCCAGTCCAGGAGACCCAAACATGCGAATCAAGGCAGCAGTGCTGCTCGCCGCGTTTGCGTTCTCTTTGCCCGCGCAGACCGAAGCGCAACCGGCGAAGCAGAACCCCGCGACCGAGAAGCTGTGGAAGATCGAAGCGTCCGGAATCAGTGGTTGAGGCGCGGCCTCACAGGCCAAGAGGGTGCGTGACATCCTCGAGAAAGAAAAGACGCTCAAGAACCTGATCTTCGACACGACCGGCGTCGGTTACTTCGAAGCCGGCAAGAAGGTGCCCGAGATCGCCGACCTCAACCTCGCCCTCAGCAAGGGGCGCGCGGGTGGCGTCACGATCAAGAGCCTCACCGAGGTCGAGATGCCGAAGGCCGAGGTCGTCTACGAACTGGCGATCTCCGGACTTGGTTGAATGGGTACTGCCATCGAGACGCGTGACGTCTTGAGCAAGATGGAAGGTGTGGTTCGCGTTCACCCGAACGGTCTGAACGGCAAGGCCCTCGTGTTCGTCAAGGACAAGAAGGCCTTCACGGAAGAGGTCGCCAAGAAGGCGCTCGCCGGCACGAAGGAACTGCGTCTGCGCAAGTTCGACATCGCCCCGAAGGCCTGAGCTTCCGGGATCGAACGCCAGCGGGCCGGCCCCTCGCAAGAGGTGCCGGCCCGCTGTGCGTTTGGGTCGGGCGGGCCCGGCGAACGGCGGCTTGGTCGCGCGGATTCTGGTCGCGTCTGCCGGCCAGAAGTCGGTGCGACCGCAAGCTTGACGGTTCTTGCGCGGTCGCTAAGGTAGCCGCCCCGAATGGGCCGAAACCCGTTCGCGATCCTCGATAGCTCAGGTGGTAGAGCAGGTGACTGTTAATCACCGGGTCGTAGGTTCAAGTCCTACTCGAGGAGCCATCCCCCGGCCAACGCCGGGACCAGCCCGCCCCGCGGTGAACAGCCGCGGGGCGGCTGTGTTTCCAGGCGCCCTGTAGCCCGCCAACGGCGCGGGTTTGCGGGCGGCGGTTTGGCAGCGCGAAGTTCGGGAGAGCGCAGGGTGTGGGTCCCCCAAGGCCTTTTGGCCTCGTCAGGACCGATACCAGTCCCTGCTCTCCACCCGAACTCGCGGAGAGCATCCCGTGGTTAAGAGAACGTCCGAAACGGTCGGCGAGGCCTTCGGCGGCCATCTGGATGCGGTTTCGTGGCCTTGGCAGAGGCGGGCGCCGCTCGCGATTTTTCAGGTCTTGCTCGGGGGACCCACTCACCCCCCAGCACCCGAACGCCGTTTTGGCGGCCTCGGCGGCGGTTTTGCGGTCGCCGTCGTGTGGTTAACAGTCGCCTGCTCCGCCGACAAGGCGGTTCACCGATCGCCACACGGCCAACCAGCCGGCAGGACGGCCCAGGAAACGGCGCGAGGACGCCGGTCCACGGCACTGACGTGGACGAGGTTGCGTCTAACGTCCTCGTCGTCGCCAACAACGTTCCGAACGACGCCCACCGATGCGCACACCGCACCGGCAACTGCGCGCCCATCCCCGTCCTTGTCGCTGCGCACCGCCCCCGCATGATCGCCTCGCCACCGACCGCCAGCGCCAACCGATGATCGACAGCATCGCCTCGTTCCTCGACTACTGGCCCAAGGCCCGAGCCCGGACAACGCGCGTGCTCGACCACCTGCCGGCGACCGATCTCGAGTGGACGTGGCAGCCTGGCCGCTTCACCTTCGGCGACCTTCTGCGCCACCTGGCCGGCATCGAGCGGTTCATGTACGCCGAGAACGTCGCGGGCAGGCCAAGCCGATATCCAGGCCACGACGCGTCCCTCGCCGCCGGCGTCGACAACGTTCGCGCCTACCTCGGACGCTGCCACCACGAAGCCATGGCGGTGTTCGGCGCGCTCACCGACGAGCAGTTGCTGCAACGCTGCACCACGCCAGCCGGCGCCACGATGCCGATCTGGAAGTGGCTGCGCGCGATGGTCGAGCACGAAGCCCACCACCGCGGCCAGCTCTACATGATGGCGTCGATGCGCGGGCTGAAGATCCCGCCGCTCTACGGCCTGACCGAGGAAGAGGTGCGCGCCCGGTCGGAGTCGGACCAGCCGCTCTGGTGACCCGCTGCTCAGCGAAGCCCGCGCCACGCAGCTATGGTCCCGCCCCCGATGCCGGACCCCGCCGCACCGCTCCGCTTCCTCTTGCTGCTGTTCGCCGGCATCGTGAACAGCGAGCAGGCGAAGGCCATCGACTACTTGCGCGAGGAGAACCGCATCCTGCGCGAACAGCTTCGCGGCCGGCGCCTTCGACTGACTGACGACCAGCGGCGTCGCCTCGCGGCCAAGGGCAAGGCGCTCGGTCGCGCCGTACTCGACGCGCTCGCCACGATCGTCACGCCCGACACGATCCTGGCCTGGCACCGCCGACTCATCGCGGCGAAGTGGACGCACACGCCGAAAACCAAGCAGCCTGGACGGCCGCCCGTGATGGCCAAGATCCGCGAACTCACGGTCCGCATGGCACGCGACAACGCCGGCTGGGGTTACTCGCGCCTGCAAAGTGCACTGCGACACCTGGGCCACGTCGTCGCGCGCACGACCATCGCGAACATCGTGAAGGCGAACGGAATCCAGCCCGCGCCCGAACGGCCGACGTCGTGGCGCACGTTCCTGAAGGCCCACGCCAGATCGATCGCAGCCGCCGACTTCTTCGCCGTCGAAATCTGGACTGCCCGCGGGCTCGTCTCCCACTACGTCCTGTTCGCGATCGACCTCGCGACCCGGGCGGTCGAGATCCTGGGCGTCACCCCGAACCCGGACACCAACTTCATGCGGCAAGTCGCACGCAACGTGGTCGACCCCATCGACGGGTTCCTGCGCAACAAGAAGTTCCTCGTGCTCGATCGCGACACCAACTTCGACGCCGCGTTCGCCGCGATCCTGCAGTCCGCTGGCGTTCGCATCGCACGCATCGCGTTCCAGGCGCCGAACATGAACTCGTTCGCCGAGCGGTTCGTCAGGACCATCAAGGACGAGTGCCTCAGCAAGATGGTGTTCTTTGGCGACGCCATGCTGCAGCGGGCCCTCCGCGAATTCGTCGCTCACTATCACGACGAGCGACCGCACCAAGCGAAAGGCAACGTGGTCCTGCGCGCGACAACGCCGATGCCGACCAGCGGACCGGCCCTTCGGCGCGAGCGGCTCGGCGGCCTGCTCAGCTACTACCATCGCCACCGCCGCGCGAGTTGACGGCTGCGCGTCGGTCGGGGTCGGGGAAACACAATTTCGCAGCACAAAACCGAGCTACCGGGTGCGTACGGTGGTCACCTGGGCGGATGAAGGCGCCTACCGATTCGAGGTCGCGGAGCGCGGCGCTGGGTAGGAATGCCTGCGTTCGAGTTCTTGGACAGCGCGCGCATGCAACAGCTACACAGCTAACCAATCAACCCGGATCACTCATTGCGGTAAGTTGATTCTTGCGATGTAATCTGTGCCTTGACTACTCCACAGCGGCGAAGGAACAAGGCGTGACTTACCGCGGATTTCAGCAAGCACTGCCCAACCGACCGCATGTCGCGGAGCTCTCAATACAACATTTCCGTTGCGATCGGACGAGACGCTGTCACCGATCGACAACCAGAAGCTGCCGCGCGCCGATGGAGCCTGAGCGGGCGAAAGCACAGCGTCATCACCACTCCCATTAATGTGCAGCGCAATCAGGGCTACCGGTGTGTGCGTTCGTCGCTCGGCCCAATGAACGCGCCCGCCGATTCGAGCGCACCGGACGCACCCTCCGGTAGGAATGCCCGCGTTCGAGTTCTTGGACAGCGCGGGGTGTTATGCAACAACTTCTACCGAGGCTTCAGCACCAATTGGAGATGGAACTCAGAATTGGCACCGGTCCATTCATTCGCCGTAATTAATCTGTCGCGGTATCCGGATGCCGATGCAACCACGCCCCAATCATCACTGTAGCTGAGAGGGACTCCGGTTACAACAGACCCGCTCTGGTCCGCGAGTTTTTGATAAATTGTGCACCAAGAACTACTTCGCAACGCTTGCAAGCTATCAATAGGCACTGCAGCGCCGACACGCGACCTGCCATCCCCCAAATCCACCCATGCAACCAGGCTCAATGATGCCCCAGGTATTATTTCCCCAGACACGCCCCGTATATCACACCGCAGTGTCGCTGCGGCACAGCCATGCGGTTCAACCCGAAGATTGCTGATGCCACCCGCCTCGACAACCTGCGGCGCTCCATACTGAAAGAATGGATCCTTATATCGACACAGCAGAACATTGACGCCTTTTCGCAATCCAGCACATACAAACCGGCCGCCTTCCGCAACTCGTGGCACGCAAATAATCGGACGACCCGATACGCTTCGGTTGACTGGAACTACGCGCACCTCACGAACGAATTCTCCGTCGGCAAGATCTATCGAGTAAGTCGACCTTGCGGAAACCTCGATCCTACCAGACATCCACTGCTCCGGATCAAATGGACCAACGGCTACGTCCTCGATACGCGCATTCTCGTCCCAGACAACCAGCGCAATCCTCTCAGATGCCCAGGCATCGAACTGGAACATCCCAAGTTGATCCGTCACTACTTTCTGGTTAACAGCGCCACATCTTACCGTAACGCCAGCAACCGCCAATCCAGACTCCAAAGTCACCCTACCCGTGAAAGTTGCGCGTGCGGTGATTACCGCGACTGCAGCATGAGTATCTGCTTCTCCTCCTTCGACCGAAACAACATCCGGCTGAACTCCTGCGGACAACCCAATAATCCCAAAACGCCACCGACCAATCGCGACACCGTCGAATGTCGCCAACTGCCCCTTGATCTCGGCCTCAAGACGGCCACCACCCCCCTCGATCGGATCCAGAGTTGCTTTGACGCCGGAGAGATCGGCACCACTGTGCAGATGCACTAGTAGTCGACGCCTTGCGTCCAGAGCGATGACTCCCAAGTCTCTGTGGGAGTCTGGAGGCAAAGACCGCAAAACAACTGCTCGCTGCACAAAGCCAGGCGATGATACGTATAATACGTAATCCGATGTCGCCGTCGCATTCCACGAAATAACAACAAATTCCCCATTGCCAGCATCGAGTTTCGCAATAACGCTGCGAGCAGCGCCTTTCGCTACGAACTCAACACTACACGAAGCCCCGGCGGTTGGGCGAAAAACGATTGACGTACCACCAACGCCCACCGCATGGACGTCAATCCCTTTTGGCGCCAGCCTAGCGCCACTTTCGACTTCATTGACTCCGGAACCAGTAGCCACATGCCGCTCAATCGAATCCTGCGGCACTCCACTGCGATCCCGCTTCGGCCCGACATGGCTCTCACTGTCACGCAAGCACCAGAGCATGAATAGACCGGTCGCCACGAGAACCGCGACAACAACAGCAGCCAACTTGACTGACTTCGTGTTCAATTTGGTGTATAGCGCAAAGATGCGTCGCCACTCAACATGCGGTCACGTGTAACGTCACGAATTATTGCCGCAGCGCATAGAGTTTCGACAATTTCACCGGCACACCCCTTCTCTAGGTGTATTATATAATTATCAATAATCTCAAGCTCAGGGATGTCTGCGTACGTTATCAGGTAGAGGCGCTTGTTCAGGACCAGCCAGTCCGCGATATCGTCACCTCCCTCATACAACTCGGGGCGCAAGTGCAAAATCGCGTGACCCGGATGTCTCTCAGCGTAGCCACGAACGAATGCCTCAACATCCGGACTCTTGCGAAATCTAGCCTCTCGCAATCTACCATCCAGCTCCAGTGTCGCCCCCTGTCCCCGAACCACTTCGGCACGGTAATCCAGAAGGCGCCGACAGCGCCATCGGAAAACATCCAATAACCCAGTGACTTGATCTCGGACATCCTGCGAGATGGGCTCCGAGGATTCGTTGAGGCTCGGCGACTTTAGAATATCGTCAGCCGAGGCCCGAGCACGACGCTCGTGCAGGTATTTGGCGACCGAGTCAATGACAATTGGCGGGACAGCCGATTCGGGCCCCCTCTCCTCTGCTGCTTGCCAGCCTTCAGGGTTTCCAATCTCCTCAACGAGATCGCATAGCTTTGCGTATTGACTCATCCCCTTAATCGCAAAGTCGACCGCAGCGTCCGACCCCAGGTAACGGACATGCGGAACGTCACTGAATACAGTGAAGCCGACCCATCTTCCTCCGGCCGTAGCCGACAATGCGATGACAAGCAGAAGTACGCAGCGCCCCAAACTCAATTTTCGCATGTGCCCGCGCACCCATCGCACGACATGTCGAAATGAACACGCATATAATCGCTGTATACGAAGCCCCAATCGACAAACTCGTACGAGTCAATGCGCCCCCCGCCGCAGCCAGCATATGAAAATGGGTAGGAATTGCTTGGCAGGACTGGGAAGTAGGCACCCCACGGCTGACTGCCTTGTCGGGTTCGAAGCTCTTCAAAGTCACCCGGGTCAACCAGGGCGAAGTTTCCGCCAATGTAGCAACCGTCCACTGCCTGGCACACGCGAGCCGTCGCGGGCGGCTCCGGCGGTGGACAGTCGCAAACTCCCGGTTGACGGGTCGCCATTGACTCGCCATTAATGCCCGAGGGCACGACGTAATCGAGCACACTCAGTTGGGGGCGCCAGTTTGTATCTGAACTGCGCGTTTCAATCGTGATGGTGAAGTGAGTTGTGCAACCTGCGCACTGAGCTTCATCATTCTCATCCTCCATGCCCGCGGCAGCTCCACCGGCACCCCACGACGATACGACCCCAAGTCCGAACGAGAACATCATCACCAGCAAATGACTAGCCATTGTCCTACCTCTTTGTGGTCGTTACGATTTTGAGTCTGTCTGAAGCAACTGGATCACGCAAATACCTCGGACGTTGCGTCTGGCGATTCTAGCCTGGCACTTGCGACCTGGCAAGCACGTGTGCGGTCTTGTGGTCTTGTTCGGGATCTGGCTCACTCCCTGAGCAGCCGCCACGGCTTCCCCCAGCGGTTGCGTGCCGCCCGAGCACCGGTCGCAACATGTTGTAAACATGGCAATTGTACATGAATCGCCTTTCGTATCGGATGAGGGATGCTAATCCAGAATCCGAGGAGATGCGAAGCGCGGCAGCACCGCGCGCACGAGGGCCGCCGACTTGATCATGCTCGGCAAACGGGAGGGCAACTGGTAGCCAAGGTCTGAGTCGGGGACGCCCGCGATATCGAGGAGCCCATTCTCCTGGCACGTGACCTTCGCCGCCACCGTCGTTCGCGTCAATTCGCGAACGACACCTTGGCGTCGCCGACGCAGACGTCGATGTCGCCGAGAACCCGAACGCCGTCATCCGCACCCGCAGAGGACCGCGCCCAGCTCGCTCGTAGCTACCCGAAACGCACCCGCCCTTGCACCAGTGTGAGCAACAACACACCCGACTCCATCGACCTGGACATCGCGCAGAAGGCAGACGGTCCACCCTTCCTTGAGATCGGCGAACCAGGGCGCCCACACTTCAGCGGGCAGAACTACGACCGCCTGATCGACCTTGCCTTTGTTGCGCTGCCGCATCAGGTGCTTCAGCATCGTGGCCGGATCCTGGCAATCGGACACAAACACGTCTCCGGCCAGCTGATCGGCCAAGTCTGTCGCCGACGCAGATATCGTTCTCCGCGCACCGACTTTCGTTGCCCCAACGGACATGTCGATCGGGTCCATAATCCTGCGAACCAAATCGAGGACCTGCGGCGGGACGCTGGACTCGGCGCCTCGAGATCTCGTCGAGCGCCCCTTCGCAGGCCTCCGCTTCGGGGGAGCCGCAAATCGTCGAGCGCCCGCTGAAGTCGGCAACCTCTCATTAGATTCGCTTTCGCGAAGATACCGATCAAACACCTCGGCCGGGATCGCCGCGAGCTTCTGATACTTCGCTGCTTCCTGGCGCGGAAGGTCCGGTGGAAGGGTGGCGTCGGCCGAAAATGTCGCCTCGGGCGACACTTTTCTAGGTCGGCCTATGCGAACGGTTTGCGTCAGAATGGCTCCGAGCTTGCGCTCCACTTCGAGGCGCTGCGTCGCGAGCCGAAACAACTCGCTCATCGCGAGTTTACACTTCGACGCAACCGCTTCCAAGGCGACAAACGCCTGCCGCATGTCCTGCAGCGACTTGGCATCGTTCGTCCGCCCCAGCACCGCAAGGAACTGATCGTTCGTCGCAATCACGATGCTTCGTTTCGTCGACGGGCGGAACAGTTCGGGAACGGCGGACTCTTCTCTGTCCGCTTCGTCTCCGTGGTCAGTGGTCACGATTTACCTCCGGCCTGGATCTCGCGGGGCGAACGAACCTGGCACGGCACGGAGATCCCGGCCTGCCATCCTGCTGGCGACGCCTTCTTCTTCATGTTGTGATACTCGGTTGTCCGCCTCCCGTCCCCTTGCTGGCAGGGCGGCTAGCCCCGGAAGCCAAGCAACGGCCGAATCTTAGTACGGATTCTCGGTTGTTACAGCCTCGGTGCGTAACCTCCGAATTCCGGAGCCCAGCTTCCATCTGCTACGCCTTGCCGAACGGCCGAGCGGCCGGGCTCTCAGACGCCCGCGACACGATCTCCGCGTCCCGGGCTTCGATCACCACGACGGGGTAGGCGGCGGCGATCTTCACCGGCGAGTCGAACACCAGCTCGCTCACGGCGGGTAGAGATGAGATCGCCGCGAGGAACATCCCTACACTCGGGAACGATGCGTCCCGACCGCATGCGTGGTCGAGTTGAACGAACGCACCAGTTTCGCGACGTTCAACACGCCACCGGTGACGAACTCGCCCGTCCGCAGCGACGAACACGAGCGGCAAGTCTTGATCCAGGCGATCAAGAGACCGCCGAACAATCTGGACCGTGACAATGCTGTTCCTTCCCTGGTTCACGAATCGACTTGTAGAGATCGCAGTCGAATCTGTCTACCGCGGCGCGACTCCATCCGGCGAACCGACCGTACATTAGTGCTCCCGCCACGCTACTCTTCCGCCTGAACGAGCCCCCGTCCAAGCGCACCTCCAAGCGGCTCATGGTCCTCACCTACGAGGTTCCGCTTGGACACGTCCGCTTCCCCGCCTGTCGAGATCGTCGCGATCGACCGGCCTCTCGACAACCCGACCGCTCCGCAGTGCCTGCCGCTGTGCATCAAGTCGGTGCTCATCGACTCGCCGCACATGGACCCGAGCAACGTCCGGACGCACGACACGCGCAACTCGACGCGATCAGCGCGAGCCTGAAGCGCTTCGGCCAGGCCGAGCCGCTGGTCGTCCAGAAGCGAACCGGCCGCGTGATCGGCGGCAACGGTCGCTTGCAGGCCATGAAGCAACTCGGTTGGACGCAGTGCGAGATCGTCGAACTCGATCTCGACGATCTGCAAGCGACCTCGCTCTCGATCGCGTTGAACCGCACCGGCGAGTTGGCCGGCTGGGACGAACCCGCGCTCGCCAAACTGCTCGAAGCGCTACGAGCCGAGGACTCGCTCGAAGGCGTCGGCTACTCGACCGACGACATCGACGCGCTCGTGCAGCAGCTCCGCGACCAGGAACAAATCGACAAGGATCTGATTGACGACGGCGCCGAAGCCCCGCCCGCCGTCGCGGTCGCAAAGACCGGCGACCTGTGGTGCCTCGGCGAGCACCGGTTGCTCTGCGGCGACAGCACCAACCTGAAGGACGTGCTGCGCCTGATGGGCAACGACAAGGCCGCGTTGGTCGCAACCGACCCGCCCTACTTGGTCGATTACACCGGCGAACGGCCGAACGACTCGGGCAAAGGACTGGACCGACCGCTACCGCGAAATCGACATCAAGGACGCGGACGGGTTCTCCCGCGCGGTGTTCGCGAACGTGCTCGAGGTGCTCGGGCCGAAGGGCGCGATCTACTGCTGGCACGCGCACAAACGCTGCGGCGACATCCAGCGGATCTGGCGCGACCTCGGCATCCTAGACCACCAGCAGATCATCTGGGTCAAGCCGACGCCGGTGTTCGGCCGCGTCTATTGGCACTTCCGGCACGAGCCGTTCGTGATGGGATGGCGGCAGGGCGACAAGCCGGAGCACGACGGCGTGCACGACAACGACTCCGTGTGGGAGTGCGACTGGGACGGCAAGGCGCGGGTCGTCGGGAACGAGCACCCTACGGAAAACCTGTCGAACTCTTCGCGCGCCCGATCAAGAAGCACACGCACATCGGCGACATCGTGTTCGAACCGTTCAGCGGTTCGGGCTCGCAGTTGATCGCCGCCGAACGCACCGGCGCCGGTGTCGTGCGATCGAGATTATGACGCAGGCGGTGTTCGGCGATCGCGCGTTGCCCGAGTTCGGGACCGTCGGGATGGAACTGCTTGGCATGCCGAAGCCGACTCGTGGCACAGCCCTACGAGGAACAAGCCGAACGGCTACTGCGCCATGTTGACGAACTGCGTGTTCGCATCCCGCAGCACGACCGCCGCTGGGTCGCACGGCTCCGCGTCGCGGTCGATCGGTTCTGGGACGATGGCGAGACAACGGAAACAACCAAGGAAGCCAAAGCGATTAGGTTTGCCATGATAACCACTGTTGATACGCACGACCTTCGATGGTGAGGATGTGGCAGACGGTGTACGTGAACGCCGATTCCGGACCAGAGCGTGAAGCGCATTTCCCGTCGAGCCACGGCAAATCTACGTGTTCATCGGCAGCCGCGCCGCGGCGGGGGCGAGTGGCGCCACCGCCACAATCGGGACGCACGGCCATGCGAACCAGGGGGACGACCCTCATCGCCCCAAGTCCCTCGTTCCCAACAGCATGAGGTCGCTGCCGAGGCAGATGCGGAACCGCTGGAGAGCGGCGCCGACTTGACGGCCGATCCAGCACACGTCTAATCTAGACGAACAGCCGACCAACGCAAATACGGCGCGTGCGGCTCCGTGTCCAACACGCCAGACCCGATGGAAGCAATGAACCGACTTCCGTTACGTTGCGCTCGCGCTCCGCGAGCAGTCGACGAGATTCGCAGGAGTCGGTCCACGCCCGATTCACCGCCGCACTATGCCAATTTGCCCAATTTGCGACGAACCAACCAGCATACCACTATCAGAAATAGGCCCAATCCACACCATACTAACCAATGCAAGCGCCCTAAACCATCCGACAGACTTTCGCTGCTAGAATCGTACGCCTGCGTCGCCTCCAATGGTGACCGATCGCTGGCCCCGTTGACACTCGCACTGTCAACTTTGTCTCCATGGTCATTGGGAGGGGATTCACCAGCAAGGCTCAGTTCGGCAACCGAGCGAGTCCGGCTGCTCCCCCGAGTATCATGAAAATCACTCAGTTGCGTTGGCGACGCAGCCAACCGATCGATGCCTGGCAATCCATGGGAATCAACTCGACGAATGGACCGTAAAATAATTTCATAGTATCGCTTTTTAGAGAATGGGAAGTACACAGTCTTCCGCACGAAGGTAGGCACTCCTGCACTCAGCTTCATCTCCAGCTCCTGAGACAACAGACCTTGGTAGTCTCGCAGGCTAATGCTCTGATGCTGCTCCTTGCTAATAGCCATTCCTTTCCATTGCACTGCAACGATCGATACGGTTGCCCTATACCACGGAGGAAATGTCAGGCCGGCCGCCGCCTTATCGTCCCACACCCTGGAAAACACTGCGACGCGTCCGTCAACTGATTCCTTTACGTCGGTCGCACCCTCTGCGTACGCCAACCAAGACTTGGCTTCGCCAAGCATCTGAAACAAGTATGGTGTTGGCCTCCGATTCGGATCATCGACAGCCACTACCAGCTTGGGCTCCATCCCATCGCGGTCCTGTCTATCCGCATGATAATCGCCATACTTGACAAGCGTCTGCAAAATCCTCAGTGGAGAACCGGCAACAGACTCCTCACGCCAGTACAGGCCAGAGGTGGCGACGAGTGTAGACTGGCGCGTATCAATACCAGACGCCGCCTGCGTGAACCCCCCCTGAGCCAGCAAAGTAGTGATCCGAGCACTCCATTCCTGCGCCCCCTTGCGAGTCACATCATCAGGTGCACCCGAAGCAACTGAATTTAACAAATGGACAACAGAACGAGCGTCATCCGCCCCCATTTCATCTGAAAAACTAGAGGCAACATACTCCCACGCCCCCAGATAAGGCACCAAGGATTCAGGCACTACTACTTCTTGGCGAGACACAGACTGCCCTGTCGCCAATCCCAAACAGAAGGCGGCGGCGCCAGCCCGCGACAACACAGTCCAGATGCCCACTTGAAAGCTATTAATCGTCGCCATCGAAGAACCTCTCTGGCTGCTCCTGGCTACTCCGGCGGAGGAACCACGTAATCCTTACAAACCAAGACCTGATGCGTTCCAGGCATGTCAGCCCCCGGAATTCTATTCCATGTGCAACAGATTCTAGACGGCTCAAAGCTAAAGCCGATATAGAACCCAATGGAGGTGCCCAAGGGACAACCGGCAGGGTTCGCCCCAGCAGTCATGACGTACTTGGCCGACTTGACTTGCTCATATGCACATCTGCAAGAGTTGCCGTTGCCGTACGGCCACCAGTTCCACTCTGGCGCGCATCGCCCATTCTCTACAAATGCCTGCCCGGTCGGGTCACCGGCACACTCTGGCGGAATGTCAGGGTTACTGCTCTTGCATTCCCCGCAGAAGATAAGCGGGTTTGCTCCGGCAGGCAGTGCGCCGCCAGCTTTTAGCACATGGCTGTATACGCTACCTTCATAAATCGTCTTCGTGCCGAAGATTGGCCGAGGGCGCCCATCTGGAATCGGCATGCAGTCATACGGCCCACGAATAGTATCGCCAACGAAACACATTTGCGAGAACCCGCCATCCGATTGCGCAACGCCAACCGAACCAGACGAGGCGGGTTGATCTTCTACATTTGCGGCTCGGATGCGAAACTCGCAGAAACTCAGTAGCCTGACGCTCACTAGCGTACTGGAAGCGTTGGCCGGAAAGACGGCAAGGGAAGTCGGCAAATCAACTGCCTCACTGTCGCCTTCGATGGTAAGGTTGTAGGCTGCCGACTCAGCCGTCGAACCGGTCCGCACAATTGCAACATTGATATCGCTCTGGACAATCAGGTTCCGATGATCCGGGACGACAATGACAATCTGTTGATCAGTAACGGTGACCGGAAACACAACGGAGCCCCAACACCCCGTAGGCGGAGAGTGCGAAGCAACCTGCATGACGGCGTCACTGCCAATGAAACACTCCAAGTCGTAACTCCCCGGAGATACCGCTGGATAGTCACGCGCCGCTCCAACCACCCCGAACCTTCGATAGCTGAATGGTAGGCTGGCTACGAAGTCTGAGAGAGGTCCAGCCGCGTCATTGACGCTCCCATATGACTGGGGATCGACGGTCAAGTACATTCCGCCGCCCTGAAGCTGGACCGGGCTACCGTTCTGCTTGAAGCACCAAGCGAGCCGGACAATTGTCCCTGCCGCAGCTGGCGGCTGGAGAGTCACGGGAACCTGAAAGTCACCAGAATGGTAACCATTAACTATCTCCGTCGTGCTCACTGCACCCTTGTCTCCGTGAGCAGTTAACATCACCAGATCAGGAATTGTGCTCGGAACTGGTGATTGGGAATAGGCACAAGCCACGAACAGGGCCACCGCCATTACACCTCGCCTCATTTGTTTCACCTAGTTGGTTGAGTGCCGTCGGATGATCTTCACCTCTGTAGTGTGGCATGGAACGAACAGGCTGTCAATCTTTGATCCGACAATACTGGAAGTTTGCCGATCACGGAGAGCCATCGTGCTGAGTCGACACTTGCCAGGATCGGAAATGGAACCCAGCGTGACCATTTCTCCCGCCTGGCGGCGCAGCGCATTGGACCTGGATCGCGCCGAGTTTCGTTCGACGAGCAGGTGCTGGCGGTCAGCCGCACCCGCAGAAGACCGCGCCCAGATCGTTCGTGGCGAGCCTAAACGCGCTCGCTCTTGCACCGGTGTGCACAACGATACACCCGACTCCATCGACCTGGACATCGCGTAGAAGGCAGACGCTCCACCCTTCCTTCAGATCGGCGAACCAAGGCGCCCACACTTGAGCGGGCAGCACAACGACCGCCTGCTCGACCTTGCCATTGTTGCGCTTCCGCACCAGGAGCTTCAGCATCGGGGCCGGGTCTGGGCAGTCGGATACGAACACGTCGCCGGCTAGCTGATCAACTAGGTCAGGAGCCGAAGAAGAGGTTGTTCGCCGGGCACCGACTTTCGCGCTGCCAACGCACACGTCGATCGGCTCCATGATTCTGCGGACGACGTCCAGGACCTGCGGTGGAACGCTGTATCCGGCCGCACGCGTCTTCTTCGAACGGGCCTTCGCCACCTCCGGTTTGATCGGCGCCGCGAATCGTCGTGCGCCAGCTGAGGTCGGCAACCTTTCCTTCGCCTCGCTCTCGCGGAGATACCGATCGAACACCTCGGCCGGGATCGCGGCGAGCTTCTGATACTTCGCGGCCTCCTGACGCGGTAGATCCGGCGGAAGGGTGGCGTCGGTCGAAAATGTCGCCTCGGGCGACATTTTCCTAGGTCGACCCCTGCGAACGGTTTGCATCAGAATGGCTCCGAGCTTGCGTTCGACTTCGAGGCGCTGGATCGCCAGCCGAACCGCCTCGCTCATCGCCAGCTTGCACCGCGACGCAACAGCCTCCAGGGCAACGAACGCCTGCCGCATCTCCTGCAGCGACGTGGCGTCGTTCGCCCGCCCCAACACCACCTTGAACTGCTCCGTCGTTGGGATCACGAGGTCGCGTTGGCCTGGCGGGCGGAACGGTTCGGGAACGGTGGACTCCGCTCCATCTCCCCGACCAGAGGTCACGATCGCCCTCCGTCTGGATGAGCAAGGGACGAACGAACGGGGCAAGGCACGTAGACCCCTGCCTGCCTTCCTGCTGGCGACCTCTTCGACTGCATGTTGCGGCCTCTCGGTTGGGCGCCTCCTACCCCCTTGCAGGCAGTTCGGCGCGCATACTGAAGCCCAGCAACGGCGAAACCTGAATGGCGAAAGTCGGATGTTACAACTCGGACGATCGAGCCTCCGATTCCCGGAAATCCGTACGACGTGAACGGCGCGAGACAGGTCGCCGAGCGAGCTCAGGCCGCGCGCCCGGCCGTCAGGCAGGCGAGAGCGGCATGTTCTCGGCCTCCCTCGTTTCTATCACCACGAACGGGTAGGCGGCAACGATCTTCACCGGCGGGTCGAAGTGCAAGGCGCTCCCGTCGGGCAGGGACGAGATCGCCGCGAGGAACATCCTGACGCTCGGTAACGACGCGTCCCGACCGCAGGCGAGGTCGAGGTGAACGACGGCATCTGCTTCGCGACACCCAACACGGCGCTTTGCGACTGCCGCGCTTGCCTTTGCCAAGAAAGGGCAGGATCGCGAGTTCCACCCGCGCCCGCATCTCGGCGAGCTCCCGCTCCAGCTGCATGTTGCGGGTGCGCAGCGCTTCCAGCTCGGTCACCGAGACCGCGACATCCTTGCGCGGGCGCCCGCCGGGCTTGCGCACCAGCCCATCCAACGCCGCCTGCAAAGCCTGCTGACGCAGGTTCGAAAACTGCGTCGGCCCGACCCCGAGATCGTCGTACGCCTCATCCACGAGCATCTCCCCGGTCAGCGTGGCGAGGATCACCTTCAGCCGCCACTTGCTGTCCGGGTCGCCTTCCAGGTTGTCCACGTGGCCCAGACCCTTGTTCGGACGTGCCATTGCCTGCCTCCTGGCCCCCGACGGGGGCTCCGCCGAGCAGCACCGCAGCCACCGACTGGCCCCGCGCTCGCTTGCGCGGACCACGGCGCCGCTTGCCGCCCTGCTCAGCATTCTTCGCCGGCTCCACCACCTTCGCAACGGCGACCCCGAGCGATCGCTGCGCCGTCCGGTACAGCGACTGGAAGCGCTCCGCGTCCCGCTTCTGCCGTTGGATCTCGGCTTTCAACTTCGCCAGTTCGCTCTCGGGCGTGCGCTGCCGCCCGCGTGGCCGCGGCTCCATCGCCGACACCAAGACCTGCAGCGCCCGCGCTTCGAGTTGGTAGAAGCGCGTCAAAGCCACACCCATTGCGTCGCTCGCCGACTGCGTGCTCCGCACGCCGCTCCACGCCTCGAGCAGCAGCGCCGCGAGGCGGCGCGCGGCATCACTGCCGCGCACCGACTTCGCACCCATCGGTTGCTGTCGTTGGGGCTTCTTCACGACACGCCCTCCTCACCCCACAGGCCCGTCAGGTCGTCGAGCGGCGACGCGCCGGGTGCGGCTGCCTCGGCATCCAACGTGCCCGGGTGGTCCGGCGGCTTGCCCATCGGCGCCAACGGGGCCGGCAACGACGGCTCGTCCGGAACGTCCTGCCGCGGCCCCGTCGCCCCGAGGTCCACCTCCTCGCGGCTGCCGTCGCCCTTCATCATCACCACCTTCTCGCCCTCGGCGTGCAGCGAGATGCTCTGATCCCCGATCCGACCCGTCAGGTAGAAGGGCTTCCGCGGCATCCCGTCGCGCGCGAGCTCGGCCGCGTTCTTCGCCACCCGCTCCTTCAGCGTCGCCAGCACCTGCGGTGCCGCCGCGAAGAATCGGTCCGCCGGCACCATCCCGTCGATCCCGCTGTGCGGCCGCTGGAAGTTGTAGTGGTCGATGAACAACCCGATCCGCCGACGCGCGTCGTCGAGCCCGCGGAAGACCGCCGTCTCCACGCATTCCCGCCACAGCGTGCCCCAGAAGCGCTCGGTCTTGCCCAAGGTCTCCGGGTGCCGCGGCGTCGCCACGATGTGCTGGATGCCGCGCTGCTCCAGCAGCTTGCTGAACTCGCTCTTGCCGCGCCACGTCACGTACTGCGTCCCGTTGTCCGTCAGCACTTCCGCCGGCGCTCCGTAGTTGGCGACCGCCGCGAGGAAACTCTCGCGCACCAACGCGCCCGACGCCGTCGCGTGCAGCCCGTAGCCGACCATGAATCGACTGTGGTCGTCCAGGAAGCCCACCAGGTGCACGCGTCGGTTCTCTCGCTTCAGGACGAAGGTGAACAGGTCCGTCTGCCACAGCTGGTTTGGACGCGCCCGCTCGAAGCGCTTCGGCTCCTGGCCGTGCGGCTGGCTCGCCGGAGCGGGCGCCACGAAGCCGGCTTCCTCGAGCACACGGCCGATCGCCGAAGCACTCGCCGAGAAGCCGTGCGACCGCAGCAGCATCGCGGCGATCCGGTCCTGGCCCCAGTCCGCGTGCTGCTCCTTCATCATCAGAATCGCCCGCTTGGTCGCCTCCGGCAGACGGCTCCCGGTGGGGCGACCCAGCGGCTTGTCGTCCAGGCCCGCCGGACCGTGCTCCTCGAAACGCAGCTTCCACGTCCGCAGCGTGTGCAGCGACAACCCCACCAGCGGCGCGAAGTCGCCCGCCGGCAGCTTGCTCCGCAGCCAGCTGTCCAGGATCAGCAGCCGCTGCTCGGCGCTGAAGCGCGGCCGGCCGCGCTCGTCGACGCGGCGGCGCGACTGGCGTGAAGCCTGCTCCTCGCGGTAGCGCAGGATCAGGCCCGCCAGCTCGTCCCGCGATGCCGGCGGCTGGCCACGCACCCCCGGGTGCGCACGGTCGATCCAGTCGTCCAGGGCGTCACTGCGGGACCCGCGCGGCCCGCCGTGCATGGGCCTGGCTCCGGTGTCGCCGTCGTCGGCTTCGCCGACCCCGTCGACACCTCCGCCAGCCCCATGCACGGCGAACACGTCCACGTCTCCGAACAACCGCGGCAGGCTCCCGGCAGGAGGCACTTGCGGAACTCCTTCAGGCATCTCTTCGAAACCGGACATCGGACTCTTCCTTCCTGGGCTTCGCCCAGGAGTTGGAAGGTCATGCCGTATCGCCAGAGGTTTGTCCCTTCAGCACCGCGGGAATATCGGGCAGGCGGACAGTCCGCATACCTGCAGCTCGATCGTGCCACTCCTCCGTTTGGTCTCGCCAAGTTGTCCTCAGCTTCGCGCAGTTCATCGCGCGCTGCCTGAATGTCGTCGGCGAGTTCGTGGCTCTCGTCCTTCTCAAGTGCCTTGGTGAGGGCAATCACGACGAAGTTGGCGACAACGACGACGCAGATGGCCCCGATGGCCACCCAGCCTCCTGGCCATCCTCGTCGGCGTCGCGGGCGCGGTGATCGGGTACGTCGACGGCTTGGGGGCCAGGGCGATTTGTCCGATTGACTGAAAACGCTTGAGCGACGATCCAACGCATCTAGCTCTAGCGCCATGGGTAATGAATAGTCTTACGCCGCCCCGCTATCCAGACCCCGATATCGACCGGTAGCACCAACAGGTCGCAAAACAAGTCGAAAGGTAGCGAGACCATCCCACTTAATAGAAAGAATGGCCCAGAAACTTTGGTCCCAAGCATTTCCTCTCCCCGGCCGAAGGTTTTAGCAATTAAGTACACATCATGTGCAACCGCCTGTAACGGATACGCCCCGAAGGCACTCTCGCCATTTCGCGTAGCTGCCGTGCCACAAGCTTGCAACCCAAGTAACACGCCAGCAATCCACGCACCGCAGACTTTTTGTCTATCAATGTTCATTGCCATCTACTCCCCGATGTCGATCCAGATGAACGTGTTGCTAGGTCCTCCATTCGGCCATCTCCACCGGGTCCTTCTATTTCTGTCGACCGCCTTCTTCCGCACCACGCCTCAAGTCCGAGTACTCCATCGAGTCGACAATTCGCACCGTCCATCCACCCGCACGGGGTCTCCCTACAACATAAAACCTAGCCCTAGGGATGTCATAGTATGCCCTACTGACTTGCAGGCACACGTCTAGGACTGTAGGCACCAGCTTCATGTTACGGTAATCGCCCGAATCAAGTGGCCGAATATTTGCCAAATTTGCCGACACCTCCCATTGCACAAACGCACCGGTCTCCCTAGACAGTTCGGCGGTCAATTCGGTAGTCGTTACCGTCCTAGGCACAGAGCGCCTCATGCTCACCCGATTCAAAATCGCTCTTAGGGGTCCACATTCAGCCCAATCTGCATACACCCGTGACCCGCTTGCCCCCACTAACTCTTCACGCATCTCTGCAGCGACGAGCGCTGCGCGCTCAGGGAGGATGTCTCGGACGACTGCTTCAGCCCTGCTCCCGATCACCGAGACCAGGGCACACACCATTTCGTCTCCCAACCAGTCATTCTCGAAGGCAAGGGCGCCTTGCTTCGCAAAAAGTGTCATCAGCATGCCCTCACCAGCTTCTCCGCCGATCGACCTTGCCGTATCCAACACTAATAATGCCTCCCTCAGCGAGGTACCGCCATTCATCCAGGCAACCCCCTTGAGATACCCGTCATTTCCGGATTGCCGTGCGGCATGCAGCATACACTCAGCCCTCAGCCGGTCATCCGTGAAGTGAAGCTCTTTCACCAAAGCACGACAATCCCCTGGACGTTCGGCGGCGAAACAAGCGACGGATGCCCGGATTCGCACAATGTTCGCAGCGCTCACATTCCCAACCCGGTCCAGCACTGCTTCTGCGATTCTAGACGCCCCCGCCAGGTCAGCCCGAGCCAAGGCAGCAAGGCAGGCCGACCAAACCCGGTCATCTTCAATCTTCTGCAACATATTCTGTAGCTGTTCAGAATGCCGCAGCTCAACAAGCCCTTCGAGCGCCAATGCAGATGCCAGCCGTTCACGGTGAGCACTAGAGCTAGTCGCCCTCGCCAGCAGGTCGTCGATTTTCTCCTGGGCACACAACCTGCCAGAGCACCACGCAGGAGCAATGCACATCCACGCAATAGACAGCAGTCGAAGCATTATGTTATTCTCCGCCGTTTGGCGCCGCCGGAAGCGGGTGCCCACCTGTCCAATTACTGGGTGGTCGCTCCCGTACTGTCCAGAAACAGAATCGCGGCACTTCATACGTCCACCTGTCGCATTTCTCGTCGCCCTCCAGACCACCCGGAAGGCCTCGACTCGCGCACTCTACACACCGCTTCCCCGGCTGACCACCCAGCCACGCACGTTTCGAGTTGCCAGCAACCCGGGCCGCAGCCGGGCAGGGCGCTACCCAGCCTTGCGGCGGTAGAAGTTCAGCAGCCCGCCCAGCCGGCGGCGCACAACCACACGCCCGGTTCCACCCAGGTCGTCGGCCTTCGGCGCGATCAACGCCCCGCCGATCCCCTGGTGGTTCCGTTCGCCGTTGTAGTGGGCTGCATACTCACGGAGCACGCGCTGCAGCGAGTCCACCCCGAACAGGATCATCCGGTCGAGGCACTCCTCCTTCACGCTGCGCACGAACCGCTCCGCGAACGCGTTCGCGTTCGGCGCCGCGTTCGGCAGCTTGACGCTCGCCAACCCCGTCGCCGCCAGGATCGCCCGGAACTGCGCCGTGAACTTCGTGTCGTTGTCGGCCAGCAGCAGCCGCTTGTGCCGCAACCACGTGTCCTCGACCCCGGTGATGTTGCGCGCCACCTGCGCCATGAATGGGCCGTCCGGGTTCGCCGTCGAGCCGAGGAACTGCACCGCCCGCGTCTCGTGGTCGATCGCGAACAGCGTGTAGATCGTCGTGAGCCCGCGCCACGTCCACACCTCGGCCGTGAAGAAGTCCATCGCCACCATCGCCGCCGCGTGCGAACGCAAGAACTGCCGCCACGACGTCTGCCGCTTCGGGGCCGGCTCGATGCCGTTCTCCTTCAGGATGTTCGCGACCGTGTTGCGACCGATCGGCAGGCCCAGGTTGCCGATCGCGTCCATCAGCTTCGTGTAGCCCCAGCCGGCGTTCTCGCGCGCGAACCGCACGACCAGCGCCCGCACCTCGTTCGGCGTGCGCGGCCGACCGGGCCGCCGCCCTGGCTGCGTCCACTTCGCCCGGATCAGGTCGCGGTGCCAGCGCAGCAGCGTGTCGACCGTCACGATCGACACGAAGCCGGCGAGCGCCTTGCGA
>SXGT01675525.1_pt1 | contig 23250 bp, 12 predicted proteins | sample 3176221 | NCBI WGS metagenome assembly SXGT01 (sample SAMN11356862, study PRJNA531348) | freshwater metagenome | isolation source: freshwater sample F1-120 | place: China: Fuxian Lake, Yuxi | collected 2017-12-25
CGGTGGTCTTGTTGCTGGTATCCGTTACTGTGCCGTTGGTGTAATTCTCTACCAATTTCGTGACCCGGCCCAAATTGTCGTAGGTGTTACGGGTCACCAAACCCTTGGGATCGGTCACCTCCTGAAGGAGTCCCGAAGCCGCATAGGCGTAGCTGGTGACCAACGCCGTATTGCTACGGCTGGGGACCGTACTTGGCCTTGAGTAAGTGCTTCCCCTGGTGCCGACATCGACCGAGTTGACCAATCGGTCGGCTCCATCGAAGTAACTCGCCTGGAAACTGACTCTTGCCTTGTTCCCGGTCGATGCGGTTCCCAGTTCCCCGGTGCCGGTATCATCGTGGAAGTGCTGTTTGGCAGTGACCAGAATCCCATTGCTGTTGGTATCGTAGGTAGTTTCCGATTGCTGAAGCACATTGTCCCCGGTGACATCATCCGCATCGCCGTAGGCGGTGTCTCCGCCTCCATCGGTGAGGTAGGTCTTGGTTTGTCGCCCCGCTCCATCATGCAGATACTTGGTGACCAATCCGCCGGGAGCGGACTCCTTCACCACCAAGCCCCTTGCATCCAACCAGATATTGGTTGCCAAGGAATTAGACGAAACGCTTCCCGAGGACTGATCCACCGAATAGGTCAGGGTCCGGTAACCCCGGCCCAGCTCATCCAAAAGGTTTTCCGTTTGGGACCGAAGCAGCGAACTGCTGGGAGCGTTGGGAACCCCGCTGGTCGTGGTGAGAGAGACCCCATCCCCCTCATAGGACCGGGTTTTGGTAACCTGGTTTAAGTTGTCATAGTCCTGGTAATGGATCGGACGGTTGACATCGGTCGCTTCGCTTGATTCGACGCCGCTCTTGGTGGCAACCGGACGATTGCGCCAATCGAACCAAACCTGGGTGACACGGTCAGTTCCTCCAGGATATTGGGTCATCTTGGTAACATTACCATCGCCTATCCCGCCGCCATCGTATTCTATTTGGCTGACCTTTACCAAATCGGTCCCGGTCATGTTGCCAGGCGACCAGGTCCCCGAGGTTGGGGTATCATCGAGGCCCACCCAACGACTCGATTCCCGGTCCATATCATCATAAACCGTCCGGTGAATGGTCCCCGAAGGGTTTACGGTCCGGACCAGATTCCCCGTGAGGTCATACCCATATTCGGTGCGGTAATAGTGGGTGCCCGAGGTGCCAAGGGTCACGGAAGAGGGGGAGTAGGTAACACCCGAAAGATTATGGTATTGATCCCATGCGGAAACCTGCCCTACCGCGTTCACGACCGAACGGGTCAGGGTCTGCAATCCGGAAATGTTTTCCGTTCCGGTGGGCCTGCCACTGGATACGGTGGGTGTTGCCATCATGGTCAGGGCCTCGGTGTACCCCCGGGCTTTGTCCTCTCGTGTTACTGTAACGGGTAACAGGGGGGCTTGGGAAGTCGAATCCCAGGCAGGGTAGACCCGAACCTCAAAATTGGCATCGTGGTAAACGGTGTAGTCGATGCGCCCATTGGGGTAGGTCTTCTTGGTGGTTCGGCCCAAAGTATCCACCTCAAAGGAGGTCATCAGATGCAAACCGCCTCCCGATGGGGTGCTCCATCCGCTGGGTAAATTGGCAAAGGTGGCGGTTTGGGTCGTATCGACATCGGCAATCTGTTTGATGACTGCTCCGGTGGGGCCATCGTAGGCGAGATAGGTCAGGAACCCCGCCTCATCTTTAACCCAGATAGGCCGGTTGTAGCCATCGTAAACGGTGGTTTGGCTCGTCGCACTGCCTGACCCGTTCTGGGTGGTGGGGACGATGGGGTTGGTCTGGGTGATCAGGCTTGGCTGGGCGGTTGAACCCTGGAAGGTGTAACCAAACGAGGTGGTTTGACCGCCTGTCGTGTTGGTGTTACGGTACTGGGTTGCATGGGCGGTAAAAAACAGCTCGATCCCGTTTACGGTCTTCTTGTAATAATCGAGTGCTTTTTGGGAAATCCCGGTTCCGGTTTCCCCCTGGCGGATGGAAACCGATTGTAGCCAGTTGGAGGCATTGCCTGCGGTGGTGGCTGTGGCGGTGGTTCCGGAACCAAAGGTGTAGTTTGTCACCAACCCGGCGCTATCCCGGATGGAGGCAGCATTGCCACTGACAAAATGGACCAAATCGTTGTAGTTATCATCATAACCCGCCATGGCGGAAGGATTGACTTCCATCGAGACATAGCCAACGGAGCTGTACTTTTTGAAGTGGATCCATTGATCGTTGGTCGTCGTGTTTTTGAAAGCCGAAAGGAGGACCTGCTTCTGAAAGTTGGTGTAAACAATGTTCAGGTTGCCATCCGGCAGGGTTTCAACGGTTTTGACATTCCAGTAGTTGAAATCGGTGCTGCTCAAGCCGTGGGGATTGGTGGTAAAGGCGTTGGTAAAGGTTCCGCTTCCTGCGGCGGTCTCCTTGTTGGCCCGGAACTGGTCATCGTATTCGAAATAGTGGTTGGCAAAGATGGCCAGGTTGGCATGGGAGGTGGTGGTGGGGTTGTATCCCGCCTGAACCATCCGGTCATAGGTAGAGCCGGTTAATACATATTTGATCGCCTGGTTGTACCCGTTGGTCTGTCCGGAGAGCCAATACCGGAAATAGGAATGGGCCAGGACATTGTTGCTCCCATCCTTGATGGTTACCCGCTTCAGTTCATGGTTGGTGCCTCCGGAATCCCCGGTTCCGGAGTAGTATTCCAGGGTGGTGGTCCGGTCGGTGGTCCAGGAACCGGTGCCAACTTTCTTGTCAAACACCATTTGGGAAATGTATCCATCATTGGTCCCGCCACTTGTGTAGGTCAGGCTGCGACGGGTTTTTATCGTGGTGCCTCCCTGGACGATGGCTTTTTCCAGGGTAGTTGGTCGTCCCGAGCCATCCCGGGAGGTTACCGCATAAAGGGTGTTTCCGCCTGGATCCCTGATGGAATCGATGGTCCCCTGGGCTCCGGTGGCGGTACCGCTGAAAAAGTTGTGGAAATAGTATTTGGTCCCATCGGCACGGGTCAGGAGGTATTTGTAGCTGATGGGGTCGAATTCCAGGTAATCGGTGACCCCAAAAGAGGCTTGCTGGAGGGTCATGCTGTAGGCATCTTCTTCCGGAGCAGGATCGGTAAAGGTTAGGACTTCCGAGGCGGCCAGGACAATGCGGAGTTTGGAACCATCCCGGATGGCGGTGGGAGTTCCACTATAAAGCCAACCCACCCCCACCCGCTGTCCGGTGCTGTAGTCGAGTTTGTTGGTGTAATCGAGCATGTCCCCATAAACGCCTAGGTCATCGGTCAGGGGGATAGCAAGCTCCGGGCTCCCATCGTTGACCGGATAGGATTGGCCGAATACATATCCGAACCGGCTCCAGAAGAAGGGGCGGCGGTATCGTGGCGGTAGGCCCGGTTCAGGATATTGGGAGTAGTGGAACCTCCCTGGAAACGGTGCACCTGAGCCTGATCGGTAACGGTTCCCAACCCCGCACCCGAAAGAATCACCCCGGACCCGATTTCCTGAACCTTTCCGGTGTCTTCCAGGTGAAAGGACCGAAGGGTTTGCTGGCCATCTTTTTTAACAAGGGTGGTTAACCGGGGACCATCTTCGGTTTCGGTGCTGCCTACCAGAGTTCCCTGAGCAACATCCGGGGTTCCTGCGAAGAAACTGGTTTGAAGCGATTGGCCCGCTCTTTGGTAAACCTTGACATGGGGCCCACCTCCCGGTCCCGGACCGGTGATGATTTCGCTGATGCCATCCCCGTTCAGTTCAGGCAGCAGGATGGACCCCTCCCTGAAATTGGGAATCGTAGGCATAGAAGCTGTGGAGAAGGTTAAGGGATCTGGCCTCGAAGACTTGGACATGGGGACCACCCCCCATTCCGGCAGCAGTAAAGATCGCTGCGTTTCCGTTCCCGGCGTAACCCAGGGCGACTTTTACCCCGCCAGTGAAATCAGGTTCGTAAGCGTTGAAGGTTTTAAGCAAAGCACCGGTGGGCGAAAAGACCCGGACTTGGGGACCCAGGAGGCTATCAGGCGCGGTGATGATTCCCACCAGGCCATTGCCGATGTCCCCGGCAGCGATGTTAAGGCCTCCGGAAAAGGTGGAATCGTAGGCGAAGAAGCTGGAGAGGACTTGGTGGGTCTTGCCATCAAAGACCTTGATGTGGGGACCACCCCCGGCACCTGCTGCGGTGATGATGTCGGGTTGATTGTCCCCATTGAGGTCGGCAAGGACCGCGTTCACTCCGCCTGTGAATTCGGAGGAAAAAGGTTGAAAAACCTCACGCGGAGCCGCGGAGACACCGAGAAAATCAAACAGTTGGACCTGGGGTGGAACGCCTGGCGGGGCACCAATGGCAAAAAGGTGGGAAGCAAACAGACAACGATCTTCGAGGGGATCCAAACGGGGAGAAAAGGGAGCGGAAACAGGATTTAGCTGCTTGAACCAAGGAGAAATAAGAGGGTTTACCAGCGATTGGAGCCTGCAAATTAAGGCATGGCACCAAGCGAAACGGGATCTGAGTAGGAGCATGGGTGCACCTCGATCCAGAAGGAAACGGTAAGCAAGATAAACAAGAGGGAAAGAATAACTGATTGTTTTGTACCACGGTTGAAACAAACAGACAAGGGGATAATAAGAAAAGGGAGAAATATTTTAGCCCAAGTTACCCAGGTCAGACCACGAACCCCCTTCATTTTCCCAAGAAATATTCAAATTCGCCTGTGAAAATGGGGACTACAAATCCTCTTTTTTTCGGGACCTGGTTCAAATATTGGCCTCCTTTTTCCCAAAATAATTTCAACCGTTCAAACCGATGCCGAGGGACTGGAACAATTGCAGGCAATACATTTGACTTGGTCGGGACTAGATGCCGTTTGGAACTCGAAATACTCCAAAATCCCAGGAACAACCTCAATCCGGGTCCTATAATAAGCCAAAACACAGCAGAAATCATTCTAACTGCGTAACTTGGACTGCATGCCTTATGGCTTTCCAAATTCGTGGCAGGAGGCCGACCTTCCTCAAGGACCCCAGTTGCTTATACCTCATCATCCCATTAACACAATTGATACCCAAAATATCCAACAATAAATACATAATCCTCAACACATCCCCAACAATTGTTGACAATGCAAAGACGAAGGTAACAAATCCTCGAAGGGATGGTCATTAATCCCATAAATACATCAAAGAATCAAGGTAGGTGGTTTAGAGGATACCAGTTTAGTGGTTCAGCAAAAACTCATTGCTATTGAGTAGTGCCCAAAAGACATCCTGGAAGGGTGCCAAGGGTTCTTTGTCCCGGGACCGCATTGGGAGAGCGGCTGTAATCTTGGCGATTTCGGTCGCCTTGGCAGGCCGGTTGAGGGTTGCCAGGAATAGTTCATTGATGATCGTTTGGGGTTTTCCCTTTCCTTTGACTACCGCCACAGCCACGGTACCTTTTTCTTTGCGGGTAATGGCTTCGTTGATCTCGCGACCATTCATCATCAACAAAGCCTGAACAACGGTGCCGTTGAAATTGACCTCATTGCCTTCATCGTCCCCAAAGTTGGAAACCAATTTGCTTAGCCATTGTTCGCGAAGAGCACGGCGATTGTCGCGAGTCTCCGTTTGGGCCGACCCGGTAGCTACCATGAGGGATTCAAACATCTGTTCCGGGGCGAGCGATTTCAAAGGCATCCGGCTGAATAAGCCTTCGACCTCGATTTTGTCGTTGGTTTTGTTGCCAACATGGCCCAAGTGGTAGGCGTGGCTGTTGGTGATCCAGCGGATCAATTTTTTGATGTCGTAGCCGTAGTGCTTGAATTTTTTGGAAACTTCATCCAGCAATTCCGGGTTGGTGGGTTGGTTTTGTTCGTTGAAATCGTCAATGGGGTTTGTGAAGCCCCGGCCAAAAAACACTGCCCAAACCCGATTCACTGTTGCCTTGGAAAAGTTCTCATCGGCAATGATCAATTCGGCAAGTTGTTCGCGACGACTGCGGCTGGATTCCAGGTCGAGTTTGGAGCCGTTCAGAAAGGTTGCCTTGGTGGGCAGGATGACACCATTGCGCTTTTCAAACAGGATTTGGCCGTCAGGATTGGTCGATGTGTTGTCCCGAATTCCCAGGGTAGGCATCGACTGCATACGGGGGTTGTCCATGTTCGGTGGGGTGCCACTCCTTTCGACCTGGCGGAGAAAGGCGTTGATTCCCCAGAAGTGCTTCTGGGTTATGGCATTATTGAAGGGGTGATCGTGACATTGGGCACATTGGGTTTGGACCCCAAGGAACATGCGGGTAATCCGGGAAGTTATGGGGACCATTTCAAATGTGCCCTCTTCCCCCCGACGGCTGGCGGGAACTGATTCGCCAAGATGGGCAAGATAGAAATTGACGGCCGGGTTCTTGTCATTTTCCCCTTTGGCTGTGATCAGTTCGCGAACAATTTCCTGATAGGGCGTGTTGGCAGCGAATTTGTCTTCGAGCCAGGTTTGCATATCACTGTGGTATTTGCCCTTGCCAAAGGTGCCCGCCCGGGTCAAAAGCCAATTGGTGTAAAGGGTGGCCCAATGACGGGGAAAGTCTTCCGATGATAATAGGTCTTCTATCAATTGCGATCGCCTTTTGTTGGCATCGTGGGACAGGTACACTTTGAGTTCTTCATGGGTGGCTATCCGGCCAATGATGTCCAGGGACGCACGACGAAGGTATTCATAGTCGTCCGCAAACTTGGAGGGTTGAACTTTTTGGGACACCCAGGATTCGCTTAGCTTTTGGTTGATAATCTTGACGGTTTCATTGGTGACACCGAGTTCCTCTGGCGATTTGCCCACAATGGTGTGGCGATGGGGCTCGATAACAATGGGGGCGGACTTTCCCTTGCCATTCTTGTTTGGGGTATCGGTTTTTTCCTCTTTGGAAGGCTTGGAGTCATCACCTTTTTGCTCTTCCTTTGCTGGAACGGTTTTGGGGTTGGCGACCTTTTCCTTTTTCGGTTCATCATCGGCCCAACTGGTGGCGAAAAGACCGCCTCCTGCCATGGCCAAGAGCCCAAAGGCCACCGATCGGGTTAGCCGGGTCCAAACCCACTGGGATCGAAACATGGAAATTCCCCCTAATAACATCCAGGCGATTACCCAAGCCCTTCACCACCATTAAAGGGGATGAATCCCGGCTAGCCAACCTCAACTGACACATTTGATCGTATATAACGGGGTTTGGTTCCAGGAAACGGATTCCCTGGGAGGATTTTTGAACAGGACATTTACCTTGGGAAAGTTTGGGAAATGGTATTCTGTGCTCCAGACATGGGATTATTTCTCCCGTTTGATCTTCCCCAAGGGGCGGGAAATCAGGCCAAACATGGCTTGGGGGCCAGGAATCCTGCCAAGGTCGGTTTGTGAAACTGGTTCAGGAAGGAGGCAATCCGGGCGGTCTTATTGGGGAAGATCGCCGCTTACCCCGGTCGATTTTCAAGTCCTTTTCCTGGTTGGCCATCGGGCCTGATTTAGCCCTTTCTTTAGCGATCCACCCGCAAAGCAAACAAGGTCATGGGATGAAATGGTCCCTGACCATTTCATTAATTATCGAGTCTAACGGACGATAAGAAACGGATGGTTTTGCCTTGAATGAGTCAAATAATGTGCAAAAAATTGCTAAACAAGAACACGTGGGGCTATTGTACAGGGCAAAGAGAAGAATAAGGATTCGATTTTCGGGGTTGTGAAACAAAAAGCTTGTTTGGCGAGCGCAGCGAGCACAAAAATTGTGCAAATAGAAGCCGAGCTAGAACTTCCAATAAATGGAAAAGGCTAGGGCTTCCCGTGCGGGAGGCCCTAGCCGGGTAGGGAAAGGGTCGTCCCGGATTAGTGGCTTGCCTTCCCGGTGGCCAATTCCTGGGCCAATTTGGGGGCGTCATATACCTTGGTAAGGGCCTCTGAGATGGCTTGGGAGCAAACAGAGACCGCCCTCGCCTCCTTATCCGAATAGGCAAAATCGAGTACCAGGGATTGGATATTTCCATCGAAAATGAGGCCGACCACTTCGGCACCCTTGTTGATAACTGGGCTGCCCGAGTTTCCACCTATGATGTCTGCCGTGGAAACAAAGTTGTAGGGGGTCTTCAGGTTGATTTTTTCCTTCCGTTTTTGCCAAAGTTCGGGCAAGTCAAAAGGAGGTTTGTTTCTTTGCTCGGCGGAGCGCTCATAAAGCCCGGCAAAAGTGGTAAAGGCTGGGACCTTCTTGCCATTTTCCTCATAACCGGTGACCGTTCCATAGCTCAGGCGAAGGGTAAAGGTGGCATCGGGATAGGTGTTTGTCCCGTCCAGGGAAAAGCGAACCTTGGAAATTTTGAGGTTCGCCTGGCTCGTGACCTCTTGGACCTCGGTTTCCATCCTTTTGCGCAAAGACCTGGCTTCGGCATCCACAGCCTTGGCCAAAAGGATGAGTGGATCCCTGGAGGCGTTGATTGCCTCGGTTCCCCCTGCATAAAGTTTTCTTCGTTCTGCCACCTGAGCGATTTTGGACCCCAGAATCAGCTCTGAAGCGCGGGTTTGGGGGGATTTGCCGCCCAAAGCAGCCTGGACAAGGGGATTTCCAAGCCCCATTTCTTCCGCAAAAAAGGTCAGGCTATCAGCCAGTTTGAGGATCTCAAATTCGTTATGAATAGGTTCTTCCGAGAAAAGCGATAATTCCATCGATTCCCGGTTGGAGTCGATGAATTCGCGCAATTTTTCAGCCGAGGGCTTACCCTTTTCGGTTGCGGCCCGGACCAGGGTGCGGGCGATCCCGAAAAGCTCGGAATTGAAAGCCGCCCCACCCTCAAGCATGGAATACGGTTTGATCAGGTCGGCCCTAACCTTTTGGGCCTTGGCGATGTTTTCAAAGGCTTTTAGGGCTTCGGCAAACTCAGGTTTTTTGGCCGCGGCATCGCGCAGGCGTTGTTCTTCGGCTTTTTTGCGAGCGATCAGCTCCGGGTCCATAAGGCCGGCTTGGCCACCCAATCGTGCCTTGCGACTATTTTGAATACTGAACAGGGTCTCTTTGGCTTGACGGGCGTTTTCTTCGCTTCTCGCACTAAAGGCTGTCAACAGGACCTCGGCCCTGTAAAGCCTTTTAAGGAGGAAGGGAAAGCCGATATCCCGGGAATAGGCCAATTCCTCCATGGTAGCCAAGCGTGTCGTCCGTCCGGGATGACCTGAAACAAAGGTCAATTCGTTTTCCTTGCAACCATCCTTGGACCATTTGAGAAAATGTTTCACCTTGGCGGGTTTTTTATCCTCATAAACACGGAAAAAGGCAACATCGAGGTCGTACCTGGGGTATTCAAAATTGTCCGGGTCACCACCATAGAAGGCGATCTGCTGTTCTGGCGCAAATACCAACCGGACATCGGTATACTTTTTGAATCGGTAAAGGTGGTATACGCCACCCTGGTAAAGAGTGATTACATTCGACCTTAGGCCGGAATTCCTGAACGAATCATCCTCAAGCTTGTTGATAATGCCTCGCCTGGCCATGGCGGCCTGGCTTTGGTCCATCCCTTCCTTTACGACACCGTTGACTTGAGCGGTAACATCCTCAATGGACATGAGGACATTCAACTCGGTCGCCTCGCACTTCACCTCCTGGTCGTGATTCTTGGCATAAAAACCATCGCGATAATAGTTTTTGTCCTTGGTACCCATTTTTTGCAAAGCGTCCGAGGCCACATGATGGTTTGTCATCACCAGGCCATCCGCCGAGACGAAGGAACCTGACCCACCCGAATTGAAACGCACCGATGACCGTTGAACATGGTCCAACCAATCGCGGGTGGGTTCAAAACCGTATTTGGATTTGATCCGTTCGATCGGGGGATTGGTGTAAAGCCACATCCCCTCATCCCCGTAAAGAGCCGATTCTCCCAAAGCACCCATAACCATTAGCGCCCCCACAACCAGCTTGCTCAGCGTGGCTTTGAAAAGTCCTCGCATCGAGACATCTCCAAAAATAGAAAAATGGATCAAAAGGCAATTGCCCAGATAAGGTTTTTTAGGCCGAAAAGGGGATTTGGGCCCAAAAATCAAAAAGTTGGGCCCTTTTCTGTCTTTAACGGTTTTTTTTCCGCCATGGGAGCAGGCCATTACCAAGGTTTTCCCGGGTTTTCAAAAGGTGGCAGTTCCTGCCCTTGGTGGAGGGATCGGCCAAAACCAAGGAGTGGGGATCCAATACCCATTGGCTCATGAACTCGAGGATTTCCGGAGCAAAAGTCTCTTCGATCAAGCCATATTCGTTGACAAACCCGGTTTCACAATGTTGAAAAAGGTGATTTACTTTAGGAAACTCCCGCGAGGCAAGCAGATTGGCTCGCGATCCCGAAAAAGCGGTAGCAATCCTCGGCAGGTTATCCGGGCAAACGACTTGGGTATCCATGGCGCCATTGAGCGCCAGGACCGGACAACGAACTTTTTCAAGAACCGGGATGGGATCGTGCCCCAAAAAACAGCGCATCCAAGGGGAGGAAAGTTGCTTCACCATGGGCTCCCAAGGTTTGTAGGCATCGGCCGGGGTTTTGGTATTGCCCAGTTCTGTTTCGAATTCCAAAACACAAGCCTTCATGGCAGCCAGGGAATCCTTGGTGGTAAGGGCGGTTTTGGCAATGGGAATTATCCGTTTTGCCACCTCGAGTTTGTTGGCCAGTTCCTTTTCATAACCAGCCACCTGTTGGCCATAGTCGAGCATTTGCTTCATTATGATTCGATCGCCAGGAATCCCTGGCCCGGCCAGGAGAATGAGAAACGCTACGGCCTCAGGCTGGTTAGCTGCAACCAATGGACCGATCAAGCCCCCTTCGCTGTGTCCGCAAATCCCCACCCGACCAGGATCGATGGAGGTTTGTAGCCTCAAGAATTGGAGTGCCGATTCGGCATCTTTGGCGAAATCGAGGGTGGTGGCCTGAGAATGATTGCCTGTTGATTTACCTGTGCCCCGGTCATCGTACCGGAGGCAGGCAATCCCGTTACGGGCAAAATGGTCGGCAATGACCAGGAATGGTTTGTGTTGAAAGAGGGTTTCGTCCCGATCCTGGGGACCCGATCCCGAAACAAGCACCACTGCAGGGAAAGGTCCTTGTCCCATAGGAAGCGTTAGGGTTCCTGAAAAAATGGAGTTTGCCGTTTCGTTTTTGAAGGTGACCTCTTTGGTCGGATAGGGGTACGGTTTAATAGGTAACTGCGGGCGAAGAATGGTGGGAAGTTTGGTAACGCGAACCAATTTCAGGGGAAATTTGAGGCCATTTTGTTCGAATTCCCCCTCAAGTTCCCCGCCTTGGGACCGTTTTCCGGTAAACTTGGCCGTACCAAATGCGATGGAAACAACCAAAGATTCATCTTTGAATTTCACGCTGGTAAAAGGAAGGGAAACACCTCCCTGGTCGATGCTTGTCATTTTGCCAATGAGGGATCCCTGTTCGGTGGATTTGAACTCAAAACCGAGGCGTAAGTCTGAAATGCCAGCCTTCAAAGTCCCAACCCATAGCCCCACAATGGTGGTATTTTGTGACTCAGCCAGAACGGAACAGGAAGGATTTGCCCCCAACAGGACATAGAACAAGTATCCGGAAAGCAATCCCATCATGAGGTTTCCCCGCTCTTTTTTGTCGATGAACTGGTTTGTTTTTGGATTATCTTTCGGCCAGCCCCAGCAATGGCCTTTCGCAAGATAAACTCGATCTGGCCGTTCAAGCTGCGCAAATCATCATCCGCCCAACGCTGCAATTCCAAAAGCAGGGACGGGTCAACACGCAACAAAAAGGCTTTGCGCTCTGCCAAGGTTGCGCCCCTTGTTAGTGGTGGATGGAACCTGTGTTAAGGACGGGTTGGGCGGCTCGTTCTCCGCACAAAACAACGAGTAAATTGCTGATCATGGCCGCCTTACGGTCATCGTCAAAGGTGGCCATGCCACCCTTTTCGATCCGAACCAGGGCATCCTCGACCATGCCTACCGCCCCTTCCACAATGATGCGCCTGGCCGCCAGGATCGCAGACGCCTGCTGCCTCTGAAGCATACTCGATGCGATTTCCGGGGCGTAGGCAAGGTAGCTAATCCTTGCTTCCAGGACCTCCACTCCGGCAAGAATTAGTCGTTCATGGAGTTCCTTCTTGAGCATTTCACCGACTTGGGTGGTGTTCCCTCGTAGCGACATGACATGGTCCTCATGGCTGTCATAGGGATAAAGGCTGGCAAGGTTTCTCAATGCCGATTCGCTTTGGATGAGAACGAATTCTTCATAGTTATCCACCTGGAACAGGGCTTCCACGGTGTTGACTACCTTCCAGGCTACAACTGCGGCAATCTCGATCGGATTCCCTTCCTTGTCGTTGACTTTGGCGGGTTGACGAACCTTGCTGCTGGTGGTTTGGCTACCCCCACCAGGATTGGTTGAAGTGTTGGTGGTGGTATTGAAACCAGTTTCAAAAATGCGGGTACGAAGCGAAACGCGGCGTTTCCCATAAAACGGATTTGCCCAGAAAAAACCGGTAGCTCGAACTGTCCCCACATACACGCCAAAAAGGGTGAGCAGCTTGGAATCATTGGGGTTAACAATGAATAAACCGATGAGTGTGAGGATTCCTGACAGGATGGCGAGAATTCCCAAAGGGATACCAATAAAGGCGGGAATGGAATCAATGGCAAAAAAGACAAAACAGAGCGGTGCAACCGGAAACAAAAAGAGAAGCCCCAAGAACAACATGGGATAGCCCGACATGGGACGGCGATCAAATTCCTGGATCATGGCCTTTTACTCCATCAAAGGGGTCCGGTTATGGCGATGCCTTTATGATATCATTGTGATTTCAAATGGACAAGCCCGAACATCATCAATCAAAAATGATTTTGCCCACCGATGCGAGCCAACATTCGGAGGATCGTTGATTCCTTTGAAAAGCAATTAACCGGGTTTTTTCCCGAAACCACAGTTAGGATCCAAAGCCAAAAGAGGCCATGTAGAATCAAGCAATCCTGTTGCTCAAAAGAGGTGTACTCGTTTCCTTTTTTTCCGGTTCCCTTTTTTTATTCAAGCAACCCGTCGATCACCTCTCCTGGGCTAATGACCAAGGGCCGATTCAAGGAATCCCGCACTTCTGCTTTGGGGTCAATCCCAAGCAGATGAAACATGGTCGCCGAGAGGTCTTCTGGTTTGCATGGATCGAGGGCGGGAAATGCTCCCGTTTTATCGGATGCCCCATGAACATGACCCTTGCGGATCCCACCACCGGCCAAAAGAGCCGTGTAGCATTGGGGCCAATGGTCCCGTCCCTGTTGGTTGTTGATTTTGGGGGAACGGCCAAATTCCCCGACCCAAACGACCAGCGTGGTATCCAATAATCCCCTGTCCTTGAGGTCTGTCAAAAGCGTGGGCAAGGTTTGGTTGGTCATCGGCAACAGGTGGTTTTTGAGTATGGGATTCATCGGTTTTTCACGGAAACCGTGGGTGTCCCAACCCCCATCACAACCGCCAATACTGCGGTGAAAATAGACATTTACAAATCGGACACCGACTTCGACCAGCCTTCTCGCCACCAGGCACGATTGCCCATAGGTAGTTCGACCGTAAGCATTGCGGACCACCTCTTTTTCCTGGCTAAGATCAAAAGCATCACGAACACGGGTGCTGGTTACCATGGAAAAAGCCCGTTCAAGCTGTTCATTGATTCCACGGGCTTTTTCCAGCGAATCAATCCCCTTTGCCTGGGACTCCACAATCCGAAGGGCTTCCCGGCGCCGACCAAGCCTTTCAGGTGTGACAGATGAGGGGAGGGTAAGCTCGGGAAGTTTGTAATCCTGTTGGTTGGGATCGGTTCCCACAAATAGCGGATCGTGCCGCTTTCCCAAAAAACTGGCATGCTGTCCCGGTGTTATGCTTCCATCCGCGATGATATGGGGAAGGGCGGCAAAAGTCGGAACCCCCTTGGATGCAGGAGAAAGGCGATCTACAATCGAACCATAGGCGGGGAAAAGCTCACGACTATCCCTTAGCCTCTGGTCATCGCTTGGCGGGGCATACCCGGTAAGGCTGTAGTAGCCTGCCGAGTTATGGTTTTTCATGGTGTGGTTTAGGCTCCGAACAAGGGTAACCTTGTCCATCCAGGGAGCCATTTGGGGCAATAGTTCGCAAATGGGTACCCCCACCAGGGAGCTTTGAATCGGCTTGAAATCCCCGCGGATTCTCTCTGGGGCATGGGGCTTCATGTCGAAGGTTTCATGCTGGCCCGGTCCGCCCCATTGGTGCAAAAAAATAACCGATTTCGCCTTCCCAACCAAGGCGGTCCGAGCCAAACCCAACCCGGGAACCGAAAATCCGGCGAAGGCAGCCATCGATGCCCTAAGGGCTAGCCTTCTGGAAAGCAGAGGGTCAGAGCCCAGTGATTTAATTGTTCTAGGTTGGGTTTCCATGGACTATTGCCTCAGGAGGAATTCACGGGAGGATATAATTCCCCAAAAAAGATCTTCAAGAAGGATCCGCCGATTTGGTCCTGATTGCAATAGGGCGGTTGCCGCACCAACCTCTGCCCTGGTTGGTGGACGGGATAACCCGGCAAGCCATAACTCGGTGATGGCCTGTTCGTCCCGAATCCCCTCGTAGACCATTGGTCCCAAGCGATTTTTGGGATCGACGAGCATTTTTTGCACCAAATCGCCTGACACAAGCTGAAGGGCTTGAGCAAGAGTGGTGTCCTCGCTCCTTTCACAATCACAACTCATAAGCCTCTCTGGTTTGCCAAATATGCGCAGGAAGCGGCCAATTTCAGTTTGGGAATTGCGGCCAGATTTGCGGGCTCCGTTGCCCCCTTGGGGCTTAACCCCGGGAAGTTGACCCGTGCGGGTTCCAATGGGTAATCCTTCAAACGAAAGCTTGGAACCGGTTGCAGAGGCCAACCCATCCAAAAGTTGCTCAGCCGAAAGGGGTCGAAGCATGGCTTGAGAGGTGTAGGTTGTGTCTTCGCCGGTCAGGCTGGGGAGTGCGGACCTTTGATAGGCCTTTGAGGTGGCGATCAAACGAACAAGGGGTTTCAACTGAAAGTCGGTTTTTTTTAACTCCGTTGTCAAAAGATCGAGCAATTCGGGACGGGAAGGGGGATTGGTAACACGAAAGTCATCCTCAGGGTCCACCAGGCCTTTCCCGGTCATGTGGCGCCAGATCCGGTTGGCTTGGGCCCTGGCGAAATACGGGTTCTCCGGATGGGCGATCCAATCGGCCAATCGGCCAGGAGTGTCCTGGTCTTTGGGAGCAGGAGAACCCAGAAAAGTCGGGACCATCTGTTTTTTGGTGACGGGGTGGGCATAGGATTGGCTGCGTCGCAAATAGACCACCTGATCGCCCACAAACTCATGTTTGTCCAGATCGTCCCGCCGTTTGTTTTCCAAAATCCGGTAATCAATCGGGGCGAGGGCCGCGGCCAAACCATGGTAATCCTCCTGTTTCCAATGATCAAACGGATGATTATGACATTTGGCGCAAGCAATCCGGATTCCCAAAAAGACCTGGGTGATGGCCTCGGTGCGGCTTTCATGGTCGCGCAGCGACCGATAGAAATTGGCTTGGGGATGGGTATAGGTGCTCCCCCGGCTGCTGACGAGTTGCCGGGCCAGTTCATTGAGGGGCATACCCTCGGCCATGGCCCGCCTAAGCCAATCGTGCATGCCACGAACGCCGACAGCATCGAGCGTTTTTTCTTCCACGCGCAGGATGTCTGCCCATTTAAGAGCCCAAAAATCGGCAAACTCCGGCCTTTCAAGTAACCTGTCCACCAAGGCAATGCGTCGGTTGGGAGATGTGTCCGCAAGGAAGGCACGGACCTCCTCGGCGGTAGGAAGAATTCCCAACAGGTCCAGGAATATGCGCCGTAGAAACACGGTATCGCTTGCCAAAGCCGAGGGAACGATTCCCAATGCTTTCAGACGGGGTTCCAGGGCCAAGTCAACGGGGTGTACGGCAGGGGCTTCGGCCCATTTGGCCTTCTGGGCCGATTGGATCGTAACACGGCAAAGGACCTGTTGATCCAAAAGCCTTGCCACCACGCCCCCTTCCACCCGTTGTCCGGTTTTTGCCAAGGGACCTGGACCAACTGTACCCGCCTGTTCAATGGTCAAACCCAAGTTGGTTGTTTCCCAAGAAACTAGGTCGGTAACCTCGGTTCGACCTGGTTTATTGGCGTCGTTTTCAGGGTTGTGAAGCCAAACACGCAAGGAAGCACTGGGCTCCGACCAGGTTAGGGCCACCTCGGGGATTTCAAAAACCAATCTTGCCTTTCCCAGCCCGCTTTCCTGGTGGCTTTCCGGACACCCTGCGGTGATCCAACCTTTGAGGATTTGATACTCGCGAGACAATTTGCCAAATCGCTTGCCCCCTTCATGGGGGACAGCCCCAAGGGCTTTTTTTAGTAAAAGGCTCTCCCCGGGATGGCCAATATCTACCCGCCTGCCCGATAGATCGCGAACCAGGGTTTTATAATCGAAAGAGGCATCATCGCCTCTTAGGGAGAGCTTTAGTCCACCCTTGCCGTGAAGGTTGCCATGGCAAGGCCCGGAATTGCACCCAGCACGGGAAAGCACTGCCATAACATGGTTATCAAGTTTAGGTGGCTCGGCAAATACGGTACTTGCCCCAGCCAAACAAGCTAGGAGGCTAAGTGCATTCACCCGGAATTGAATAATACCTAGGGAATTCATGGAAAAACCATTCCAGGGAGGGATAACCATATTATGCCCTTTAACCCGATTCCCGGCAACCGGTAAGGCCGGTTGTTAAAGGTTAATCAGGTTCAGGATGCTTGTGCCAACCCCACTTGCCCCGCTTCAGCCCTTTCCCTTCCTATTTCTCACCGCCAACCAGACAAATCATCAAAGGCCGGTTTCGAGAACGATTTCGCCCTCTTTGAAGGTTTGTTCCCCTACAATCTCCGGGAGGTAACCACCTCCGCCTTAAACCACCGACCCTTTCGCCTGCTGAGTAACCCGACTCGCCTCCCATTTTCAGCTTTAGTGAACCAAACAGGTCAAGTCGCCTGGATTGAATATCTGTAGAAGTGGGAATACCCGCAGACCAAAGGAGGAATAACATGTCAATCCCCAAGGAAATCGAGGATTACAACAAAGGATTATCGGTCGGCGATAAGGGTATATGTGACGCCCTGGCTTTGGTCATAGATCGGCACCTGCCTGACGCAGAGAGCAAGATCTGGCATCGGCACCCCGTGTGGTTTCTGGAAGGAAACCCGATTGTCGGTTACCACAAACTCAAAGACTGCATCTGCCTCCTGTTCTGGAGTGGCCAATCTTTCGATGAGCCTGGCCTTGCACCCGAAGGCTCATTCAAGGCCGCTGAGGTTCGCTACTTGGCTGAAGATCAGATTTCGGCCCTGGTTCTCAAGAGGTGGCTCAAAAAGGCAATTGCAATCCAGTGGGACTATAAGAACATCGTGAAGCGTAAGGGCAAACTCGAGCGACTGAAATAAGGGGATCGTAGGACAACCTTGGATTCGGGTAACGAAATGGGTGCAAAAAAGGCCACCTTGCGGTTAATCGCAAAGTGGCCTTTTTAGTGGAGGCGCGGGGCCTCCGAATTAAATTGGTGTAAGGCTATATTTTACAGGGATTTGCGTAAATTGAAATTTTCAAATTGGCCCCGGATTTGGCTAGGTTGGTCATGCAAATTGGTCCCTGGCCGTTCGGAAGTTTTAGGTAGTGAATTCCCCAAGAAAAGTGAAAATGGGTTTAAGGATTGCGTGTTTGGTTAAGTGGTTTCAGAAGGGGGAAGCACTTGGTAAAAGCGAGCAGAGCGGAGCGGAGCTATCTGGGAGCCCGAGATCGAATTCAGGGCCACTAGAGGAGGCAAAGAAGGCTCGGACAAGCAACAGCCCTCGCCGGGGAAGATCAGCAACGAGATATGGAAAAGGGCGATGAGATTTAACGGCATGAAGTGATTGCTGTTCCCAACTCACACATTTGGCTGAAACCTATTGCCAACAGTGTGGAAGGGGGCCACTACCCGTTCCAGGAGTTCGAAGGCCAGGCGGTGCCAGGGCGATTCAATGCCAGAATGGGAGGGATGCCCGTTTGAATGAAGAACTACTGCTGGCAAAGGATGTGATTGTGACCTTCAAAAAAATGGCTGGGTTAATGGACCATCCCCCCGGTGACGGAAGGCGAGATGCCTTTGAATCATTGCCCCTGAGTTAAAGAACTGGTGAGCAAAATGAGCCATCGGAAGGCTTGTAGATTGCGTGGTGTCTCCCGGGTGCCCCTTTTCCGTAGGAGGAGTAAGCCCCGGGAGTTTTGTTGTCCCGTTTCCCAAAGCGTGTCCTGGAACCTTGGAGAGTTATCCGACTGGTCCCCTTCAGTGGTTATTTCGTGAACCGGCTGGTTCTGTGCAGGTTGTGTTTACTGCCTATTTGGACGAGGGGCCATTCCAAGTGGTTTGGGTAGTCCTTGGTGGCCATTGCATTCCCACCATTCCAATCACCACATCTCATATGCCCATCCAAGTGGGCAAGAAAAGGGAATGTCCAGTTACAGCTTTTTGGTCTCAAAGATGTTGACAAGCACCGCATCGCTCCAATGCTCAAAATCGTTTTGAAATAAAGTCTTCCATTAGGGAGGAAGCAATCGCCCTTGGCTGGCCGGGTGGGTCAGCATTATCCTCTCAGAGATTCCGTTCCTTCGGTAGGTTCTTTTGTTTGGCGGTACCAATTGACCGAATGAGCAGCACCTCCAACTTGTCAGATCTCCGGGCGGAACACCATCTCAAGAGGGTGGTGGAATCAATGGGCGGTTTATGGTGCATGACCTCAAAGCCCCATAACCTTTGACAGTAAGGATTATCCTGCCAGCGGGACAATAGCCGTTAATCCCTGGGTTTGAAGGCTAATTTGGGATAATACGACACAAACACAACACAGACATCCGATCCGTGTCAGTCTTTAACATCCCAAAAATTAGCCTCCATTCCCCGTCGGATTCCTCCCCATTCGAACCCAGATGCCACCCTGACCTGGGATGGTCCAGATTGATCGCCCGGACGAACGACACTCAAAAAAAAAATAAGCCTTCGCATCCGTGAGGTTTGGGGATCAATGTTTGTCAGCTTTCCACAGAGTGACCTATAAACCCCTGGGCATTTTAAAAAGAGCCACCATTTAGCCCCTCGTGCCCCCAGTGGGGAGGTAACAAATTTACAGCCGACACTTGCAGCTGCTTACTCATTTCGATCCAAAACCCCGGTTTTTGGGCCGAAAAAACAAATTTTCGAGAAAAAATCGTCAGCCATCCGCCTACCTGACAATCTGCTGACAATCACCTGCTTTACTGGACTTCGTGATCCCCAATTGGAGGGTTTGGCGATGATTGGATTTGAAAACCAGGATCTTTTAAGCCTGAGGAACGTGGCAAGGCAATTTGGAGTGGACATCCGTGTTGTCCACCGCTGGATTTTGCGCGGCGGCAACGGCAGGAGGCTACGTGCGACGAATAGGGCCGGAGAAAAGCAGGTTACCAAGGATGAACTTGCTGGATTTTTACAGGGCCTGAAAGGATTAGGGCAAAAGTAGCCCAAGGTAATGGCCCAATCCACCGGTAAACCCGTTGGAGGAAAAGGAGATGGGCCGAATCATCCACTGCTTTCAAGGAATTTTTTTTCCACACATTAAGAGGTTTGCGATGAGTATGTCCGAAGTTCTAACAGAATCAATTCGAAATGCCGAACAGGCCTGGCGAAAAAACGCAAGCCGCCTGGCGGAATGGGCATTCAAGAAATTAGTAAACCGAGAGGATGTATTCGGTTCATATATACCCTTGGAGCAAAGGACTGCTGGTAAAACTGCTAGGACGCAGCATTGTAAAATCACCCTCGAAATATTCAGGAAACACTTCCTCGTTAAGGTTGATTCAAACCGTGAAGGGTTAATCGGAGTCCACTCAACCTCAAAGGACAACCGATGTCGCTGGATGGTGATTGATATCGACAATCACAAGAACATCAGCGAAATGGCCAAAAATAACAAGAAAGCGGCCATCGACCTGTACACAAAGCTTCAGCAAATGGGTTTGCACCCATTATTAACCTCCTCCGGAAGTAGTGGTGGGTTCCACCTTTGGCTGATTTTCACCAGCCCGGTTGAAAGCCGGTTGGTGTACGAATTCGGTAACAATTTAGTTTCCAACTGGAAAGACATGGGACTGGATTCGAAGCCTGAAATCTTTCCTAAACAGGAAGAAATACAACCAGGCAAATGCGGCAACTTTGTCCGACTACCAGGGATCCACCACACCAATCCCTTTTATTCAAGGGTTTACACGGGTAAGGAATGGCTCCAAGGAAGGGAAGCGATTGACTATTTGATCGCCAACAAACTTAACGATTTCCCACGAAATCAAGTGTCCGCCAGAAAACCCAAAACCAACCAAAGTTTTGAAGCCCGTTTTGAGAAAATGCTTCTCAGTGTGAAAGGGACTTCAATAGGCTCCAAATTGCCTCCAGAAAACCAGCGCATTGTTGCCAAATTTTTGGCCAAGCTTTCAGGAGTAACCCAAACTTCTGCTGGGTGGCAAGCATGCTGCCCAGCACACGCTGATCGGAATCCAAGCCTAAGTGTGGGATTTGGTCAAAAAGTACTTCTGGTGACAAAATGTTTTTCGGGTCCTGATTGCACTTTCGAGAAGATTTGTGATGCAACTGGCATGGAAGCGAAGGATCTAACATCAAGGCCTTCCACCCATGAGGAAATGACTGATCTGCCGGATAGACCTGAAATGGTTCTGACCGAAGCTGACAATCAATTCCAAGTGAACTCAGAGAAATACAGATGTCCGCTGAAATCGACTCACCTATCCAACCTTGCCAAGCGCCTGGGAGTGTCCATCGAGGCTCTTAGGTCAATTGGAACTGGTTGGAATCCTGAATTGGAATGTTGGACCTTTCCAGAACACAACGGAAAGGGACAAGTTTGCGGAATCATGAAACGTTATAAAAATGATTCAAAAAAAACCGTGAAAGGATCTAAGAGGGGATTAACTCTTTCAAATGGCTGGGACAAAGGCCTGGGGGTTTTGCACATCTGCGAAGGAGCCTCGGACACAGCAGCCTTGCTTTCCCGAGGCTTGAAAGCGATTGGAATTCCTAGCAGGAATTATAAAGCCGATGACTTAGTTATTTTGCTTGGCAAGGTGAAAAACCTCAGCCTTGCTGTGGTACCTGACAACGATCCAGCGGATCCAGACCACGAAAGTGCCGGCAAACTGGCTCTTACCTTGAAGGAACACCTCAAGTGCCCGGTCAAATTGATTACATTCAACCGGAATTGCAAAGATTTGCGTGAATACCACAAATCAAACCCTTCAAACTAAAGCAAACACCAAAAGGAGAACCAAGCAATGAGACGGGAATGGAATGAAACGATAGATAAGACCGAATTGGATTTAGCACAACAAGGATGTTTGAATGGAAATGGAATAACAATAAAGGAGATTGGTATGAATACAACATTGAAATGTTCTAAGGAAAGAACACATGAATTCCGGAATTACAAAACTTCAAGTGAAGGCAAAAAGAAAATAGTTTCAGCCAAACTTCTCTTGGAAAAACTTTTGAGCCATACAGGTGGTTGGCCAAAATCAGTTTGTGGGAATTTGATCGTTCAGGATGCAAAGGGCAAGTTCAGGATGCTTTCGGATAACAATTCCTTATTCGCCTGGCTTCACGGAATTTTTGATGTCGAATGGATTCAATCTCCAGGAATCAGTAAAGTTGAGTTCTACAAATTTGCCTTGGAAAGTTGCGAAAAGTTTGATTCTTACAGCGAACTGCCGCATTATCCAGAAATTCCTGGTATGCTTTACGCTTCGACGGATTACCCTCACAAGGGCGGGGCAGCACTAGACGATTTTCTGGACTTTTTTAATCCAGCCAGCGACCTCGATGCCAGTCTTATCAAGGCGTTTGCATTAACGCTTTTTTGGGGCGGTGCGCCAGGTCAGCGACCGGCTTTTCTTATTACAACCGAAGACAAAGGTCCCAAAGGCGGCGTTGGCTATGGTAAAACCACTTTGGTTGAGCAAATGGCCAACCTTTGCGGGGGGTATATTTCCTATAGTCCCTCCGAACCAATAGAAAACCTGCACAAGCGGATTCTATCTCCAGCAGGGGGAAAGATGGGACAACGGGTCATTCGCTTGGACAATCTCAAAACCTTTAGATTGAGTAATGCCGGGCTTGAGGAACTGATTACCACAGACAATATCAGTGGACAACGAATGTACGTTGGAGATGCTGCCGTTCCCAATTATTTCACGGTTTGTCTCACCATAAATGGAGCCAATCTCTCAAGGGATTCGGCAAGCCGCTGCGTGGTGATTCACCTTGCCAAAGCAACCGAAGATGTAACATGGCTGAACCGACTCAAGGCCTTTGTCACTAAATATCGGAGAGCGATAATCGGTGACATCCTACTTTTACTCCGTTCTAAGGGTACTCCTTTGTCAGGTTCAGGATCGACGCGATGGGGAAGCTGGGAAACAGGGGTTCTTTCCAAAGTTGAACTCCCACTCGAATGTAGGGACCAAATCATTCAACGACAGAATGCTATCAACGATGATGCTATCGAATCCAGGAATTTTATCGAAACCATCAAAGAGGCAACCGGGCATTATGTTGGTCAAACGAAGAGTGCCCAAATTAAGGCTATTACCACTGACCTTATGTCGGAAATTTACCATAAATTTTTTGGTAAAAAGGTTGGATTTAATGTGCTAGGCAAAGTTATTGAAAAAATGGGAATTCCAAGCCTTCATTTTCATCGAATAAAGGGTCGCCAGGGCCATTTCTATTTAAGACTCGATGGAAAACCATTTAACCAGAATGACATTAAAAAAGCCACAAAAAGAAAGCCTATTAAAGCAAGATTATCACCGAGAAAATAGTTGCATTTTCATAATCTTGACTGGTTATTCCCCACTCAGAGGTGGGGAATAACTTTTTTCTTCGCAAAACTATCCAAAATATTTCGTTAGTTATATTTGCATGATATTTTTTTCATTTTTAGTATATCAAAAGTAAAGTTTTATTCTTAAGAATACCGTTCCAACCGAATTTAATTTGGGACGGTATTACAATCGGCTGATTTTTGTCGGCTATGCTAATATAATCGAATCCTTAAATTTATCATATTTTCATCGAATCTTCCTAATTATTGTATCCTGGCGTACCTTTCGTTGGTATGCGTTCACGGGTTTTAGTGCTAAA
>SXGT01925669.1_pt1 | contig 23246 bp, 25 predicted proteins | sample 3176221 | NCBI WGS metagenome assembly SXGT01 (sample SAMN11356862, study PRJNA531348) | freshwater metagenome | isolation source: freshwater sample F1-120 | place: China: Fuxian Lake, Yuxi | collected 2017-12-25
GGAGGGTGAGGTCTGCGCGGAGCTCCCGGAACCTCTTCGTCTCCCCCTGAGCGCGCGTAGCGCGCGATTTGGGGGAGACCGACGCGCGCAGCGCGGCGAGTGGGGGCACCCCTTCTTTTTCGCTGGATCGCGCCTAACCGATCGGCATTGGCTTTAGAGGTTGACGCAACGCCTCGATTTTCCGATCCTCGCGCGGAGAGGCGAAGGTGCACGTGGACAGAGTCGAGGCGAAGAAGCTGGTCGAGGAGGCCCTGCGCAAGTTCGGCGTGGACCCGGCGGCGGTCATCGTGAAGGACGAGCCCGGGCAGTCGGTGTGGAGCCTCAAGCGGGGGAGCGCCTCCGTGCTGGTCAGCCTGTTCGCGCGCGGCGAGAAGGAAGCGCTCCGGATCGTGGCCCCGGTCCTCTACTTCGACGCGTCCAGGAAGGCCGACCTCTTCCCGCGGCTGCTCGAGCTCAACACCGAGGGCCTGCAGTCGTGCGCCTTCGGACTGGTGAAGGACCTCGTCATCTGCGTCGGCGAGCGCCCCCTCGCGGGCCTCGATCTCGCGGAGGTGGAGCACATCATCGAGCACGTCGCGGCCGTGGCCGACACCTACGACGATCGGCTCGTCGCCGAGTTCGGCGGCCGCCGCGCGTCCGACCAGGCGTAGGCGAGGCGCGCGTGGGGAAGGGAAAGAGCAGGCTGCGCCGCGACGCCCTCGCGCTCGCGCCGCTCGGTCTCCTCCTCGCGCCTACCACGGCGCGGGCGATGGACCCGGAGCTCACGACCGACACCACCGCGCAGTTCTACGACGTGCGCAGCCCCTCGGGCGAGACGGTCCTCGCCCGCCGCCGGCTCACCACCACCCTCGGCGTGGGCGTGTACGACCTGCTCGAGCAGCCTCGCCCGGATGGCCCTCAGCTCCTGTTCCGCGCGCGCATGCGGTACGACGCCGACTACGGCGCCTCCGGCGCCGAGACCCAGGTCACGAACTTCGGGCGGGTCGTACCGGGATACGACCGCAACGCCGTGGACCTCATGTACGGCTACGTGGAGGGGCGGCGCTTCCTCAAGGGGTGGCTCGGCTTCAAGCTCGGTCGCCAGTACGTCACGGACGCGCTCGGCTGGTGGTCGTTCGACGGCGGCTCGGTGCGCGTGACGACGCCGTACTGGGTGGCGGGCGAGGTGTACGTCGGCCTCGAGCAGCGGGGGGGGATGCCCCTCTCGCAGCCACGCTTCGAGCGCGACGGCATCTGGCGCGGCAACCGGGACGGGTACGATCCGGCGCTCGCGCTGGCGTTCCAGGCCAACCAGATCGCTCCCGCGCTGGGCGTGGCCGCCGAGACCGCGGGTATCCCGTGGTTTCACGGGAGGGTCACGTACCGGCACGTGTCCAACACGGGCCCCTCGTACGTGAGCGTGTTCAACAACGCGCTCTACACCGGCACCCAGTACGACGCGCCGCGCATCTCGCAGGAGCGCGTGGGCGCATCGTTCGACGGCACGCTGCCGAACCACGGCGGAGTGAAGGGGGGCCTCTCCTACGACCTCTACATGACGCGCCTCGCGACGCTCTACACGAGCGTGGACGCGTTCCTCACGAAGAAGCTCACGGCGAGCCTCGACTACGACTTCTACCAGCCGTCGTACGACGCGGACTCCATCTGGAACTTCTTCCAGGCCGCGCCGATGAACGACATCGGCCTGCGCGGATCGTATGACGCGACCGACAAGCTCTCGATCGCGGGTGGCACCCACCTCCGCATCTTCGCCAACCAGACGGAGGCGGACCTCAACGCGGCCGGTCGCCCCGACGCCTCCCCGAACCTGTCGAAGACGACGGACGCGAACTACTACGACCCCGCCAAGAGCTTCAACGGAGGGGGCGACGCGTCGGCGCGTTACCGCTGGGGCGAGGGCCTCGCCGGCGTGCGCGCGTCGGGAAACCTGGGCAAGGAGGGCGACCGCGTGGGCTTCGACGCGTACGGCGAGCGGATCCTCGCCGTGCGTTACGTCGTGAACGGCCGCGCGGGCCTGTGGCACTGGAACGACAAGGCGCGGGCCGATCGCGCCGCCCTCGGCGCGAACTACATGCTCGGCGCCGGGTACGTCCTCGCACCGAAGAGCCGGTTGCTCGTCGAGTTCGACCACAACATCAACCGCATCTCGGGGAACAGGTTCCGCCTCATGCTCTGGCTGACCGTGGCGGTGAGCAAGTGAAGACGCTCGCATCCTCGCTGCTCTTCTTGACCGTCCTCTTCCTCGCGGCCGGCCTCGCCTTCGCCGACGGGGCGCCCGCCACCGATCCGCTCTCGGGCTCGTCCGGCGCTCCGGCGCGGCACGGCACGCAGGCCCTCTACGGCGACGCGACGGTGCCGCTCAAGTGGCTGCCGCCCGGCGCGTTCTTCCCCGATCGCGGCCCGAGCGACGTCGTGTTCCCGGCGCAGCAGATGACGCTGCGGTTCAACCACAAGGGCCACCTTGCGCTCGGCCTCCAGTGCGTGAGCTGCCACGCCGCCGCGACCAGCCAGCGCGCCGAGGACGACCTCATCCCCACAGGCCGTACCTGCGACGGTTGCCACGGCACCGACCACGGGGATCTCACACGCGTGAAGGGAGGCGACAGCGCCACCTCGCAGTGCGCGTTCTGCCACGCCATGTCGGCGGCGACAGCGGCGCCCGGGGCCGGCGTCGCCGCCCCGCGCGTCGTGCCCTTCCGGGTGCCGAAGCCCAACATGGTCTTCAACCACAAGAAGCACATCGACCGGAACATCAACTGCCAGCAGTGCCACGGCGCCGTCGAGGAGCTCGAACTCGCCACGCGCGACCAGCTCCCCCGCATGCGTGGCTGCTTCGGGTGCCACCAGATGGCCGATCCCGCGGCGCGTGGCGACGCGAACGGCTCCTGCGAGACGTGCCACCTCAAGGACGGCTCCAACGGCACCACGCAGCTCCTCCCGGAGCGCAAGGGGGTCCAGACCGGCTTCCGCATGAAGACCTCGTTTCCGGAGGGCACCCTCAAGCCGCCGCGGTGGCTCGGCAACGCCGGCCACGGCCCGGACTTCGTCGAGCGGCACAAGATGGTCGCCGCCAACAACTCGGAGCTCTGCTCGAACTGCCACAAGGAGGACTTCTGCACCGGATGCCACGACGGGCGCGTTCGTCCGCGCACGATCCATCCTGGCGACTACCTGCAGATGCACCCGGTCGACGCCCGGATGGCCAGCCAGAAGTGCACGAGCTGCCACCGCGAGCAGAGCTTCTGCCTCGGCTGCCACCAGCGCCTCGGCGTCTCGATGAGCGGACCCTCGGAGATCCGTGAGGCGGGCCGCTTCCACCCGCCGAAGCACATCTGGAGCGATGCTCCCCGCAAGCCCGGCCATCACTCCCAGGACGCCCAGCGCAACCTGAACGCATGTGTCAGCTGCCACATCGAGCGCGACTGCGTCACCTGCCACGGCGGCGCCGGGATCGGGGGTGGGTTCAACCCGCACAACGCCCACTTCGCCGCCGGCTGCTCGTACCAGTTCCGCCGGAACCCGAGGCCCTGCCTCGTTTGCCACGATCAGGGCTCGAAAGCGATCGCCCAATGCCGCTAGCACGCCTGCCCGACCAAATTACCTTGCGCACGGACGCCTCGACGGCCTATACGAGTGAGCCTTGCTCGGCCCTGGGCCGTCCTCCGGCGTCTCCCACGTGGGCCGTGGCTCCCTTGAAGGAGGCCCCGCGTGAACCAGCTGATCCGGTATCTGCTCGAGAACATGTACCTCGACTTCCAGGGGGAGATCTCGCTCGAGACGGTGCGGCAGTTCCTTCGGGGCGACGAGAGCCGGGAGGCGAAGGCCCTCCTGCAGAAGCTGATCGAGGACAAGGGCGTCGACGACCTGCTCATCACCCTGGCGGACTGCTGCAAGGAGCACATCCGGACGGGCGTGAACGAGGAGGTGCTGCGCGAGCAGCTGTCCGTCTACTCGGACAGTTGACAGGTTCGAGGGGGCTGAGGGGCCCCCTCGAGCTCGCCATACGTTCGAGGGGGCTGAGGGGCCCCCTCGAGCTCCCCACGGGTTCGGGCGGGCTGAGGGGCCCCCTCGAGCTGCCCGCGGGTTCGGGCGGGCTGAGAGGCCCGCTCGAGCTCGCGCCAGAGCCGAGGGGGGTGCTCCTCAGGGCGTCGGCGGGCGTGGTGCTGGGTTGTCTGCTGGCGCTCACGGGGGTGCTGTTCGGCTGCGACCAGGGCAAGCAGGCCAATCAGAAGGTCCGGGGGCCGCTCGTGAGCCTCGTCGAGGCGAACGTGGGCGTGAACCGTCCGCTCGCGGCGAACGGCGTCATCCGGCTCCGGTTCGACCGCTACCTCTTGCCGTCGACCGTGTACCGACAGCCGGTCCAGCTCATCAACGAGACCACGAACCAGCCGCTCCCAGCGCCCGTGGTCACCTACGATCCCGTCGCGCTCACGGTCACGCTCCGCAACCCGGTCGACGATCCCGAGCGGAAGTGGCTAGAGCCCGGGCGCTACAAGGTCGCGATGCGCGTCGCGGGCTCGGATGGAAACCCGGAAGGCCTGCGCGCGATCGACGGGGCGCCGCTGCGCGAGGCGTTCACGGTGAGCTTCCAGGTGGACTCGACGATCCTCCCGCGGAGCGCCGTGCTCGAGCCCACGATGGAGTTCTGCGCGGACGTCCTCCCGGTGCTCCAGGCCAAGTGCGGGACCGGCTCGCCGTGCCACAACGCGCCCACGGCGGGCTCGCAGCCGGCCTCGAGCCTCGTCCTCACGACGTCGGACGGTTTCAGGCAGACGGCGTGCTCCCCGTCGACGCGCACGTGCGCGCCGCGCCTCGCGCAGGGGGCCAACACCGGAGGGAGCTCGACCTCGACCGACACGGGGCGCGTGTTCGGGATCGACATGCCGCTCGTCGCGCCCGGCGACCCCGGGAACAGCTGGCTGCTCTACAAGGTGCTCCTCGCGCCGCTCCCGACGACGCCGCTGACCGACCGCGACAAGGGGTTCCCGCTGATCTGCTCCCGCCGTGGTCTGCCGGACGCGGGGGTGGTAGCCAGCGCCGACGCGGGCGCCGCACCCGCCGACGGAGGCGCCGGCGTCACGCGCACCTCGAAGCCGACGGGCATCGCCCCCACGCCTGCGGACGACGCCGAGCACGCGATCCTGTCCGACCACGTCCTCGGTCGTGAGATGCCGTACCCGCCCCTAACGGCGACGGGCTACGAGACGCGTCCGCTCGACTTCGACGATCGCGAGCGGCTTCGCATCTGGATCGCGCAGGGCGCGGTCCTCCAGGACTGCGAGACGGTCTGCCAGTAGATCGCCGGGGCCTCCCGCGGGGAGCGCGAGCCGCCCCCTCGGACCCTCGCATCCCGGTCGTCACGTCTCGGTGCGGTTGCGCCCGTTCTGCTTGGCCTTGTAGAGGGCCTTGTCGCAGAGCTCGTACATCATCGTCGGGGACGAGATGCGTGGGTCGAACGAGACGAGCCCCACGGATACCGTGCACGTGAACTCCCGCGTGTCGATCTGGAAGTGCGCGTTCTCGGCGAGCTTGCGGATCTTCTCGGCCGTCATGCGCCCGCCCTCGGCGTCGACCTCGGGCAGGAGCACGGCGAACTCCTCGCCGCCCACGCGGGCCAGGACGTCCTGCTGGCGAAGGCGCGGCTTGATCACCATCGCGAGATGGCGCAGCACCGAGTCGCCGGCGACGTGCCCGTAGGTGTCGTTCACCTGCTTGAAGTGGTCGATGTCGAAAAGGAGCAACGTGAGCGCGCGCCGGTAGCGCAGCGAGCGGTTGAACTCGCGCTCGAACGCCTCGTTGAAGTAGCGGCGGTTGTACGTCTGCGTGAGGGCGTCCATCGTCATCAGGCGATAGATCTCCTCGTGGTAGTTCGCCTCGATGTTGTCGCCCGCCATGTACTTCAGGATGGAGCGGCCGATCTTGAGCTGGTCGCCGTCCTTGAGGACGCCCTTCGTGACGCGCACGTCGTTCACAAACGTGCCGTTGGTCGAGCCGAGGTCCTCGATCACGTGGCCCTCGGGCGTCCAGGTGATACGCGCGTGGTGGCGGCTGATGCTCTCCTGGTCGATCGGGAGCTCGCTCTTCGAGGAGCGTCCGATGCCGAAGGCGCTGCGCGTGAGCGTCGAGCGCTTGCCGAGCTCCGGCCCGTAGATGACGACGAGGCAGGCGCGATCCGGCGTCCCGACCAGCTTGATCTCCTCCAGATCTACGGCGGTGGTGGTCTGGCTCGGCTCGCGCGGCATGTCCACCCGGATTGTACGCGAAGCCGGGGCGGAGTGTTAAGGCCGTCGTCTTCCTTCAGTCGCACCGGATCGTGTTCGCGGCGCCCATCAGGCGGCAACCCCTCGGGCACTTGCGGCCCGTCATGAAGCTCGATCCCTGGCACATCAGCTCGTGGGACTGGTCCGGCGAGCAGGCGATCCGGCCCGCGGGCTCGCAGGGATCGTTCACCTCGGCGATCGAACCGTCGCACACCGGGATCGTCGGCGCCTGGAGCTTGCAGCCCTTCGGGCCGCGGCAGAAGTGGTACGTCTCCCACCGACCCATGCGGCAGCGCAGGAGCGTCGCCACCGCGGCGCCCTCCCCGGTGCATGCGTAGGTCGTGTCCTCCGGGCTGTCCTCCCGCGGGAAGCCGGGGCCCTGGCAGGGCTCGCCCGCGAAGGCGAGCGCCTGGTCGCAGGTGATCTTGGCCGGCCCCGACTGCTCGCAGCCGGCGGCCCCGCGGCAGTCGAGCGCCTTCTGGAAGCGGCCGCCCCTGCAGACGAGCACGCGCTTCTTGTCGAAGGAGCATGTGCGCCGGTCCTCCTTGGTGCAGATGCGCCCCTCCTCGCCCCCGATCTGCTCGCAGATGAGCTCGTCGCCCAGCTTGTGGCAGCCCGGCTCGGCGGTGCAGTCCACCGTCTCGTAGATCTCGCCGCGGCAGACGAGCGCGTGAGCCTTGTCGGAGCAGAGCGACTTCCCCTTGCGGCAGCGATCCCCGGCGCCCGGCTTGCCGCACGAGGCGAGCACCAGCGCGGTCAAGAGCGCGCCGAGCGTGCGGGCGGTCCGGAGGGCGCGCACGCGGGTCTAGTCCGCGCCCTCGAGGAAGCACGCGAGCGCCCGCGTCATCAGCGCGGGATCGCGCGTCCCCGCGAGTTCGCGCGCGGAGTGCATGCTCAGCATCGGGTTGCCCACGTCGACGGTCGGGATCCCGAGGAGCGTCGAGGTGATGGGTCCGATCGTCGTGCCGCACGGGAGATCCGTCCGGTGCGCGTAGTGCTGGAAGGGCACGTCGGCCCGCGCGCAGATCCGCTCGAAGAGGAGCGCCGTCGCCGCGCTCGTGGCGTAGCGCTGCTGGGCGTTGGTCTTGATCACGGGCCCACCTCCGAGGACGGGCTTGTGGCGCGCCTCGTGCCGGTCCGCGAAGTTGGGGTGGACGGCGTGCGCCATGTCCGCGGAGACGCAGAACGAGCGCGCGAGCGCCTGGAAATGCTGGTCGCGGCTCAGGCCGCGCCCGGCCGAGATCCGCTCCAGCGCGCGGGGGAGGAATGCCGAATGGGCCCCCGTCGCGCTCTCCGAGCCGACCTCCTCGTGATCGAACAGCGCGATCATCGGGACGACACCGCCTGCCTCGGCGGCCCCCGCCGCGAGCGTGAGGGCCGTCGTCGCGGCGTGGCACATCGCGAGGTTGTCCAGGCGGCCGGAGTGGATGAACTCGCCGTCGATCCCCGAGACGGCCGGCCCGGCGACGTCGTACAGCATGAGCTCCATCGCGCGGATCGCGCTGGCGTCGGCCTCGAGCTCGCGGGCGAGGAGGGCCGTGAGCGACGGCGCGCTGGGGCCGGCGAGGCCGAGGAGCGGCGCGAGGTGCTCCTGCCGGTTGAGCGCGAGCTTCTCGTTCTGATCGCGATCGAGGTGGATGGCGAGCTGCGCGACGCGACACAGAGGACGGTCGATCTTGACGAGCACGGGGCTCGTGCGACCGCCGCTTTCCACGAACACGCGGCCCGCCAGGGACAGGTCGCGGTCGAGCCAGGAGTTGAGGAGGGCGCCCCCGTACACCTCGACGCCGAGCTGGAGGTACCCCTCCTTCGCGTACTCGGGCCGGGGCTTGAGTCGCAGGTTGGGGCTGTCGGTGTGCGCGCCCACCAGCCGGAACGCCGCGTGCGGCCCTTTCGGCACGACGAAGGCGACGAGGCTCGAGCCGCCAACGGTGGCGTGGTACCGGCCCGGCGCGAGGTCGGACCAGGGGTCCGCCTCGGCGAGCGCGCGGAAGCCCGCGTTGTCGAGCGCCTCGGCCGCCTGGGCCACCGCGTGGAAGGGCGTCGGGGCGTGCTCGAGGAAGAGGAGGAGGTCGTCGAGGATGGGATCCGTCACGACCCCAGGGTACATTGTCTCGGTGCACGTCGTCGCCCTGATGAAGCTCGGCGCCCCGCTCGAGGTCGAGTCGGTCGCACTCGCCCGGGATCTCGGGGTCGCGCCCTACGACGCGCGCATGCTGGTCACCGGCACCCCGCCGTGCGTCGTGGCCACGCTCGCGGAGGATCGGGCGAAGGACCTCGCGGGCAAGATGCGGCTGCGAGGTCACGGCGTGGTGGAGCTCGACACGGCGCGGGTCGTCGCGGCCGAGGACATGACGTCGATGCGCCGGTTCACGCTCGACACGTCCGGCGTGGGTGGTGGCGAGGACGGGCGGGCGTGGCTCCCCTACGAGGACGTATTCGCGATCCTCAGGACCGTGCACCGGCGAAGCAAGGTCCACAAGGAGAAGGTCGTCGAGCGGACGTTCGAGGCGGGCACCGCCCTCATGACGGGCGGTCTGAAGATGACCTCGAAGAAGACGACGGAGATCGACGAGAAGGTGGAGGAGAAGGAGGGCGTGGTCTATTTCTTCCGCCGGAGCGGGGAGCGCCCGTGGGTCCTGCACGAGGCGGGTACGCGTTACACGGGGCTCGGCCCCGCGCTGCTGGCCACGCAGGTGCTCAACTTCCAGCGGACCCTCGACATCCTCCGCCAGCGCATGACGTTCGCGACCTACGACGACCGGCTGGTGTCGGTGAAGAAGGTCCCCGAACGAGCCACGTCGAACGCCAACGGCACGAAGCTGGAGACGTCATCCGGGGGAGGCGTGGACCTCCTGGCGCACGTCCTCGCGTCGTGGATAGCCTCGAGCCACCAGACGCCGTACCGCTGATCCTCGTTCACGATAACTATTCATAATCAAAGGATATTATGCTGGGTCTCGGCGCGCGGATCCGCGCGGCCGGCGTCGCGACCGCGCAATGTTCTTGGGCCAGGGGAGCGAAACATGCCAACCTACGCGGGAAGGGAGGTAGCCGTTGACCACCGAGCGCCCCGCCGGCACGCTTTCGCGACGCGCACCCCCGAGGGGCGGCGCAGGAGGTGCGTCTTGAAGGATGCACTGCGACTCTCCGCGGTCGTCCCCTCGTCGCCGCACACGGTCTACTCGGCGTGGCTCGACTCCGCGCAGCACGCGGCGTTCACCGGCAGCAAGGCCGTGATCAACGGGGTGGTGGGCGGCACGATGTCCGCGTGGGACGGCTACATCACCGGTAAGTTCGTCCAGCTCGACCTCGGTCGTCGCATCGTCCAGAGCTGGCGCACGCAGGACTTCCCGAAGGGCGCGCCCGACTCGCGCCTGGAGGTGCACTTCGAGCCTGTGTTCGACGGCACGCGTATCCTGATCCTCCACTCCGAGATCCCGGACGGACAGGGGGAGAAGTACCGCTCGGGCTGGAACGAGTTCTACTTCGTCCCGATGAAGACGTACTTCGGCAAGATGGCCATCGCCGCCGACCGCGCGAGCGCGGCCCGCCTCGCGGTCCTCGCGTCGCAGCCGCGCATCTTCGACGAGGAGGAGGAGGCGCCGCGCAAGCCGATCCCGCGCAGGCCGCTGGGCAACGCGAGGCCCCTCACCGTGCTGCCGGGCAAGGGCGCGAAGCCCCCCCCGGAGGCTGAGAAGGCGAAGCCCGCGAAGGCAGAGAAGGCGAGGCCCGCGAAGGCGGAGAAGGCCAAGCCCCCCCCGAAGGCGGAGAAGGCCAGGCCCGCGAAGGCGGAGAAGGCCAGGCCCGCGAAGGCGGAGAAGGCCAGGCCCGCGAAGGCGGCGCCCCCACCGAAGAAGGCCCCCGCGAAGCCGAAGAAGGCCCCCGCGAAGCCGAAGAAGGCCCCCGCGAAGCCGAAGAAGGCCCCCGCGAAGCCGAAGAAGGCGTCGAAGCCGAAGAGGCACTAGTCCCAATGCCGTTCGGTTAGGCGCGATCCAGCGCAGGAGAAGGGGTGCCCCCACTCGCCGCGCTGCGCGCGTCGATCTCCCCCAAGAGCAAGCCTTGCAGCCACTTCTCGTCGAGGCCGGGGCGGTCCCCGAGTAGGACGCCCAGAAGTTCACAGCCTGGCCGCCGACCAGCACGAGGTCGCGCCCGAGGTCGGCGAGCTTCGCGAGGGTGGCCCTGACGTCGGCGTACGAGAGCGCGGTCACTCGAGCGGCTTCGTGCCGCGAAGGGTCACCCGGACCCTCGGGAACGCGAAGTGGGCGTTCTCGCGTCGGAGGTCCTCGCGGGTCTTCTCGCCCGAGGCGAGCGCACGCTCGTCGTCCTCGCGGGCGCGCCGCTTCTCGAGCGCGCGCGCCTCGGGATCATGGGGCTGGTCCTCGTTGGCCATCGGCTACAAAGTACGACGTGGCTCGGCGTGGCGCAACATCGACGCGCGGCCCCGCTGCGCCTATCGGACCTGCGAGACGAGGCCCGCGCTACGCTCGAGATCCACGTAGCGACGATCGAAGGCGTCCAACCACGACGCCCATCCGGTGCCGGCCACCACTGGGCGGAGGCGGCGCACGACGTGGTCGAGCGGCAGGTCGATCAGCGGCACCTCCGCGTCGGCACCGGGCCGGAGCAGGCGGCGGTAGGTCGCGAGCGACGTTTCGCACACCGGATCGCCCGGGTGCCGGACGACAGCCATGGCCCCGAACGTGTACGCCGATCCCGGCCGCAGGAGGGCCGCGAACGCCAGCGCATGGTCGCGGAAGAGCTGGTTCACCTCGAGTGCCTCGAGCGCCGCCGCCGCCGCCACTTGCCACAGGCCGCGATCGTGATCGATCCACCGGCGGTACACCGAGCCGGCGGCGATCGGGTACCGCGTCTGCGAGAACGGCTCCGTCAGCTTCGTCTCGATCGCCACGAAGCCGACGGCGCCGTCGGCGTTCTCGACCTCGAGGAAGGCGTCGAACGAGGTCGCGTCATCGAGGTGCTCCGCACGGGGTTCGGGCTCGTGCTCGACGACCACACGAACCACCCGTCCGAGATCGAGTCCCTCGAACATCGCCGCCGCGAGGGGTCGCGCCATCGCGGCGTCGATCGCGAGCGGCGCGAAGAGGTTGAAGCACATTGGCTGGCTCGACAGCAGGTTGCAGAGGAGTCGATGGCGCTTGATCCCTCGGGCGAACTCGCGCTGGCGCTGGATCGCGTACTCCGCGATCTCCGGCGTGAGGAAGTTCTTCCCGCGGGCGCCATCCTCGTCGGTGAGCATGTTCCCGTACCGCTTGGGGCTCGTCGCATGGGGCCCGACGCCGCACGCCACGTCCAGCTGACTGGCGCGCCACCAGCTCTGGTGCAGCCGCATCCGGCGGGTGAACGGATCGTCCTGCGCGTACTGTGGTCCGAGGTCGAGAGGTTTCACTTCGGCCATGCCGGCATCCGACCACGGGTCTCCGGGCCGTTCCAGGCATCTTCCGCGTTCAACGCGCCCGGGAGGAGGTGGGCTGCGGCTCGCACCGACCCGGTTGCCCGGTCCGAGGATATGTGGAATATATTAGGTATGCGTTCCGCGACACCGACGACGAGGCCACCACGGGTGCCCGTCGACCTCGGCACGCTCACGATCGGCGGGCGCGAGTACGTCGTCATCCCGCGCGACGCCTACGACCGGGTCCTCGCGGGCGGCGAGCTGCCGGGGGCCGACGAGCCGGCCCCGCGCGCGCTCGCGCTGCTCGGTCGCAGGTTGCGCGCGGCCCGCAAGCATGCTGGCCTCACCCAGGTGGCGCTCGCAGGGAAGATCGGCCGCGCTCAGGGCACCGTCGCGCGGGCCGAGGCCGGGAAGATCCAGGTGAGCACCGGGTACGCTCGCGACGTCCTTCGCGCGTGCAGGCTGCCCCTCACGTGGACGGGCCCCAACGGAGGCGGCCCGTGAGTAGACCCGCGACAGGATCCGCCCGCTGGAACACCACCCTCGGCGCGTGGGACGCCCGCGTCACGCTCCCGGACGGCCGCCGCGTCATCGTCCGCTTCCTCGTGGACGTCCCCAGGGACGACGTCAAGCGGGCGCAGCGGATCGCCGGCCTCATCTCCCGCCGCGCCCGGGAGACGGGCGAGGTCCCGCTCGGCACCGGCGAGACGGCGACCGAGTGGTACGCCCTCGTGTACCTCGAGGCGCACGCCGCGCTCGGCCACGACACCCGCCAGATGCTCAGCGCCTGGAACCACTTCGTCGCCCCATTCCTCGGCGTGAAGGCCATGCGGGATGTCACCCAGGACGACGTCAAGGCGAAAGATACCTGTTTTACGGACAGGTGTGACCAACCAGCAGTCACCTCCGACCCTCGGTGGTGGAGCAGCTCGACGTCGAGAGCACGAGGCTGTCAGCGCTCACCCTTGATGTCGTCGCTTCGCTCGCGATCGTCGTCGCGAACATCGGCCCAGCGGTTGCGCGGGGTTCGCGATGAAGAGAACGGACGGGACAGGCGCGCGACGGAGAGTGCGACCCGTCAGGGCCCCGCACAGAGCGGTAGCGCGCCGCTCCCCATGCGGAGCCGGGGTTGGCCGGTGATTCTCGGGGGCTGGACGCGACTGGACACGATTTCATCTCGCGCATCCGTCCACGGGGCCCGGTCGAGCTCACTCCAGGTTGGCCAGGTACGCGTCGTTGATCGTGCCGCGCAGAGACGCCTGCTGCGGGCCGATCCACGAGTTGACGAGCACGACACACTCCATGTCCTCGGGGAGGTAATACGCGACGGACTGCTCCACGTCCTCGGACGGGTTCTTGCCGCCCCAGCGACCGTTCTTGTTGTAGAGCTTGCCCGCCGGCGTATCGAGGATCTGGTCTAGGCCGAGCTTCGCCTCGATCGCCTCCTTCGCCTTCAACGGCGACACGATCGTGCCCTTCCGACGGAAAGTGCCCATGACGTCGAGCACGTCGTTGACGGAGAGACGGAAGCCGACACCTCCGAGCTGTCCGAACACGTCCCCCGAGTTCCAGCCCTGGGTGTCGCCCTTCTGGGAGTAGGCCATCGCCCCGCTCGCGGACGGAACGGGCTTCACGTTGGCCACGCCCGACGGCGTGAAGACCTTCGCCTGCGCGTAGTCGAGGAAGGCGTCGGTCGCCTTCAGGTCCCACATCGCGTCGTTGAACGCCGCGTCGGCGGAGGCGTTGTTCGTGAAGGACAGGTCCCATTTCGAGCTCTTGCTGACGGCCCCCGTCATCGTGGCGTTGAGCACGCGAACCAGGGAAAAGGAGCCGTTCGTGTAGCCGAGGGGGCACGGGGGCATGGGCGGGTCCGCACACTTCGCAGACCCGGGCATGGCGTCGCGCTCGATCTGCGCCTTGAAGGTCGCGTAGTCGCCGGCGTGAGCCGTGAACCCGGCGTTGTGGGTGAGCAGCTGCCGGAACGAGATGGCGTTCGTGCTCGCCCTGTCGGTCCAGTAGTTCGGCAGGTAGGCGCCGATCTTCGTGTCGAACGAGAGGTTGCGTTCGTCGAGCATCTTCGTCGCGATGATCGCGGTCATGAGCTTGCCCACGCTCGCAGTGTGCATGCGCGTGTCGAGCGTCCACCCCTTGCCGCCCTCCTCTGGGCTCCGCGCCCAGTCCCAGATCAGCGTGAGGATGTGCTGCCCGCCCTTGCGAAGACCCAGCGCGTACCCGCGCACGTTGTCCTTGAAGGCTGCGTGCACCGTCTCGCCGAACTTCGTGACGTTGAGCTTCGGCGTCGAAGGCGCGGCGGCCCGGGGTCTCGGGTTGGTCCTGAGGTGGGCCAGCAGCGAGGGCCCGTCGGTCTGGTCCTCGGGATGGACCATCGCGACGTGCGGAGGCTTGAAGACGTGCGAACGTGCGCGAGCCGCCTCCGCGTCGGTTGCCTTCGTCACGAGGATCGCCCGCCCGAGGACGGGCCTCGGCGGCTCCGGGACGGGAGGCGCAGCGAAGACCGCCGAGCTGACGAACACGACGGCGACCGCTGTGATCGGACGAACGAGCTTCATGGAGGGCCTCCTGCGACTGCGCGAAGGGACTGTCCCATGTCGACGCGAGCAGAGCAAGGCGCCGGAGGATCGCTCATCGTTCGCCTCGACCCGGCCGACCACCTCGCGTCGGGCGCGAGCCTCGCCGCGATCGAGGCAGGGAAGACGTGGCGCGAGCTGGAGACGGCGCCGTGAGCGAGTACCCGTGCTACGAGTTCGTCGCTCTCGATCGACCCGTCACGGCGAAGCAGATGGCCGAGCTGCGCGCGATCTCGACGCGCGACGACGAGGCGGAGGAGCCGCCAGCGCCCGCTGGACTCGCGGAGCGGACGGCGGCGCAGGCGGCGATGGCCGAGTTCTTGCGCATCGACGTCGACCTCGTCGCCGCCGCTGCGAGCGGGAGCGGTGCCGCGACCGAGGACGGCGCGCCCTCACGAGGCCGTGAAGCTTGCCGGCGACCTGCGCGATCTCGCGGCCCGCGACGGCGCGGCAGCCGCCTTCGCCGAGCGCTTCGAGGCGATGCGCAAGCGCCAGCTGCGGCGCCGCGGGTTCTTGATCGGTGGAAGCGGGCGGAGGTGGACGCGCGATGACGAAGCGCCGAGACCCAAATTCGTGGACCGTCGTCCGCCTGCCCGAGCGCGACCTCACGGAGAGCGTCCTCGAGCTTGCCGCGCGGGGCCCGCCGGAAGCAGGCCAGACGGCGCCGGGACCTACTTCGGCTTCGCGCTGGACGCGGGCGCGCCGTCCTTGTTCTCGCACGTCCCGGTGATCGCGCTCGGCGGATCCTTGACGCACTTCTGGTAGCTCGCGCACTGCATGTGGTCGACGCACGACGTCTTCTGCGCCTCGTTGGGGCTCTTCGCACTCGTGCGCGAGCACGCCGGCGGCGGATCGTTGGGCGCGAGGAGGAGGAGGACGATGACGGCGAGGATGCCCGGACGAACCATGGACAAAAGGTACCATCACCTTCGCACGGCGTCACGCCTGTTCCCGTGCTCCGCTCCCACGGCAGGGTCCTCGCCTGCGCGCAGGCCTCACCGGGGGACCGACCATCCCATCTGGCCGATGGCCGTGATCCGGGAGCAGGGATCCTTCACCCGCGGGGGTGAACGCGGGTCTCGGTCATGCGCGCCGCGACCACGACGCCCGACCCGAACGTGAGGGCGGCCACGAGGCCCATCGCCGCGGGGAGCCCCATCGCGTCGGCGGCGAGCCCGGCGAGCAGCGCCCCGATCGCGTAGCCGAGGTCGCGCCACAGCCGGTACACCCCCACGGCCGAGGCGCGCCAGGTCGGGTGCGCCACGTCGCCGATGGTCGCCAGCAGCGTCGGGTACACCATCGCGGTCCCCACGCCGAGCAGCGCGGCGCCGATCGCGAAGCCAGCGAAGCTCGCGGACACGATGACGACGCCGATGCCGATCGCCTGCACCCACATGCCGCCGGCGATGAGCCACTTGCGCCCCACACGATCGGACCAGGCTCCCGTGAAGAGCTGTCCCATCCCCCACGTCGCGGGGTAGATCGCCGCCAGCGTGCCGATCCGGTCGAGCTCCATCGCGGCGGCGGCGAAGAACAGCGGGAAGAGTCCCCACGCCATCCCGTCGTTGAGGTTGTTGACGAGGCCCGCCTGGCTCACGCTCGAGAGGTTCCTGTCGAGGAGCGTCGTCCGCCAGAACACGTCGCGCTGCGACGGCACACCCTCGGGCGGAGCGCCCTGCAGCCGCGACTCGACGGCGACGTGGTGCTTCGTCTCCCTCACCGCCACGAGCGACAAGAGGAGCCCGATCGCCACGAACCCGACGCCCAGGTAGAACGGCTCGGGCCGGAGCCCGTAGCGCGCGGCCACGAGGCCCGTCGCGAGGGCGCTACCGGCGACGGCGAAGTACCCCGCGAACTCGTTGAGCCCCATCGCGAGGCCGCGCTTCGCGGGGCCCGCGAGATCGATCTTCATGATGACGGTGGTGGACCACGTGAGCCCCTGGCTCACGCCGAGCAGCGCGTTCGCGACGAGCACCCATGTCCAGGATGGCGCCCACATCAACAGGAACGGGACCGGCGCGGCGACGAGCCAACCGCCGACGAGGACGTGCTTGCGCCCGAACCGATCCGCCAGCCGGCCCGCGAGGTAGTTCGTGAGGGCCTTCGTGACGCCGAACACGACGATGAAGGACAGCACGGCGGCCTTGGCCGCAAGGTGGAACTCGCGCTCCGCGATCGGCGACAGGATCGTGCGCTCCATCCCCACCATGGCCCCCACGAACGCGTTGACGATCACGAGCAGCGTGAACTGCGCGAGGTTCTCGCGAAGGCCCAGGCGGATCTCGCTCATCGCGGCCTGGCGGGTCGACGCGGTGGCGCCTCAGGGTGGCACACGGGGCTGGCCTCCACGTGCTCGAAAGTACGGCCATCCGGGGGTGGCCTACAACCAGCGTGGTGCAGGCTACTTCACCACCCGGAGGTAGGGCGGCAGCTCCCGTCGCGGCTTGCTCGCCTGGACGCGCGGGGCAGGTCGCGGTCGAGGCGGCGGCTGCTCGATCGGGGCGTCCTCGCCGGCCGCCACGTCGCGCGCGCGGATCGACGCGCCGTCCTGCGTGCGCGCCGCCCCCTTCGCCGCGCCGTCCCTGCCGTTCTTTGCGGCGGGCTTGCGCGCTCGGGGCGCGATCTCCGGCGCCGCGCCCGCCGACGCCTCGGCGTCACGGGGGACGGCCACGAGCTGCGGACGCGGCCGCTCATCCTTGCGCTTCGTTCGCCGTGCCGCGGCCTTTCCGTTGGTCGCCGCCGGTGCCGGCGCGATCGCGAGGCGCGCGCCCTTGGCGGGCTCGGCTGCCTTCGGTGCGGGCGCGGCCCGGCGCTCGGACTGGTTCACGCTCTGCTGGATCTCGGGCGGGACGTCGTTGGGCCACACCATGCCGCGGCCGTCCTCGCCGACCATCGCGAACACGGCAGCCCACGGGAGCACGCAGAAGAACGGGCTCCGCGAGAAGCTGAGCGTGCAGCTCATCCCGTCGTCGTCGAGGCGCAGATCGGGGATCTGGACGGCCATGTTGAGGCCGATCTGCAGGACGAGCTGCGCCTCCTTCTTGAAGCTCTGCGGCACGACGACACCGCGCGCTCGTGGATCGAGGTGGACGAAGACGCTCGACCGCTCCAGCAGCGCGAGCGCAACGTCCTTCTTCGCGGGCAGGTTGTCGTTCATGCTCGCCCCCTGTCGTAGCGTGCCCTCGGACGTTCGTCTAGCTTCCTGGTGCGCGCATGCCGATCGCGGGCCGCATCTTCCTCGACGTTCCGCCGGAGCCGTGCGTCGTCCCTGCGCGCGTGTTCGACGCCTTCGGGTGGTGCGAGAGCGACGTGCTCGAGCTCGTCACGCCGGGCGCGCTCGACGTCTCTCGCGAGGTGACCGCGGACAACCCACCGGGGCTCGTGTTCCTGATGCACGCAGCGTGCACGTTCCTGCCGCGCGAGCTTGCGCGCCTGCACGCGGGCTGGATCGAGGACGAGGCGGCGTGGTCGCTCGCGCCGTGGGCGATCGACGAGGCGACCGATCTCCTCCACGAGCGCGGGGTCCGGCCGCGCGACGTGCTCGCGGTCGCGTGCGAGAACCTCCACCAGCTCGTCTGGGGGCTGCACGACTGGGCGCACTTCCACAACCACGGCCCGTTCGTGGAGCGGGCGTGGACGGAGCTGCAGTGCGACGTCGCCGCGCTCTCGTGGCTCGCGAGGAACAGGGGCGCCCTCGGCCTCGGCGTGGAGACGCTGGGCGCGGTCCAGCGCACGCTCGTGGCGGCGAGCCGGCGCAGGTTCGCGGACGAGGCGCTCGACGTGGACCCCGCGCCCTACTTCGGCCCTACTTGACCAGCATCGGGGCGACGAGATCGTAGACGGCGCGCGGCAGGACGCGCGCGAGCGCAGACATCGCGGTGTGCGGCATCTGGAACGAGATCACCGCCGGGCGCCGCTCGAGGCGGTTGGCCATGTACGTCGCCGCGCGCTCGGCCGACCACTCGAAGGGGCGCGGGAAGCGCGATCCGGCGCCCATCGGCGTGTTCACGAAGCCGGCCTGGATGTCGGTGACGGACACGCGCGTCGAGCGGAGATCCACCCGCAGGCTCTGGAGGAACGTGGACACCGCGGCCTTGCTGGCGGAGTACACGCTCGATCGCGGCAACCCCACGCGGCCGGCGAGGCTGGAGACCGCGACGAGGTGCCCGTGGCCGTGCGAGAGGAACACGGGGAGCGCGCACAGGATCGTGCAGATCGCGCCCTTCGTGTTGATGTCGAGGACCCGCTCCACGTCGGGCCACGCCATGTTCTGGGCGAGGCCACCCGCGGCCACCCCCGCGTTCGCGACGACCATGTCGAGCGGGCCGATCTCGTGGTCGGCGCGCGAGAGGACGTCCTTCGTCGCCGCCTCGTCGCGGACGTCGAGGACGTAGGGGACCGCCCTTCCACCTGCGGCCTGGATCTCCTTCGCCAGCTCGGCCAGCTCGGCCTCGCGGCGTGCCGTCACCGCGACGGCGCTCCCGCGGCGCGCGTACTCGAGCGCGAGGGCGCGCCCGATGCCGCTCGACGCGCCGGTGATGAACACGGCCTTCGGGGTGCGGCGCCTGGTCATGTCGACGGCGCTAGTTAGAACGGCGCGCAGCGGGAGACAAGGAGTACCCTCCGTCGACGATGACCGACATCCTCGATCGCCTGCTCGGCGAGCCTCTGCCGCCCGCCATCGAAGGGGGGATCGACGCGGTCTTCGCCGCGCTGGCGGGGAGCCCCTTCACGGATCCGGGAGAGCGCGCAGCGATCGGCGGACTCCTGGCCGATCGCCTCGGCTACGCGTTCCTCGCGGGCTACGCGTGCGCGCTTGCGCGGCTCGCCCCCGGGATCGCGCCGCGCGCGGCACTCTCCGTGACGGAGGAACGGGGCGGCCATCCGCGCGCGATCGAGACCCGCTTCGAGCTCGGGCCGGACGGCCCGCGGCTCACGGGCACGAAGACCTTCGTCACGCTGGGCGCGTTCGCCGAGGAGCTCGTGGTCGTCGCGACCGCGGGCGAGCGCGACGGCAGGCCCGATCTCCGGTGCGCGATCGTCCGGACGGACGCGCCGGGCGTCACGCTCGCGCCAGGTCCGGAGCTGCCGTTCGCGCCCGAGATCCCCCACGCGCGGCTCGTGCTCGACCGTGCGCCGTGTGCGCGGGTGCTCGACGGCGACGCGTACGTGTGCGTGGTGAAGCCGTTCCGGACGATCGAGGACGTCCACGTCCTCGTGGCGACGCTCGGGTGGCTCGTGCGTGTCGCTCGCGTCTCGGACTGGCCGCGCGCGACGACGGAGCGTCTGGCCGCCCTGGTCGCGAGCGGCCTCGGGCTGGCGGGCCGTGAAGCGGACGCGCCTGGCGTGCACGTGGGGCTCGCGGGCCTCTTCGCGGCGCTGCGCGCGCTCCTGGACGACGGTAGCGCCTGCCCCTGGGGCCGGGTCGAGGAAGCGACGCGTGCACGCTACACCCGCGACAGGCCGCTGCTCGTCGTCGCCGAGCACGCACGGGCTGCGCGCCTGGAGGCCGCGTGGCGTGCGCTCGCCGGCTCGCCTCGCGCGCGCGCGCCAGCGTGAGCGAGGTCGCTCGTAGGGCTTGCAGGAGATGCAAAGCCGTGAGATTTTGAGATCCATGAGATCTTCGTTTCGCGTCGCGGTCGCGCTCGGGTTCGCGGCCGCTCTTGTGATGGCCTGCGGCAACGAGAAGCCCCCCCAGACGGCTGCAGGCGCGAAGACGAGTTCTGGTGAGACGAAGGGCAAGGGCTGGTCGTTCGACTCCTTCAACGGCGCTGGCAAGTGCGCGGTGGCGTCGGGCAAGGTGACGGTGGTCGACATCTGGGCCACGTGGTGCGAGCCCTGCAAGAAGTCCTTCCCGAAGCTGCAGGAGCTGCAGACCAAGTACGAGGGCAAGCTCGCCATCGTGGCCATCTCGAGCGACGACGAGAAGGACGGCATCGCAGGCTTCGCCAGGACGCACGGCGCCAAGTTCCCCGTGTGCTGGGACGAGAAGAAGGACGTGATCAAGAAGTTCGACCCGAAGACGATGCCGTCCTCGTACGTGCTCGACAAGAAGGGCAACATCAAGTTCACGCACACCGGCTGGAAGGACGGGGAGGAAGCCGAGCTCGAGAAGGAGATCAAGAGCCTCCTGTGATGACCCCGAAGAAGGCCGCGATCGCGCTCGCGACCGTCGGCGCCGTGACCATCCTGATGGGCTGCCCGCCCGACAAGCCCGCCGACACGGCGACGACCGGCAAGGCGTGGTCGTTCGACTCGCTGAACGGGGCCGGTAAGTGCAAGGTCACGCCCGGCAAGGTCGTGATGGTGGACGTGTGGGCCACGTGGTGCGAGCCCTGCAAGAAGTCCTTCCCGAAGCTCCAGGAACTCTACACGAAGTACCAGGGCAAGTTCGAGGTCGTGGCCCTCTCGGCCGACGACGAGAAGGACGGCATCGCGGCGTTCGCCAAGAACTACGGCGCGAAGTTCCCGGTCTGCTGGGACGAGAAGAAGAACGTCATCAAGACGTTCGATCCGAAGACGATGCCCTCGTCGTACATCCTCGACAAGAAGGGGAACGTCAGGTTCACCCACACCGGCTGGAAGGACGGGGAAGAGGCGGAGATCGAGAAGGAGATCAAGGGGCTGCTGTAGGTCAGTTGAGCATCGACCGGTCGATCGACGGCTCGCGGGGGTGGCCCTGGACGGCGAACAGCTGGATCACCGACGAGATCACGATCACCCGCAGGCAGTCGCCCGTCGGAGGTGTCTCGAGCCACGCCTTCTGCGTGACGAGCACAGCGGGCGCGCCCGCCGCGTCGAGCAGCGTGCGAAGGAGCGGGAGGTTCACGGTGCTGCCGAGCAGCGGGTCGGCGCTGTCTGCGAGCACGCGCCGCATGTTGCGGTCGGCGTCCTCGCGTGACTGACCCTGCGTGACCGCGAGCGTCATCGCCGCGGCCTTGCCCATGGGGGTGCCCGCGTTCATCACGACGCAGAACCGCTCGTGGAAGGGTGGCCCGCTGCGGTCCTGCTTCGCGACGCGGAAGGCGTTCTCCGCGATCATGGCGGCCGCCTTCAGCTCCTGCTGGGGGTGGAGCCGCGTCGCGGTCTCCGGTCGAACGGGGGCGTTGACCTTCCCGCACGCGCCACAAGCGACGAAGAGGTTCGGGCCGAAGTTGGAGGGCGACACGCTCTCGCAGACCACGGCCGAGCAGCCGCCGCACAGGTAGTCCTCGTCCGCCTGGCCGATCATGTGGGCGCCGGGCGCGAAGCGGAGGACCGTGGCGCCGGGGCCGGGATCGTCGACGACGACGAGCGTTCGCTGGGTGCGCGGCTTCATGCCCGAGAGACTACACGTCGTCGCCGATCGTCGCACGTCCGGCGTGCGTCAGCCGGGCAGCGCGCGGTCGAGGTCGCCCTGGGTCATCCGCCCGGGGGCGAGGCGCTCGGCCACGGCGCGGCGACACAGCTCGACGAGCGCGCGGTTGACGGGCGTAGGCACGCCCCACGCCTCGCCGAGGCGGACGATCTCTCCGTTGAGCGCGTCGGTCTCGATCGACGAGGCGCCGCGCGCGAGGCTCTGCCACGTCGAGCCTCCGGCGCGCGGACAGCCGGCGACCGGCAGATCCAGGATCCTCGCATAGCGCGCCCGGATCTCGTCGCTGGTCGCGTACGCGATGCCGGCCGCGCGGAAGCACGCGACGGCCTCGGCCTCCACCCGCGCGATCCACGGGCTCTCGTGCCACGGTCCGGAGAGGAGCGCCTGGATCGCGCCGACCAGGTTCGTGAGGAGCTTGCCGTACTTGAGGCGCGAGATGTTCGGCGTCGCGCACGCCTCGAACCCCGCGCGCCGGAGCTCCGACGCGAGCGCGGCGGAGAGGTCGTCGGTGCCCGTCGGCCACGGGCCGACGTCGAGGCTGCCCGGCAAAGGATCGGAGTGGATGTCCACCTGTCCGGGCACGAGGAACGTCGCGGGGAGGAAGACGAGCATGCCGTGGGCGCGAGGAAAGAACTCTGCCGCGAGGCCCTCGTTGGACACGCCATTCTGCGCGCACACGATGGGCGTGTCGCGGGGAGCGACCTCCGCGAGGTCGGCGAGCGCGGCGGCCGTGTCCTGCGACTTCACGGCGAGGAGGACCACGTCGCCGCTCGAGAAGGCCACCTCGCGCGGGGACGCGACGACGGGGACGTGGAGCACGTCGCTCCACGACGGCGTCCGCAGGGTGAGGCCTCGCTCGCGCAGGACATCACCGTGCGCGCCACGCGCGACGAGGACGACGGAGCAGCCCGCGCGCGCGAGGAGGCCGCCGATCGCGCAGCCGACGCCGCCGGCGCCGAGGACGAGGATGCGGGAGGGGCGCACGCGGGGATCGTATTTCACGCCGCGGGACGCTGGGGCACGGTCGCGCGCACGTCCGGAAGGTGGGAGGTGCCCGGACGCGGCGGCGTGTCGCGCGGGACGTTGCGTTTGCGCGGGCGCGCCCTAAGATGGGGACGCACCCTCCACCACAACCTCCATCTCGCCAAGGGGGCGATCGGCTTCGACGGGGACATTCGAGCACATGCCTGCGCGCCGTGGATCTTCGAGCCCACGTAAATCCCTCGGGGAACCCATGATTGCGAACGATAACGCGATCGCCCTCGCCGCCTAGTAAGCGCTGAGAGCCGTCCGAACCACGGGTCTGCCAGTACCCGGGCAAGGGCGTGAACCAACTGGCTGGCCGAACGCCGGGTCACCGGGCGCGAGGCGAGATCAAACAGGTGAATAGCCCTGGGAAGAGCCCGCCGGCCGGCGCGACCCAGGGCGATGCAGTAGGCCGGACACGCGCGTAGAAGGCTGTGAACGGAGTTCTCGGACCCGGGTTCGATTCCCGGCGCCTCCACCAGGATTTCTAAGCAATTTCAGTGGTCTTCAAGATGGGACCCCTGGCGCTTCCCGTTATGTTCCCACGACCTTCGAGAAGTCCAACCCATGTGCCCCTCAATGTGCTCCGACCTCTGCAC
>SXGT01817883.1_pt1 | contig 23244 bp, 25 predicted proteins | sample 3176221 | NCBI WGS metagenome assembly SXGT01 (sample SAMN11356862, study PRJNA531348) | freshwater metagenome | isolation source: freshwater sample F1-120 | place: China: Fuxian Lake, Yuxi | collected 2017-12-25
GACCTGGTCGGTGCTCACCTCGAACAGCGCCTCGTCGGCTGCGACGGTGTCGCCGACCTTCTTGAACCAGCGCGTGATGGTGCCTTCGGTGACGGTCTCGCCCAGTTGCGGGAGGGTGACGTCGGCCATGGTGGGGAACTCCTCGTGAGTGGTTGCGATCGGGGGGTCAGGCGTTGAGGCTGCGGCCGGTGAGCGACAGCACGGTCTCGCCGAACAGTTCGGAGAGGCTGGGGTGGGGCTGGATGAACTCGGCCACCTCGGCGACCGTGGCTTCCCAGTTCACGGCAAGGTACCCGCCGCTGAGCTGCTCGGTGACCCACGGTCCCACCATGTGGACGCCGAGGATCTGGCCGGCGGTGCCGTCGGCGTTCTTCTTGGCGATGATCTTCACCAGGCCGTCGAGCTCGCCCAGGATCTGCGCGCGGCTGTTGGCACGGAACTGGTGCTTCGCCACCACCACGTCGTGGCCGGCCTCGCGGGCGGCCTCTTCGCTCGGGCCGGCGAACGCCACTTCGGGGTGGCAGTAGATGGCCCACGGCACCCGGTCGTACGCGATCGGCACGGGCGACTCGCCCAGCAGGTGTTTGGTGACCAGGATGGCCTCGGCGTAGCCCACGTGCGCGAGCGCCGGGGTGTTGATGAGGTCGCCGATGGCGTACACGCCGGGCTCACCGGTGCGGCAGTACTCGTCGACCTGCACGAAGCCGCGCTGATCGACCTGCACCGCGGTGCCCTGCAGACCCAGTTGGTCGGCGAAGGGTCGGCGACCGATGCTCACCACCACGGCGTCGACCTCGAGCTGCTGCACTGCGCCGTCGGGGCCGCTGTACTGCACCACGGTGCCACCGCTGCCGTTGGGCGTGTGGCCGAGCACCTTCGCATCGGTCTTGATGTCGATGCGCTTCTTCTTGAAGCTGCGCACCACCACGTTGGCGACGTCGGCGTCGAGACCGGGAAGGACCTTCGGCAGGCCTTCGAGGATGGTGACCTCGGCGCCGAGATCGGCGAACGTGCTGGCGAACTCACAGCCGATGGCGCCACCACCGATGACCGCCACGCGTGCGGGCAGCGACTGCAGCATCAGCACCTCGTCGCTGGTCATCACCGGGCCGGCGGGTTCGAAGCCGGGAATGGTGCGCGGCACCGAGCCAGCGGCCAGCAGCACGTGCCGCCCCGTGAGGGTGGAACTGCTGCCATCGGGGTGCTGCACGGTGACGGTGCGGTTCGGGCCGAGCGAGCCGACGCCGTCGAGGATGGTGATCTTCTTCGACTTCATGAACCCGCCGAGGCTCTTCACGATGCCGTCGACGATCTTCTGCTTGCGGGCCTGGATGGCACCGAAGTTCACCACCGGCGCGGACGACTCGATGCCGAAGTCGGCGGCGTGCGCGACGTGGCGGTTCACTGCGGCCGACTCGAGGTACGCCTTCGCGGGGATGCAGCCACGGTTGAGACACGTGCCGCCGAGCGAATCCTTCTCCACCACGGCCACGTTGAGGCCGGCGGAGGTGGCGTAGAGCGCTGCTCCGTAGCCGCCGGGGCCGCCGCCGATGACCACGAGGTCGAACTGCTCTTCCATCGATGCCTGCTCCACTTCTCTGCGGTGCCGTTGATCCGAAGGGCAAACGGTACCGCTTCCCGACGCAGGTCAGCGCAGGTGGTGGTGATTACACCAGTTTCCAGCGCACCGTCTCGGCGGCCCGTGCGAACACCAACAGCCGGTCGCCGCCCTGCACGTCGGCGGTGCCGAACGTGAGGGTGCACGTGACCGGCTCCACCGTGAACCCGGTGCAGGCGTCGGCCCCGCGCTGGTTGGGCTGTGCCGTGGCCTCGGGACCGACGAGGGTGAACCCGTCGAGCCCGTCGGCGTCGTCGACCCCCGACAGGGTGACGGTGACGATGGCCACGCCGTCGGCCTCCTCGAACCGCTCCACCAGCACGTTCGCATCGCCGGCCGAACCCGACCCGCCCACCTGGAGCAGCGGGGCGGTCTCCTGGCCGGCGAGGCGCAGCAACTGCACGGTGCCGGCGATGAGGATGGCCAGGCCGCAGGTGACGGCGAGCAGCAGAAGAGTGCGGGTCCGCATGGCGCGCTCAGGCTACGGCCGGTAACGTCCGCCTCCATGCGTCGCCTGCTGATCTCCGCCGCTCTGGCCGGGCTGTTGCTCAGCGCGTGCGGCGACGATCCGCGCACCGGCAACGCCGGCACCTCGGGCACGTCCGACGCCGCGGGGGTCACTGCGGCACCGGTCAGCACCGCACCGCTCGACACGGCCTCCCCCGATCAGGCGGCCACCGCACCCGAGGCGCTGCAGTTCTCCGCCCCGGTGGTGGGTGGCGGCGAACTCGACCTGCGTGCCTACGCCGGCCAGACGGTGGCGTTCTGGTTCTGGGCCCCCACTTGAAGCACCTGCAACCGTGAAGCCCCCTCGGTCGAGGAGGCCAGCAAGCAGTACGCCGGCAAGGTGCAGTTCGTCGGCGTGGCGTGGTTCGGCGACGAGGACTCGTTCCAGGGGTTCATCGGTAAGCACGGCCTCACGTTCCCGCAGGTGAGCGACGACCCCGGCGAGGTGTTCGCCCGGTTCGGCGTGCCGTCGCAGCCCGCACTCGTGGTGGTGCGCCCCGACGGGTCCACCGAGCAACTGCTCGGCGCAGTCGACGAGGACGTGTTGAAGAACGTGCTCGGCGACCCGTCGGCATAGGCTCGCCCGCATGGGCCTCCGCGATCTCGCCAAGCGTCTCACCGCCACCGTCGAACAGATCGACGACGAACGCCTGCAGGACCGCTTCGCCGGCCTCGCGCTCACGTCGCTGGGCGACCTCGAGGCGCGGGTGGCCGCACGCGTCGGTGGCGAGGTCAGCCGCACGCGCATCGTGCCGCGCTCGGGTGTGCCCTCGTTCGAGATCACCGTCGCCGATGGCACGGGCACCGCGGTGGCGGTGTTCACGGGTCGCCGCTACCTGGCCGGTCTCGAGCACGGCCGGGCCGTGGTGCTGGAGGGTGTCGCCCGTGCAGAGCGCGGTCGCCTGGTGATGCTCAACCCGGCCTACACCCTGTTGCCGTAGCCGTCAGCCGATCAGCAGGTCGCGGACCGCGTCCTCGCTCTCGGCGGTGACCAGCACGAGCACTTCGTCGCCCTGGCGCAGGATGGTGTCGCCGCGCGGCACCACCACCTTCTCGTCGCGCAGGATGGCCACCACCGTGGTGTCGCGCGGGAAGCCGATCTCGACGATCTCCTTGTCGAGCGACGGCGACCCCTCGGCCAGCGTGACCTCGGCCAACTTCGCCCGGCCACCCTCGAACGACAGCAGCCGCACGAACGAACCGACGCTGACGGCCTCCTGCACCAGACCGGTGATGAGGTGCGGGGTGCTGACGGACACGTCGACACCCCAGGTCTCGTTGAACATCCACTCGTTGTTCGGGTTGTTCACGCGGGCCACCACGCGGGGCACCGCGAACTCCTGCTTGGCCAGCAGCGACACGACCAGGTTGTCCTCGTCGTCACCGGTGACCGAGGCCACCACGTCGGCGGTCTCGAGCCCGGCGTCCTTCAGCACGCTGATGTCGCACGCGTCGCCCTTCACCCAGTGGGCGGCCTCGATGGTGGCGTCGTGACGGCCCACCACGTCGGCGTCGTTGTCGATGATGGTGACCCGGTGGCCGCTGCCCACGAGCTGTTCGGCGATGAAGCGGCCCACGCTGCCGCCGCCGGCGATGACGATGTTCATGGTGCGCTCCTAGTGGCCGCTGCCCGCAGCGGGGCCGGCCGTGAGTTCGTCGAGTCGGGACATCGCGTCGTGGGCGACGGCCAGGTAGACCACGTCACCCTCCTGCGCCACGGTCTGCACCGTGGGCAGCATGGCCGTACCGAGCCGGCTCAGTGCCATCACGCGCACGCCGGCGTCCTCGATGTCGAGCAGACGGTGACCGGCCCAGGCGCGGGCGAGCGACCGTTCCACCAGCGACACCTTGGCGCTGGGGTCCACCCACTCGACCGCGTCGGTCTGGGGCACCAGGCGGCGCAGCACGCGCTCGGTGGTCCACAACGCGGGGGCGACGGTGGCGATGCCGAGGCGCTGGTAGATGGCCGCACGACGGGGGTCGTAGATGCGGGCGACCACCCGGTCGATGCCGAACGTCTCGCGGGCCACGCGGGCCACGAGGATGTTGGAGTTGTCGCCGTTGGTGACGGCGGCCACGGCCTCGGCACGCTCGATGCCGGCCCGCACCAACAGGTCGCGGTCGAAGCCGATGCCGGCGATCGTGTCGCCCGGGAAGTCGGCGCCGAGGCGCTCGAACGCGCTCTTCTTTCGGTCGATGACGGACACCGTGTGCCCTTCATCGAGGAGGTTGCGGGCGAGGGACGACCCAACACGTCCGCACCCGACGATCACCACGTGCACGATGACTCCTTCCGGCAATTGCCGACCGGCACTGTAACCGGGCGTAGGGTACCCAACACATATGTTCCAATCGCTGAAGCGCCTCATCATCGGGCGGCCGATCGCCACCGCCGACGAAGGTCACCAACGCCTGCCGAAGAAAGTCGCACTGCCGGTCTTCGCGAGCGATGCCATCTCGTCCACCGCGTACGCCACCGACGAGATCCTCCATGTGCTGCTCATCGGCGCCGGTATCGGGTACGCAGCGTTCACCCGCTTGGTCCCCCTGTCGATCGTCGTGGCCGTCCTGCTCGTCATCGTGGTCACGAGCTACCGACAGACCATCCATGCGTACCCCAACGGCGGCGGTAGCTACATCGTCAGCAAGGAGAACCTCGGCACGGTCCCCTCGTTGGTCGCCGGGTCCTCGCTGCTCGTCGACTACATCCTCACGGTCGCCGTGTCCGTGGCAGGCGGCGTCCTGGCCATTCGCTCCGCCTTCGGTTTCGACAGCAAGTGGACCGTACCGATCTGCCTGCTGTGCGTCCTGCTGATGACACTCGCGAACCTGCGCGGCCTGAAGGAGTCCGGCAGCCTCTTCGCACCGCCGACGTACCTCTACGTCGGCTCCCTGATCGTGCTCATCATCGTCGGCCTCGTCCGGGTCTTCGTGTTCGACAACATCGAGCCCATCGACCCCGAGACGGTGAGCGAGGAAGCAGTCGAACTGGCCAAGGGCGCGTCGAGCCTGGGGTTGATGATGCTGCTGCGCGCGTTCTCGTCGGGTGCCGTCGCGTTGTCGGGCGTCGAGGCAGTGTCGAACGGCGTGCCGGCGTTCAAGAAGCCGGAGTCGAAGAACGCCGCCACCACCATCGTCATCATGGCCACCATCCTCGGCACCTGCTTCCTCGGCATCTCGATCCTGGCATCGCACCTCAAGCCCATCCGCGGCGAGGACGACCCCACCGGCATCGCGTTGATGGCGCAGCAGGTCTACGACGGAAAGAACGTGATGTTCTGGATCATGCAGATCTCGACGTTCGCCATCCTCATCCTTGCGGCGAACACCGCGTACGCCGACTTCCCGCGGCTCTCGAGCATCATCGCCAAGGACGGCTTCCTTCCGCGCCAGTTCTCCAACCGCGGCGATCGACTGGTGTTCTCCAACGGCGTCATCTTCCTCGCCGTCGTCGCCAGCGTGCTGATCTGGGCATTCGACGGACAGATCAGCGCGCTCATCCCGCTCTACGCGTTCGGCGTCTTCACGGGCTTCACACTCAGCCAGTCGGGCATGGTCATCCACCACCTGCGCCTGCGAGAACCTCGCTGGAAGCTCAGCCTCGCCATCAACGCCATCGGCGCGTTCACCACCGGACTCATCGCCGTCATCGTCGTCGTGTCGAAGTTCACCCAGGGTGCGTGGATCCCCGCCTTCCTCATTCCCATCATGGTGACGATCTTCTACTCGATCGGGAAGCACTACCACCGGGTGAAGAAGTCGCTCGTCGTGCCGCCGGGCTACAAGGCGCAGCGGCACACGCACTACGTGGTGGTGCTCGTGGGCAAGGTGAACCGCGGTGTCATCGACGCGATCGGCTATGCGCGCAGCCTCGCCCCCGAGCGCATCATCGCCCTGTCGGTGGTGCAGGACCCGGAAGAGGAACGCCACCTGCACGAGCAGTGGGACGAGTACGACATCCCCATCGAACTGCACACCGTGTCGTCGCCCTACCGCGAACTCACCCGGCCGGTGTTCGCCTTCCTCGACGAGATCGACCAGGAACGCGACGACGACATCATCACGGTCGTCATCCCGGAGTCGGTCACGAAGGTGCAGAGCCAGTGGCTGCACAACCAGTCGGCCCTCGCACTGAAGGCCCGTCTGCTGTACCGCCCGCACACCGTGGTGGTCAGCGTGCCCGTGCACGTCGACTGACGTCACACTCGAAGTTCCGGGCAGGCCACGACAGTTCGCCACAGCCGGGCGTACGGTGATCGGTATGCGAGTCATCATCTCCGGCGCCAGTGGCCTCATCGGCAGCGCGCTCACCACCCATCTCCGAGGGCTGGGGCACGATCCCGTGGCGCTCGTGCGCCGACCGGCCGGCAGCAACGAGATCCAGTGGGACCCGGCGAAGGGCGTGCTCGATCCCGAGTCGCTGGCCGGCGCCGACGCCGTGGTGCACCTCGCGGGTGCCGGTATCGGCGACCGCCGGTGGACCGACGACTACAAGCGCGAACTGGTCGAGAGCCGCACCAAGGGCACGGCACTGCTGGCCGAGCGCATCGCCGAGTGCAGCCAGCGCCCCGGTGTGCTGCTGAGCGGTTCGGCCATCGGCTACTACGGCCCGAACGACGACCGCGAGCTCGACGAGCAGTCGCCCGCCGGCACCGACTTCCTGGCCGACCTGTGTGTGCAGTGGGAGGCCGCCACGGCACCCGCGGCGGCAGCGGGTGTACGCGTGGCGCATCTGCGCACCGGCATCGTGCTGTCGAAGCAGGGCGGCGCGTTGAAGAAGATGCTGCCGCTGTTCAAGCTGGGCGCCGGTGGCAAGTTCGGCAAGGGCGACCAGTGGCAGAGCTGGATCTCGCTGCCCGACGAGGTGGGCGCGATCACCCATCTGCTCACCGCCGACGTGCACGGCGCCGTCAACCTCACGGCGCCCGCGCCGGTGCGCAACCGAGAATTCGCGAAGACGCTCGGCTCGGTGCTGCATCGTCCCTCGGTGGTGCCGGTGCCCGCCTTCGGTCCGAAGTTGCTGCTCGGCGGCGAACTGGCCGACGCCCTGTTGTTCACCGGACAGCGCGTGCTGCCCACCGTGCTGCAGGGTGCGGGGTACCAGTTCCAGCACCCGACGCTCGACGTGGCGCTGCGGGCGGTGCTGGCGGGCTGACCGTCGCGCAGCCGGCCGTCACTGGGTCGCGGTGTCGACACCCGGCCAGCGAGCGAGCGCGGCATCGAGGTCGAGGCGCCACGTGCCCACATCGGTGGGCCAGTCGGCGCGGGGCACCGCCCACATGATCTCGAACTCGAGACCGTCGGGGTCCTTGGCGTAGAGACTCTTGCTCACGCCGTGGTCGCTCTCACCCACGAGCGAGCCCACCTCGAGCAGGCGGGCCCGCAGCGCGGCCAGTTCCTCGATGGTGTGCACCTGCCATGCGAGGTGGTAGAGCCCGACCGAGTGGGGGGCCGTCGGTCGGTCGCCCACCTGCATCACGGCGAGGTCGTGATCGTTGTCGGATCCGTCGGCCTGGAGGAAGAACGCCTGGTCACCCATTGCGGCCCGCACGGTGAAGCCGAGCACGTCGGTGTAGAAGGCGGCGCTGCGTTGTGCGTCACGCACGTACAGCACGGCGTGGTTGAGTCGCTTGATGGTCATGACGTTCTCCCTCCGGGCCCGGTTCGGGTCAGGCCTTCAGTGCCTCGATCTCGAGCACGATCTTCACCTTGTCACCGACGAGCACGCCGCCGGTCTCGAGTGCAGCATTCCACTCCATGCCGAAGTCCTTGCGATTGATCTCGCCCTCGGCGGTGAAGCCGGCCTTGGTGTTGCCCCACGGGTCCTGCGCGACGCCCTCGAACTCGAGGTCGAAGTCGATCGACCTGGTGATGCCGCGGATGGTGAGCTCGGTGTGCAGCACGTAGTCGGCGCCGCGCGCCTCGATGCCGGTGGACACGAGCGACATCGTGGGGTGGGCCTCGGCCTCGAAGAAGTCGGCGCTCTGCAGGTGGCCGTCGCGGCCCTCGTCGTTGGTGGTGATGGAGGCCACCTGCACGACGGCCTCGACCTTCGACTCGAGCGGGTTGTCGCCGACGGTGATGGTGCCGGCGAAGTCGGTGAACCGGCCGCGCACCTTGGCGACCATGAGGTGGCGGACGACGAACCCGACCATCGAGTGGCTCGGGTCGACGGTCCAGGTGCCGGCGGTGAGGGCGGCGAGTGCGGGGTTCGGGTTGGTGGTGGCGGTGGACATGGGGGTTGCTCTCCTGGGTGTGGTCGCCCCGGTGTGGGCGATTGCTTGCGGGTGCAACTAACCATAGCGAGGATTATTTCACCTCGCAACATTTTCTTGTTGCAACTCATCGGATACCCTGTGGGGCATGGCGACCGACTGGCTCTCCGAGTCCGAGCAGCACTCCTGGCGGAACTTCATCATGACGGTGCACGACCTGATGGCGGCGCTCGAGGCCGACCTCGCGCCGCACGGCCTCACCATGGGCGACTACGAGGTGCTCGTGTGGCTCAGCGAGGCCGAGCAGAACCGCATGCGCATGTGCGACCTCGCCGGCGCACTGCAGCTCTCCCCCAGCGGACTCACCCGCCGCCTCGACGGCATGGTGAAGAACGGCTGGGTCGAGCGTGCGTCGTGCGAGTCCGATCGCCGCGTGATGTGGGCCCACCTCACCGGGTCGGGTCTCGCGAAGATGAAGGCGGTCGCACCCGACCACGTCGCCAGCGTGCGTCGCCACGTACTCGACCCGCTCGGGCCCGAGGGCGTGGCGCAGCTCGGCGAGATCTTCGGCAACATCGGCGCGCGTCTCCACGACGCCCAGCCCGCCTGACCATGGCGCTGTCGCTGCCGCAGGGATTTCGCGCGCACGTCACCAACGTGGGCGTGAAGGACGACACCGACGACTTCACCATCGTGGCCGGCGACGGCCCGTGCGCGGTGGCCGGCGTGTTCACGCAGAGCTCGTTCGCCGGGCCCAGCGTGCTGGTGAGCCGCCGCCACCTCCAGCACGGCAGCGCTCGTGCGATGGTGGTCGTCTCCAAGAACGCGAACGTCGCCACCGGCGAACAGGGCATGCGCGACGCCGAGGAAGTGGTGGCCGGTGTCGCCGCATCGCTCGGTTGCGAACCCACCGAGGTGCTCATCGCCTCCACCGGCGTCATCGGGCGCGCCTACCCGATGGACCGCATCCGCGCCGGCCTCGCCGCGATCCCCACCCCACTGCCCGGCACCGACGCCGACGCCGTGGCGCGCGGCATCATGACCACCGACACCGTGCCGAAGACCGCCACCGCAACGGCCGGCGCCGCCACCGTGGTCGGCGTCGCGAAGGGCGTCGGCATGATCGAGCCGAACATGGCCACGATGATCTCGATGGTGTTCACCGATGCGCAGCTCACCAGCGCTGCACTCGACGCCGTGTTCCGCCGCGTGGTCGACCGCACGTTCAACTGCGTCTCCGTCGACACCGACACGTCCACCAGCGACACCGCCGTGGTGCTCGCCAGTGGCGTGGCCGGACCGGTCGACGAGGCTGAGTTCGAAGCGGCGTTGTACTCCGTCTGTGAGTCGCTCGCGAAGCAGATCGCCTACGACGGCGAGGGTGCGTCCACACTCATCGAAGTGCACGTCGACCAGGCGGCGTCCGCCGAGCAGGCGAAGCGCGTCGCGAAGGCCATCGTGAACTCGCCGCTGGTGAAGACCGCCATCCACGGCGCCGACCCCAACTGGGGGCGGGTGGCCATGGCCGTGGGCAAGAGCACCACCGCCGACGAGGTCGACCAGACCGCGGTGGTCATCCGCTTCGGCACCATGGAGGTGTACCCGGCGCCGCTCGGCGCCGCCGAGCTCGACGCACTCGCGCAGTACATGCGCGGTGCCGAGGTGCGCATCCACGTCAGTCTCGCCACCGGCGGTTCGGCCGCAGCCACCGTCTGGGGCTGCGACCTCACCGATGGCTACGTGCGCATCAACGCCGACTACACCACCTGACGCCGGTCAGTCCTTCTTCACCACCAGGGCGAACTCGGTGGAGCCGTCGTGTGCGTGGCCGTGCACGTCACGGGCCGAGCGCACCGCCAGGCCGGCGGCCTCGGCCATCTCGGTGAGCGCCGCGGGTGACGCCCAATGGATGCACCAGTCGCGCTCCAACCGCTCGGTCTCGCCCTGGCGAACACGCTCGTAGCGCAGTCGCGTGACCTCGGTGCGCTCGCCCTCGTCCCGGCGCACACCGAGCACCGTGACCGCGATCTCGCTGCCATCGCCGAGTACGCGGCGTTTCGACCACCCCGTGGCGTCGGCGCGGCGCTCGGGCACGAAGAACGTGAGCAACGCTGCGCCCTCGGGGTGCAGATGCGGCCGCAGCGCGACGAACGCCGCACGCAGGTGGTCGTCGGTGGGCAGCAGGTTCCAGTTCGAGGTGGCGGCGTAGATCGATCGGTACGTGCGACCGAGCGCCATCGTCTCGAACGTCGCTTCGTGCAACGTGACCGTCAGGCCCCGCTCGGCGGCGGCCGCCGCACAGCGCCGGAGCATGTCGGGCGACGCGTCGAGCCCCTCCACGTCGAGGCCTGCGGCGCGCAGTTCGAGCATCGGATCACCGTCCCCACAACCGAGGTCGAGCGCCGGCTCGCCGTAGCGCCGGACGAACCGCTCCACCATGGCGCGGTCGGGCCGCCCGCTGCGGAGCTCGGCGTACAGGTCGGCCACGAGGCCGGTGTAGAAGTGCGCCGCGTCAACCACCGCGCCGCCGCGCCACGTCGTCCCACACGGCCGACACGTCGGCCACCTCGGCGCGCAGACCCTTGTGGCCGAACCGCATGGTGCGCAGGAACTGCTCGGCCTCGCGCGTGCCGATGTCGGCGGCCTCTGTGTCGTCGGCCGCGCCGCGCACCTCGTACCGGAGATTGAAGAACGCGATGCGATCGTCGTACGTGAAGGTGCCTTCCGCAGTGAACGCCGACACGAAGATGTCGTGCTCGGGCTGCGCCGAGACCAGATAGCGGCGCGCCTCGTCGGACAGGTCGTGGAACCGTCCGCGCACCGTGACGCGATGCACACGCTCGTCGCTCATCGCCGGCACCCTAGGCCGCCGGTGCGGGTCGATGCGCCGGAGTATCGATCAGCCGGCGACCACGTAGCTGGTCATCGACAGCGAGCCGTAGTCGTAGCCACCCACCAGCACGTCGGCCGTGACGTCGGCGGCGTCGGCGAGGCCCGCCACGTAGAGCAGCGGGATGAAGTGATCGGGCGTCGGCGCAGCGCGCAGGAAGTGCTCGTGTGTGGCGAGTTCGGTGATGCGCGCCGGCGCGGTGGCCATCAGCGATCGCCCCGCTTCGTCGACGGCCTGCGCCCAGGGTGCACCTGCGCCGGGTGCACCCCAGTCGATGGCGCGCAGGTTGTGCACCACGTGGCCGCTGGCGACCACCAGCACGCCCTCGTCGCGCAGCGGTGCGAGCGCTGCGCCGAGCGCGAGGTGCTCGTCGAACGACTTGTTCGCGTCGATCGACAGTTGCACCACCGGCACGTCGGACTCCGGGAACATGTGCACCAGGATCGACCAGGTGCCGTGGTCGAGCCCCCACTGCGATTCGTCGAGGTACACGTCGGTGGGCAACAGGTCGGCGACACGACCGGCCAACGCCGGCGAGCCGGGCGCCGGGTACTGCACCTCGTGCAGCGCCTGTGGGAACCCACCGAAGTCGTGGATGGTGCGCGGCTGGGCCATGGCCGTGACGGCGGTGGCGTTCACGTACCAGTGCGCCGAGATGGCGAGGATGGCGGTGGGCGTGGGGATGGACCGACCGAAGTCGTGCCACGCCTCGGTGTACCGGTTGTGTTCGAGGGTGTTCATCGGGCTGCCGTGACCCACGAACACGGCCGGCATCGTGGCGGTCATGTCGTCGCCTGCCGTTCGTCGAGCCACCGGCCGAGCGCATCGACGGTGGCCTGGGTGAGGTGGTGCCCGGCGGGTTCGCGGCGGGCCAGCACCGCAGCACCCGAGCCGCCGGTGAGGTAGTCCCACGTGCGGGCCTGCAGGTCCGGCGGGATCACCGTGTCGTCGGTGCCGAGCGTGAGGAACACGGCGGCACCGTCGAGGTGACCGGGCACGGTGGGCACCCCGGCGTCGAACGGGATGGTGCCGTGCAGCACTGCCACACCGCCGAAGCGTGCGGGGTCGGCCAGCAGCAGGCCACCGGCGAACGCCGCACCGCCGCTGAACCCCACCAGGAACACCGGCCGATCACCCGGCTCCTCGGCGTCGAGCCAGGTCCGGAACCACGCCATCGTCTCGGCCAACGACTCGGCCACCGGTCGTCCAATGCTGCGGTTCGCGAACCAGGCGAACCCGCTGCCCTCGGCGATGGGTGCGCGCACCGCCGCATACCGGAACGAACTGGGCAGGTGCTCGGCGAGGCCGATGATGTCGCCGGCATCGGAGCCCCGACCGTGGAACAGCACGACCAGCGGAGCCCCGGCGCCGGCGTCGCCATGTCGCACCACCGTCGGAGGAAGAAACGTTGTCACCGCAATAGTTTACCAGCTCCACCATCTCCCCCGACACCTTCGGGCCGGCGAGGTCGCGCGACTTCCACCGTTTCGGTGGAATTCGTGTGACGTCGGTGCGGGAATGCGGCGAGGGCCGGGCGTCCACCCCGAAGGGTGGGCGCCCGGCCCTCGTGCGACACCGATCAGCGACGCAAGGTCACTTCGGTGGCATGCGGCTGCCGCCGTCGACGCGGATGGTCTCGGCGTGCATGTAGCTGTTGGTGACGCACTCGACCACCATCGACGCGAGCTCGCTCTGGAAGCCCAGACGCTGCGGGAAGAGCACACCCTTCTGCAGCTGCGCCTTGAAGGCCTCGCTGTTCTCGCCCTCACCGTAGATGGGGGTGTCGATGAGGCCCGGCGCCACCGTGTTGACGCGCACGCCGATGGCAGCCAGGTCGCGGGCGATGGGCAGGGTCTTGCCGACCACGCCACCCTTCGACGCCGAGTAGCTGGCCTGGCCGATCTGACCGTCGAACGCCGCCACCGAGGCGAGGTTGACGATGGCGCCACGCTCGCCGTACTCGAGCGGCTCGGTGGTGCTCATCGCGGTGGCCGCGATGCGGATGCAGTCGAAGCTGCCCACGAGGTTGATGGCGATGACCTTCTTGAAGGCGTCGAGGTTGGCGGCGGAGTCGTAGCTGCCGTCCTTGCCGACCGTGCGCTGCGCCCAGCCGATGCCGGCCGAGTTCACGAGCACGCGCAGCGGGCCCATGCTCTTCGCCATCTCGACAGCGTTCTTGATGTCGTCGGTGTTGGTGACGTCGACCGCGCAGAACGCGCCGCCGATCTCGTCGGCCAGCGCCGAACCCTTCTCCTGCTGATGCGGCAGGTCGGCCACGACGACCTTGGCACCCTTCGATGCCAGAAGACGTGCAGAGGCGGCCCCGATACCCGAGGCACCACCGGTGACGATTGCGCTCACTCCATTGATGTCCATGGAGCGCGACCCTACGCGGACGCAGGGGGCGAGACCCAAGCGGAGGGGCGACTACGGTGCGCCCTCATGCCGGGTCCGCTGCAGGGAATCAAGGTCGTCGAGGCGTGCCAGATGGTGGCGGGTCCCATGGCAGCGATGTTGTGCGCCGACCTCGGCGCCGACGTGGTGAAGGTGGAGCAGCCCAAGGGCGGCGACCGCATGCGGCTGCTCGGCCACCGGGTGGGTGGCATCAGCGCGTTGTGGGCGGGCGTCAACCGCGGCAAGCGCTGCCTCGTGGCCGACATGCAGCAGCCCGACGGCCTTGCCGTGGTGCGCGACCTGGTGGCCACCGCCGACGTGTTCATCCAGAACTTCCGCCCCGGCGTGGCCGAACGGCTCGGTATCGACGAGGCCACTCTGCGGGGCGCGAATCCTGGCCTGATCTACGTGTCGGTGAGCGGGTTCGGTGAGAGCGGGCCGTACATCGACCAGAAGAGTTACGACTACGTGGTGCAGATGCTGTCGGGCATGGCCGCGTTGCAGGGCGGTGACGGCACCCCGCAGCTCATCCGCAACATCGTGATCGACAAGGTGACGGCGATGACCGCGGCACAGTCGATCCTGGCCGCGCTCGTCGCCCGCGATCGCGGTGCCGGCGGCCAGCACGTGCGGCTCTCGATGATCGACACCGCGCTCGCGTTCCTGTGGCCCGACGGGATGATGCAGCACTCGCTGTTGGCCGACGACGGCCGCGTCACACCCGGGCCGCACATGGCGGACAACTACCTCGTGCGTCCCACCCGCGACTCGTACCTGGCCATGATCGCCACGTCGAACTCGCAGTTCCCCGGTCTGTGCGCGGCGCTCGGCAAGCCCGAGTGGCTCGACGATCCGCGCTTCGCCACGCTCGCCGATCGGGAGGCCAACGCGGCGGTACTCGACGAGCTCATCTCCACCGAGGTGGCCCGCCACGAGGGGCGAGCGCTGGTCGACACCCTCCATTCGCACGACGTGCCGTGTGCGCTGTCGAACCCGTTGCACGAGGTACACCTCGACCCGCAGGTGCAGCACAACGGCATCCTCGTCGAGCACGAGCGGCCGTGGCTGGGGAAGGTGCGCGAACCAAAGCCGCCGGCACGCTTCTCGGTCACGCCCACCGCGCTCGGGCGGCACGCACCGAAGTTCGACGAGCACACCGACGAGATCCTGGCCGAACTGGGCCGCGATGCCGACACGATCGCCGCGCTGCGCGCCAGCGGTGCGGTGGGACCGAGGAGATGAGCATGAGCGAATCCATCCGCATCGAGCACGACGGCGTGTCGCTGCACGCCCTGGTCGACGGCCCGTCCGACGCGCCCACGGTGGTGCTGCTGCACGGCATCACGTCGTCGGTGCGCACCTGGGAGTGGCTGGTGCCGCACCTCACTCCGCAGTACCGCACGGTGCGTCTCGACTTCCGTGGTCACGGCAAGAGCGACCGCACCCCCGACGCGTACGCGATGGAGGGCTACGTGGCCGACGCCGCCGCAGCGTGTCGCACCGCCGACGAGCCGTGCATCGTGGTGGGCCATTCGCTGGGCGGCGCGACCGCGGCAGGTCTGGCACAACGCCACCCCGAGCTGGTGCGCGCCGTCGTGCTCGAAGACCCGCCCATCGGTGCCCTTCGCTCGTTGGAGGGCAACTCGCTCAAGGACGCGTTCGCGCTCATGCGTCAGTCGGTGCCGCAGTTGCAGGCCAACCACGTGCCGGCCGACGTGCTGGCGGGCATCCTCGGCGCGGCCCCCAGTGCCACCGGCCCGGCGTTCGCCGAGTTCCTCCACGGCGACGCGCTCGCGGCGATGGCCGGCGGCCTGCTGGAGCTCGACGCCACCGTCCTCGACGCCGTGGTGGAAGGTCGCCCGATGATCCCGGTGTTCGATCCCGAGCAGCCCATCACCCAACCCGCACTGCTGCTGGCCGCCGACCCCACCAAGCCCGACTGCGTGGCGCGTCCGGCCGACACCGAACAGTTCGCCTGCGTGTCGCCCCATGCGGAGGTGGTCACGATGACCGGCGCCGGCCATCTGGTGCACGACGAACTCGCCCACCGCGACGAGTTCCTGCGGCTGGTCCAGGGCTTCCTCACCTCCCTGGGCTGACGCCGGCTAGAGCTCGAACAACCGGTCCTGCTGCGGCGGTTCCGGCGCTTCGTCGCGATCGGCTGCGAACGGGCCTTTCGCCGCCGCCACGGCGAGCTGGTCGACGAGGTCGTTCATCGCGTTGCCGCTGTGACCCTTCACCCAGCGGAAGGCCGGCTTGCGCGCCAGCACCAGCTCGATGAGCGGCTTCCACAGGTCGGCGTTCGCCACCGGCTCCTTCTTCGAGTTCTTCCATCCATTCGACTGCCACTTCACGTACCAGCGGTCGCGGAAGCAGTGCACGACGTAGGTGGAGTCGCTGACGATGGTGATCTGGTCGCCCTCGACGGTCTTCAGCGCTTCCAGCACGGCCTGGATCTCCATGCGCTGGTTGGTGGTGTGCGCGGCGCCACCGCTGCCGCACGGCGTGCCCTCCGGCGCGACCGCCCACGCCCAGCCACCGGGACCGGGGTTGCCCTGACACGCACCGTCGGTGAAGACCTCGATCATGTGAGTGCCGCCCGCAGCAACGCCTGACCGAGGAACTCGTTCGCGATCTCGGTGGCGGCGTCGGTGGTCCAGTGCACATGGTCGGGGCGCGCCGCCTCGTCGGTCGCCAGGACCGACTGGTCGACCACCCATGCATCGAGGTCGATCACGCGCACCTGTGGGCGGTCGAGTGCGATCTCGTTGATCACCCGGTGGAGCACCTCGTGCCGGGGTCGCTCGGCCTGTTGGTCCTGCGGGGCCGACGGGGTGGGCAACGGCACCGGTTGCATGATCCACGCCACCCTGGGCACGCCGTCGGCGAGCAGTTCGTCGGTGAACGCCGCGAGCTGGTCGCGCATCAGGGCCTCGAGTTCGGGGTCGGTGGGTGACAGGGCGGGACCGCCCTGCACCAGGCTGCGGTCGAGGACGTCCCAGACCGTGGTGATGATCATGACCACATCGGGCTGCAGCGCCGCGATCTTCTCGGGCACCACCTCGTTGCGGTACGCCCCACAGGTGGCATCGACGTCGCGCGGGCCGAAGGCCAGTTCCTGGTAGCCGCCCAGCACCACACCACAGCCGGCACCGGCCACCACTTCCACCTGTGCGAGCGACGGGTTCGCTGCCGCCCAGGCCACCACGCCGGCGCCGGTGGCCTCGGCGGTCGAGTCGCCGACGACGACGATGCGCACCGGCCGCGGCGGCACCACGGCCGTCGTGGTGGTGGCCACCGGGATGGTGGACGTGACGGCGGCGACCGTGTCGTTCACCGACGTGCTCGGCGCGACCGTCGACGGCGGTGCGGTCACCAGTGGGGCCACCGAGTCGGTGCCGATGGACGCTGCCTCGGCCTGGCCTTCGTCGATGCCGTAGAACTTGGCCGTCGCCGGCACCAGGAGCACCATCGCCGCCACCACGGCCGTGCCGGCGAGCGCACCGACCAGGGTGCGCGAGGGCACGAACCAGTCGCTGCGTCGCACGGGACGCTCGACCAGGAAGTAGCTCAGCAACGACACGGCCAGCGTGATGGTGAACTTCACCGCGAAGTCGACCGCCGCCGGCAACCCCCACGCCTCGCGGTCGACGAGCACGAACACCGGCCAGTGGAACAGATAGACGCCGTAACTGATGCGGCCGAGGGCCACGAGCGGCCGCGCCGACAGCACGGTGACCATCGGCCCGCTGACCTGCAGGCCGTAGATGGTGGCGGCGCTGACCACGGCCACCAACGGCAGGAACCCCTCGTAGGCGGGGCCGCTGCCGTCGGGGAACAGCACGCACGCCACGGTGAGCACCACGATGCCGATCGGCGCCAGAACCGCGGCCCGGTCGTGCACCCGGCGCTCGGCGACGACACAGGCCACCAACGCGCCGAACAGGATCTCACTCATCCGCGCCGGTGTGGCCCAGTAGGCCGCGTCGGGACCCCAGACCTGGGCGATGACCGGGGCGGCGACCGACGACGCGAGCGTGAGCACCAGCACGAACCGCAGCGGGCTGCGGCCGCGACGAGCGCTCCAGGCGATGATGCCGAGGAACGCCACGGGCCACAGCCAGTAGAACTGCTCCTCGATCGCGAGCGACCAATAGTGGTCGAGCGGCCGCCGTAGTCCGGCCTGTGCCGCGGTGAGGTCGGCGTAGCTCTCGCCGCTCGCGAGCTTCACCCAGTTGAAGACCTGCAACAACGCACCGAGCACGTCGCGTCGCAGTTTCGTGATGCCGTCCCAGGCGCCGAACGCCGCGAGCACGCAGACCACGGCCAGACACAGCAGGCTCGCCGGCAACAGGCGCCGGGCGCGGCGCGTGTAGAACGCCTTCGCGTCGACGGTGCCCGAGCCGCGGTGTTCGGTGAGCAGCAGCGAGGTGATGAGGAAGCCGCTGAGCGTGAAGAACACCGACACGCCGAGGTACCCGCCGCCCATCCACGAGAACCCGGCGTGGAACAGCAGCACGGCCATCACGGCGAACGCGCGCACGCCGTCGAGCGCGGGTTGGTATGTGATGGTCCGGCGATTCACCGCTGCGAGGTTACGGGGCGGCGAGGCGTTCGACCCGGCACGTCGGCCGTACTCGTCAGCCGGTGACGATGGGAAGTCCGGCGGCCTGCCAGTCGGCGATGCCGCCGAGGTCGTACACCTGGGTGAAGCCGGCGTCGACCATCGCCTGGGCGGCGAGGGCACTGCGGCGGCCCGACTGGCAGTACACGATGTACGCCCCGTCGGTGGGCAGGTCGGCGATGAGGGCGCTGAACTGGCCGCCCTCGACATCCATGTTCACGGCACCTTCGAGGTGGCCGGCGGCGAACTCGCCCGGAGTGCGCACGTCGATCACCGTGAGTTCGGCGCCCATCGACTCGATGAGGGCGGCGCCGTCGGCCGGCGCCACCTTCACGGCACCGGCGCTCACCGCATCGGTGACCTCCGCTGCGGCGGTGGTGCCCGCACTACTGCTGTCGTCACCGCAGGCAGCCGCGCCGAGGAGCAGCAGACCGGAGAGGATCGCCGCCAGGACAGGAGTTCTCGTCATGCGTGCAGCCTAGTACCCCAGGGGGTATCACGCCATCCGCGAAGGAATGGCATGTGACACACTGCACCCATGCGGATGCGATCCCTCCTCGCAGCTGCGATCGCGGCGACGGCAGCACTCTCCTCCATCGCGATCTCGGCCACGCCCCCCGCCGTCGAGGCGGCCGGTACCGCACCGGTGTGCACGTTCGCGAACAGCAACCTGCGCTACTGCAACCGCGTCGTCAACCCCGCCGGCACGCGCGGCTCGATCGGTCTGGTGGGCGACTCGGTGCTGCTCGGCTCGGCCAACGGCGCCAGCAACCCCGGTCTGCCCACGCTGCTCGCGCAACAGGGTTGGTCGCAGATCAGCCTCGTCGCCACGCTGGGCATGCGCACCTACACGTCGACCAACAACCCCGGCGGCGACCAGTGGATCAAGCAGTGGGGCTTGGCCGGCTTCCGACCCGATGTGATCGCCGTGAACCTCGGCGTGAACCACCTCGGCACCTGCACCCCGGCCAACACGACACCGTGCGAGAACCAGATCAGGACACTCCTCACCACCGCCTACGCGGCCATGGGACCCTCCGGCGTGGTGTGGTGGGCGAAGATCCAGCACCGCAGCTACCCGTCGGGGCTGCCCTCGGCCGGCATGCTCGGGTGGAACCTCGCCCTCGACCGCGTCGCCGCCACGCAGCCGCGACTCGTGCTGTGGGACTGGCCGGCGAACACGAGCGGCATCCGACTCGATCTCGGGGGCGTGCATCCGGTGTCGGGCGCGGAGTACGTGAAGCGCAGCACACGCATGGCCGCCGACATCACGGCGCGCATGCCCGCGGCCCGTCAGGGCACCAACGTCCCACTGCCCGCGGCCGGCACGGCCACCAACTACGAACCGATCGACGAAGTGGTGGTGCACGACACGCGGGCCGACGGCGTGCCGCCGCTCGCGAACGGCGCCGTCGCCGAGATCGACCTCTCGGGCGTCGCGGCCGGGGCCACCTCCGTGGCGCTCACCGTGTCCGCGGCCAACGCCACCCACGCCGGCTTCCTGAGGGTGTACGCCTGCGACGGCGCCGCGCCCACCACGTCGGCGGTGAACTTCGCCGTCGCCCGACAGGCCAGCGCGCAGGTGCTCTCGAAGGTGAGCGCCACCGGCACGGTGTGCGTGCTGAACGTGCAGGGCGACGCGAGCGTGCCGAAGACGGTCGACGTCGTCGTCTCGGTGGAGGGCTGGTTCGGTGCCTCCGCCACCGATCGGTTCACGCCCATCACCCCGGTGCGCGCGTACACCGGCATCGTCAACGGCGCTGCGCCGGCACCAACGCTGCGGCCCACCGACGTCATCGTCAACCTGCCCACCGCACCCGCCGACGCCACCGCCACGGCCGTCATCCTCACCACCCTCGCCGCTGCCGGGGAGTCCACCACCACGGCCCACCGCTGCGGCACCACTCCCGGCACGAACCCCGACGTCTCGGTGCTCCTGGGCGACACCACGGCCGGCGCGTCCTACGTGCCCATCACCCCCGGCGCTCTGGGTGAGCCCGCCACGATCTGCGTGCACCTGTCGTCGCCCACCACCCCACCAGTGGTCATCGTCGACGTGATGGGGTGGTTCCGACCCGGTGTCGGCCTGCAGTTCGCGCCCACCACGCCCACCCGACTGGCCGACACCCGCACCACCATCGGACCGTGGCGACCGCGGCTCGGCCCGCAGCAGGTGGTCGACATCGTTGCCGGGGTGCCCGGCGCACAGGCGGTCAGCGGCACCCTCACCCTGGTGACGCCACTGCGCGCCAACGACTTCACCGCGTTCAACTGCACCGGTTCTCCGCCCAACACCTCGGCGGTGAACGCACGGGCCCTCGGCGTCGCGGCCAACAACATCACCGTCGGTCTGCGCGCCGACAACCGCACGCTGTGCGTGCGCAGCAAGGCGTTCAGCCACATAGTGTTCGACGTGGTCGGCTACTGGATGGTGGCCGCGTGAACCGTCGGGCGGGCCGCTGGATCGCCGCGCTGAGCCTGCTGGCCGGCGGCGTGGCAGCCGCGCCACGCATCGATGCCGCACCGAGGCCCACCGTTGTGCCGGCGTCGAACCGCCTGGTGATGGTGAGCGACTCGGTCGGGCTCGGTGCCATCCCGCAGATGAAGGCGGCGTTCGGCGCGGCCTGGCAGGTCACCGTCACCGGCAAACCCGGGCTGTTCACCGAGTCGCTGGTGGGCTACGCGAACGCAGTGCCGCTCGGCGCGTACGGCGACAACGCCATCGTGGCCACCGGGTACAACTACCCCTACTGGGATCCGTCGCGGTTCGACCGCTCGATCGACCAGATGGTTGCCGCGCTGAAGGCGAAGGGTGTGAAGCGCATCTTCTGGGTGACGATGCGCGAGGTGAAGCCGGCGTACTACCGGTTCTGGAACGGACTGTCCGCCGAGTACAAGCGGCTCTACGGCGCGTATCCCACCGCGAACAACCAGCTCCGGCGAGCCACCGAACGTCATCCGCAACTGTCGATCATCGACTGGGCCGCGGTGTCGGACCGTGTGGGCCTCACGTCCGACCCGATCCACCTCAACCTGTTCGGCGCCACCACCTACGCGGGTCTCGCGCGGGGCACCGTGGTGTCGGGTGCGACCCGCAAGCCCGCCGGCACCGTGAGCAGCATCACCATCGCCGGCGCCCGCGGCGTGCCCGCCGATGCCGCTGCCGTGTCGCTGAACCTCACCGCCATGAACCCGCGGCGCGCCGGCTATCTGGTCGCGTGGCCGTGCGACGAGTCCCGGCCGCCAGTGGGCCACCTGTGGCACCAGGCGGGCCAGACCATCAGCTCCCCCACCGTGGTGCCGCTCGGCCCCTCGGGCACCGTGTGCGTGTTCCAGAGCACCGATACGCACGTCGCCGTCGACGTGAACGGCTGGGTCCCCGCCGGGCAGGGATACGTGGCGATGCGCTCGCAGCCGCTGTGGGTCACCCCCGTCACCGGGGCGCCGGCACCGAACGCCGTCACGAAGGTGCGACTCAGCAGCGCGGTCGGCGCACCCACACCTCCGTTCACGGCCGTGGTGAACCTGCGCACGCAGGCCGTCACCGGCGGTGACGTGCGACTGTTCACCTGCGGCACACCGCTGCCGCTGGTGCCGTCGCGCACGCTCGAGACCGGCCAGACCCAGACCCTCACCCAGCTGGTGGCCACCGATGCCAACGGCGACGTGTGCGTGCAGTACCGCGGTACCGGCCATCAGTGGCTCAGCATCGTCGGGGCGTTCGACGCCACCGCCGATGTGCACCCGTTCCCGTTGCGCCGCATCGTCGACACCCGGACCACGGGGGGTGCACTCGCCGCCGGTCAGGTGCGTCAGGTCGTGGTGGCCGGTACGCCTGCCGTGCCCGCTGTCCCCACGGCGGGTGGCGCATGGCTCACGGTCACCCTGCTCGGGGCCGGCGACTCGTCGGCCGTGAAGATGTGGCCGTGCTCGCTGCCGGCACCCGGCAGCGTGTACTTCTACACGGTGCCCAACCATGCGCGGTCGAACGCCGGTCTGACGGGCCTCGGCGACACGGGCCGGGTGTGCATCAGCTCCACGGTCGCCGGCCACGTGACCGTCGACGCCAGCGGGTGGACCGGCACCTCGTTCACGCCGATGCCCTGGATCCGGGTGCTCGACACCCGCGCTTGACCCGAGGGTCAACGAGTTACCCGCGGGTAGCGGTGGCAGACTGCTGCCCATGATCTTCGACGGTTACGTCAATCAGCTCCCCGACACCGATCCCGGCGAGACGCTCGAGTGGCTCGACAGCCTCGACGCCGTGATCGACACCCATGGCAAGACCCGCGCGCGGTTCCTCCTCAGCAAGCTCCTCGAGCGAGCCCGCGAGTCGCAGGTCAGCTTCCCGGCCACGGTGAGCACGCCGTACATCAACACCATCCCCCGCGAGGCCGAGCCGTGGTTCCCCGGCGACGAGTACATCGAGAAGCGCATCCGCCGCTTCGTGCGCTGGAACGCGGCCGTGTCGGTGGTGCGTGCGAACAAGTCGGCCGACGGCATCGGCGGCCACCTCAGCACGTTCGCCTCCAGCGCGGCGCTGTATGAAATCGGTTTCAACCACTTCTTCCGCGGCAAGGACGACGGCAACGCGGGCGACCACGTGTACTACCAGGGCCACGCCGCCCCCGGCGTGTACGCCCGTGCGTTCCTCGAGCGCCGACTGCAGGAGGACGATCTCGACCACTTCCGCCGCGAGATCGGCCGCAACGGTCAGGGCCTGAGCAGCTATCCGCACCCGCGGCTGATGCCGAACTTCTGGGAGTTCCCCACCGTGAGCATGGGCCTCGGGCCGCTCACCGCGCTCTACCACGCGCGGTTCAACCGGTATCTGCTCAACCGGGAGCTCGACGACACCAGCCAGAGCCGCGTGTGGGCGTTCCTCGGTGACGGCGAGTGCGACGAGCCCGAGACCCTCGGCTCCATCTCCTTGGCCGCCCGAGAGGGCCTCGACAACCTCACCGGGGTCGTCAACTGCAACCTGCAGCGCCTCGAC
>SXGT01816190.1_pt1 | contig 23241 bp, 19 predicted proteins | sample 3176221 | NCBI WGS metagenome assembly SXGT01 (sample SAMN11356862, study PRJNA531348) | freshwater metagenome | isolation source: freshwater sample F1-120 | place: China: Fuxian Lake, Yuxi | collected 2017-12-25
CGGCAAGGGTCTGTCGTGCTTCCTCGTCGAGAAGCCCCAGGCCGACGGCCACCACTTCGCGTTCTCACAGGACAGTGGCGGCAAGCTCGAAGGTCGCGCCATCGACACACTTGGCTACCGCGGGATGCACTCCTACGAGGTCGCGTTCGACAACTGGTTCGTGCCGGCCGAGAACCTCATCGGCGAGGAGGGCGGCCTCGGCCGCGGGTTCTACCTCCAAATGGCCGGCTTCGAGAACGGCCGGCTCCAAACCGCGGCCCGTGCGGTCGGTCTGATGCAAGCTGCATTCGAGGCCGGGCTGGAGTATTCACAGAACCGTGGGATCTTCGGACAGACGGTTTTCGACTACCAACTCTCGAAAGCAAAACTGGCGCGCATGGCCTACCTCATCCAGGCCGGCCGACAGTTCTCATATGCCGTCGCACGGCTGATGGGCAACGGCTCGGGGACACTCGAAGCGTCGATGGTCAAGGCCTACGTCTGCAGGGCGGCCGAGTGGGTGACCCGAGAGGCGATGCAACTGCACGGCGGCATGGGCTACGCCGAGGAGTTCCCCGTCTCGCGCTACTTCGTCGATGCACGAGTGCTCAGCATCTTCGAAGGCGCCGACGAACTCCTGTGCATGCGCGTCATCGCGCGTCGCCTCGCCGAGAACGCCGTCGCCTGATCTCGCGGTCCCACGAATCGACCGCAGCCGAACGATCCCGGCGACACCGGTCAGGGACGCAGCGCGAAGCGCGCCAGCGGTGGTGTGCCGTCGATGAGGTCGGCGCCGAGTTCGCCGATGAGGGGTGCGAACTTGAACCCATGGCCGCTGCACGGGGAGGCCACGACGAGGGGGCCGCGGCGATCGAGCACGAAATCCTCGTTCGGTGTCGTGGTGTACAAGCAGGTTGCCTCGGTGACCGGCGTCGGCTCGACCCCGGGAATCCATTCCTCGACGTACCGCAGCACCGCATCTCGGCGAGCCGGATCGAGGTCGTGCCGGCGTTCGTCGGGGTGCGCGATCGCCGTTCCGGCGTGGTGTTCACCGACCTTGAGGCCCTCACCCGGCGTGAAGAGGCCGTAGGCCGCCTCGGGCTCGCGATAGTGGATGAAGCTCGGCCACTCGTCGCCGACCTCACCATGCGGTGCGAAGTGGAAGACGTGTTCCTGGCTGATCTCGAGCGGCGGGAGGCCCATCCCGATCGGCAGGAGATCCTTGACCCAGCTGCCGGCAGCGACAACGACGGCCGCGGCATCGAACTCGGCGGTCGCGGTCACGACCCGCGCCCGTGCACCCACGACGTCGATCGACTCGACGCGTGTGTGCTCGTGCACCGTCGCCCCGGCTGACACCGCGGACGCGACCAGCTCCGACCAGGCCAAGTCGGCCCGGACGCGTCCGGTGTCGCGTGACCAACACACCTCGTGCTCGAATCGAAGCCCAGGAAACCGACTGGTGGCGGTGTCGGGGGTCAGGAACTCGGCGTGTGCGCCCGCGGATCGGAGCGAGTCGTGCACGGCGCGCACGGACCGCACGTCGCCGTGGTCGACGCCTCCGGTCAGCTCGATGAGCGTGACCGACCGCTCGCCCTCCAGCTCCCGCCACAACTCGAACGAACGTTGCGCAAGCCCCACGTAGAACGGATCCGGGTACGCGAACCGGAAGATCCGGACCCCGCCGTGAGAGCTTCCGACGGTGTGTCCGATCGAGTACTGCTCGAGGAGCACGACATCGAGGCCGCGACGCGCGCACGACCGGGCGATCGCGGATCCGGCGATCCCTCCGCCGACCACGACGACATCGACGGCGTCAGCGAGCGGCATCGTTCGCACCCGCTCGTGGGTCGTTCAGTTCGCGCTGCGGGACATCCCGGCGCGCTCGCCGCGGGTGACGAACTTCGTCGCCATCTTGCGGCTCGCTTCGTCGATCATCTCGTCGCCGAACATGACCGCGCCGCGCCGCTCGCCTTCGGTCGTCGCCTTCTCGTACGCCTCGAGGATGTCGAATGCCTTGTCGAACTGTTCCTGCGTCGGCGTGAACACTTCGTTGATGACCGTGACCTGATCGGGGTGCAACGACCACTTGCCGTCGAACCCGAGAATGCGACTCCGCATCGCGTAGTCGCGCAACGCGTCGAGTTCGCGGATCTTCAAGTACGGCCCGTCGATCACCTGCAGGCCGTTGGCGCGCCCGGCCATGAGGATCTTGCTGAACACGTAGTGAAAGTGGTCGCCCGGGTACTCGGGAATCTGCACGCCACCGGTGAGGACGGGCATCTCGGTGCTCGCCGCGAAGTCGGCGGGGCCGAAGATGATCGTCTCGAGTCTGTCGCTCGCGGCGCAGATTTCTTCGACGTTGATGAGGCCGCGCGCGGTTTCGATCTGGGCCTCGATGCCGACACGTCGCGTGTGACCCATGGTCTGCTCGATCTGCGTCAGCAGCAGGTCGAGCGCGACGACCTCGGCCGCCGACTGCACCTTCGGCAACATGATCTCGTCGAGCCGTTCACTGGCGTGCTCGACGACGTAGGTGACGTCGCGGTAGGTCCACTTGGTGTCCCACGCGTTGACGCGAACGCACAACGTCGTGTCGCCCCAATCCTGCTCGTTGATTGCCCGCACGACCTTCTCGCGTGCCGCCTCCTTCTCGAGCGGCGACACGCTGTCTTCGAGATCGAGGAACACCATGTCGGCCCCGAGGCCGGGTGCTTTGCCGAGCATCTTCTCGTTCGAGCCCGGCGTGGCGTGACAGGTGCGGCGTGGCAGGTTCTTCGTGCGTTCGGACATGCGCACGAGGGTACAAGTGGCGAGTTTGCCGCCTCCAACCGACGGTTATCGTGCAGCGCATGGCTCCTCGCGATCTCCCGACGAACACCCTCCACGAGATCGCCGACGGCGTCTTCGTCTGGTTGCAGGCTGGCGGAGAGAGCGGCGTCAGCAACGCCGGTGTCGTGATCGACGCCGATGGTGCGACGGTCATCGACACCCTGATGGTTCGCAGCCAGTGGGAGCCATTCGCGACGGCCGTCCACAAGCTCGGCGTACCCGTGCGCCGCACCGTCCTCACGCACGCGCACATCGACCACGTCGGCGGCACGAAGGCGTTCGGCCAGTCAGCCGTGTACGGCAGCACGCAGACGAGCATGCTGCTCGACAGCACCGACATGCCGATCGCCGCGTACAAGTCGTTCATGTCGGCCTTCGCCGACGAGTTCGACGAGCTCGCCGAACTGGGCTGCCGCGCCGTGACGCACGTCGTCACCGACGCCGCACAACTCACCCCGCGCATCGAACTCCTTCCCGCGGCGGGCCACACCAGCGGCGACGTGATGGTTCTCGTCGACGACGTCGATGTGCTGTTCGCCGGTGACCTGTGCTTCTTCGGCGTCACGCCGCTCGCGTTCCAAGGCGACCCCTCGCTCTGGGCCGACACGCTCGACACGCTCGGCGAACTCGCGTCGACGATCGTGCCCGGTCACGGTCCCGTCGGCGACGCGAACGAGTGTCAGCTCCTCAGCGCGTATCTGCGCCACTGTGTTGCGGGTTCGGTGCCTCCCGGCCCGTGGGATGCGTGGAACGAGCGCGCCGAGCGCGACGCGATCAACATCGAACGCGCCGCGCTGCTCCGCGAGGGCCGAGACGTGATGCCGCCATCGATGCTGAAGGCGATCGGTCTCGGCTGATCGGAGTCGTCAATGCGCGTGGCGCGCTGCGCGGCGACGCGACACCGAGTTCCCCGCGCGCGCCGACAGCAACGCGCCGGCAACGATGAGCGCGGCGGCGAGTGCGCCCAGCCAGTGGGCAGCGCCTGATCCGGTGGCCGGGAGTTCGTCGGTCGTGCCCGGCGCGCCGGTTGTCGTCGACTCCGGCGTGGTGGTCGGTGGCGTTTGCAGCACCTCGACCGAACCCGCGTCGCACGCATCACCCGACGGGCGTTCGGAACTGCGCTGATCGTCGGGCGGGCAGGCGAGTCCGGCGGCAAAGTCGATGGCCGGGCTCGCCGCGTCGGGCAACCGCGTCTCGGATTCTCCGCCGTTGTCGGCCAACGGACCGAGCAACGGATCGGTCTCCGCAAGATCGTCTGCCCCGAGCGCGCACGAGGCGTCGTCCACAACGTTGCCGCCCTCGGACGTGATCGGCGATCCCACACAGTTCGCAGCGCCGTTGTCGGCGACGATCGAACCTCGAACGGTGACCGCGCCGCCCTCGACGTCGAGGCCGCCCGAATCGGAACCACCACAAGTCGTCGCGCCGTTGCCCACGATCGTCGAGAAGCCGATGTCGGTCGTGCCCGACGTCTCGACGCCGATGTTGTCGTTGCCCGCAATGGTGCTGTTCTCGATCGTCGTCGTTCCGTTGTTCTCGATCCCGTTCCCGCACGCGTTCTTCACCGTGCTGTAGAAGAGTTCGATTCGGGCGTTGTTGCCGTCGATACCGACATCGACCGCGCCATTGGCGTCGAGCGTCGAGCGAACCAGTTCGATCTCCGCCAGTCCCGTCGACGAATTCGCGTTCGCGGTTCCGGTCACGGTGCTTTCCGAATAGTACGCCAGCGCCGCACCGGAGAACGTGTTCACGTTGAGATTGCCGACATGGGATCCGCCTGTCATCACCATGCCACTCGTGCCATCGAACGAGTTGATGTTCATGAAACCCGTGACGTCGGTGTCCTCGAACTCGAGCGAACTGTTGCCGCTCGCCGTGTTGACATTGACGGAGCTCGCGACCGTCGAATCGACGATGCGGAGTCGTGCATCGTCGCCCGCCGACGACGAGTTCACGTTGATGCTCGACAGCGTCGCGCGTTCGATTTCGAGGTTGCCGACTGCGGATCCGCCGGTCGCATTCACGTTCACCGAACCGTTGAGTGTTACATCGCGAGCGATCGCGACCGCGTTACCCGGAGTTGAAATCGAGATCGCGATCGTGTTGCTGGATGCTTCGGTGATCGTGAGATCGGCGAGGTCGACGGCACCGCCCAGATCGACGACGATGTCGGTTTGGAGCAACGTGTCGGTCTGACCGTTACCGGTGATCGCCACCGGCGAAGTGATGGTCACCTCGCCCATCACGGTGACCGTGTCGAGCGCGGGGGCAAAGCCGATCGCGTCGGCACCGTTGCCGGCCGCGCACGCGTCGACCGCGGTGTCGGTGTTCGCGGCCTCGACTGCTTCGCGAAACGAACAGTCACCGTCGACGTTGAGTTCGTCGTCCGCGGAATCCACGACGATGGCGGCAGCATTCGCGGGTCGCTCCTGGCCGACGAGCATCGCCGCGGTGAGCGCGATCGAAGCCAACATGAACACGGCTCGACGGTGCATCGAGATCGCTCCTCTGGTCGGATCCGCTCCGGTCGGGCCGCCCGGCACCGCATCGCTGGCGAGGGTAACCACCCGGAATGGACGCACCGTGGACCCGAAGCGACCGACGAAGCCGGTTCCGATCGTGTGATCACCGCTTCGACGCGAGCACTAGCGTCGGGCCCGTGGCGCAGAATCCCGACCCGAACCTCCAGCTCGCCAACCTGTCGGGCAAGGCCCGCTCGCTCGACGACTGGCTGACGGTCTTTCAGCTCGCCGCGGTCATGGTGCCGCCGCGACTCGAAGCCTCGGCGTTCAACCCGGTCATCGAGCGGATCTTCGCGACGCTCGGCGACGCCGACGTGCGCACGACGATCTGGGTGCCGGGCCCCGAGTCGATGGCGCGGCGCATTCTCGGGTCGCTGGCGGATCGATACCTGGTGTGGTGCGACCCCGATGCCGCGCTTGCCAAGAGCCTCGGCCTCGAGCGCCTGCCGGCATTCGTCCACCTACGGCAAGACACGTCGCTCGTCGCCGCGGCGCAGGGGTGGTCGGTGAGCGAGTGGCAAAAGGTCGCGGATGGAATTGCCAAGGCCCAGCACTGGACCTCACCGGTACTGGCCGGCAAGGGCAACCCTCCCGCATCGCCCGGCTGGGCGTTCGGTTCCTGACGCCCTTGGTCGCGATTCTGGCCCTTGACCGGGGATTTCACGACCGCACGAGCCTCTGACCTGGACCTTTGCGCGACACAGTCGGCGGAGTGGCGTCGCCCCAGGTCAAGAGGCGTTTTCGGTTCCCCGCTCGCCGCCAGCAAAACCACCCCACTACGGTCGGGCCCGGATCGACCGGCTGCTGGCGCAGTTCGGGCGCTCCCACCTCCCAAGCTCATGCGACGTACTGCAGGACTTCCGAGCAGCACCGTCGCCCAGGATCGGGCCGTCGCCCGCCCTGGCCGACGCAGCCTGGCGGTGGCGATCAGCCTCCTGGCTTGTCTCGTCGCGCCTGTCGCATTGACGTCGGCTGCCGGCGCCCAGTCGATCGACGACAAACGGGCGCAGGTCGAGGCGATCGCCGACGAGATCGAAGCCAACGGCATGGAGATCTCCCGCCTCGACGAAGAGCTCCTCGAGGCCCAGATTCGGATCGATGAGCTCCAGACCCGGATGGCCGACACCGAGGCGTCCATCTCGTCGTCACGCAAGGCGGCGCGGGCCGCGGGTTCGGATCTCGAGGTCCGGGCGGCCGAGCTGTACGTCTCGGGAAGTTCGAGCGCGAGGCTCCCCAGCTTCGAGTCGGACGACTTCTCCGATGCCGGTGCCCGCGAGATCTACCTCGAGGTCGCGGCAAAGCACGACAGTGAGATGATCGACGAGCTGCGGGCGGCCAACGCACGCCTCGGCGATCAACTCGATGATCTGAGTGCGTCGAAGGCGCAAGCCGACGCCGAAAAGGCGCGGCTCGACGCGGCGCGCGCCGACCTCGAATCGGCCAACGCCCGCCAGCAGCAGCTCCTGGAGCAGACCGAGGGCGAACTCGCCGAGCTGATCGCGGCCGAACGCGAACGACGCGAGCGCGAAGAAGCCGAACGAGCCCGACGCGAGGCCGAAGCCCGCGAGGCCGCCGACAACGACTCGTCGGGTGACGACAACGGCGACTCGTCGGGTGACGACGAAAGCCCCTCTGGTGACGACAACAGCGACTCATCGGGTGACGACGGCAGCGACTCCGGCGGTGGCGGTGGTGGCGGTGGCGGCGGACCGAGCGTCGTTGCGCCGAATCCGCGAGCCCAAACTGCCGTCGACGCGGCGATCGCCCAGGTCGGCACCCCATACTCGTACGCGACGCCCGGGAGTTGGGACAATCCCGACCCCGATTCGTTCGACTGCTCGGGGCTCACGGGGTGGGCGTGGTATCAGGCGGGCTATTCGCTCCCCCATTCGTCGCGAGCGCAGTTCGCGTCGCTCCCCCACGTCTCGCAGAGCGAACTCCTCCCCGGCGATCTCGTCTTCTACGGCAGCCCGATTCACCACGTCGGCATGTACATCGGCAACGGTCAGTACGTCCACGCACCGCAGACCGGCGACTTCGTGAAGATCAGCAGCATCTACCGCGACGACTGGGCCGGCGGCGCCCGCGTCCCCGGCTGAGCAACGCAGCGACCCGCAGGGCGGCGTCGGGTACCCCGACGCCAAGCGGAGTGCGACCGGTATTACGGCAACACCAGCATGCCGAGTTCGGCTTCGAGCTGTTGGCGGGGCTTGGCGCCGAGCGACTGTCGTTCGAGGCGACCGCCGCGGAACAGGCCGATCAGCGGGATGCTCTGCACCGAGTAGGTCTCGGCGAGTTGGGGCTCGTCGTCGATGTTCACCTTGACGAACTTGTAACTCCCTTTGCGCATCGTCGCCATGGCTTCGATCACTGGCGCGACCTGGCGGCACGGCTGACACCACGGAGCCCAGAAGTCGACGATCACGGGTAGCTCGCTGTCGACGACTTCGTGTTGCCAGTTCGCGGTGGTCACCGACGGAACCAGTTCGACCGGGTCGTCACCCATTGCCTCATCGGGTCGCGCTCCCGACATGACCTGCGCAAGCCACGCCGATGCATCCCGCAACGACTCGATCGCGACGTTGTGCTGCATCGGATATTCCCGGTAGACGACCGGCACCCCGCGTTGCTGCAATGCTCTCGCCGCGTCGCGCACGCGCTGGACTGGGATCAGCGGATCCTGGGTGCCGTGCTGGATCAGGACCGGCACATCGCCGATGGTCGTCTCATCGAGCTCGAGGACATCGATGCTCGGGATCGCGGGGCTCATCGCGAGCACTGCCTTCGGATGCGGACGCGACTCGGTTGGCGTCCGAAGTCCGAGTCCGAGTGCCAGGCCGGCGCCTTGCGAGAACCCCGCGACGATCGATTCGGAACGCGCGAGTCGGTGCTCGGCACAACTCGCGTCGAGGAGGTCGTCGAGACGGTCGCGCGCCTCGCGGAAGCCTGCCTCGACGCCGGCAGGATCGCCGAAGTCGTACCAGGCATAGCCCGCCGACCCGGGTGCCGACAGCGGTGCGCGCGGGAGAACGACCGCGAAGCGATCGGATCCTTCGAGATACGGCAACAGCCCGCCCAGATCGCGTTCGTCCGCGCCGTAACCGTGAACGAGCAGCATCAACCGTTCGGGCTCGGCCCCGGCAATCGTGTTGGTCACCAGACTCATGGAGATATCTCACCACCTCGCGAGGGCGGGATCGAAACCGCTCGGAGGTCCGCGCCGTCGACTCGACGTGCCCACCGACCCTGCGATCGGCAAGAGTGTCGCCGTGCGTTTGCAGGAACGAGTGATCATCGTCACCGGTGCCGCCGGTGGCATCGGCGCCGCGGTCGTCGATCGACTGACAGCCGAAGGTGCGGTGATCCACGCGATCGACGTCGCGCTCGACGCGCCGAACGAGGACCCGACGACGAAGTGGGCGAGTTCGACTGCCTGCGACATCGCTGACCCCGAGCAGTGTCACGCCGCCGTGAACGACGCGTTCGATCGCCACGGCCGACTCGACGGCTTGGTCAACTGCGCGGGCGTCGGGGTGATGCGTCGCACCGAAGACCACGAATTCGACGAATGGCGTCGAATTCTCGCGGTGAACCTCGACGGCACGTTCTCGATGTGCAGAGCCGCGATCGGGACCCTGCTGGAACACGGCGGATCGATCGTGAACATCGCCTCGGTCGCGGGATTGCGCGGTCAGCCGTACAACGCGGCGTACTGCGCGTCGAAGGGCGGAGTGATCTCGCTGACCGAAGCGCTCGCGATCGAGTATCAACGACGCGGGGTTCGGGTGAACTGCATCGCCCCCGGTGGCGTCGCCACATCATTTGCTTCGAAGATGGGCTTCTCCGGAGATCTCGACTGGGACCACATGGCCGCGACGGTCATGCGCATCACCGACGCGATCGAGCCCGACGAGATCGCGGGCGGCGTGGCGTATCTCTTGTCCGACGATGCCCGATCGATCACCGGCCAGACGCTGGTGATCGACAAGGGCCTGTTGAAGATGTGAACGTGAGGATCCAACCATGAACGACATCACGGGCAGTCGAATCCTCGTCACTGGCGCGACCGGTCAGGTCGGCGCGCCGGTCGCCGAACGACTCGCAGCGTTCGCCGACGTCTGGGCCATGGCCCGATTCTCCGATCCGACCGCCCGAGGCCGGCTCGAAGCGGCAGGCGTGCGCTGCGTCGTCGGCGACCTCGAAGTCGGCGAGTTCGACGAGGTACCCGACGACGTCGACTACGTCGTCGACTTCGCGGTGATCAAGACGAACGATTTCGATCGTGATCTACGCGCCAACGGCGAGGGACTCGGATTGTTGATGCGCCACTGCGCCGCGGCGCGCGCGTTCTTGCACTGCTCGTCGACCGCCGTCTATCAGCCCGACGGCCACCGAGCGTTCGTCGAGTCCGATCCGCTCGGCGACAACCATCGACCGTTCGGCTTCATGCCGACGTACTCGATCTCGAAGATCAGCGCCGAGGTCGTGGCGCGCTACGCCGCGCGGGCCTACGAACTTCCGACCACGATCGCACGCCTGTCGGTACCGTACGGTGACGGCTTCGGGTGGCCGCTCTTTCACCTCGCGATGATGCGGGCAGGCAAGGCTGTCCCGGTGCACGAGAACTCCCCAAGCGTCTACAACCCGATTCACATCGACGACATCGTGCGTTCGATCCCGGCCCTGCTCGGCGCCGCGTCCGTACCGGCGACGATCGTCAACTGGGCCGGCGATGACCAGGTGTCGATCGAAGAGTGGTGCGCGTATCTGGCCGAGCTCGAAGGCCTCGACGCATCCTTCGAACCGACGACGAAGACCATCGAAAGCGTCGCCTGCGACGTCACCAAATTCCACTCCATCGCCGGCCCGAACCAGGTCCACTGGCGCGACGGACTCGCGCGCATGGTGCGTCGATAGACCCTAATTTTTAGGGTCTATCGACGCACCTGCAGTGTGGCGGCGGCGCGGATGTCGCGGCTCGATGCGCCGATTCGTACTTCGAAGGTGCCCGGTTCGACGCGCCACTGGCTGTCGTCGATCGACCAGAAGGCCAGCGCGCCGACGTCGATATCCAGATCGACCGTCTTCGTCTCGCCCGGATCGAGTTCGATCTTGGCGAACGACACGAGTTCCTGCTCGGGCCGAGCGACCGATGCTTCGACATCGCCCACGTAACACTGCACGACTTCGCTCCCGAGTCGCTCGCCGGTGTTCGTGACATCGATCGTGATGGTCACGCGATCATCGTCGGCGACGACTTCGGGCGTCACCATCAGGTTCGCGTACTCGAACGTCGTGTAGCTCAGGCCGTGACCGAAACATGCGGCTGGCTCGATCGCTCTGGTGTCGTGCCATCGGTATCCCATGAACACGCGCTCGCCGTAGTGAACCTGTCCCGCTTCGCCGGGGTAGTTCGTGAACGCCGCGGTGTCCTCGAGTCGCTTCGGCATCGTCGTCGCAAGTCGTCCACTCGGTTCGTCATCGCCGGCGAGGACAGCGGCGAGCGCGGTACCCCACTCTTGACCGGGCAGGCCGCACCACAAGGCTGCGCCGACGTCGGTCAGCCAGCCGAGGTCGAGCGCGGCCCCGGCGTTCACGCACACGACCGTGCGAGCATTCGCCGCCGCGACCCGTTCGATCAGCTCGCGTTGTTGCATCGGTAGTTCGATCGACTCGCGGTCGCGACCTTCCGTCTCCCAGTCGCCGTTGGTGCCGACCACGACCACCGCGACGTCGGCCGCGCGGGCGACCTCCACCGCAGTCTCCAACATGTCGTCGGGCAGCGGCGGCAACGCACCGATCAACAAGCCGCTGAGCCCTGGGGTCGTGGCCGAGAACTCGACCTCGACTCGATACTCGACGCCGCTCTGCAACGCGACAACGCCACGAGCCTCGGCGCTCCCCATCCCGAAGAAAAAATCACCGGGTTGGGGCTCGCGGTTGTCGACGACCACCTCGCCATCGACGAAGAGTCGCGCGCGCCCGGCTTGCTGCAGCGCCAGCGTCCAGTCACCGGTTTCGTCGGGCACGAACGTCGTCGTGCAACGAGCGCTGAACGCCAACGGGACATCGTCTGCCCACTGACCGAGCCACATCAGGTTCCCGCGGGGGATCCGATCGGTGCGGCGCGGGGCACCGTCGAGATCGACATTGTCGAAGTAGTCGACGACGAATCCCGATCGGTTCGCGGTGAGCCGAGCCTCGATCGGAGGGACGGTTCGCCAGCTCGAACAGCCCCGGGCAAAGCGCACCCGGTCGTCGCCGAACCGGGCCCGGAGTCCTTCGAGCGGCGTCACTTGCCGGCGGGGGTTGAGTTGGGCCGAACCGCCACCTTGAATGTTGGCGACCTCGGCGTTCGGCCCGATCAGCGCGATCGAGCCAGTCGTCGACGGGTCGAGCGGGAGGAGCGAATCGTTCTTCAGCAGCACCATGCCACCGACCGCCGCCGCCAAGGCGACCGCATCGTACTCGGGGCGATCGATCGACAGCTCTTCGCCGTAGTGGCGGTCATCGTCGGCGTCGAGCGCACCAGTCCGGTCGTAGAGCTGCAGCAGATTTGCGACCATGCGATCGACATGGGCTTCCTCGATCGCTCCGGCTCGGATCGCCTCGGCCAAACGTGCGCCGAACCACTGATGCGGTCCCGGCATTTCGAGATCCATGCCCGATCTCGCCATCGGCTCGGTCGAGTGGCACCCGTACCAGTCGGAGATCACGAACCCGTCGAATCCCCACTCTTCGCGGAGCACGGTCGAGAGCAGCCACGGATGCTCGCTGCAGTGCACGCCGTTCACTCGGTTGTACGCGCTCATGACTCCCCACGCGCCGCCCTCGCGAACCGCGATCTCGAACGGGCGCAGATACAGCTCGCGCAACGTCCGCTCGTCGACTTCGGCGCTGATCGAGTGCCGTTCGTACTCCTGGTCGTTCGCCACGAAGTGCTTGACGGTGCACCCGACGCGCTGTGACTGCAGACCCCGAATCCAGGCCGCGCCCAACTTGCCGGAGAGCAACGGATCTTCCGAGTAACACTCCATGTTCCGACCGGCCAGCGGTGTGCGGTGCAGGTTGACCGTCGGTCCGAGTACGACGTGAACGCCCTTGTCACGCGCCTCTCGTCCGATGCACTCCCCCACTCGTTCGAGGAGCTCGACATCCCACGTCGATCCCAGGTGGCTGCCACAGGGAAACGAGGTCGACCGGGCCTCGCCGGTCCACTGCTCGCCTCGCACGCCGACTGGACCATCGCTGACCTTGAGCGGTCGAAGTCCGAGTCGTTCGCACCCGGGGTTGTGCCAGAGGTCGGCACCCGCGACGAAGGCACACTTCTCGTCGAGGGTCATCTGAGCGAGCAGGTCATTGCGAGCGGTCATGGGCGAGAAGCTACGGCCCCGACCCGACGACGGCGAGAGCGACTCGAACTCGGCCAACGACCCGGCCAACTACGTTGTGGCCGTGATCAAGACCGAACGTCGAGGCGCCATCGCGATCGTCACCATCGCGAATCCGCCGGTCAACGCGCTCCCGGTCGCGGGCTGGTACCGACTCGCCGATGCGATCCGCGAGGCAGGTCGCGACCCGTCGGTGCATTGTGTGATCGTCGCGGCCGAAGGCAAGGGGTTCCAGGCCGGAGTCGACATCAAAGAGCTCGCGGCCGACCCGACGAACAAGTCGATGATCGGCGTCAACCGTGGTTGTTTCGAGACGTTTGCCGCCGTGTACGACTGCGAGGTTCCGGTGATCGCCGCGGTCAACGGATTCTGTCTCGGCGGCGGCATCGGCATCGCCGGAAACGCCGACATCATCGTGGCGTCGGATGACGCCACGTTCGGAGTCCCGGAGATCGATCGCGGCGCATTGGGCACCGCAACCCACCTCGCCCGACTTGTCCCAACCCACAAGATGCGCGCGATGTTCTTCACCGGCCAGATGGTGACGGCGCAGGAGTTGCAGCACTTCGGTAGCGTCGAACGGGTTGTGCCCCGCGATCAGCTTCTCGACGCCGCAATCGAAATCGCCGAGATCATCGCGGCAAAGAGCCCACTCGTGATGCGTCGGGCCAAGGAGTCGATCAACATGATCGATCCGGTCGACGTGAAGCGCTCGTACCGCATGGAGCAGGGATTCACGTTCGAGATCAACCTCTACGGTGACTCCGACGAACTTCGCGATGCGTTCGTCGAAAAGCGCGGTGCGGACCTGCGATCGGCCGAAGACCTGCTCTGAGGCCGACGACCTGCTCCGCATCGGTCGAACGACACCTCACTCGACGGTGAGTTCGGCTCCTGTTCGGACCTCTCCTGGCGTCTTCACCGACGCGTATACGCCGAGGTTCTGGTTCGCGTCTCGGATCACCCGTCGCAGCACACTTCGGTCCTCATCGAGATCGGCGAACGCCCGGGTCACCATGACGCAGCGTGGGCACTCGGTCTCGACCACGAGCTCGACGTCGCCGATGCGAATCGTGCGACCCATCCATCCGAACTCGGGGAACGGCGCGTCGTCCGCCGGCACGTCGACAACGAGGTTCGGGCGAAAACGACGGACGTCGGCACCGATCGAAGCCAGCGACTGGCGCGTCACCACCAAGATCGGGAACGCATCGAAGTAGGTGCCAGGAGGAGACTCGTACTCGAAGATCACCGGCGGCATCTTCGAGAGGTCCGGGAGCGGCTCGTCACCCTCGCGCCCGAAGATCGTCCGCAGTTCTTCGAGGACGTCGTCGGTATCGGGACCGCCACGGCGGTAGTGGTCGAGGTCGTCTGGGGGACGGACGGGAAACAGCGTGACCCGATGATCGAGCGCGGCGCTGACGCGTTCATGCACGTCGGCGTCGTCGGTTCGAACGGTCGCCCCGTCACCGAGTGCGATTTCGGCGTGCGGCACCGGGCGATCGATCGTGGGTGCCTCGACGTATCGAGCGGCGAGCCGCATCAGACCTGAAATCTTCTTCGCGCCGCGAATGCCGCCGCGGACTTCGTCGCGCGGCGCCCATCCACGGTCGCCGAGGACCCCGAGTTCGGTGAGGGCCACCGTCTCCAGCCGCTCCCCGATCATGCTCTTCACCGGGTATCGCCAAATCTCGTCGAGAGTGCTCACAGCGGTAAACCTCCCTCCGGGCCGGTCCCGCGTGCAACTCGGCCGATCGCCACGGCGAGTGCGAAGGCGAGCGCGCCGAGTCCCAACACCAGCGAGCCGATCGCGTCGACCTCTGGGGTCGTGCGACGCGTCGCCAAGGAGAGGATCACGAGGGGGAGGGTCGTGTCATCGGGTCCGCTCAGCCGACTCGAGAGCAGAACGTCGTCGAACGAGAACGCGGCGACCAGCACCATGGCGGCCATGATCGCCGGCCGGATGTGCGGCACCACAACGTCGCGGACGACCGCCGCCGGCGGCGCACCGAGGTCGGCCGCGGCGTCCTCGAGGTCGGGTTGAGCCCCGGCGAGTCGAGCGTTCACCACGAGGACGACATAAGCGGACAACAACGCGGTATGACCGAACCACATCGGCCACGGTCCGAACTCGATGTCGAGCAACGGCAGGAGAACGCCGAGCGCGACCGCAAGCACGATCTCGGGCGTCGCGACTCTCGCCGTCGCCATGACCACGAGGATGGCGCGCAAACGCGGGCGTCGACGAGCCGCGATGGCCGCGCCGCCACCGACGACTCCGGCGGTGATCGCGACGGATACCGCGAGTTGCAGGCTCCAAGAGAACGCCTCGAGCGCTTCGTTGTTCGTCAGCACCGCGCGATACCAGCGCGTCGTGAATCCCTTCCACCTCGCCGTTACTGCGTTGGTGTTGAAACTCGAAACCACCAACTGGAGCAGCGGTGCGTAGAGCAACAGCATCAACGTCGCGAGCGCGGCCGTCGCAGTGACGCCGACGCCACGGACCGCGCCGACGCTCGACCTCGTCCGGTCAGACACGTCGAGCGCTCCTCGTCGCGCGTTCGCTGGCGCGCGTCGCCGAGCGTGCGATCCCCGCGCCGACCGCGCTCGCGGCGAGCACCACGACGGCGACCGCTCCGCCCAACGGCTGATCGCGACCTCCCGCCTGATCGGCCAGCACGTTGCCGAGCAAGAGCACCTTGCCACCGCCGAGAACCGTTGGGACGATGTACTCGCCGAGCGCAAGGACTCCGACCAACACCATGCCGGTGATGATTCCGCTCCTGGCGAGTGGCAACACGACCGTCCGAGTGACTGCGAGGCGTCGCGCGCCGAGATCGGCCGCGCTTTCACGGATGTGAACGTCGACCCGACCGAGGGCAAGAACCACCGGCATCACGTACAGGGGCAAGTACACGCCGAGCATGCCCAACGCCACACCGGTCGGTTCGAACAGCCACCGCGCCCCGGTGACCCGCTCGACGGCACCGTCCGCACCGAGCAGGTTCGACCAGGCATGGACCCGAACCGTGAAACTGACGAACGCCGGCGCGATGACGGCGAGCAGCACCAAGCGGGCGGTCCGGGGCGCGAGTCTCGAGATCGCCAACGCGGCCGGAGTTCCGATCGCTACCGACCCGACGACCGTCGCTGCGGCAAGTCCGAACGATCGAGCGAGTACGGGCCGATACACGTCGGAGAACAACTTGCGAAACGAATCGACGGTGCCGGTCACCGCCACGTCGAACGTCAAGTAGTCGCTTGCTCCGAACGCGTACGCGACCAGCACCGCCAACGGGACGACGAACCCAGCCGTCGCGAGCAGCAACTCGACGACGCTGAGTCCGACGAGCGCGTCACGCGGACTTGAACGCATCCCAGGCGATCTGCCAGGCCTCCCCCGACTCGCCGAGGAACTCGTGGAAGTCGATGCGCGAGCGCACGTCGGCGGCGGGATTCAGGATCGGCGTCGTTCGCAGCGCCTCGTTGATCGCGTCGTTCTCCGGCATGACCCCGGCCGAATTGACGGTGTTGATGAAGTCGGCGTACTGATCGGTCTGCAGATGAAAGTCGACGAACGCGCGGGCGAGATCGTTTCGCGGTCCGTCGAGGATCGCGAGGCCTTCGAGATACGCGACCTGTCCGTCGCTCGGGTCGACCCACTCGATGGCGTCGTTCTCTTGTTTGGCCGTGTAGATGTCGTAGGCATCACCCAGCGCGAGTACCGCCTCGCCGGACGCAAGTTGCTGACCGACCTCGGTGCTGATCGCCAACAGATGTGGTTTCAGTTCGATGAGCTTCGCTCGCACTGCATCGATGTGGTCCTGTTCGGTCGAGGAAGGCGGGAATCCGAGCATCTTCATGATGCTGCCCATGACCGACCGTTGGTAGTCGAGCACCACCACACTCCCAGAGTGTTCTCGAGCGAGGTCGAAGAAGTCGGCGAACGAGGTCGGCGAGCCGGCGACGAGATCTTGGCGAAACGCGATGCCCGTCCGGCCGTAGTCGGTCGCGGCGAAGTATCGGTCGTCGGGATCCCAGACGTTCGCGCGATAGGCGGAGTCGATGTTCGACAGATTCGCGACCGTCGGCCCGAGTTCCGCGAGAACGCCGAGCGCTTCGAGTTGCGGGAACGTCGTACCGTCGACCAGCAACACATCGATGTCGCCGACGCGATCCTTCGCCTTCGCAATCGCGTCGTCGTTCGACTGCCACGGCACCACGTTGACCTTCGCTCCGAGATAGCGAGACTCGAACGCCGCGATCTCGCCGGCCCCGATCCAACCTTCGAAGTTCAAGAATTTGAGCGTCCCGGTGAGCACCGGCGCCGCGGTCGAACCCGATGGGTCCGACGTCGAGTCCGACGGCGCGTCGTCGTCGCCGCAGGCCGCAAGTATCGCCGGCAACGAGGCGACGGCGATCGACGCGAACGCCGACCTGCGAAGAAACTCGCGGCGGTTCGTGCTGGTCATGGCAATTCCTCCTGGTGGTGGTCGATGGCTGGAACAAGCGGAAGGCCGGCAGATCGCCAAGCGGCGACACCACCGACGAGGTCGGCAACATTGGTGAACCCGAGATCGACCAACGTGGCGGCCGCGAGACTCGAGCTGTAGCCCTCGTTGCACACGACGACGATCGGCGTCTCGAAGGATTCGATCGCGGCGAGCGAGTAGCCCGAGGCCGGATCGACGAGCCACTCGAGCACCGTCCGAGGCGCGTGCACCGAGCCCTCGAGCACTCCGTCCCGCACCCGGTCGGTCGGGGTTCGGGTGTCGAGCACGACGAGATCGCCTTGTGCAAGCTTCGCCGCGAGTTGTTGCGCCGTCACTCGGTCGATGCGCTGCCGCGCCTCGGCGACAAGGTCGTGAATGTCGCGCCGTGCGACGCGACGCCACAGCGACGATCCGTCGAGCGCACCGATGAGCTCGAGGCCGCAGGCGCGCGCATCGACGTCGAACGTGACGTCGTCGTCGATGACGACCTGACCCGCCGGCGCCAGGTTCGCGACGAGGTTGTGAATCAGCCTTCGCCGTTGCGCGGGGTCGAGGTCACGGCCGACGTCGCGACAGACGACGATCGCGTCGAAGCGACGGTTGCACTGCATCGAGGACGCGACGCCGACCTGCTCTCGGTCGAAGCGAAACAGGCGGTCCGCGCGGACGTTCAGTCGAACTGCGAGTTCATCGAGGTCGAGCGCGGACACACGGCCCGCAGATCCGGCATTCACCGGAACCTCTGTCTTCGACCTGGATGCACGAGTCGCACTCTACGGAATCGGATCACGTGCGCTCCACTCGTTCGCCATCGGGAACGACGAACGTTGCGGCAGTCGACACGGGCGAGTCGCGATCTCGAGGTCGTTCGACCATTCGGAACTCGGCCGTGAGTCGATCGGGCTGCACGCGAATTCTCGTGTAACCGCGGTGTTCGACGTCGATCCATCGGAGGTGGTCGTTGCGGTCACGGATGAATTCGAGGTTGGCGGCGAGAATCGCATCGCTGGTGGACGCGATCGAGGTGGTCACGATCTCGGTCGCGACGACTTCGGTCGATGGATCGTCGGCGCGGGCGTGGACGTCGAGCACCGCGGCGAGATGGATGTCGCCGGTGAGAATCACGGGATTGCGAACACCGTGATCATCGAGGAACTGGGTGACTCTGCGTCGGACGAGGGGATAACCGTCCCACGAGTCGAGTTGCACAACGTCGGTTTCGGTGTAGGGCATCGGAGCGAAGAGCACCTGGTTCGCGATGAGGTTCCAATGCGTCGCGGACCCGTCGAGTTCGGTCTCCATCCAGCGATGCTGCTCGTCCCCGAGCAGCGTCGCGTCGGGTCGCAACATCTCGTCGCACATCGGCCCGATGTCGACCGGGTTGCAGGTCTGGTCGGAGCGGTACTGGCGGGTGTCGAGCACGATGAGTTTCGCGAGCGTTCCCCAATCGAAACCCCGATGGATCGCGAGACGTTCGTCGGTCGGGGCCGACAGCCTGACTGGCATGTGCTCGTACCAGGCTCGATACGCGGCAGTGCGACGCGCAACGAACGCCGGCCGATCGAGTTGGGGGCCATCGAGGCTGAAGCCCGGTACGAGGTTCGCGTAGTTGTCGCTGACTTCGTGGTCGTCCCACGTGACGATCCACGGGCACGCCGCGTGGGCCGCCTGGAGATCCGGATCCGAACGGTAGGTCGCGTAGCGAGTGCGATACTCGTCGAGCGTGAAAATCTCGCCGGCTTCGTGACGGCGAACACCGTCGTCGCTGACGCCGTGCTCGTAGATGTAGTCGCCGAGGAACACGACGAGATCGAGGTCGCCGGTTGCCGCGTCGCGCCACGCGGCGTAGTAGCCCTCTTGGAACTCCTGGCACGACGCGGTCGCGACGGTGAGCGACTCGACTCGACCGCTCGGTGCCGTGCGGGTGCGACCGACCTTCGATTCGTGGTCGCGAGTTCGGAACCGAAAGAAGTACTCACGCCCGGGTTCGAGCCCATCGACGTCGATGTGAATCGAGTGACCGAGCGTCGCGACCGCGTCGTAGCGACCGGCCTGCTCTATCTGTTCGAAGCGCTCGTCGGTCGCGAGCTCCCAGGCGACGGGCACGACGTCGGACCCGAAGTCTCCGGTCAGCCGCGTCCACAGCGTGACGCCCGACGTGTGCGGATCACCCGATGCAACCCCGAGGGCGAACGGGCTCGGCGAGAGCTTCGGGCCACCGAGCGTCGTCGACGGGATCGATCTCGTGGTCGAGGTTGCGGGGTTCGACGAACCGCCATTGCGTGAGTTCGTCGAGCTGCACGCGGCGAGCGTCGACGCGGCGGCGAGGTACAAGAACCGGCGCCGGTCGATCTCGTCGCGCACCACGGTTCGATCATGCCCGACGGGCGCCGCCATCATCAACGTCGCTAGTGTGCGCCCGTGGCCGACCGCCTCACCCGCCTGTGGCTCGAAGCCCGAGACCACGGCGAGTCCTCGGTCGTTGCTCGCGTGGCTTTCGCCGATGCGGTTCGTGCGTCGCAGGCCGAGGTCTGGCGATTCGTCCGCCATCTCGTCGGGCCGTCGCAGGTCGAAGAAGTCGTTCAGGACACGTTCGTACGTGCCTGGCGCTCGCTCCCGCGTTTCCGAGGCGAGTCGACGGCACGCACGTGGCTCATGGCCATCGCCCGCCGAGCCGCGGCCGACGCAATTCGGCGGGAGCAGCGAGTCCGACGAAATCGTTCCGCACTGCCGATCGGTCGCGACACCGTCGACGATGCGAGCGGTACCCACGCGCTGCACGATCTGATCGAGTCCCTCCAACACGATCAACGCGAGGCCTTCGTGCTGACGCAAGCGATCGGACTCACCTACGAAGAGGCCGCACGCGTCTGCGACGTGAAGATCGGCACGATCCGATCACGGGTCGCCCGAGCGCGCGAACAACTCGTCGGTGATCTCGGTCGCGCCGCCGAGGCCTGATCAGCCGACGAACGCAACCGATGGCCGCGCGGTCACGCGGGCCAGCATCCATGCGACGACGAAGCCGATCGTGCATACGGCGTGAACCGTGAGCGCGAACGCCGTGACACCGCCCTCTGCGAGATCGAGGCCGCTCGACACCAGCAGGCACACCAACAGCACTCCGGTGACCGGTAACACGCCACTCGCAGAACGGCTCGGTCGCAACGCCGCGGCAAGGAATCCCGCCGCCAGCGCGAGATACATGAAGGCGCTGTGACGGTGGATCTCGTGGCCGTGCACGCTGTCGGCGAGCAACGCTTGCATCGCGAACGCGACTTCCAGCACGCCAACACCCGCGAGCGCGATCCGAGACCTCGTCCAGCGTTCACGCGGGTTCAGCGCGACACGCGCCATGACGGCGGCCGTGATGTCAGGCGTCTCGGTCGCGATCTCCATGATGTCGCGCCGGATCGCGTAGGCGTGGTCGACGAACGCGCGACAGGCGGGACAACCAGTGAGATGCTGATCGAGCGTCGCCGCTTCCGAGGGCAGTAGTTCGCCATCGACTCGCGCCGACGCGAACTCTCGAGCATGCATGCAATCCATACCCCAACTGTCGCACACCGAGGATGAGAAGTTCCGCGGAACGGCTTCAGTCGCTGCGAACCGACCTCGCGCCGTGGATTCGCCCGCCTCGGTGCCGGCTGGACGGCTGACGAGGTCGTCGCCGTAGGCTCCCCGCCCGACCCCATCGAGACCGACGACGACGCGGACGACTACGAGGAGCCCCACATGCCCATTGCAATCTCCGACGACCACCGCGCGCTCGGCGACACTGCGGCCGACCTGTTGCGTCGGCGCGACGCACGGGGCGTCACCCGCTCGATGCTCGAGGCCGACGAGACGCTTCCGGACCTGTGGAAGGAATGCGCCGACCTGGGGTGGCTCGGCCTGCACCTCCCCGAGTCGCACGGCGGTTCCGGTTTCGGGCTGCCCGAGCTGGTGACGGTCGTCGAGGAGTTCGGTGCGGCGATCGCGCCCGGGCCGTTCGTGCCGACCGTCATCGCGAGCGCGGTGATCGCGAGCGCGGGCGACGCCGCCGTTCAGGATCGCTGGCTGCCGGGTCTCGCCGACGGCTCGACCATCGGGGCGATCGCGCTCTCGTCATCGTTGACGGTCAGTGGATCGACGGTGTCCGGCTCGGTGGACGCGGCGCTCGGCGGTGGCCTCGCACACCTGTTGGTCGCCGTCGCCGGCGACGACGTCGTCATCGTCGAGTTGGCCGAGGCCAAGGTGACGACCCCCGCGAACCTCGACCCGAGCCGTCGGAGTGCGCGGGTCACGCTCGACGGCAACGCGTGCACCGTGGTCGCGGGTGCGGCCGAGGCGTTGATCGACGCCGCGCGGATCGTGTTGTCGGCCGAAGCGGTCGGCATCGCACGCGAGTGCACCGAACTCGCGGCCGAGTACGCGAAGGCGCGCATTCAGTTCGGTCGTCCGATCGCGATGTTCCAGGGCGTGAAGCACCATTGCGCCAACATGGCAGTGGCGCGCGAGCTCGCGACCGCGGCGGTGTGGGACGCCGCGCGTGCGGCTGGCGACGGCGGACCGCAGGCTCGCTTCGCCGCCGCGATGGCTGCGACCCTCGCCGCGCCGGCGGCCGACCTCTGCGCGAACCTCAGCACGCAGGTTCACGGCGGAATCGCGATGACGTGGGAACACGACGCGCACCTCTCCATGCGGCGTGCGACCGCGTTGCTCGCCTACTTGGAGCCCGATCACGCCGCGGCCGACGTGACCGCGCTCACGCGCCGGGGCGTGAAGCGCGAGAAGTCGATCGAGCTCCCGCCCGAAGCCGAAGCCCTGCGCGACGAGGTTCGCGCGTTCGTCGAGGAGATCCGCGGCCTCGACGACACCGCTCAGCTCGACCGACTCATCGAGTCGGGTTACGCGATGCCGCATTGGCCGCGGCCGTGGGGACGCGAGGCCGGCGCGGTCGAGCAGCTCGTGATCGAGCAGGAGTTCGGGCCGGGCGGCATCAAGCGTCCCGCGCTCGGCATCACCGGCTGGGTGATCTTGACGCTGATTCAGCACGCAACCGCCGACCAAGTCCAGCGGTGGGTGCGACCGGCGCTCCGAAAGGACGTGATCTGGTGTCAGCTCTTCAGCGAGCCGGACGCCGGCTCCGACGCGGCGGGCATCAAGACCAAGGCGACCCGCGTCGACGGCGGATGGTTGGTGAACGGTCAGAAGGTCTGGACCAGCGGCGCACACGTGGCGGGCATGGGCTTCGCGACCGTGCGCACGAACCCCGACGTACCGAAGCACGAAGGCATCACGACGATGGTCATCGACATGAACGCGCCGGGTGTCGAAGTACGCCCGCTGCGCATGACGATGGGCACCGCGGAGTTCAACGAGGTGTTCTTCAACGACGTGTTCGTTCCCGACGACGATGTGGTCGGGCCGATCGACGGCGGTTGGACGGTTGCCCGCGCCACCCTCGGCAACGAGAGCGTGAGCATCGGCGGCGGCGACGGAGGTATGGCGCTGGGCGGCGATGCGCTCGTCGCGGCGTTCGACGCCAACCCCGACCGCTTGCCGGGCGGAGCGGGTCGCATCGGCCGCTACATCGCGGATCACGCTGCGATCGGCCTGCTGAACCTGCGGAGCGCGACTCGGGCGGTCGCGTCGGCCGAACCGGGGCCCGAGGGCGCGATCACCAAGTTGGTCTTGTCGGAGATCGGTCACGAGGCGGCCGCGATCACGAGTCAGCTGAACGGACCCGCGTCGCTGTACATGGATGGCGCGGGCGCGATGAGCAACATGCTCGTCCTGTTCCACCGCGGGATGTCGATCGCCGGCGGAACGTCCGAGATCAAGCGCAACCAGATCGGCGAACGCATCCTCGGCCTCCCCCGCGACCCCCTCATCAAGTAACCCCCGGTTCACGACAACCCCGGTTCACGCGACCAGGGTCACGGCCTCGACCGCCATCGCGCGACCGACGCGCGTGTTGTCCCACGAACTGGCGGCTGTCCCACGAAGTGGCGGTATGCCGCCACTTCGTGGGACGCCCGC
>SXGT01233506.1_pt1 | contig 23237 bp, 27 predicted proteins | sample 3176221 | NCBI WGS metagenome assembly SXGT01 (sample SAMN11356862, study PRJNA531348) | freshwater metagenome | isolation source: freshwater sample F1-120 | place: China: Fuxian Lake, Yuxi | collected 2017-12-25
GTAAGTTTTCATGCTCAGTCCCGCAAGCTCCTGCCCGTCAGTTCCAGAAACACATCTTCCAGCGTCGGTCGTTTCAAATGAATGTCCGCCAGTTCCAAACCCTGCTGCTCCACCCACTTCACGATGTCGACGATCGCCTGAGCCGGGCGGTAAGGTGTCGTCGAAATCCTCGCCGTGCGCCGCGGTGCCGTTCAGCAGCGCGGCGTCTTCCGCGCGGTAGGTTTGCGCGTGCCCGAGCGCCGTGCACGGCCCCCCGGTGTCGAGGCTCCCGCGTAGCGCGGCGACGTAGTCGTTGTTGCGCGCGGCCACGCACAGGCCGGCGACGTCGACGAGCAGGTCGCGGCAGCGTTCCCGTACGGCGAGGGGAATGTCGCCGGCGCGGAGCGCGACGCTGCGTGAAGCGAGTTCCTGCGCCACCGATCCGGAAGTCATGCCATGTACCCGCCGCCGCTGACGTGCACCGACTGGCCGGTGATGTAGCGCGCGCCCGGGCCGCAGAGGAACCGCACCGTGGCCGCCACTTCGGTGGGTTCGCCGCGGCGGCCCAGCGGCGGCAGCGCCCGGCGTTCGGCCGGACGTTCGGGGGCGCCGGGCAGGCCGCGGATCGTTTCGATGGTTCCGGGAACGACGCAATTCACCGTGATGCCCTGCGGCGCAAGGTCGAGCGCGAGCGCGCGCGTCATGCCGGCAAGCCCCGCTTTGGCGGCGACGACGTGCGCGCGCCCGCGCGCCCCCGTGTGCGCCGTCATGCCGCCGATGTTGACGATCGCGCCGCCGCCCGCGCGCACCATGTGGGGCAGGCAGGCCTGCGTGCAGAGGAACGCGCCATCCAGCACCGTGGACAACACACGCCGCCAGTCGTCGAAAAGCAGGTCGGCGAACGCCGTTTCGGCGCGTACCGCGGCAGTGTTGACGAGCAGATCGAGCCGTCCGAATTCGCCGATCGTGGCGTCGATCATCGCCGCGACGGCCGTGGCATCGGTGACGTCGGCGAAGTGCAGCGCGGCACGCCCGCCTGCGGCACGGATCATTTCCGCCGTGGTTTCCGCGTCCGCGCGCGAGGTGCGCGCGTTCACCATCACCGCGGCGCCCCCCGCGGCGAGCGCGCAGGCAATGGCGCGGCCGATGTTGCGTGCGCCGCCGGTGACGAGGGCGACCCTGCCAGCAAGTTCGTATTGTTTCGTCATCGCGTGCCCGGGGTCGATTCCGGCGTAAGTGTACGCCGCCATTGAAGATATTCATTGACCAAGCGCCTGTGCACCTGTATAAAGGCAGGGCAGGTTCCTCAAGCAGTGAAGTAGCTGGTCCGCCAAAGCGTTCACCGGGAAGCGTTCATTCCATCCGGTATTCGCGCGGTGCTCATCAGGTAGTTCCCTTCCTTGAAGTTCTCGCAGGGCCATGCCGGTTGGCAGTGGCCCTTTCACCCATCAATCATCAAGGAATCAAAATGAGCACAGGTACCGTGAAATGGTTCAACGACGCGAAGGGTTTCGGCTTCATCACGCCTGAAGACGGCGGCAAGGACCTCTTCGTCCACTTCTCGTCCATCCAGGGCAGCGGCTTCAAGACGCTGGCCGAGGGCCAGAAGGTGCAGTTCGAGGTCGGTCAGGGCCCCAAGGGTCCGCACGCCACCAACATCAAGGCCGCGTGAGCGCACCCATAGCCTCGACGAAAGCCCGGTAACCCCGGGCTTTTTTGTTTCCGCTTACCGGAGGTTTCCGATGGCCATGCAAAAGACCGCAGCACCCAGTTTCCGGCGCGGACGCGCCTCGCTGTGGACCAGGGACAAGATCGAGCCGCTGTCGACGATCGAGATCCGCCAGTTGCTCGCCAACGCGCAGCGCCTGGGCGAGACCGAGATCGCCGCGCTGTGCGACGAGGTGCTCGGCGCGCGGCCCCGCGGCCGCGCGGTGGAACGCAAGCCGGCGCGCAAGCGCGCGGCGCGCGGGCTGGTGACGCGCAACGCGGCGCTGGGTTCGCGCGGCGTGACGCCCAGGAGCCGCAGTTGGAGCCGCAGCGGCGTGCGCGAGTCCGACGGCCGCGTGGTCATGACGCTGTGGGCCGACGACGTGCGCGGCGTCAACAACGAGACAGGCTGCCTGCTGTGGGCGCCCAACCTGCAAGGCGCGCGCCCCTGGTCGGATTCGCCCGGCGGCAAGGAGCGGCTGGAGCATTGCATCCTGGCCATGGGGCACGGCGAAGCCGAGGCGCTGCTGGCCTACGGCGAGCGCATGGAAGGCTTCCTGCCCGAGCAGAAGGTGCTGCACCTGGACGGCGTCGACGCCGACAACGTGCTCACGATCCGCGTGGAAAAGCGCGGCGAGGAGTACTGGGCGGTGTGGGATGGCGCGGCGCAGGGCCGCGAACCGCTGCCCGCTCAGCGCGCCAGCCAGGTCCCCAGCCCGGAGCTCGACGCCGTTTCGTAGACGATCTGTGCGGCGGCCAGGTCGGCGAGCGCGTGGCCGGAGAAGTTGAACAGCGCTCGTTGCGCTGATGACGGGCGGCCCTTGAAGGCGCCCGAGCAGATCTGCATGAGGTCGGCTTCGTACGGCCCCGCGTAGGTCATCCGCCCTGAAGCCGTCAGCACGCGCGTCTGCTCGTGCTCGTCGGTGGCGAGGACGTCGAAGCGGCGCAGCTTGTCGCGCTGCCACGAGCGCGCGAGGTCCACCGCGCCGACGAATGCGCCGGGCGACACCCAGTCGGGATCGAGGAATTCCAGCGTCGCGGCGCCCTCAGGCACCGTGGTGACGACGACGTCCATGCCTTCCACGGCTTCGCGCGGCACAAGCGTCGTGCGCGCCTGCATTCCGGCGTCGCGTGCGGAACGTGCGAGCCTTGCCGCGCTCGCCTCGGTACGGCTGCACACCACCGCGCGCTCCAGCCCGGGCAGGACGAGGCGCAGCGCCTCGAGATGGCTGTGCCCCTGCACGCCTGCGCCGACGAAACCGATCGTCTTGCTGTCCTTGCGTGCGAGCGCCTGCGCGGCGATCGCCGTCATCGCCGCAGTGCGCTTGGCGGTGATCCAGTCGCCGCCCATCACGGCCACCGCCATGCCGCTTGCCACATCGGCGAGGATGATCGTGCTGCTGATGCTCGGCCCGGCGCTCTGCCCCGGCGGCGTGAGGCCGAACCACTTCATGCCGGCGTAGCCCGCGTCGCGCAGGATCGCGGGCTTGGCCTGGAACACATGGCCGGGGCCGACGGTCAGCACCGACTTGGGCGCCGCCTGGGCGCGACCGCGCGCTGCTGCGGCGAACGCGGCGGCAACGGCTTCGCGCAGGCGTTCGAGCGAAACGCCGACGCCGGCGACGTCCGCCTCGGAAAGATAGAGCAGCCGGCTGCGCACTACGCGAGCGCCGGTGATTACTTGGGTCCGGTCCAGGTCTCCGACCACGCGAGCACGCAGCTCGTCGCGGGCTTGCCGAAACGGTCCGCCTGGAACACCTTGGCGGTCGCGGCCTTGCCGTTCACCGTGAGCTGCGCGCCGCGCGCGGGCAGGAAGGTGCTGTAGACGCCGATCGGCCGGTTCATCGCGCCGGGCGGCAGGGTCAGCACGAAGGGCGCCATGAGATCCCACCACGCCAGCACGATGTCGCCGTCTTCGGTGGCGACGCGTTCCTCCACCGTGCTGAGCGAATTCCCGGTGCGCGCGAACTGCGCGTCGCGCACCGGCAGCGACTCGTCGGCGAAGTCCTTGTACAGCAGCACCTCGATCGTGCGTTGCAGGAAGCGCGCCACGGCGATGTTGTCCGCATAGATGCGCGGCTTCTTGCCGGCGAGGCGGCTTTCGATGAACAGCACGTGGCCCTGGCCCGCGGGGGACCAGAGCACGCGCCAGTGGCTGGTGCGGTCGGCGATCGTCTTGCCGCCGTCCTCCGACAGGCGGATGAACGAGTTCTCGCCGGTCATGACGACGGCGTGCGGGTCAACCATCTGCGGCTTGGCCATCGGCGCTCCTCGGATCGTGGAAGGCGAGCATGTTACCCGCGCAGGCCCGCCTGCGCGCGCATACGCAGGGTGCGCAGGACCCAACCCGTGCCCGCGGCCACCGCGCCGCAGGCCGCGGCGATGCCGAACGGCAGCGTGTAGCTGCCCGTGAGGTCGAACAGCCAGCCGGCGAGCCACGGCCCGGCCGCGCTGCCCAGCGCGCTGCCGAACAGGCCCACGCCGACGATCGCGCCGAAGTGCGGCCCGCTGAAACGGTCGCTGGTCATCGCCGGGATGAGCGAGGCGGTGACCGAGTAGCCCACGCCGAGCATCACTGCGTAGGCGTAGGCGCCCCAATGCGAAGGCGCGGCGCCGACCAGCAGGAGCGCGCCGGCGCTCGCCACCATGATGGCTACGCCCGCGACGTAGACGATCTCGCGCTCCATGCGGTCGGAGAGCCAGCCGCCGCCGATCTTGCCGACGATGCTCGCCAGGCCCACCACGCCGACCACGGATGCGGCGACGATCGCGGCGATGCCGTGGTCGACGAGGAACGCGACCTGGTGCACGTGCAGGGTCTGCGAGCAGACGTTGCCGAAGAAGAAGCCGGCGAGGATCAGCCAGAAGGGCGCGGTGCGCATCGCCTCGCGCAGCGTCAACGCGGCCGCGCCGCTGCGCGCGGTGGCCGCCGCCGGTTGGGGATGCGGCGCGGCAGACGGGGACTGCGAGAGGCGCTCGAGGACCAGCGAGGCCGGCACGATGCACGCGACGCAGAGCGCGCCGAGCACGCGGAACATCATGCGCCAGCCGATGGCGTCGATGAGGAACTGGCAAAGCGGCACCACCAGCAGGATCCCCGCGCCCACGCCGGCGCTGACGATGCCGAGCGCGAGGCCCAGCCGGTCCTGGAAACGGCGATGCACCAGCACCACGGCGGGCACCCAGCCGCAGGCCGCGACCGTCACGGCGGTGAACACGCCGAAGCCGAGGTACAGGTGCCAGGGCGATTCGATCAGGCTGTCGGCCCACAGCGCGAGCCCCAGCGCCGCGCCGCCCCACGCCATCAGGCGCTCGGGACGCAGGCGGTCGCAGAGCATGCCGATCAGCGGGTTGACCGAGCCGTGCACCAGCGTGAACACGGAGAACGCGCCGGCCAGCAGCGAGCGGCTCCAGCCGAACTCGCGCAGCAGCGTCACCATGATCACGCTGTAGGCGTACCAGATGCCGTAGCACAGCGCGAGGACGAACGCGATGAGGACGAGGCTGAGGTTGCGGGGCGTCAAGGGGGTGCGCGAAAACCGGTTCGCAAGCATACCCGGCGCGCGCAAGATCGCCGCGCGTGATTCTCTCGCGGTTCGCCATTTCGGCCGTCGCTGCCCTCAGGCTATCGCGCGTACCGCCCGGCCCCGCCAGTGCCCGTCAATGACCGCCCGGCCTCCGCGCCTCGAACTGTTGTCCCGTCAGGCGGCCAACCGCGAAGCGCTCGTGGAAGGCGATGCCCGCGAGAGCGTCTGCCACATTGGACATTTCGTCGTACACCGGTATGCCGGCAGACGCCGCCAATGTCCGGAAATCCCGCCGCCGCCGATCCACTGCTTCCGACCCGTCCGAACGGAGCACGAGCGCGAAATGCGTGCCATCGGGCGAACGCGCACGACAGCGGATGGCGGCGTCCACGATATTCTGCAGAAAGTCCACGCGCTGGTCCGTGGCCTGCATGAACATCGGCAAGTTGAGGTGGACTACGATCGCGTCCGGTCTGGCGCTTGCGATCACGATGTCGAGAATGCGCTCCGCAATCCTGCCTTCCTCGACTCTCAGCGTCAGCGCGTTCGTGTCGATCGGGTTCAACACGGAAGTCCCCGGCGGGAGCCGGAGCGCCTCAAGCTCCTTGATGGCGCATTCCGGCATTCGCGAGACCTCCAGCCCACGGCGGGCGAAGGCATCCGCAGCGAGCACGCTGGCGCCGCCGCCGCGTACTGCGCCATGCCGATCACGGCGAAAGTCAGCACGGTGATCGCGCTGCAGTACGCGAACATGGTCCAGTCGAACCAAGGCGTCGGCTTGGGTGCGTACGGCACCGAACGCGCGGAAAACGGTGCCACCTTCAACTACTACCGCGAGATGGCCCGCGACGCACGCGACAACAACGGCTTCATCGCGCAGGGCAAGCTGGCAATGCCGCTGCTCGTCTACGGCGGCGGCAACAAGATCGTGGGCCGATCGATGTACGCGCTGGACTCCTGGCAGCGCGTGGCTAGCGACGTGTGTGGTCGCGTGGCGGAAGGCTGCGGCCACTGGATCCCCGAGGAGCGGCCGGCCTGGGTCGTCGAACGCCTGCTCGAGTTCTTCGCCACGGTCGACGAGCGCCGCATGGCCCGCGCCGCGCAGCCTGCCACCCCGGCACAACCCGTGGCCGCCCCGACCACCGCACCCGTCAAGGCAACAGGAGAGGTCAAGACCATGTTCTGCAAAACGATCGACACCGCGCTCATCGACGTCGAGTCGTTGCCCTGGATCCCGTTTACGCCCTACAGCGACGAGATCTTCCTCAAGCTCATCAAGGCGGATCCGGTCCGCGGCGAGTGGGTCGTGCTGCTGAAGGTGCCGGGCGGCTCCGAGCTGCCCATGCATAACCACTCCGGCACCGTCATGGTGTGGACCATCTCCGGCAGCTGGCGCTACAAGGAGCACAGCTGGGTGGCCACGGCAGGCAGCTTTGTCTTCGAGACCGCCGGCACGCGCCACACGCCGATCGCCCTCGGCGACGAGGAGTCCGTGACGCTGGATATTGTCGTGGGCGACCTGGTCTTTGTCTCGCCCGAGGGCGCGGTGCTCGCCATCGAGAACTGGAAGTCGATGGTCGACCGCTACCTGAATTTCTGCAAGGCCAACGGCATCAAGCCGGTGGACGTCACGAGCTTCAGCGCCTGAAATCCGTCGCGCCGAGCGAGCCGCTCGCGATGCGCGCCGCCAACGCAACCCTGACCAAGGAGACAACCCCATGAGCACAAATTTTCCCGCCCGTCGCCGCCTCTTGGGCCGTGCCACGCTTGGCATCGCGCTCGGCATGACGCTCGGAGCCCTCAGCGGCATGGCCGCAGCGCAAACCTGGCCGCAGAAGCCCGTGCGCCTGATTGTTCCCGCGCCGGCCGGCGGCGGCCTGGACTACGCGGCGCGCCAGCTGGGCGAACGATTGTCGCCCATGCTCGGTCAACAGGTTATCGTCGATAACAAGCCCGGCGCCGCAGGCATCATCGGAGCAGGGGACCTGCTGAAGTCGCCGCGCGACGGCTCGAACTTCATGATTTCCATCAACGGCCTGTGGTCCGAGATTCCCCATGTCGTGAAGATGCCCTTCGATCCCCTGGTGGCTCTGCGCCCCCTGGTCGAGGTCGCCCGTTACGCAATGGTCTTCGCTGCCCATCCGCAGGTACCCGGCAACGATCTGGCGGGATTTCTCGCCCACGCCAAAGCCAACAAGGGCAAGATCAACTTCGCGTCCTACAGCGCCGGCACGACGTCGCACACGCTTGGCATCGAGCTGAACAAGCTGGCCGGCCTGGACATGCAGCACGTGCCCTATAAAGGCTCGCCGCCCGCGCTGCAGGACCTGATGGGCGGGCAGGTGCAGGTCATGTTCGATGCTTCGAGCAACGTCCTGCCCTATGCGAAAGCCGGCAGGCTCAAGGTGCTGGCCACCACGGCGCCGCAGCGGCTCGCCACATTTCCCGACGTGCCGACCTTCGCCGAGCTGGGCTACAAGGAACTCACCGCGATTTCCTGGGTCGCCATTTTGACCACGCCCGACCTGCCCGCGCCCATCCAGCAGGCGATGCGCGACGCCACGCTCAAGGTCCTGCAGGATCCGAAGCTGCGCGAGAACTTCACCACCACCGTGGGCTGGGCAATGGGTTCCGGCGCCACGCCCGAGGAAATGACGGCATCGCTGCGCGCAGAGTCCGATCGCCAGGCGGCGATGCTGAAGGCGATCGGCTTCAAGTCCGAGTAGGCTGCTGCCGGCCCCCGCTCTTATGCGGCCAGCCTCATCAGCCGGCGTGCGTTGCCTTCGTAGATGGCGTGCCGCTCGGCCGGGGAGATGTCGAGGCGGTCGATGATCTCGATGGTGGTGCGCGTGTACATCGAGCCCTTTTCCGGGTCGAAGGGCGCGTCCGAGGCGAACAACACGCGATCCGCGCCGAAGAATTTCAGCCCGCACTTGGTCGCCTCCCAGGCGCCGAATAGCGCGGTGTCGGCGTAGAACATGCGGAAGTAGTCCAGCGGGCGCTTCTTCAGCCGGCGCAGCAGCTTGAAGTAGTCGGTATCCGAGGTGCGCGTGCCGAGCTGGTCCCAGCCCGGGCCGACGCGGCCCTCGAAGTACGGGATCATGCCGCCCATGTGGTGCGTGATGATCTTCAGGTCCGGATGCTTGTCGAACAAGCCGGCGAAGACGATATGCGCCATCGCCACGCTGGTTTCGTAGGGCCAGCCCAGCGTCCACCAGATTTCGTAGTGGCTGCGCTTCTCGCTGGCGTAGTCCGGCACGTCGGCGCCACGCGCCGGGTGCATCCAGATCGGGCGGTCGAGCTTCGCCATGAGGTCGAAGAGCGGCAGCGTCGCCGGCGCCGTGAGCGGCGCGCCAAGGACGTTGGTGAACACCTGCACGCCCACCGCGCCGAGCTCGCGCACCGCGCGCTTCGCCTCGCGCAGCAGGCCGGAAGGATCGTTCATCGGCAGCGAGGCGACGAAGCCCGGAAAGCGGTCCGGGTGCTTGCGCACCAGTTCGGCCATGCCGTCGTTGGCGAGCTTCGCCATGTCGGTCGATACCGGCGGCGGGCCGAACACCTCGATGGGCGGCGAGGGCAGGCTGATCACCTGGCGGTAGTCGTCGCCGAAGCGGTCCATGATGCGGAAGCGCTCGTCCAGATCGACGATGCAGGGAATCGCGCGCACGCGCTTGTGCATGTCCTTGCCGTTGGGCGCGACCTTGAGCATGCGCTCGTAGAACTTCCTCGGGAAAAGGTGGTTGAAGGCGTCGATCTTCATGGCTCGCTCCGGGGCGGCAGGACGGGAATGGGGACGATAGTGCGGATGCCGCCGCTGCCGTTGACGCAGGTCAAGCGCGAGCGGGTTCGCCGCGCTCGGCTATGCTGTGCGTATCGTGGTGCCGCATTCCCTGCAACGCTACGCCTGGCTGTCCATCGCCGCCGCCCTCGCCACCATCGCGCTGAAGGGCGCGGCGTGGTGGATGACGGGTTCGGTCGGCCTGCTCTCCGACGCGCTCGAATCCTTCGTCAACCTCGCCGGCGCGCTGATGGCGCTGGCGATGCTGTCGCTCGCCGCGCAGCCGCCGGACGACGGCCATGCGCACGGCCACGGCAAGGCGGAGTACTTTTCCAGCGCGTTCGAAGGCTTCCTGATCCTCGTCGCGGCCGCCGGCATCGCCTATGCGGCGATCGAGCGCCTGCTGCACCCCCGGCCGCTCGAGGCCGTGGGCATCGGCCTTGGGGTTTCGGTGATCGCCTCCGTGATCAACCTGGCGACCGCGCGCATCCTGATGAAGGTGGGGCGCGACACGCACTCCATCACGCTCGAGGCCGATGCGCAGCACCTGATGACCGACGTGTGGACCTCCGCCGGCGTGATCTTCGGCGTCGGGCTCGCCTGGCTCAGCGGCTGGCTATGGCTCGATCCGGCGATCGCGCTCGCGGTGGCCGCGAACATCGTCTGGACCGGCTGGCGGCTGCTGAGCCGCTCGGCGGCAGGGTTGATGGACGAGTCCTTGCCGCCGGAGGAGGTCGCGGCACTGGAGGCGGTACTGGCGCGCTACCGCGTGCAGGGGCTGGATTTCCACGCCCTGCGCACCCGACAGGCCGGAGCGCGCGCCTTCGTCACGCTGCACCTGCTGGTGCCGGGCGGCTGGACGGTGAAGGAGGGGCACGACTGCTCGGAGCGCCTGGAGGCGGAGCTGCGCCGCGCCGTGCCGCGCGCGCACATCACCACGCACCTGGAACCGAAGGAAGACCCGCTGTCGCACGTCGACCGCGGGCTCGATCGTCACTAACGCACAGGTGCGTTCCTCGAGCGCGCGAGTGCGCTGTTTCAGGAACGCGCTCGCGCGTTGTCTAGCGCGGCGACGGGTCCGCAGGCGCGGCGCGCGGCGCCGCGGGCGCGGGCGTGGCGAGGCCGGCGGTTGCGATGACCGACACGCGTTCGATGACGACGCTGGCGAGGCGCAGGCCGAGCTTTTCGCAGGCCAGGTTCGAGTAGGTGACCTTGCCCGCCTTGTCGAGGCACTTGAAGGTCTCGTTGGCGAGGGCGCCGGCCGGGGCGAAGATCAGGATGGCGAGTGCGAGCAGGGCGGGGCGCATGGGTTCATCTCGGGTGGATACCCTCGATATCGGCTGCGCCCGGGATTTCTTTATGCTAACGCACAGGTGCGTTCCAACTTAACTTACTGCGCCGTGTAGCCTCCGTCCACGACCAGCTCACTGCCGGTGACGAACGAGGCGTCGTCCGAACAGAGGAACGCGATCACCGCCGCGACCTCCTCGGGCCGGCCGAGCCGCCCCATCGGATGTTGCGACGCGACCAGCGCGCGCGCCTCGGCCTCGGTCTTCGCGTTGCGCTTCATGACCAGGTCGACGACTTCCTGGCCCCTGTCGGTATCGATGACGCCGGGATGCACCGAATTGGCGCGGATCGGGTACTGCTTCTGGCCGAACTCGATGGCAATCGACTTGGTGAACAGGCGCACCGCGCCCTTCGAGGCGCTGTAGGCCGGCATGCGTGGCGAGCCGACGAGGCCGGCGATCGAGGACAGGTTGACGATCGCGGCGCCGCCCGCCCAGCGCCTGCCGCCTTCCTTCAAGAGCGGCGTGCACGCGCGCACGCCGAGGAACACGCCCTCGACGTTGATCGCGTGCATGCGGCGCCAGTCCTCGAGCGTGGTTTCCTCCGCCGAGGCGGCGAGCACGACGCCCGCGTTGTTCACCAGGATGTCGAGCCCGCCAAAACGCGCTTTCGCCGCGTCGCAGGCGGCGGTCCAGCCCGCCTCGTGCGTCACGTCCATCTGCACGAACGCGGCCTGCCCGCCGGCGACGGCGATGGCGCCGGCCGCCGAGCGTCCGATGTCCTCGCGCAGCTCGCCGATCAGCACGCGCGCGCCCTCGGACGCCAGTCGTCGCGCGGTCGCAGCGCCGATGCCGCGCCCGCCGCCGGTGACCAGCGCCGTCCTGCCTTCGAGTCGCCGCATGCCTTTCCCCCGTCGGTTGACGGGCAAGTTTGCCAGATTGGGGGGGGGGAGTCGCTCCGGCATCCCGGTCGGGCCAACCCCCAAACGTCGGTGACTAGGGGGTCGCCAACCGTCCGCATCAGGTACACCCGGCGCCGTCAGTCCCGGCGGGGCGCGCACAACAGCGGATTCACAGGCCGGCAACCTGGGCGTATGGTCCTTGGTTCGAGATTCTGGCCCGAAGCCGGGATCGCCGGAGCTATTCCCTGTTACGGCAGGTTCAGGCCGGAACTTTAGGGCGGGCGGGGCGGCGGGCGACGAGGAAGAACACCGAGCCCAGGCCCGCCAGCACCGCCAGCGCGGTGAAGCCGACCCGGTAGTTGCCCGTGATGTCGGCGAGGATGCCGGCGACGAGCGGGCCGCCGACCTGGCCGAAGACGATCACCATGTAGGAGATGCCGAGGATCATGCCGATCGCGCTGCGGCCGAAGTAGTCGGCGCGGATCGCCTGCATCAGCGGCCCGCGGATTCCCCAGGCCGCGCCGTGCAGCACGGCGAAGGTGGCGAGCATGGTGTTCACCGTCCCGCTGCTGCCGCCCGCGTAGGTCAGCGCCAGCAGCCCGAGCATGTGCATCAGCATGCAGGCCACCGAGATCAGGCGCTTGTTGTAGCGGTCGCTGATCACCCAGCCGATCATCACGCCGCCCAGTTGCGAGGCGGTCATCAGCATGATGACGAAGGCGGCCGCCTCGACCGTGTAGCCGAGCCCCTCCTTCATGTGCGTGATGGCGTGCACGTTGACGCCCGAGACCACCAGCAGCGCGAAGGCGTGGCCCAGCGACAGCAGCCAGAACGCCGGCGTGCGCAGCGCCTCGCGCAGCGTGAAGTCGCGCGTGCCGTCGGCGTGCGCCGGGTGCGGCGCGGCCGCGCCCGCCGCGACGGCGCCATCGCGCGGCGCCGGCGGCTCGCCGTCCACGCGCAGGCCGTAGTCCTCCGGGCGCCGGCGGATCACCTGCGCCAGCGGCAGGCCGACGAGGATGACGACGACGCCGGAAGCGAAGGCGGTGGCGCGCCAGCCGTGCGTGGTGAGCGACCAGGCGATGACCGGCACCGCCATGCCCCCGAGCGCAAGGCCGAACTGCAGCGACGACAGCGCCCGCGCGCGCTTGCGCTCGAACCACTGGATCAGCGCCACGTTGAGCGGGAAGAAGCCCGACATGCTCACGCCCACGGCGATGACGACGAAGGCGCCGTAGAAGCCGAGCAGGGAATCGATCTGGCTCAGCAGAATGAAGCCGATGCCGAACATGAGCGTGCCGGTGCGCAGCACGCCGCGCGGGCCGAAGCGGTCGAGGAACCAGCCGACGATGGGGCCGAGCAGCGCCGCCTCCACCTGCTGCAATGCCGCCGCGCCGGAAAGCTCGGTCTTCGACCAGCCACGGTCGTCGCGCAGCACGGCGACATACGCGCCGAACGATTGCATGAGGAAGAACGACTGCATGAACTGCAGTCCGCTGCCCGCACCCACCATCCACCAGCCGTAGAAGACGCGCTTCATCTCCCCGGGCAGCCTACAGGGGGAGGCGCGCGCCGTCCCGCGCAGGTTCGCGGCCGGCTACTTCTTGTTGAAGGAGCCGAAGTCGATCTCCACCTTGTTGATGTCGACGGAGGCCTTCTCCTTCGCCTCGCGCGCCGCGCGTGCGGCGGAGTTGAACTCGAAGTTGCCCGCGATGAAGGCCTCGGCGAGCTTGAAGCTCATCGCCACCACGGCCTTGGGCTGGGGTTTGCCCTGTTCGGCGCCGCCCGGCGCCGAGTAGATGTGGCCGCAGAGCTCGACGTAGAGCTTCTTCGCCAGCTCTTCGGTGTGGTCTACGGGGGGTTGCGCGGCTGCGGCGCCGGCTGCAGGTGGTCCACTCATGGTTGTTCTCTGTGCGCGGTCGGAGGCGGAATGCTACGCCGATTCGGTCCGTCCGTGGAGCGGCCTGCGCTTCGGTTATTCTCGACGGCAAATGCAACCTGACCCCGACCACCCGGAACCCGACCGCCCGCCGCGGCCCGAACTGCCCTGGGCCATGTGGGCCGGCATCGCCGGTGCGCTCGCGGCCACCGCCATCTCGGTGAAGGCGATTCTGTCTTCGGCGAGTTCGACCGCGGCGATCGGTTTCATCTTCGTGCCCCTGGTCGCCATCGCCGCGGCAGTGCCTTCGGCGGTGTGGGGTCTCGCCCTCGGCTATATCGCGGCGCACTCCCGCGGCGTGCGGCGTGCGGTGCGTGCGGTACTGGTCATGGCGTGGGTGGTCGCTCTCGCCGTGCCCGCGGTGGTCTGCTGGCAGGTCTACGAGGGACTCGGTCTGCAGCGCGCGGTGCACGCGGTGCGCGGCATGGATGCCGCGGGGCTGGAGGCCGCATTCACCGCCTCCTCATGGAAGCGCAACAAGTTTTTCCTCGGCGCGCTGGCGCAGCATCCGGCGGCGAGCGACGGCCTGCTGGAGCGCATCGCCGCGCTGCCGGACCCCGAGTTTCTCGAGGCGATGGGCTCGATGTGGGACGTGATGGGCGAGAACCGCAAGGGCCTCGCCGTGATGCGCCTGGTGGCGGGCAATCCGAATACGGGCGTGGCGACGCTGGAGACGCTGGCCGGCTCGGGCAACGAATACGTGCTGCACGAGGTGCTGCGCAACCCGAAAACGCCCTTGCGCGTGCTGCAGCCGCACCTGCAATCCACCCACTACCTGATGGAATGGGCGCTCGCGTTGAATCCGAATACCCCAGTGGTCGCGCTGGAGCGACTGTCGCGGAGCGCGGACCGCTACACGCGGCTGCACCTCACCTGGAACCCTGCGGCGCCGGACTCGATACTGGACGTACTGGCCAAGGACGCCGACGAGAGCGTCGCACGCAACGCCGGGCAGGCGCTCGATCGGCGCAGGGCGAAGCCGGGTTAGTGGAACGCGCCCGTGCGTTAGCTGGAACGCACCCGTGCGTTAGCTGGAACGCACCCGTGCGTTAGCTGCGGGGCGGAGGCGGCGCGTTGGGCGGCGGAGGCGGCGGCGCGTTGGGCGGCGGAGGCGGCGGCGCGTACTGGGGTTGCGCGGCGGGCGGCGAGGGTGGCGCTGCGGGTTGCTGTTGTTGCTGTGGCCCGTAGCGTCCGGCTACCGGAACCCGGTGGCCCTTCGCGTACATGCATTGCTGGTAGCCGTTGTCGTAGCGGCGCTGCGCATCGTGGCCCGAGGCGTTGCCCGTACCCGCGCCGACGATCGAACCGCCGATCAGGCCCACGGCGGCGCCTGCCGCAGCGTTGCGATGATTGCCTGAGAGCGCGCCGGCGGCTGCGCCGATCGCGGCGCCGACGGCCGCGCTCTTCACGGCGCTGTCGACCTGCGCGCTTTCGGCCGTGGTGCCGGCCTGGCTCTGCGCGAACTGGCGGCATTCCGCATCGTCGAAGCGGAACTGGTCGAAATTCTTGCCGGTTCCGGGAAGCACCAGGACGCTGGGTCCGGTCGGCATCGTGGTGCAGCCGGCGAGCGCGAACAGGCATGCCGCAAGCATCAGGCGCGCGCGCGTGCTCATGCGGGCCTCAACGTCCGGGCGGCGTGGGCGAAACACGCTGCCAGGCGCCGGCGCATTGCTGTACATAGGGGTAGTAGGCATTGGACTCGGCGCAGAAATACCAGTAGTTCGAGGGCGCGGCCGCGGGCGCCTGCACCTGGGGTTGCTGCTGCGGCTGCTGTTGCTCGATGTAGGTCGTGGGCGCGGCCGGCCCCACGACCACCAGGGACGGCTGGTAGTAGTAGGGATAGGGGTAGAACGCGTGGGGGTAGTACCACGGGTACGCCGGTGCGCCAAAATAAAAGCCGAAACGCACGTTCGACCGATAGCCGTGGGCCGAGGCAGGCGCGGCAACTGCGATACACGACAACCCGACGGCCGCGATGGCGAGAATTCTGCTCAAGCGCATGATAAACAGGATAGCGCAGCGCGGGGATGGCGGGGTTGCGGAAGTGTTTCCAGTTGTAAGCGCGGTAGTGGGAGAATAGGCCCCGGAAGAAGACAGCCATGGACGGATTGAGCCTACAGGTCGGCAAGTACGACATCCAGCAGATGCTCGGCAAGGGCGCCACGGGCACCGTGTACCTTGCCAAGGACACGTTTTCCGGGCGCGAGGTGGCGCTGAAGACCATCGAGCCGGAGGTGTTCCGCGACCCCGAGTTCGGCACCGTGTACCGCGCGCAGTTCCTCAACGAAGCGTCGCTTGCCGGCAAGATCCGGCACCCGCACATCGTCGCCATCCTCGATGCGGTGGTCGAGGAGAACTCGGGGCACATCGCCATGGAGCTGGTCACCGGCGGCGACCTCGCGCAGTACGTCAGCAAGGACAAGCTGCTGCCGGTGGCCGACGCCCTGCAGATCGGCTTCAAGTGCTGCGGCGCGCTCGACTATGCGTTCAAGGAAGGCATCGTCCACCGCGACATCAAGCCGGCGAACATCCTCATTTCCCGCGGCACCGAGGTGAAGATCTCCGACTTCGGCGCCGCGTTCCTGAAGAAGAGCCAGTCGGCGCAGACCGCCGCCATGGGCTCGCCGTTCTACATGTCGCCCGAGCAGATCGAAGGCAGGGACCTCACCTTCCACAGCGACATGTTCTCGATGGGGGTGGTGCTCTACGAACTGCTCACCGGCACGCGCCCGTTCCTCGGCGACACGCTCGAGGCGCTGGTGCAGAAGATCCTGCAGCAGGACCCGCCGGCGCCGTCGACGCTGCGCGAGGGCCTGCCCAAGGCGGTGGATGCGCTGGTGCTCACGGCGCTGATGAAGAAGCCCGCGCACCGCCACGCGAGCTGGGCGGAATTCGCCGCCGCGCTGTCCGACGCGGTGAAGCTGGTGCTGCCCCCCGAGGCCATCGCCGACAGCGAGAAATTCACCGCGCTGAAGAACGTCGAGCTGCTGTCGAACCTGCCCGACGCCGAGCTGTGGGAGATCGTCAACGCGGGCACCTGGTCGCGCGTCCCGAAGCTCACCAACATCCTGCGCGAGGGCGTGCCGGGCACCAATTTCTATTTCCTCGCCAAGGGCCAGGCCAAGGTGACGCTGCAGGGCAAGCTGCTCAACCTGGTGAACGAACTGGAATTCGTCGGTGACATGGCGTGGATCCTCGGCGGCGACGCGACGCGCCATGCCACGGTGGACGCCATGACCGACCTCCTGGTGGCGGATTACACGCCGGGCGCGCTGAGCGAAATGACGCTCGGCGCCCAGTTGCACCTCACGCGCGCAGTGGCGCGCAACCTCGTCGACCGCCTCGCGCTCGCCAATTCGAGGCTGGCGCGCTAGCTGGAACGCATTCGCGCGTTCTAGCCCGCATTGATCACGCCGCAGGCGATGCGCGCTCCGGCGTTGCCGGTCGGTTGCGTCCGGTAGTCGTCCGGATCGGCGTGCACGATGAGGCCTCGGCCGACGACGCTGGTCGGCCCCGGCGAAACGGTGATGATGTCCATCTCGACCTCGAGCTTCGCGCGCCCCGCGCTGTCGGCCTTCAGCGCCGGCAGGTCGCCGGCGTGCCGTTCGCTGCTCGTCGGGTGCGCGTGCGGCTTGCCCTGCGGGTTGAAGTGGCCCTTGGTGCTCATGCCGTCGCCTGAACTGCAATCGCCCGCTTCGTGGATGTGGAAGCCGTGCTCCTGGTTGGGCCTGAGGCCGGCGACGTTGGCCACGACGCGGACTTTGCCCCGCACCTGCTCGAACGTCACCTCGCCAGAGGCCTTGCCCGCCTTGGTCGGTTTGAGGCTCGCCGTGGCGCGTTGCGGTCCCTCGGGGGTGGACTGGCAGCCGGCAAGCAGGGCGAGTCCCGCAAGCACGGCGATCGGTTTCATGTTCATCGTGTTCTCCTCCCGGGGCCTTGGTGGGTGATGCCGGAGGCCGATTGTGCCTTCCGCAGGATGCGGTGCGCAACGCCAATCGGCCCGTTCTGTCGCACAATGCCGCGTCTATTCGAAGGAGTGGCCAGCGCATGACCCCGAAACGTCGCTTCCTGTTGCTCGTGATATCCACACTGCTGCCGGGCTTATCCGCGGCGCAGGGCCTGCCGGCCGGCAACCTGAAAATCATCGTCGGCTATCCCGCCGGCGGCTCGACCGACGTGGTCGCGCGCCTCGTTGCATCGCGGGTGAAGGACGCGTCGGGCCAGGGCGTGATCGTCGAGAACCGCGCCGGCGCGAGCGGCCTGATCGGCGTCGAGGCCCTGCGCACGAGCGCGGCCGACGGCACGGTGATCTCGCTCGTGCCTTTCACCGTCGCCGTGCTCGGACCCATGGTCAACAAGCAGGCGGCGTTCGATTTCACCGCCGACTTCGTTTCGGTCGCGCACGCGGTGAGCTATCCGCTGGCGCTGTCGGCCGCCAACGCCACCGGCGTGAAGGACTGGGCCGGCTTCATTGCGTGGACGAAGGCCAATCCGGGCAAGGCCAGTTTCGGCACCGCCGGCGCGGGCGGCCTGCCGCACTTCTTCGGTCTGATGATCGGCAAGGCGATCGGCGTGGAACTGCAGAACGTGCCCTACAAGGGCGGCGCGCAACTGGCGCAGGACCTGATCGGCGGCCAGGTGCCGATCGGCATCAACACGATGAGCGAGGTGCTGGAGAACCACAAGGCCGGGCGCCTGCGCATGCTCGGCATCTCGAGCCGCGCGCGCAGTCCCGTGGCGCCGGACGTGCCGACCTTCGTCGAGCTGGGCTATGCCGAGGTCGAGGGCGACGGCTGGTTCTCGTTCTTCGCGCCGAGAGGCACGCCGAAGCCCGCGGCCGACGCCTGGAACCGCGCGATCAACGACGCGCTGAAGGACCCGGGCGTGCGCGATGCGGTGTCGAAGATCGGCTTCCAGCCCGGTGGCGGCAGCGCCGACGATCTCGCGCGCAGGGTGGCGTCCGACATGCGGCGCTGGAAGCCGGTCGTCGCCGCCTCGGGCTTCAGGGTGGAGTAGGCGCCGGGAACGCGACGCGCACGCACAAGCCGGCGCCGCCCTCGGGCGTTTCGAGGGACAGGGATGCGCCGTGGATCTCGGCGATACGTTTCGCGATGGACAGTCCGAGCCCGCTGCCGCTCTCGACGCTGCCGAGGATGCGGTAGAAGCGCCGACCGACCTGCTCGCGCTCCTGCGGCGCGATGCCGGGCCCCTGGTCGATGACCGTGACGGTGCGCCATCCGTCCTTGGCGCACACGCCGACGCTTACCGCGCCGCCCGCGCGGCTGTAGCGCACGGCGTTGTCGACCACGTTGCGCAACAGGATGTCGAGTAGTCCGGGATGCCCATGGATGACCGCCGGCAGCGGCGCCTCAAGACCGAGATCGACGCGCTTGGCGATCGCACCCGGCGCCAGCGCGGCGACGGCCTCGCGCGCCAGGTCCCGCAGGTCGGCCTGCTGCATCAGGTCCGGTGCCGGCCCCTGCGAGAGCCGGGCAAGGGTCAGTAGCTGCTCGACCAGTCGCGCAGCCCGATCGCAGCCTGCGATGACGTTGTCGAGGGCGCGGTTGCGCTGCGTGCCGTCGCTGGCAGCCCGCGCGACCTGCGCCTGGGCCTTCAGTGCCGCAAGCGGCGTGCGCAGCCCGTGCGCCGCGACGGCGGTGAAGCGGCGCTCGTCCTCCAGCACCGCGCCGACGCGCGCGAACAGCGTGTTCAGGTTCGCTACCAGCGGCGCGGCCTCCTGCGGCACGCCGCCGGGCGGCAGCGGGCTGAGGTCGTCGGCGCGGCGCGCGGCGACGTCGTCGCCCAGCCGCGCAAGCGGGCGCAGCGCGCCGCTGATGCTTCCCCAGATCAGCAGTCCGAGCAAGGGCAGCGCCAGCAACAGCGGCATCAGCAGGTTGCGCGCGACGTGGCTCGCGATCTCGCGGCGGGCCGAAGCGCGCTCGCCGACCTGCACCAGGTAGCGCCTGCGGGCGTCCCAGCTGCTGAACACCCGCCAATCCTGCCCGGCGATGGTGACGTCGCTGAAGCCCTCGTCGCGCGCCGAGAAGCGCTGGTCCGGCGCGTTGGCGGAGTGTAGTCGCAGCACCTTGCCGCGGTCCCAGATCTGGAACGCGACCTTGCGAGTCCTGCGGTGAAGCTGCGGGGCGTGCTCCAGTTCGATCGCTCCGGGATCGCCGCCCGCCTGCGCCACGATCATCGACGCGGACTGGGCGAGGTGCGCGTCGAGCAGCTCGCCGATCTCGTGGCGCGCGTCGAAGTAGCTGTACACCGCGATCGCCAGCCAGACGCAGGCCAGCGTGCCGAGCACCGCGACCAGCAGGCGGCGGCGGACGGAAAACGGCGCGCGCGCGGCTTCATTCATCCGGCGGACGCGGCATCACGTAGCCCACGCCGCGCACGGTCTGGATCAGCTCCGGGGCGAGCTTGCGGCGCAGGTGGTGGACGTGCACCTCGATGGCGTTGCTCTCGATTTCCTCGCCCCAGGCGTAGAGCCGCTCGGTCAGCTGCTCGCGCGACAGGACGCGGCCGGCGCTCAGCATGAATTCGTGCAGCAGGTCGAACTCGCGCGCCGCCAGTTCCACGCCGCGGCCGGCACATCGCACGCGTCGGCTCACCGGGTCGAGTTCAACATCGCCGACGCGCAGCTCCGGTGCGGCCTCGCCGTGGGAACGGCGGATCAGCGCGCGCAGGCGCGCCACGAGTTCCTGCATGTCGAAGGGCTTCAGCACGTAGTCGTCGGCGCCGCCGTCCAGTCCCTTGACGCGGTCCTCGACCGTGTCGCGCGCCGTCAGCACCAGCACCGCCACCTTGTTGCCGCCGCCGCGTGCGCGGCGCAGCACTTCGAGGCCATCAAGACGCGGCAGGCCCAGGTCGAGCACTACTGCAGCGTAGCCGCCGGTCCTGAGCGCGAGTTCGGCCGCCGCGCCGTCGACGACCCAGTCCACGGCGAAACCGGCCTGCCGCATGCCGGCCTGGATGGCATCGCCCAGCATCCGGTCGTCTTCCACCAGCAAGGTGCGCACGGGCCGACTCTAGCAGCAGCGGGCGCCGGCCCACAGGCCGGCGACCGCGGCGATCAACAGCGCGGCAACAAGCGGGTGCCGCCGGCGGATGCCCTCCCCGGGCGCGCCTTGCTTCATGCCGTTGAGCATGGCGCGGGCCAGGTTCTCGCGGTGCAGGAGGCTGCTTGCGATCACGCCGGCGACATGCACGGCGACGATGGCAAGCATCGCGTTGGCGACGCCCTCGTGCAGTTCCTTGAGCCATTCACCGCCGATGTCCTCGTAGCTCGCGTAGCCGGTGGCTCCGGTCGCAAGCGCCATCGCCAGCAGGGCGAAGATCGCCCAGCTGCCAGCCGGATTGTGGCCGATGAAATGTTCCGGCGTTCGTTTGGCGAGCGAGCCGAGGTAGCGCAGCACGCGCCGCGGGCCGAAGGCGAACGAGGCGAAGCGCGCGTAGCGCGTGCCGGCCACGCCCCACACCAGGCGGAAGGCCACCAGCCCGAGCATCGTGTAGCCCAGCGCCACGTGGACGTCGCGGTAGCGCTCGGATTCCGCCGTGAGGAAAGCACCGGCGAAGGACGCCACCATCAGCCAGTGGAACACCCGCGTCGGCAGGTCCCACACGAGGATGCGTCGCTTGTCCACGATCGTCTCCAATCAGCGGGGGATGCGTATGCCGCGTTCGCCATAGTCGCCCGCCGTGGCGTTGGTGTGGCAGGCAGCGCAGTTGGCGGCGCTCTTCACCGCCGGCAGCTTCCAGGTCGCGGCGTCGACCTTGCGGTGCTCGCGCACGAACCAGGGAGACTCGCTGATCCTCAGGCCGCTGCCGCCCGTGATCGCGCGCTTGCCCGAGGCGGCGTTGCGCTCGAGGAACTCGCCGATCGCGGCAGCACCGGCCGGATCAAGGCCGGCATCGACGCCGAAGTGCCTGTCGAGTCCGGCTATCAGGCGCTGCCAGGACGACGGGGGCAGCAGCGAGGGCGGGTAGGCGAGGTGGCAGCCGCCGCATTCCTCCTGCCACCTGGGATTGACGGGCAGCGGCAGGCGGGAATCGGCATGCGCCGGGAGCGCGAGCGAGGCGACAAGAGCGACGAGGGCGTGCTTGATGATGGCGATGCGCATGACGGCTCCTATCGGCCCAAGGAAACGAGCCACGACAAGACATCGCCCCGCTCCTGCGCCGTGCAGGTGCGGCCGAGGACGTCATTGCAGTTGCGCTTGAACCACTTTTCGACCTTGGCAGGGTCGCTGAAACGCTGCGCATTGGCCTGCGGCGCCAGGGGGGTGATGTCCTTGCCGGTGGTGGCGTGCCTGCCGGCGGCGAGCGGGCTCGCGGTGTGGCAGGACGCGCAACTCCACTCCTTGCCGTGCGTGGCGTTGAACAACTGCCCGCCGCGCTGCGCCGAGAAGCCGGCGAAGCCGGGCGCCGCGCGCGCCTCGGTTTCGATTTGCTTCAGGATCTCCGCGGGCGTAACCGCCGCCGTGGCGCCGGTCGCCGCGGCGAGCATCAGCGCGACCGCTGCTGTTGTAGTGCACTTCATGACGCCTCCTGATCCTAGGTTGACCTGGCGCAGGCTAGGGCGCGCAGATTAACGCGGCATTAAGCGGTGGGCGTCCGATGCTGCGCTGCAAGGTTGGCCACAATATTGTTGACACTATTGTTTGCGCATACCTAGAATCGTTTCACCCGCCATGGCAAGCAAGATCGTTCCCCTTCCCCGTCGCAAGGCCGCGCCCAGGCATCCGGCGGAGCTGCTGCAGACGCTGCGCTCGCGCATCGCCTCGCAGGAATTTCCGCCCGGCGCCAAGCTGCGCGAGAACGAGCTCGCCGCGGAGTTCGGCGTGCCGCGCGCGCGCATCCGCCAGGCCCTCTTCGCGCTCGAGCAGCGTGGGCTGGTCGAGCGCATCCCGAACCGCGGCGCCGTGGTCACCCGGTTGGACCTCTCGCAGGTGTTCCGCATCTACGACGTGCGCGAGGTGCTCGAGGGCCTGTGCGTGCGCCTGGCGACGCAGAACGCGCCGCGCGAATCCTGGCAGGACCTGCTCGACGAGTTCAAGGGCCCGATGCAGCGCCTGCTCAGGCAGGGCGACCTCGACGCCTATACCGCCGGCTACGACCGCTTCCGCCGCCGCACCATCGAGGCCGCCGCCAACCCGCTATTGGCCGAAATGCTCGACAGCATCTTCGAGAAGACGCAGGTCCTGATCCGGCGCATCCTCATCCTGCCGGGACGCGCCGACACCGGGCTGCACGAGCACATCGCGGTGCTCGAGGCCATGCGCCGCGGCGACGCCGAGGAGGCCGAGCGTCTGCGGCGCGCCAACCTGCGCAGCGCGCGCGCCTGGCTCGAGCGCTACCAGAAGTACGTGCTATGACGCCGCAGGCGCCTCTTGCGGGCTACCGCGTGCTGGAAATGGGCTCGACCGTCGCCGGTCCGTTCTGCGGCCGCCTGCTGGCGGACTTCGGCGCCGAGGTGATCCAGATCGAGACCGCCGACGGCGACCCGGTGCGCACCATGGGCAAGCGTTTCCACGGCGTGTCGCTGTACGCCGCCAGCATCTTCCGCAACAAGTCCCTCATCTCGGTGGACCTGCGCCGCGCGGAGGGACAGAAGCTGGTCGCCGACCTCGCCGCCAGGTGCGACGTGGTGGTGGAAAATTTCCGCCCCGGCGGCCTGGAGAAATGGAACCTTGGCTACGCGCAGCTTTCGGCGCGCAATCCCGGCCTGGTGATGGTGCGCATCAGCGGCTTCGGCCAGGACGGGCCCTACAGCCAGCGCGCCGGCTACGGCGTGATCGGCGAGGCGGTGAGCGGCCTGCGCCACCTCACCGGCGACGAGGACCGCCCGCCCTCGCGCGTCGCGGTGTCGATGACCGACTACATCACCGGCCTTTACGCCGCGTTCGGCGTCACGCTCGCGCTGCTGGCGCGCGGCAGGACGGGGAAAGGGCAGTGCATCGACGCGGCGCTCTACGAGTGCGCGTTCAGCTTCATGGAACCGTGGATCCCCGCCTACGAGAAGCTCGGCCATGTGGCGAACCGTTGCGGCTCGCGGCTGCCCGAGAGCACGCCGAACAACCTCTATCCGACGGCGGACCGCCAGTTCATCCACGTCAC
>SXGT01816286.1_pt1 | contig 23236 bp, 16 predicted proteins | sample 3176221 | NCBI WGS metagenome assembly SXGT01 (sample SAMN11356862, study PRJNA531348) | freshwater metagenome | isolation source: freshwater sample F1-120 | place: China: Fuxian Lake, Yuxi | collected 2017-12-25
AGAACCGTGCCGAGTTGGTCGTCGACACGCCGTTCGGGCCGCCGAGCGATGCGTTGATCACCGGCACGCTGTCGGGCGTTCGCATGGCCTTCCTGCCCAGGCACGGGCGTGGCCATCGCATCGCGCCGCACGAGTTGCCGTTCCGCGCCAACCTGCATGCGATGAAGCAGCTGGGCATGGACTGCGTCGTCGGCATCTCGGCGGTCGGTTCGATGCGGGCGGAACTGAAGCCCGGCGACTTCGTGCTGGTCGACCAGTTCATCGACCGCACGCGCGGTCGCACCTCCGAATCGACGTTCTTCAGCGATGGCTGCGTCGCGCATGCGCACTTCGCGGATCCGGTGTGGGAGCCGCTGCGCCAGGTCGCGCTGCAGGCTTCGCGGGCGGCCGGCGCCACGGCGCATGACGGTGGCACCTACCTGTGCATGGAAGGGCCGCTGTTCAGCACGCGCGCCGAATCGCGGCTCTACCGCAGTTGGGGCGTCGACGTGATCGGCATGACCCACCTGCAGGAGGCGACGCTCGCGCGCGAGGCGGAGATCGCCTACACGACGATCGCGCTGGTGACCGACTACGACTGCTGGCACGCGAGCGAGGCCGACGTCGACGTCACCGCCGTGCTCGCCGTGATCAAGCAGAACGTGGACCTGGCGCGTCGGGTCGTGGCCGAGCTGGCCAAGGGCATCGCGGCAAACCCGCCGATCTCGGCGGCCGGCTGCATGCAGCACGCGGTGATGACGCACAAGGATCGCGTCTCGGCCGATGCGCGGCGACGCCTGCAATTGCTGGTCGGTCGCTACCTCGGCTGACGGAATCGGGGCCGCTCTTGCGCGGCCGCGCGTTCCGCGGACCATGTCGCCATGGCGAAGTCCGCGTGTCCGTTGTCGCAAGCCCAGTTCCTGGCCAAGGCCGAACCCCTCAAGGTGTCGATCAACGGCCAGGACATGTTGGCCGAAGTGAAGGCCTTCTCGACCGGTTCGTTCGGTTGGTACCTGAACGGCAAGACCGTGATCAGCGTCGACGGCAAGGCCGTCTCGGTGCAGATCGGCATGAACCTGACGATCGTCGGTAGCAAGGAAGCGCCGCGCGAGAGCTAGGCCGTGCGCCGGCGACCATCGGGTGTTGGCGCCGGCGCTGCGGCGCCCCGGGTCGCATGAATCCCGACTCGCGCCACCGCACGGAGCCGCGTAGCAGCGGCATGCACCCGCTGCCCCTTCGGCTCGTTTCCGGCTGCCTGCTCGCCCTTGCCGTCGCGGCGCAGGATCCCAAGTCCCCGGCGACGCACGACGCGGCGTTCTGGCGTCGATGCCTCGCGCGCGAAGCGGTGCCGCCGACCGCGGCGGAAGTGCCCGCGCTGCTCGTCGAACTGACGGCGATGCTGGCGTCGCCGGACCCCGAAGTGCGCGATGACCTCGCCTTCAGCGTGCTCGCGAAGTGGCTCGGTCGCAACGGCTGCGTGCCCGTCGAGCAGCGCCGCATCCTGCTGGCGAACTGGCAAGCGGGCCTGCGCGTCGGCATCGGCGACACGAGCGCCGACTCGGTGTTCCGGCGCTCGTTCTCGGCCTTGTGCCTGTCGCTCCTGGTGGCCCACCACAACCAGGATGCGTGGCTCACCAGGTCCGAGTTCGATGCGTTGTTCGACGCCATCCTGGCCTACTTGCGCGACGAACGCGATGTGCGCGGATTCGTGCTGCCGCAGGGTTGGTGCCACAGTGTTGCGCACACCGCCGACGTGCTGAAGTTCCTGCTGCGCAGCGAGCATCTGGGCCCGGCGCAGCAGAAGGCCGCCTTGGCGGCGATCGCGGCCAAGCTCGCGACGACGACGGAGCCGCTCGTGCACGGCGAAGACGACCGGTTGGCGCGCGCGGTGTTGTCGCTGTTGGCGCGGCCCGATTGCGATGCCGAAGCGGTGGCGGCGTTCCTGCCAGAGGCCTGGCCGCGCCCGGGTCGCGAAGCGCCGACGCTCGCCGCGCTGGCGCAGCAGCACAACCGCCGCAATCTCGTGTTGTCGTTGTCGGCCTTGCTGCAGGCCGACCCGCGGCAATCGCCGTCGTTGGCCACGGCGCGCGCTGCCGTGGCGGCCTTCGTGCCGACGCGCCTGCGCTGACGCGGGACGGGATGCAGGCGGGAAACGCTGCCACGACGGCGCTACGCTGCGCGCGCGGCATGGGCCGCGATGCGACGATGCGAATCCTGATGACGATGTTCGGCTGGGCCGAGACCGGCGGGGGCACGATCTTCCCGCGGCAGATCGCACAGGACCTGGTGCAGCGCGGCCACGACGTGTTCGTCGTCAGCGCCGCCCTGCAACCCTTGCCGTTGGGCAAGGCCTACGCGACGCGCGACTTCGCCGAAGGCGGCGTGCGGGTGCGGGCGATCCACAATCGGCCGACTGCGTTCCTCGATGCGGCGGCGCCAGTCCGCGAAGTGCACGATGCGGCGCCGATCGCGCTCGTCGATGCCGCCGTGCGCGAGTTCCGCCCGGACGTGGTGCACTTCCACAACTTCCTCGGCCTGTCGGCCGGCATCACCGGGCCGGTTGCGGCTGCCGGCATTCCGAGCTGTGCTTCGTTGCACAACTTCTGGGCCGTGTGTCCGACGCTCTACCTGCAGTTGCCCGGCTTGACGGTGTGTGCAGGCGTCGATGCGGCAGGGGCCAACTGCCTGCAGTGCACGCACGCCGAAGTTCCCGGCAGCCAGTACGTGGCGCGGCGCGATCGCATCCGCGAAGCGCTGGTGCGCGACATCCGGTTTGCGCTGCCGGCGTCGAGTGCGGTGCGCGACACGTTGCTGCAGAGCGGCTACCCGGCGGCGTGGCTGCGGCTGTTGCCGCTCGGCAACGCGCGCGCCGAACGCATTCGGCGCGAACTCGGCAAGGGGCGCCGGCCCGGCGTGCGCTCGCCGTTGCGTTTTGGCTTCCTCGGGTCGGTGCTGCCGATCAAGGGCGTGCACCTGCTGGTCGGTGCCGCGCAGGCGTTGCGCGGTGCGTTCGAAGTGCATGTGTACGGCGACGGGCCGACGGAGTACCTCGATGCGTTGCGGCAGATCGATCGCAAGCAGCTCGTGCGCTTCCACGGTGGGTTCGATGGCGATTCGCTGGCAGCGGTGATCGCGGGCATCGACGTCGGCGTCGTGCCTTCGGTGTGCATCGACCACAGTCCGCTGGTGATCGGTGAGATGCAGGCTGGCGGCGTGCCGGTGCTCGGCGCGCGCATCGGTGGCATTCCCGACTACGTGCAGCCGGATGCCGGGGCGTTGTTCGCCGCCAACGACATGGCGGCGCTGGCGATCGCGATGCAGCGGTTGCTGGATGCGCCAGACCAGGTCGTTGCCTGGCAGCAGCGGCTACGGCCACCGGCGTCGTGGGCGGGCTACATCGACGCGCTGGTTGCCATCTACCACGAACTGCAGGGCAGCGGTCGCGTCGGCGGTCGCCCGGGATCCACTCCATGAAACTCAACCTCGGTTGCGGCAGCCATCGACTGGCCGGCTTCGTCAACGTCGACAAGTTCGCCGCCGCGCGCCCAGACCAGGTCGTCGATCTCGAACGCCTGCCGTGGCCGTTCGCGACCGACAGCGCCGACGAAGTGGTGCTGCGCCATGTGCTCGAACACCTCGGCCGCGACACCGACACGTTCCTCGGCATCTTGCGCGAGCTGTGGCGCGTGTGCGCGCCCGACGCCATCGTGCGCATCACCGTGCCGCATCCGCGCCATCAGGACTTCCTGCAGGATCCGACGCACGTGCGCCCGATCCTGGCCGAGATGTTCCTGCACACGAGCCTGGCGGTGAATCGGCAGTGGGCGCAGCAAGGCCTGCCCGGCACGCCGCTGGCCAGCTACCTCGGCATCGACTTCGCGATCGTCAGCGTCGACCAGCGCCTCGATCCGCACTGGCGCGCGTGGCTGCAGGCCGACCCCGCGCGCCAGCGCGAGATCGATGCGATCGCCCGCTCGAACAACAACGTCGTCCAGGAAATCGAAGTCGTATTGCGCGCGGTGAAGCCGTTCGCCGGAGCTTGAACCCAGATGAAACCGCGCGAACTCGTTGCCACCGCCACCGTGCCAGGCCATGGCGTTCCCCTGCAGTGTTGGCAGCACGACGGGGCGCACGCCTTGTGGCTCGGCCGCACCGAGTTGATGAGCAGCCGCGTGCACGAATCCGAAGAGGCGCTCGCCGAACTGGCGGTCGCGGCGCGCGGCAAGGCCGCCTGCAAGCGGGTGCTCGTCGGCGGCCTGGGCATGGGCTTCACGCTGGCGAAGTTGTTGGCGTGCGTCGAGCCGGAGACCCAGGTCGAAGTCGTCGAGCTGGTGCCCGAAGTCATCGGCTGGAATCGCGACCTGTTCGGGCATCACGCCGGGCATCCGCTGCGCGATCCGCGCGTGCAGTTGCGCATCGGCGACGTGCGCGACGGGCTGGCCGCCGGCAAGGGCCAGTACGACCTCGCGTTGCTCGACATCGACAACGGCCCCGAGGCGTTGGTGCATCCGGGCAACGACGCGCTGTATTCGGTGCCCGGCCTCATGCAGGTGCGCGACACGCTGAAACCGCAAGGGGTGCTCGGGGTGTGGTCGTCCGGAGCCAGCGACGCCTTCGCCGGTCGGCTGCGCAGCGTCGGCTTCGTCGTCACCACCCACAACACCCGCGCGCGCGGCCGCCGGGGACCACGGCGCACGATCTGGACTTGCCAACGACGGTGAAGTCGCGATGACCGGAACCTCGTCCTTGCTCGATGCCGTCCATGTCGTGCTGGTGCGGCCACAGACTGCGGGCAACCTCGGCTCGGTGGCGCGGGCGATGAAGAACTTCGGCCTGCGTCGGTTGACGATCGTCGAGTCGCAGATCGGCTCCATGGTCGATGCGTTCCAGATGGCGGTGCACGCCCACGACGTGCTCGACGGGGCGCGACATCTCGACGACGTTGCCACTGCCGTTGTCGACGCGCGATGGGTGGTGGGGACGACCAATCGTCCGCCCGCCGGCGTGCAGGTGATGACGCCGCGCGAAGTCGTCGAGGCCATCGGCACGCGGGGCCCACCGACGTTGTTGTTCGGGGGCGAACTGCACGGCCTCACCCAATCCGAACTGCTGCACTGCCACGTGGCGTCGATGATCCCGGTCACCACGACGCAGTCGTCGTTGAACCTGGCGCAGGCGGTGTGCGTGTATGCGGCGGAGTTGTTCGCGGTGCACGGCGCCACGCACGCCGACCACCTGGTGCTGCCGGCGGTGCCGATGGCGGACACCAACCTGATGCACCGGCTCGAAGTGGCGTTGGCCAACCTGCTCGACGACAGCTCCTACCGCGATGCGACGCGACCGAAGAACGCGCTTGCCGAACTGATGCAGCCGCTGTGGCGCGCGAATCTCACCGACGACGAAGTCCGCGCCTGGCTGACGGCGTTGAACAAAGCGGTGCAGCGGCCGCGCTGATTCGCGTCAGTGGCCCAGCACCGTCGCGACTTCGTCGGCGGCGCGTTCGCCGGTTTCGACGGCGCCCTCGAGGTAGCCCTGGGCGTCCTGCGAGGTGTGCTCACCACAGAACCAGGCGTTGCCTTCGGGTTCGCCTTCGACGCCGGCGAATTGTTGGTACTGGCCCACCTTCCAATACGAGTAGCTGCACTGCGCGAAGGCACTGTCGTGCCAGGTGTCGAGTGTTGCCAGACCGTTGGCGTTGGCGAGGCTGCCGGGCAGCACCGGCTCGATCTGTTGTCGGAACTGCTGGGCGCGAACGAGGGCGTTGGCGCCGCCGAACGACGTCGCCACCGTGCCGCCGGTGTAGTTGACGAGAATGCCCTGGGTGCCCGGTTGGCCCCGCGTCACTTCCCAGGTCGCCTGGTAGCCGAGGTCCGAGAACGTCTCGCCGTTGCTGCCGATCGGCCGCCAGTGCCGCGTGGCGAACTGCACGTTGAGTTTGCTGTTGGCGCCGCGGCCGAGTGCCTGGATGGCGAGCAGCTTGCGCGCACTCCAGCCACTCGCGGTGAGGTCCACCGCGGAACGCAACACGGCAAACGGCAACGCGAACACCACGTGGTCGAAGTCCTGTACCGAAGTGCCGCCGGGCGTTGCGAACGTCAGGCGGATGCGACCCGTCGGCAACTTCGCGACGGCGAGCAGACGATGCGAGGGTTCGAGTTGGTTGGCGACCTGCGCCGCGAGCAGCGTCGGCAGCTGGTCGTTGCCGCCGACGATGGTGTACTTCTCGTTGCTCGGGCCGAACAAGCGCAGGTGGCCGGGGCCGCTGTAGCCGAGCAGGTAGAGCAGGTTCAACGCGCTCTGCTCGTGGGCGTCGGCGCCGTACTCGATCACGTACGCCGTCGCCAGCAAGCTGCCGAGTGGCGAACCGAGCCCGCCGGGCACGGTGTTGGTGATCCACTGCGCGATCGACATCTGGTCGAGCTGGCGACCGCGCGCCGTCGAGTTCGTGTAGGTGGTCGGGTAGCCGGCATCGATCAGGTCGCGATGCATCTGCTTCCAGACATCGCGCAGATCCTTGGCGGCGATTTGCCGCGGGTAATTGCTGCCGAAGAAGTGGTAGCGGGTTTCGGTGCCGTTGGCCTGCGCTGCCAGCACATTGGCGGTCTGCAGGTTGAACTCCTGGGCGAGGCTGCGGATCGCGTGGTGCGATTGGTCGATCAGTTCGCCACCGTGTTCGGCGATCTGGCCGGCGGCGAAGTCGCCGCGCCGCGTCCAGCAGCGGCCACCAAAGCGGGTGTTGGCTTCGAACACCGTCGCGTGCAGGCCACGCTGGTGCAGTCGATAGGCGCAGGTCAGTCCCGCGAGGCCGCCGCCAACGACGGCAATCGTGCCGGTCTGGTGGCGACCACGCTGCATTTGGCCTGGCCAGGCGATTGCCATCGCCGCCGCCGGCATGGCACCGAGGAAGCTGCGTCGATCCACCGTCGCTGCTGCTTCGTTGGGCGTGCGCGCCGCCGCGGTACGGAACCAGGAAGCGAGCTGCTGCAGCAAGGGCGTGTGTGGCATGGTGCGGCGAAGTCTAGCTTCGCTGCGCCAACCGCGCCGATCGCGGTACCGTCGCTGGAGTCTTTCGCCTCAGGGGATGCGCAGCATCAGCGCGTTCGAAGTCGACATGCCGCCGGCGACCGGCTGCAGGCAGGCGTGCTGCGCGAAGAACGTGTGGCCGGCAAACGCCGGTGGGATCGCCACGGGGATCACCAGTTCCGCCGGTCCGCTCGCCGAAGTGACGCCGGACAGGAGCACGTCGGGACTGATCAGCAGCGAACAGTTCGCCGTGCCGAACAATGCATCGAGCGACAGCGGCAGCGGCACGCCGAGCCAGTTCGTGCGCGACAGGCCAACGGCCAGTACCCCGGCGGAGTTGGCGGCATGGTTGATCGAGCGGGTGGTCACCGTGGCGCCGACCAGGAACGGTCCGCTGGCGCGCAGATCCATCGGCCCGAAGCTCGCGGCGCACGGATTGCCGAAGGGCAACGCAAAGCCGCCAGCACCGGCGACGGCGAGACCGTTGACGGCGTTCGGCGGGCTCGTGTTGCTGGTGAGAAACACCGGCGCCCCACCCGTGCGCGGAATGCGATAGACCTGCCCGGTGCCACCGCCGGCGATCAGGTCGCCGTTCTGGTCGATGTCCAACGCGTTCGGGCCGGGCACCGAGAACGGCGGTGCCACGTTGCTGACGACGCCCGCCGCATCGATGCGGATCACGCGATTCACGGTCAACACCGTGGCGAGCACCTCACCGGTGACCGGGTCGAAGGCGATGCCCGAGACGAATCCGCCGAGGCCCGTGACGATCGGCACTCCCGTGGTGGCTCCCGCGGGCAGGCGCCAGATGCCGCCATTGCCGCCGACCACGATGTCGCCGGTGGTTGGTTCGTACGCGCCGGCACTCAAGGAGCCACCCCAGGGTTGGGTTCCGGTCGACAGATCGACGACGAACCCGGTGGCGGGATCGAGCCGGCGCACCTGGGCTGCCGTCGAATCGACGAACACAATCTGGCCGGCGTGGTCCCACGACATCTGCGACACGATGCCGGTGTTGGTCGCGAGCAACGCATAGCTGGCGGCCGTGGCGCCCGTGATCGTGGCGCGGCCGATGAAGTCGAAACCGCCGACCAGGAACGCATTCGGGTTCTGGCGATCCCACAGGATCGCCTGCGAACTGCCGGTGCCCAGGAAGCCACCCGTGTTGAATCCGCTCACCAGGTTGCCGGCGCGGATCAGCCCGAACGAGGTCGTGGAAAAGCCGGTGACGGCGATGTCGCCGACGGCGACTTGGGCCGGCACCAGCGAGAGAGTGGCGAACGCGACGAGCCAGGAGGTGCGATGCATGTCTGGTGGCGCACATGCTACCGCCGCGCGGCAACCGCGGCGGGGGGCCTGGGCCGCGTTCCTGGCCGGGATCCGCATGCTGCTGGCTGTTCGGCCCCGGATGCACTAGCGTGCGGCGTTCCCGGCCGTGGTTCGCCGATGGCGCGTCGCCATGGTGTCTGCTCGCGGGGAAGGCACGTACGGCGCGTTCGCCCGGTGCCGGTGGCCGAAACGCACGTGTCGGTCGCTCGCCGTGGGCGTGCAGACGTCCCAATCCGCGCCGTCACTTCCCGTGGCGGCGTTACCAGGCCGGTGCGTGGCCATTTCTCGCCAGCGTTCTCATGAGTCGATTGCACATTGGAAATCTCTGTCCCACCACCACGGCCGCCACGCTCACCGCAGCCTTGCAGCAAGACGGCCGCAAGTTCGCGCGGGTCCAGTTGGTGATGACCCGTGACGAAGGCCGCTCGCGCGGTTTCGCCTTCGTCGATGTCGAACCCGGCGAGGATTGCACGGTCGCCCTCGGTGCGCTGCAGGGTCGCGAAGTGGACGGTCGACCGATCACGGTCGCGATCGCGCACGGACCGAAGTCGCGCTTTGGCCTCGAAGGCAACTCGTCGCGTACGTCTTCGATCCGCCCGCTGAAGTGAGGCGAGGCGCTCAGCGCCCGCGCGGTGAGTCCAAGTCGGTGCCCACCGCGAACTGCCACACGACTTCGTAGAAGTTGCGCGCGCCGGTGGCCGTCGGTTCGTCGCCGAGCAGGAATGGCGGCGCCCCGGTCAGCGACGCGATGCCGAAGAACGGGCGCAGCCAGAACGCGAGTTGTCCGCCAACGAGCAAGGACACCGCGAGCCAAATCGCGGCGAGCAGCCAGGCGCGCGCGCGGCCGATCCCGATCCCGATGCCGAGCCGGTGCACCTGGGCGTGCAGCGCCAAGGCGCCGGCGCCGGCCACGAACACCATGTTGGTGGTGACGAACTCCGGATAGCCGCCGAGATCCGTGCCAACCGGTCGGATCATCGTGCGGCCGAGGAACAGGCTGACGGGCGCGAGGCTGGCGAGCAGCACCGCGAGGTCGGCGGCGAATTGCAGCGACGCGGTGACGACGGCGCGCAAGGTCAGCGGCACCGCCAGAAAGCGCGCCAGCATGAAGTGGGCGAGCGCGCAGATCGCTGCGGTGCCGAGCAGCAGCAGCGGGAACTTGATCGCGCTGCGGTAGGCGTAGAGCAGGTTCTTGCCCGCGCCCAAGGCGAATCCGTAGACGGCGCCGCCGGCCATGATGGTGGCGATGCGCGCCGCCAGCGCGTGCCGGCCGTGGCCCGCGTTCATGGCCACAGGTGCAGCGCGCGCCCCATGCGCATCGCGACCAGCACGACGACGATCTGCCACGCGACCAGCAAGGGCAACGCGCGCCCCGGGTCGTGGCTCTTGTCATGCGCGACACAGCGGAGCAGCTGCAGCAAGCCTGCGGCCATCGCCGCCACCAGCATCAGGAGGGCCAGGATGCTGTGGTCGATGCGGTCGCCGGCGGTCATGGTGGCGCCGAGGAACCACAGGATCGGGGTGAAGCCGAGCGAGAACAGGGCCGCGGTGCTCGACACGACGAGCGTGAGGGCCAGGGTCTGGGCCGGGTGCAGCGTGCGACCGCAGAAGGAGCCGAACACCTGCAAGGCGGGCCAGCACAGCAGCACGGGGCCGGCGAACAACACGGCGACCTTCCAGAACCCGGTCGGGTCGTGCACGAAGCCGAACGGCAGGGAGGCGACCGCGGTGGCGATCGCGAGGACGCGCAGCAAGGCGGCGACGCGGTCGCGCACCGGCAGCGTTGCGGCGATGCGGCCAGGGTGGGCGAGTACGAGTTCGCACGCGTTCGCGGCCAGGCGCGCCGCTTTGTGCAGTTCCTCCGTGGCGTAGGGATGCTGCGGCGGTGGGGTGGGAGCGGGGGCGGGAGCGGGGTCGCGGGTCTCGGGCGTGGTCACGGCATCTCCAGTTGGCGATGACGAATACTTTGCCAGACAAAGTAACGGTCGTCAACCGGGCCGCGTTCCCCGTTCGGCAGGTCGAAGCGAAGTTCGACGCGGACCCTCTCCCGTTCTGTCGTTCTAGAGGTGCAGGCGCCGTGATCCGGACGGTCTGGTCCGGCGCTGCCAACGACTCGCGGGAACCATGGCCAAGCACGCACTCAAGAACGCCGGCGGCGTTCCGTTCCTCGTCCTCAAGGGCATCTTCGTCGTGCGCGCGCAGCAGCAGCCCGACGGCGACACCGTGGCCTTCGCCGCGACTGCGAACTACTCGCCCGGGCCGGTGCAGACCAACGTCCCGGTGAACCAGAATGGCAGCAGGACGGTCAACATCCGGCTGCAGTCGATCGATGCCCCGGAGAAGGCGCAGCCGCTCGGTGCGAAGTCTCGCGACGTGTTGCTGACCTCACTCGGGTTCAACCCGTCGTCGCTGGGGTTGGGCGACACGGACTTCACGGCGGATGGCCCGACGCAAACGCGCGTGGGCTGGCTCGCGACGCATGGCATGGACGCCAACCGGCGCCCGCTGGGCTACGTGTTCGCGGCGAACCCAGGGTTCAGGCATGGCGCGATCGTCTCGGCGAAGGAGATCCTCGCGGTGATCAAGACGAGCGCGAACTACCGCCAGGCAAACACTGGGTGGGCGTTCCCCGCGTTCTACGAGAACACCGATGCGACGCACGCGGCCGTGTTCCAGCAGGCGGCGGCGAAAGCGCGCGACGGCAAGAAGGGCATCTGGCCGAAGGACCTGACCACGGTCGGCTTCGTGCCCACGGCGACATCGCTGGGCAGCAACGGCTCACTCGTCTACCCGAAGTTCTTCCGCCGGGTCGAGAAGTGGAAGGCCGCGAAGCCCAACGCGCAGTCCTTCATCCAATGGCTCAAGGCGCAGGTTGATGGCAAGAAGCTGGTCCGCGGTGCGAAGCCGAAGCCGGTCCCGTTGTGGACCTTGTTCGAGAAGGTCAGCGCGCAGAAGGTCGCGGTGCCGTACGACGTGAGCCGGCTCTGGTTCAGCGAGTAGTCGCAGTACAAAGAAGTTGCGGTCCCGCTCACCCGGACCGGCTGCCACCGCACAACCGCATCCTCGCGCCCGGTCCGGCCGATCGCTCCAGAGCGAGCGTGCTCACTGGCTCTCGACGCCGCGCGCGAAGAGGGCCACGTCATTGTCGCAAGACTGCAGGCCACGCTTTGGTGCGGGCTGCGCAGGTTGACGAGGTTGTCGGGATTGAGGAAGGTGCGGCGGTGGGTCCCGGGTGTTCCGGCCGCAGCCTGGTCTTCCGAACCGCCTCTCTCATGCGTCACCTCACCGTCCGCCCCGCGTTCCTTCCCTTGGCTCTCTCGCTCTGCCTTGCCGGCCCCTCGCTGCGCGGGCAGGAAGGCAAGGTGGAGGCCAATTGGGCCCTGGCCGAGAAGTTCGGCGGGCAGGACCTGCGCAAGTTCGTCTACAGCACGAGCGTGACCCCGAACTGGATCGGCAAGACCGAGAAGTTCTGGTACTCCTACCGCACGAGTTCCGGCACGCGGTTCTGGCTCGTGGACGCCGAGCGTCAAGTGAAGCAACCGCTGTTCGACCACGCTGCGTTGGCCACGGCGTTGTCCGTGGCGACGAAGAAGGCGCAGCTCGGTCTGCAACTCGAACTCTCCGGGCTGCGAATCGACGACAAGGGCGAGAAGCTGCTGTTCACCAACGACGGCCACCGCTTCGAGTACGAGCTCGCGAAGGGCACGCTCGTCGACAAGGGGCCGGCACCGGCAACCGGCCCCGGTGGCAGTGGCGCCGCGGGGCGCAGCGACGAGGGGCGGCAGGATCGCGGCGAACGCAACGAGCAGCAGCAGGAGCAGCAGCAGCAACAACAGGGGGAGCAGGAGCAACGGCAGGGACAGCAGACGGAACAGCAAGGCCAACGCGGCGAGGGTGCGAGCGCACCCGCAGCGGCGCGGCGCGAGCGACCCGACGTTGCGCTGACGAGCCCCGATGGTCTGGCCTTCGTCGTTGCGCGCGACCACGAGCTCTACTTCGGCGAAGGCACGGAGGAGACGGCCGTGGCCGAAGCTGCGGCCAAGCCCGTGACGGAGCCTGCCGCTGGCGCCAGCGCCGTCGACGAGAAGCTCGCCGACGCGAAGGCGGAGCAGGTGGCGAAGGTGGCCGACGCCAAGGTGGAGCAGGTGGCGAAGCTCGCCGACGCCAAGGTGGAGTTGGTGGAGAAGCTCGCCGACGCGAAGGCCGAGCAGGTGGCGAAGGTTGCCGACGCCAAGGTGGAGTCGGTGGAGAAGGTCGAGAAGGTCGCCGACGCCAAGGGGAGCGCCACAACTGCAGCCGCGGTCCCTGCCGAGGCGGGCAAGCCGGCCCCGGCCGTGGCGCCGAAGAAGCCGCGCGTGCGCTTCGACGAAGCGACGGCGCTGAAACTGAGCAAGGACAGCGTCGAGGGGTACACGTTCGCCAGCAGTGGCGGGTCCGAACGCGGGCAACAGCGCGGCACGGGGCAGCGCGGCGAGGCCGCGGGGGCGACCGCAACCGCTCCAGCCGCGCCGGCTCCGGTACGGGCGCGTCCCAATGCCACCTGGTCGAAGGACAGCAAGGCGTTCTTCGCGACGCGCCGCGACACCCGCGGCGTGCAACAGCTGTCGCTCGTCAACTCCCTCGCCGAGCCGCGGCCTGCGGTGCAGACCTACTCCTACTCGATGCCCGGAGAGACGACGGTGTCGCATTCCGAGCTGTGGTTGTTCCAGCGCGACGCGAAGGCGTTGCACCGGATCGAGCGCAAGTGGACGCACGAAAGCTACCAGAACGTGCACTTCTTCGGCGACGGCCATGAGCTGCGCTTCGTGCGCCGCGACCGGCTGCAGCAGAATGCCGAGTTCTGCGCCGTCGATCCCGTGACCAGGGTCGTGCGCGTGCTGATCAGCGAGAGCGTCGAGAACGCGACGCTGTCGCAGCAGAGCTCGCGCTACCTCGAGAAGCGCAAGCAGGTGGTGTGGTGGTCGGAGCGCAGCGGCTGGGGCCACTACTACCTGCACGATGCGATCACCGGCGCCCTGATCAACCCGATCACCAGCGGTACCTTCCGCGCCAGCCGTCTCATCGACATCGACGAAGAAGCCGGCGTGCTGTGGTTCCGCGGCAACGGCCGCGAGCCCGACGAGAACCTCAACTACGACCACCTCTACCGCGTCAATCTCGACGGCACGGAACTCGTGTGCCTCGATGCGGGTGATGGCACGCACAACTCGGTGCTGTCGCTGTCCCGCCGCCACGTCGTCGACACCTACTCGCGCGTCGACCTGGAACCGCGCTCGGTGCTGCGCAGCGGGCGCGATGGCCAGGTGCTGCTGGCGCTGGAGACGACCGACCTCACCAAACTCACCGAGATGGGTTGGAAGATGCCGGAGCGCTTCACGGTGAAGGCGGCGGACGGCGTCACCGACCTCTTCGGCAACATGTGGAAGCCGTTCGATTTCGACCCCGCGCGGCGCTACCCGCTGATCGTCAACGTCTATCCGGGCCCGCAGCAGGAAGGCGTGACGCACACGTTCTCGGCGACTGCTGGCACGCAGCAACTGGCGCAGCTCGGCTTCCTGGTCATCCAGGTCGGCCACCGCGGCGGCACGCCGACGCGCGACAAGGCCTACGCCGCGTTCGGCTACGGCAACCTGCGCGACTACGGCCTCGAGGACAAGAAGACGGCGATCGAGCAGCTCGCGAACCGGCATCCGTACGTCGACCTCACGCGCATCGGCCTCTACGGCCACTCGGGCGGCGGCTTCATGACGGCGGCGGCCATGATGAAGCCGCCCTACAACCGCTTCTTCAAAGTGGGCGTCGCCTCGTCGGGCAACCACGACAACAACATCTACAACGCCGACTGGGCCGAGCGCTGGCACGGCCTGCGCCAAATGGAGCAGGACACGGCGACCGCGACGAAAGAGGGCAAGGAGGGCAAGGCCGACGCGGCGACCACGGGTGCAGCAGGCACCGCATCGGTGGGCATCGGGGACAAGGGCGAACAGCAGAAGGGCGCAGCGACGGCGACGGCGGCAGCGACGGCGAAGCCGGCGAAGAATCCGTTCGAGATCAAGGTGCCGACCAACGCCGAACTGGCCGCCAACCTCGAAGGCAAGCTGCTGCTCGTGCACGGCGAGATCGACAACAACGTGCACCCCGCCAACACCATGCGCCTCGTCGACGCGCTGATCAAAGCCAACAAGCGGTTCGACATGCTGATCGTGCCGGGCGCGCGGCACAGCTTCGGCGCGGCCCAGGACTACTTCCGCCAGCGCATGTTCGAGTACTTCGCCGAGCACCTGCTGGGCGACCGTGAGCTCGGCGCCGACATCACCCGCAAGGACGCCAGCAAGTAGGCCGCGCGATCGACCCGGTTCGCGGATTGCCGCCGTCACCCGGGTAGCGCCGCGACAGCGGCTCCAGCTACAGCGAGCCGAACGTCAGCGCGAGGGCGTTCGAACTGGTCATCGTCGTGATGTTGACGAAGGCATCGAGTTCGACCGGCAGCACCTGTCCGCGCACGACGGCCCCGGCCAGCGACATCGAGTTCGGGATCACCAGCGACGGCGCCACGACGCCCGCGACCGGGATGTGGAGCTCGAGCAGTTCGGTGCTGACCAGCAGCGAGCAGCCCGGAACGCTCTGCGGCAGGATGAACGTCAGCGGGATCGCCAGGCTGGAGAGTCCCCACACGCCGAGCACGACCGAGTTCGCGGGGATGCCCGTCGCCGACGAACGGAACGTCGAGCCGATCCACGGCAACGACGTCGCGGCCAGCACGACGGGGCCGCCCGAACTGGTGCAGCCGGCGCCATCCGCCATCACCGAGGCAGGACACGTCGACGCCAGGCGCGCAACGTGGGTCGACATCTGGCCGGCGGCGGTCACGAAGTTGCCGCCGACGAGCAGCACGCCGTTGGCGTCGATCCCGACGGCTTCGACGGGGCCGCTCACGCCACCGCCGACCTGCGACCAGCTCGAGCCGTTCCAGCGCGCGAGGTTGAGCGCGGTGACGCCGCCTGCGGCGGAGAACATGCCGCCGGCGAGCAGGTCGCCGTTCGGCATCGCCATCAGCGTGTAGACCTCGTTGTTCATGCCGCTGCCGTAGACGACCCAGGTCGTGCCGGTCCAGCGCGCGACCTTGCCGGGGAACGAGCCGCCCGCGACGACATCGCCGTTCGGCAGCGTCGTGAGACCCCAGACGTCGTTGGTGAGCCCGGATCCCATCGGCGACCAGGCGGCACCGTTCCAGCGGGCGACGCGGCTCGCGTTGATGCCGCCCGCGGTTGCGAAGTGGCCGCCGGCGACGAGGTCGCCATTCGCCATGACCGTGAGCGCGCTGACCCAGCTGCCGACGCCAGCACCCATCGGGTGCCAGTTGGTGCTGTCCCAGCGTGCGATGAAGGAAGCGGGCGCGCCGCCGGCTGCCGAGAAGAAGCCGCCCGCGACCAGGTCGCCGTTGGGCAGGTTGGCCAGTGCGGCGACGTAGTAATTGACGCCTGCGCCGAGCGGAGCCCAGGTGGTGCCATCCCACCGGGCGATCCCGAAGTGTCCGCCCGCGACGATTTCGCCGTTCGGCCGTACGACCACCGCGAGCACGGCGCCGCCGGTGAAGAACGGCGGGGCGCCGAGGCCCGCGCCCATGGGCGCCCATGACGAGCCGTTCCAGCGCGCGATCCGCGACGCCGGCACTCCCTGGATCACGGTGAAGGAGCCGCCGGCGACGAGGTCGCCATTCGGCAGCGTCGCGATCGACATGATCGCACCGTTGGTGCCCGGCGTGATCGCCGCCCAGCCGGAGCCGTTCCAGCGGGCGAGCCGATGCGCCGCGACACCGCAGAAGGACGTGAAGCCGCCCGCGACAACGAGATCGCCGTTCGACAAACGAGCCAGGTCGTAGGAATTGTCGCCGGATTGGCCCGTGCCGACAGCCGACCAGCTCGTGCCGTTCCATAGGGCGACGGCGCTGTTGCCGATCAGGTTCCAACCACCCGCGACCAGATGCCCGTTCGGCAGCGCGACCAGGGAGTTGACGCCCGTCGTGAAGCCGGCGCCAAAGCCCGACCACGCGGTGCCGTTCCACCGCGCAATGCGCGCGATCGGCGCGCCGCCCGCGTTCTGGAAGCTGCCGGCAGCGACGAGGTCGCCGTTGGCGAGCGTCGTGAGTGCGTACACCGTGTTGTCGATGCCGGCGCCGATCGCTGACCAGTTCGTGCCGTTCCAGCGCGCGACGCCGAGAGCGTTGACGCCGCCGATCGTGCCGAACGAGCCACCTGCCACCACGTCGCCGTTCGCCAGCGTCGTCAGCGCATACACGTAGCCCTGCAAGCCGACGCCGGAGCCCATCGGCGACCAGGCCGTGCCATCCCAACGCGCGATCCTGTTCATGACGACGCCGCCGGCGGTGTAGAAGTAGCCGCCTGCGATCACGTTGCCGTTCGGCGTCACCGTGAGTGCCGCGACGGTGCTGTCGAGACCGCTGCCGAGCGGGGCCCAGTTGGTGCCGTTCCAACGCGCGATCCTGCTGCACGGCACGCCGCCGGCCACAGTGAAGCTGCCAGCGGCCAGCAGGTCGCCGTTCGGCATCGGGGCGAGCGCCGCGATGCTGAAGTCCATGCCCGAGCCGAACGCGGACCACGTACCGGTGGCCGGATCCAGGCTCGCGATCTTGTTGGCGGCGATGGTGCCGGCAAGGCTGAACGAGCCGGCGACGACGATCCGTTCGGTCAGCGGGCCTGGTCCATCCGGATCCCACCGCTCGACGCACACAGCTTCGCCGTTCACACCCGGACCACCGAGGCCCGGCAACCACTGGTTCGTGCATTGCGCCAACGCGGGCGCCACGACGAAGGGGAGCGCGGCGAGCAGTCGGAGCGAGGCGAACATGGAACCCGAACGATACCCGGATCCTTGTTGGCGGGTGCGCGCCGACCCTGCATGCGCCGACCACGGCTTGGCGGGCGCCGGTCTTCGCCGAGCAGCATCGCGAACACCGCGCGGACGGCGCCAGCGGCCAGCGAAACCCGGCCCTGATTGCCACGGACGCTGCCAGTCCCGACTGGCAGCGAGTCGTGGACGTGGCATGCTGATGGCATGTCGTCTCGCCTTGGCAACGTCGCCACGTTCCTGCTCCTGGCCACTGCGATGGCCACCGCCCAGGAACTGACGGCGCCGTCGGCGACCCGCATCGACTACGCGAAGGAGGTCCAACCCCTGCTCGCGCAGTTCTGCTTTGGCTGCCATGGGGAGACCAAGCAGAAGGGCAGCATGCGCCTCGACAGTCTCGATCCGGCGATCGCCACGCGCGCCGCGGCCAAGGGGTGGCGCGCAGCCCTCGACAAGTTGAACGAAGGCGAGATGCCGCCCGAAGACGAGCCGCAGCTGAGCGACTCGCAGCGCCGCCTCGTGGTGCAGTGGCTCACCGAATCGCTGCACGACGCCGCCGACCGCTTGAAGGGGCAACAGGGCGTCGTGATGCGCCGCCTGACCCGCGACCAGTACACGAATGCCCTGCAGGAGCTGCTGTCGCTGCCGATCGAGTTCGGCCAGGTGCTGCCCGCCGACGCCCGCTCCGAACTGGGCTTCACCAACAACGGCGAAGTGCTGAACGCATCGCCCCTGCTGCTCGACTACTACCAGGAGGTCGCGCGCAGCGCCTTGGCCGAGGCGATCGTGGTCGGACCACGGCCGACGCCGACCCGTTACCGCATCACGTTCGGTCGCGGCATCGGCAAGGGCCACCTCGCCGGGAGCACTGGCGGCTACCAGGCGGTGCCGCTCGAGACCGAGGGCTTCCGACTCGACCTGCTCGATGCCTCCGGCAACGACCGGATTCCGGCCGACGACGCCGAGAAGCAGGCCATGGACCGCATTCGCCGACGCATCAGCATCGGCTTGCGCGGTTCGGCGCAGGATCGGTTCCGCGTCGTCGACGAAGGCATGATGCTGCTGTCGGCGCTGCCGCATCGCGAGAAGCCCGCGGAGTCGTGGCAGGGCCCCTCGCCCAACCTGGCGCTGGAGATGCAGCGCTGCTGGCCCCAGCGCGGCAGTTTCGTGATGCGCGTCACGGCCTCGCGCGGCTACGTGCCGCCGCTGCGCCGCGACCTGCTGATCGCGCTCGATGAACGGGTGGCAGTGGCAAAGTGCGCCGACAACGGCGAACTGCAGTTGCCGGCCGGCGCGATCGTGCGCACTGCGGCCAGCGGCGACCAATTGGAGAACGTCCGGCTCGACGAAGCGAGCGGGTTGCTGGTCTCTGCCGAAGCCCCCAAACGCAGCAAGGTCCGTCTCGAGATCGATCTACCGCACGATGGCTTCTACCAGGTCGATCTCGTGCACCGGCCCGCTGCCGTCGAGACGATGCCGACGGTGCGGCTGACCGTTGCCGGAACCCACCTCGACCATCGGCTGGCGGCGAGCCCCGCCGATCTGGAGCGCACCCGGGTCGTCACCGCGCTCGGTGCCGTCGGCATGCGCGCCGGCCGCCATCATCTGCAGCTCGGCGGCCCGTTCTTCGTCGGCTTCTCGCACCTCGTGGTGACGCCGATGTCGGCCGAGCACCCGTTGGTGCAGCGGCTGCAGAATCGCGAGGCCGAGCAGAACCAGGCGCTCGCGAGCCTGGCGCCGGTGATCCGCGTCTACGCCGGCACGCGCACCGACGACGGCATGGACTACCGGACCTTCGGCGAGCCGCAGGAGGTGCATGCGCCGCTCGGCGAACCGCGCAGCTACGAGTTTCACGGCCGGCTCGAGAACCTGCCGATCCCCGAGCCCGAGTCCGGCGACACCGAGGAACTGTCCGGCTTCCTGCTGCTCGGCCTGTGGAACGACCACCTGGTCAAGGCCGCGAAGCAGACGGGCCCGCCGCTGTTGGTCCGCTCGATCGAGTTCGAAGCGCCGTGGTACGAAAGCTGGCCGCCGCGCTCGCACACCGCGATCTTCCCACCGGCGGGTGCGCTCGACCTGACGCAGCCGAGCGAAGCGCGCGACGCCTACACGGCGCAGTTGCTGCAGCGCTTCCTCGAACGCGCATTCCGTCGCGCGGCCGAGCCGGGCGAGGTCGATCGCTACCTGCAGTTCTGGCGCTCGATCCAGGCCCAGCATCCGGTCTACGAACACAGCGTGCGCGAAGTGCTGGTCGCGATCTTGTGCTCGCCGAACTTCCTGTTCCAGGTCGAGACCGAACCCAAGGACGGCAAACTCGGCGACACGGCTTTGGCGGTTCGCCTCGCGTTCTTCCTGTGGAACTCGCCGCCCGACGCCGAACTGCGCGAGCTCGCTGCCGCCGGCAAGCTCACGGCGCAGCTGCCCGCGCAGATCGATCGCCTGATCAAGGACCCACGCGCGCAACGCTTCGTGCGCACGTTCACCAGCGAGTGGCTGCGGCTGGATCGCCACGCGGCGATGACGATCGACCCCGACCGGCACCCGGACTACACGCGCTTCGTCAAGCGCGACATGGCCGAGGAGACCTACCACTTCGTGCAGCACGTGCTGCAGCAGGATCTCAGCGTGCTCACGCTGGTCGATTCGGACTTTGCGATGCTGAACCAGAACCTCGCCGAGTTCTATGGCCTCGACGGGGTGGTCGGTCCGCACTTCCGGCCCGTGCCGGTGACCAAGGAGCAGCAGCGCGGCGGCCTGCTCGCGCAGGGTTCGTTCCTGGCCGGGCATTCGGACGGCATCGAACCGCACACCATCAAGCGCGCCGTCTGGCTGAAGGAGCGCATCCTCGGCTCCGCGCCGCCGCCGCCGCCGCCCAACGTGCCCGAGCTCGATCCGACCACGCCCGGCTTCGACAAGATGACGTTGCTGCAGAAGCTCGCGGCGCATCGCGATCGCGCCGCGTGCCGCGACTGCCATGCATCGATCGATCCGTTCGGCGTCGTGTTCGAACGCTTCAGCGCGGTCGGCCGCTACGAGCCCCGCCGCAAGAACCAGGACATCGATGCCCGGACCACGCTGCCCGATGGCAGCGAGATCGATGGCATGGCCGGCATCGTCGCCTGGCTGGTCGGGCACAAGAGCGACGCGGTGACGCGCGCGCTGATCGAGCACCTGTTCGCCTATGCCCTGGGCCGCGACGTGTCCTTCGCGGACGCCCCGGAGATCGACGCGATCCTGCGCGGCGTCAAGGCCGACGGGTATCGTGCCCGGGCCGTGCTGCACCGCATCATCGGCAGCCGCGCCTTCACCCATCGCTGAGCGGACCGTGAAGAAGCAACACCTCCAACTCGATCGTCGCACGTTCCTGCGCGGCACCGGCGTTGCCGTGGCGCTGCCGTTCCTCGACGCCATGCGATTTGGCCCGCGGCGCGAACCGGCGCGGCGGCTGGCCTGCGTCTACTTCCCCAACGGCGCTTCGATGCCCGAGGAGACCGACGAGAAGTGGAACAAGTGGCGCTGGTTCCCGAACCGAGCTGGCGCTGACTACCAGTTCACCGAGGTGCTCGCCTGCCTCGAGCCGTTCCGCGCCAAGCTGTCGTTGCTCGGCGGCCTCAGCCATCCGCTCAGCCGCGAGTTGCTCGGCCATCTGGCGGGGGACACCTGGCTGACCGGCGGCGACGTCCGCGGCGACGTCTACCAGAACCGGGTGTCGGTGGATCAGGTGGCCGCCGAGGTACTGAAGCGGCATACGCGCTATCCCTCGCTGGTGTTTTCGACCGACGGCGGCGTCGGCTACAAGTCGCGCGTCTCGACGCTGTCGTTCGATCACAGCGCGCGGCCGATCCCGTCCGAACACCTGCCGCGGCGCATCTTCGAGCGCTACTTCGCGCCAGGCGGTGGCGCTTCGACCGAGCAGCGGCGGCAGAGCCTGCGCCAAGGCAAGCAAGTCGTCGATCTGGTGCTTGAGGACAGCAAGCGCCTCAGCCAGCGTCTTGGCAAAGCCGACCAGGAGAAGCTCGACCAGTACCTCGCGTCGTTGCAGGCGGTCGAAGAGCAGGTGCGCCGCAACGAGCAGTGGCTGGATCGGCCGATGCGCACGGTCGACAGCAGCCACGTCCAGCTCGATGCCGCGGCCGACGTCGACCCGGCGCGTTACCTGCGCACGATGTACGACCTGATGGCGCTCGGTTTCGAGACCGACATCTCGCGCGTGGCGACCTTCATGACGGGGCGCGAGGACGGCATGGGCTTCGCCGACCACTTCCCTTCGCGCGCGCTCGGCATCAAGCGCGGCCACCACACGATCAGCCACGACACCCACGAGGGCCACTGGGAGGAGTGGGGCCGCTACGACCAGTGGCACGCGCAGCAGTTCGCCCACTTCCTGCAGCGGCTGGCCAAGGTCGAGGACGAACACGGCAGCCTGCTCGACAGCACGGTGGTGCTGTACGGCAGCTGCTGCAGCACGACGCACAACGCGCGCAACTACCCGGTGGCGATCGTCGGCGGCAGCAAACTCGGCTTGCGCCACGGCAGCTACACGAAGTACGACGAAACGACGCCGTTCAGCAACGTGCTGCTCGGTCTGCTGCGCACTGTCGGCGTGCCCGCCGAGACGTTCGCGGACAGCACCGGCTGGTTGCCGGAGATCTTCGGCGGCTGAGCCGACGTCGCGAGCGCGCAGGTCTTCCTGCCGACGGCGTCACGAACTCGTACGTCGGGGCTGGGCTTTCCGGTGTTCGCGCAGGGCCTCGTACTCGAGGCCAGCCCTGCTGGTTTGCCAGGCCGCTACCATTGCTGTCCCATGCGCATGCTCACGATGGCCTGTTTGCTCGTTCTCAGCCCGTTGGCGTTGGCGGATGCGCTGCGGCCGCAGGGCCCCGGTTGTGCTGTCGCCAGCGCCACCACGTTGGGTGCACCCTGCGGCAGTGCGTCGCTGACGTCGACGCTGCCGGTGCTTGGCAGCAACGCGACGCTGACGGTCGGGGGCCTCGCGGCGTCGATACCAGGCGTCCTGTTCCACAGTCCGGTCGTCGCCAGCGTGCCGATCTCGTACTTCGGCTGCGCGATCTACCTCAGCGAACTCAACGTCGTGGCGACCTACACGACCGGGGTCAGCGGAGCTGCCAACATCCTGATCGGCGTTCCATCCACTCCGTCCCTCTGTGGTGCGGAGCTGATGATGCAGGGCGTCGCCTTCTCCGGGGTGGGGCCGGTCGGCCCCTTGGCGCTCGAAGTCAGCAACGCGATCCGGTTGCGCGTGGGTGCTTCGCCACCGACGGGCGGCACGTTTCCCTCCGCTTGGATCCATGGTTCGGCGAACTGCAGCAACCAGACCGATCCGCCCATCCAGGTGCACGCCTATGGGCCCCGCACGTGGATCCTGCGCCAGAACAAGTGCCTGAACTTCGAGGCGCCCTTCATGTACCTGATGGCGGGCAACACGCGCGCGCTGCTGATCGACACCGGGGCCACGGCGTCGGCGACGCTGTTCCCGCTGCGGGCGACGGTGCAGGGCCTGCTCGATGCCTACGAACTCGCGAACAACCTGCCCGACCTGCTGCTCACCGTGGCGCACACGCACTCCCATGGCGATCACGTCCAGGGCGACGTGCAGTTCGTCGGCCAGCCGCTGACGACCGTCGTCGGCACCAGCACCAGCGCGGTGCAGACGTTCTTCGGCATCACCTCGTGGCCGACGCAGATCGTCAGCTACGAGCTCGGTGGGCGCACCATCGACATCGTGCCGACGCCAGGGCATCACTCCGCGCACATCACGTTCTACGACCACGAGACGGGGGCGCTGTGTACGGGCGACACGCTCTATCCCGGCTTCCTGTTCATCAGCGCTCTGACGACCTACAAGGCTTCGATCGCTCGCCTGGTCACCTTCGCCAGCAGCCACCCGATCACCGACATCCTCGGTGGCCACATCGAGATGACCGCGACGCCCTTCACCGCGTATCCGTACGGGACCGTCTACCAGCCGAACGAACACGTGCTGCAACTGAACGTGGCGCACTTGTTCGAACTCGAC
>SXGT01271651.1_pt1 | contig 23235 bp, 17 predicted proteins | sample 3176221 | NCBI WGS metagenome assembly SXGT01 (sample SAMN11356862, study PRJNA531348) | freshwater metagenome | isolation source: freshwater sample F1-120 | place: China: Fuxian Lake, Yuxi | collected 2017-12-25
GACGAAGCGGTGCAGGCCCTCGCCCGAGTTGGTGTACTCGTGGTCGGCGACGACGGTCAGCACGTTGTGCTCGGCAAGCCCTTCGAGCTGAATGCGCGTGCCGTCGGCCACCGCGGCGGCGTCAAGCTCGACGCCGTTGAGCGTGACGCTGTGCACCGTGCGAGTGATCGCGTCGATGAACGTGCTCGCGCCGGCACTCGCCGAGAAGGTCACGGTCGACGTCGACCGAAACACCTCGTCGCCGGTCGTGAGGTCGAGCGCGATGTCGTAGCTCTCGGTCGAGATGAGGGCCGAGCGCTCGTGGGCTTCGACGCGGGTCAGATTCTCTGCGGGCACAGCGGTGTCCTCCTGGGGCACGTTGACAGTGGATGCGCGGCTCGTGGCCGCGCGTGAGCATCCAGCCTAGACGCGAAGCCAGAGAACGCCGTGGGCCGGCAGTGTCAGCCCGTGGCGCAGGTCGTAGCGCGTCTCGGTGAGCAGATCGACGGCCACGGGCGGTAGTCCCGACAGTGTGACTGCGTCGATCGACTGAGCGTCGTCAGCGACGTTGACGAAGCACACGACGGTCGTCGACGCCCCCGGTCGCTGGTAGCCGATGATGTGCGGGTTCTTCGCGTCGAAGCCGATGAGGCTGCCGCCAGCGAACTCGTGAGTCTCGCGACGCACGGTGAGGAGGTGCTGAAGACCCGCGAAGATGCGGCCAGCGTCGGTAGACGAGTCGTGGCGCTGCGCGTACCTCTCGGCGGGATACGGCGGGCGGTTCGCCCAGCGACTATCTTCTGCGTGCGCCGGGTCGTCGGCCCAGTGCGGGTCGTTGAGCTGGCCTACTTCATCGCCGAGGTACAGCAGCGGAATGCCGCCCGTCGACAGGATGATGGAGTGCGCGAGCAGAATGCGCCCGATCGCTCCCACGTCGCCCGCCTCGAGACCGGCGAGCGAGGCAGTCGTGCCCGAGATGCGGCAGTCGCCCGTCTTGGGGTTGTCTTGAAAGGGAATGCCGCGCGCGAAGCTGCCGTCGAACCTGTTCACGTAGAAGCTGTTGAGAAAGCGACGGTGGTCGAAACCGTCGATGCCGAGTTCGGCGGCGTCGTCGTCAGAGAAGGTCCAGCCAATGTCGTCGTGACTGCGCACGTAGTTGACCCACGCAGTGCCCTCGGGCAGGTTGTGGCGACGATCGAGCGCTTGCTGCAGCAGTCGACCATCGCGCGTCGCGAGCGAATTCCAGATGAGCGCCATTTGTAGCGGGTTGTAGCTGATGCGGCACTCGTCGAGCGAGATGTACTCCACGACCTGATCGGGGTGCACGATCGCCTCGCTCTTGAACAGCACCGCGGGGGCCGCCATGGCGAGCACGGCGTTGAATGCCTGAATGAGCAAGTGCGCCTCGGGCAGGTTCTCGCAACTCGTGCCGAGCTGCTTCCAGATGAACGCGACGGCGTCCATGCGCAGCACGTCGACGCCGCGGTTCGCGAGAAAGAGCATCTCGCCCGCCATCGCGCGAAAGACCTCGGGGTTGCTGTAGTTGAGGTCCCATTGAAAGGTGTGGAAGGTCGCCCAGATCCAGCGTTCGGCCTCTTGCGCGCTCGGCACAGTGCCGTTGGGCAGCGGAAAGGGAACGAACGAGCCGGGGTGATCGTCGGGGAAGATCTCCCGCACGGTCTGCTCGAACGCGTCGGGCTGCTCGCGGCCGTCGAAGATCCAGTAGTACTGCTCGAATCGAGGATCACCCGCGAGTGCTTGAAGCGCCCACTCGTGCTCGTTCGAGGTGTGATTGAAGATGAAGTCAACGACGAGCGCGATGCCGTTCTCGCGCAGTTCGGCCGCGAGCGACTCGAGCTGAGCCATGTCGCCAAGGGCAGGATTGACGCGGCGATAACTCGACACCGCGTAGCCGCCGTCGCTGTTCTCAGCGGGAGCGTCGAAGAGCGGCATGAGGTGCAGGTACGTCAGGCCGAGCTCACGAAAATACGGGATGCGCGCACGCACTCCCTCGAGCGTCTCGGCGTAGCGGTCGACGTAGCAGACGCCGCCGAGCATGCGATTCGACTGAAACCACGCCGGCTCTTTCTCACGTTGCGCATCGAGCAACGCCAGCGAGTCGCTGCGGTCTTGAGTGGCCATGGCGATCTGCGTGAGGAGGGCATCCACGTGGCCGTCGATGTCGGGGGAGGAGCCGTAGATGCGCTCGAAGAGGGACCGCAGCCGAGGGAGTTCGCGCTCGACCCGCTGCGTGAAGGCTGCCCAGCGAGCAGGGGAGGTCTCGGGGCGTCGCGCGTCGTCGAGCACCCGCATCCATCGTTGGGTTTGCGGCACGTCGTCAGTCTAGATCGAGAGGCTGGGACCGGTTCCACGTGCTGTTGTCCCGCCTCCCCCTATTGTCCACTTGGATAACTCGTGAGACGATGGCGACCATGCACTCCACCGTGTTTGAACGCGAGAAGCCCGACGCCCGTGTCGTCTCCGACAGCCTTGCAGCGTCGCGGCTGTCGCCGTACTGGATCGATGACCTCGGCGAGCGAGCAGCACTCCCTGCGTTCAACGGTGCTCTAACGTGCGACCTCGCCGTCGTCGGCGGGGGATACACCGGGCTGTGGACGGCGCTGCTCGCGAAGGAGCGCGAGCCCGACTCTCGTGTCGTACTGCTCGAAGGCAAGCGCATCGGCTGGGCGGCAAGCGGTCGCAACGGTGGGTTCGTCGAAGCCACGCTCACCCACGGAGAGAAGAACGGTGAAGCGCGGTTCGCCTCAGAACTCGAGACGCTCGATCGCCTCGGCCTGCAGAACCTCGATGAGATTCAGGCGACGGTCGAGAGTCGAGGCTGGCAGGTCGACTTCGAGCGCGTCGGCTCGTTCGCCGTCGCGACCGAGGCCTATCAAGTCGCCGAGCTCGAGGCCGCGCACGACGGTGAGACCGAGCGGTTCTTCGACGCGGCGGCGATGCAGCAGCAGATCGCCTCGCCGACCTATCAGGGCGGGCTGTGGTCGACGCGCGATACGGCGCTCGTGCACCCCGGCAAGCTCGCCGCGGCGCTGTTGCAGGCGTGCCTCGAGGCGGGCGTGGAGGTGCACGAGTCGAGCCCCGTCGCGGCACTCGACGCAGGCCGCGACTCAGTGAGACTCTCGGTGCGCGGAGGCGGCACCGTGACCGCCGACCGCGTGGCGCTCGCGACCAACGCCTTTCCGTCCCTCCTCAAGCGCTACCGCCTGCACACCGTGCCGGTCTACGACTACGTGCTCATGACCGAGCCGCTGAGCGACGCCCAGCTCGCCTCCATCGGCTGGCAGGGTCGGCAAGGCGTGGCCGACAGCGCCAACCAGTTTCACTACTACCGACTCAGCGCGGACAACCGCATCCTCTGGGGCGGCTACGACGCGATCTACCACTACGGCGGTCGCATCCGCGCCGAGTACGACGACCGTCGAGCCTCGTACGAGCGCCTCGCGAGCCACTTCTTCACGACTTTCCCGCAGCTGGAAGGAGTGCGATTCACCCACCGGTGGGCGGGCGTCATCGACACGTGCAGTCGCTTCTGCGCCTTCCACGCGACCGCTCACGGCGGTCGGGTCGCCTACTCGGCGGGCTTCACCGGCCTTGGCGTCGCGGCGACGCGCTTCGCCGCCAACGTCATGCTCGATCAGCTCGCGGGTGAGCAGACCGAGCGCACGTCGCTCGACCTCGTGCGCAGCATCCCAATGCCGTTTCCGCCCGAGCCAGCGACGTACCCCGCGGTGCAGTCGGTGCGGTGGGCACTCGACCGCGCAGATCACAATTCGGGCAAGAGAAACCTCTTCCTGCGCACGCTCGACGCAGTAGGGCTAGGGTTCGATTCGTGACCCTTCCCCTCGACGCAGCCACGGTGCTGCAGGCCCTCGAGCTCGAGCTCGAGCACGAGCCGGTTGACGCCGAACAGGTCGTCGACGGCTCGCCCACCACGGGCGTCGCCGCACTCACCGAGGTCGACGACTGGGAGGTCGGCGTGTGGGAGATCACGCCCGGCACGGTCACCGACGTCGAGGTCGAAGAGGTGTTCATCGTGCTGCGCGGGCACGCCACGCTCACGCGCGAAGACGGCACGCAGTCTGAGCTCGTGCCCGGCGTTGTCGGCCGGCTCGACGACGGCGAAGAGACCACCTGGGTCGTGCACGAGACGCTGCGCAAGATCTATATCGCGTAGCGTCCCGCGCTTGGCAGGCCTGCGGCCTACCAGGTCGAGTCGCCGCGCATCACCGCGTCACTGCCGCCGTCGATGAAGACCACTTGACCGCACAAGTGGGTGTTCGCCGGGCTCGTCAGGTATTCGAGCAGCGAGGCGACGGTCGATGGTTCGGCAATGCCGTTGAGCGGCATCGGCACCATCTGCAGAATCGCCTTCTGCGCTTCTTCCGTCGCGGTGAACTGCGCCGTCATCGGCGTGCGAATGACGCCGGGTGCCGCCGCATTCAACGGGATGCCCGCCCCCGCCCATTCCTCACTCGCAGCATGGCGGCGAATCCACCGGCACAGCGCGACCTTGGTCGAGCTGTAGATGAGGCCTCCCTGCTCGGCGTCGATGAGCTGTTGTGCGCGATGCAGCGCGGCGGGTTCGTCGTGTGCCAGGCATGCGTCGACGAGTTCATCGTCGTGGGGCATGAGAGATGCCATCGACGCGGTCGCCGCGGCCCGTGGCGCGGCAGAGTCAGCGAGCAGCGGGCGCAGGCCGTCGAGGGTCGCGAGCGCACCGAAGTAGTTCACCGCCACCGTCGCGGTCGACTCCGTCGCGAGACCGGCATTGGCGATGATCGCGTCGATCCTTCCGCCGCTGAGGGCCCGCACGCGGTCGACGAGCTCGGCTCGACCCTCGTGTGTCGTGAGATCAACCGTGATGTCGGCGTCGTGCAGGTCGACACCGATCACGGTGTCGCCGTGCTCGCGAAGCGCGGCAGCGGTGGCTGCGCCGATGCCGCTTGCTGCTCCGGTGATGACGTAGGTGCGTGCCATGAGAGACCTCCTCGTCGCGAGCCGCGACAGTCGCGACCCCGCACTTCGAGGCTCGCACCGGCCCTGAGTGCGCGGTAGGGCCGAAGGTCACGCCTTCTAGAATCGTGAGCATGCGCATCCACGTCGCCACCGATCACGCCGGACTCGAATTCAGCGCCACGGTGCGCGAGCACGTTGCCGCGCAGGGGCACGAAGTCGTCGACCACGGTCCGCAGCACTACGACCCGCTCGACGATTACCCGAGCTTCTGCATCAACGCCGCACGTGCCGTCGCCCGTGACCAGGCGACCGGCGTCGAAGCGCTCGGCATCGTGTTCGGCGGCTCGGGCAACGGTGAGCAGATCGCCGCCAACAAGGTGCGTGGCATTCGCGCCGCGCTCGTCTGGAGCGAGTCGACGGCGACGCTCGCGCGCGAGCACAACGACGCCAACGTCATCGCGATCGGAGCGCGGCAGCACACCGTCGACGAAGCGCTGCGCTTCATCGACGTGTTTCTCGCGACGCCCTTCCCCGGCGACGAGCGGCACGCACGACGCATCGCGCAGCTCGCCGAGTACGAATCGACAGGCTCGATCTCCGGCCACGAGATCGACTAGCCACCGACGTGCCTGAGGGTCATTCCGTCCATCGCATCGCGCGACAGTTCGCGCGGCACTTCGTCGGCCAGTCGGTTGCGGTGAGCTCGCCGCAGGGCCGTTTCGCCGAGGGCGCCGCTCAGCTCGACGGGCGCACGATGACTGAGGCGCGCGCCGTGGGCAAGCAGATGTTCCTCGAGTTCGACGGCGCGCTCTGGCTGCGCGTGCACCTCGGCATCTACGGGGCATGGGATTTCGCCGGCGCGGTCGTGCTCGACGCCACGAGCAGTTCCGCGAGCGGGCGCATGGGGCAGACGAATCAACGGGGCACGGTCGTCGGCGAGCACGAGGACTCGCTCGGCTCGATCGGTGCTCCGCGGCGCACACGCTTGCGCATGGCCGAGCGCGAGTCGCTCGCCGACGCGCTCGACGCTGACGATTCCGAATTTCCCCCTCCACCGATCGGGCAAGTGCGCGTGCGGCTGCTGACCGAGAATGCTGTGGCCGATCTGCGCGGTCCGACAGCGTGCGAGGTGCTCGACGCCGCCGCCGTACAAGCGGTCATCGACGCGCTCGGCCCCGACCCCCTCGTCGACGATCTCGACGAGGGTGAGCAGCGTTTTGTCGAGCGCGTGCGCAAGCGTCGCACACCCATCGGGCTGCAGCTCATGGATCAGTCGGTCGTGAGCGGCATCGGCAACGTCTATCGCGCAGAACTGCTGTTTCGTGCGCGACTCGACCCCTTCGTGCCGGGGTCGAGCCTGCCCGACGACCTCGTGCGCGCTCTGTGGCGCGATTGGGTGCACCTCTTGCGCATTGGGGTCGAGACCGGCCAGATGATGACGATGGACGACCTCGACGACGAGGCCTACCGCGCGGCGCTCGCGAACCGCGCCGACCGCCACTGGGTGTACCACCGCGAAGGGCTGCCGTGCCGGGTGTGCGGCACGCACGTGACGATGCAGCTCGCGGCGGGCCGCAAACTGTACTGGTGCCCGCAGTGTCAGGCGTAGCGGCGACAGAGGAGAGCATCCATGAGGCATACGCCCCACTACCTGCTGCATGACCGCGACGAGATTCGACGACTCATCCGCGAGAACCCTTGGGCGACGATCGTGTCGAACACCGCGCGAGGGCTCGTCGCGTCGCACTATCCCGTGCTGCTCGACGAGCCGGCATCGACCGGCGACGACATCGTGCTGCTCAGTCACGTGGGCCGACCCGATGAGCAGCTGCACGAGCTGGGACAGCACGAGGTGCTCGTGATCATTCAAGGCCCGCACGGCTACATCTCGCCGAGTTGGTACGACGAGGGCGACATCATTCCCACCTGGAATCACGTCACCGCGCACCTTTATGCCACGCCCGAACTGCTCGCGGACGACGAGAACCTGCGGGTGCTCGGCGAGCTCACCGACCACTTCGAAGCCGCCATCGTCAACCCCCGCGGCCTGCACCTCGACCCGCAGTATTCTGCTCGTGTCGCTCGCGGCACCGTCGGGGTGCGACTGCGCATCGCCCGGGTGGATGCTCGCGCCAAGCTCAGCCAGAACAAACCTGCCCACGTGATCGATCGCATCGTCGCCGAGCTCGAGGGCGACGGACCGTACGCGCACCCCGGCCTGGCTACCGAGATGCGCCGCAACGTCACTTCGCACGAACCACCGCACCACTAAGGAGCCTTCGATGACCCGCGTTCTGCGCCACGCTCGCCCTCTCGGCGGACACGAGCCGATCGATGTGGTCGTCGACGACGGTGTCATCACGGGGGTGCTTCCCGCGGGCACGGCACCGCAGGGCGCGCACGACATCGACCTCGACGGTCGGTGGGTGTTGCCAGGGCTGTGGGACGAGCACGTGCACCTCACCCAGTGGGCGCTGCACCGCCGCCGCGTCGACCTGGCAGGAGCCGCGAGTGCAGCCGAGGCGGCCGCGATCGTGCGAGGCGCCGTGGGCCGGGGTGAAGCGCGCGACGCGGTCGTCGTGGGCGTCGGATTCCGCGATGCTCTCTGGCCAGAGGTGCCGACGGCCTCGTTGCTCGACACGGCCGTGGTCGATCGGCCCGTGGTGCTGGTCAGCGCCGACGTGCACTGCGTCTGGCTGAATTCCGCTGCGCTCGTGCGCTTCGGCGTGGAGGCTGACGACAACGGGGTGCTGCGCGAGGATGCGGCCTTCGCAATCACCGCGCTGCTCGATGGTGCTGACGATGCAGAACTCGATCGTTGGGTCGCCGAGGCCGCGGCCGATGCCGCAGGCAGGGGAGTGGTCGGGGTCGTCGATCTCGAGATGCGGTGGGGACTCGACGATTGGCGTCGACGCGTGGCGAGCGGCTTTGATGCGCTCCGTGTCGAAATGGGGGTGTATCCCGACGATCTCGAACGGGCAATCGCTCTCGGCCTGCGCAGTGGCGACGTGGTCGGGGGCAACGTGACGGTGGGCCCGCTGAAGGTCATCACCGACGGTTCGCTCAATACGCGCACGGCCTACTGCTGCGACCCCTATCCGGATGCTCCCGCCGAGGCCTACGGACGCCTCAACGTGCCGCCGTGCACCTTACAGCCGCTGCTTCGTCGAGGTTCGAGCGCCGGTTTCGACCTCGCCGTGCACGCCATCGGTGACGGTGCCAACAAGTTGGCGCTCGACGCCTTCGCAATGCTCGGGGTCGGCGGGCGTATCGAGCACGCGCAGCTCGTGCACGAGAACGATTTCGCGCGGTTCGCGGCGCTCGGTGTGACCGCGAGCGTGCAGCCCGAGCACGCCCTCGACGATCGCGATGTTGCCGAGCGCTATTGGCCGGGTCGCACCGCGCGCGCCTTCGCGCTGCGGTCGTTCGTCGAGGCGGGCGCGAGGCTCATTCTGGGCTCAGACGCCCCGGTGGCGCCGCTTGATCCCTGGATCTCCGTCGCTGCGGCCACCGCGCGCACTCGCGATGAGCGTGAGCCCTTCCACGCCGAGCAGGCACTCACCGTGGTTGAGGCACTCGCGGCGTCGACCCGCTCGACCATCGCGGTCGGGCAGCCGGCCGATCTCATTGCCGTCGATGCCGACCCGCTCGCCGTTGACGCCGCGGCCCTGCGAGCAATGCCGGTGTCGTTGACACTGCTCGCGGGCCGCAGCACCTTCGATGCCCTCTCGAGCATCGAGGTCTAGAGAACGCTCTCAGCTCGCGATGTGCGAGAACAAGAACCAGCGGTCTTGCTCGAGCTGCGAGGTCAGGCTGATCGCGAGATCTTCACTCACCGGGTCGATCTCACCGAGACCGTCAATGGCGTCGCGCAAGGTCACGAGAGCGGCGTCGATGGCTTTGACGATGTCCTCGATGAGCAGATCGCTCTGTTGAAAACCGTCGCGCACGGCAGGCACCGTGGTCTTCTTGGCGACCGTCGCCGTTCGGGCATCGAGGGGAAGCCCGAGAGCGGCGATGCGCTCAGCGGCCTCGTCGCTGCCTTCGCGAGCGTGGTCGACGAGCGTGTCGAGCAGCTCGTGCACGCCGATGAAGTTCGGCCCGCGCACGTGCCAGTGAGCCTGCTTGCCTTCCATGGCGAGCGCGATGAGATCGATGACGACGGGGGTGAGGTACTGGGAGACGCCCGAGGTGAGCTCAGGGTCTTTGGCGCCCTTCGGCGCGGCGGCGACGTCAGTCATGTCGACTCCTTTGATCGTTGATGACCCCTCGTGGGGGATGCTCTTTCCACCGTAGACACCGCGTCAGAGCGTTCGCCGAACATCCAGCGAACGTTCAGCGGTTGGTCGTGGCCAGCCCTCAGCGCAGGTCGCGTATGCGACTCGCGACGTCGCGTACGTTCTGCAGTCGACGCTCGAAGCGCGCCGCGACGACCATGACCAGCACTCCGGCGAGGCCAAGCCAGATCCACCACTCGACGGCGCGACCGACGAGGCTGAGGAGCGGCCAGCTTTGAACGAGCAGATGCACGAGCAGCACGATGCCGCTGATCACGAAGGGCGCCTGTAGCTTGCGCGCGAGCGCGATCACGAAGACCGCCGTACCGACGACGGCGAGTGCGGCCGTGCGCCAGAGCGGCTCGGCCGCAGCGTCGACCGCGAGCAGCGAGGGGACGAGCAGCGCGGTAACTCCAGGCCCGAGCCACGGCCAGCTGCGTGCCGAGGAGTCGCGGTCGAGTTGGAGCGTGCCGAGAGCGAGCAAGCCGATCGCGAGCGGCACGCTCACGAGCTCGACAGGATCTGCCGCACCGGAGATGCCGAGCGTGGCTGCGGCGAGGGCAGCGAAACCGATCGGAGCAGCGACGGCCACTCTGTGCACGGCACTGCCCGTCGACCCTTCAGGCGCCATGAGCCGTGCGGTGACCGCGACACCCGCGGGCACGGTGACGACGAGAGCCGCGCGCAACAGCGCGCTGCCCGTGAGTGCCACGCCATCGATCGCCAGCTGCCACGACTGCACGGCGACGAGCACCGCGAGAGCCGTGACGCCGGCAGCGACGAGGGCCGTGACGAGGCCGGGCATCGCCGGGTCGATCGAGGCAACTCGGGGAAGGGGCGCAAGGGCGAGCGTCACGGCTGCGAGGGCGACGAGCACCGTGCGAGCATCCACGGTCGTTGCCGCCGTGGCGCCGACGAGGGCGCTCGGCACGAGGGCCAGCACCAGGGCGACGAACGTGAGGGGAGCGATCGCTGCGCCCGGCTCTCCACCAGCACGGCGACGGGCCAGCACGAGGGCGGCGATGATCGCGAGCAACAGGCCCGCGACCGGCAGCGTGAAGGCTTCGGGATCGTCAACGCCCGATTCAACGAGCGTCATCCATAGGGCGATGACTCCGTGGGCGGCGGCGAGCCAGCCCAGCCAACGTCGCGCAGAGCGTGACGCGAACAGTCCGTCGTGATCGATCGCCACGAGCAACGCGACCACGCCCACGAGCAGCACGGCGACGGAGTGCGCGCCGACGTCAGGGAGGACGACAGCGAGCAGCACGAGCTCGGCGATGAGGAGCGATGACACGTCCGCCGCGAGCCGAAGGGTTGTACTCGATCGCAGCAGCACGAGCGACAGCGCCGCACTGACGATGAGCGCAGAGACGATGACGCTCGCGGCCACGGGCGCATCGAGCTGCAGGAGATCAGCGACCAGGGCACTGCACCGCGCGATGACCAGCGGGATCACCGCTGCAGCCACCGCCGCTGCGGTGCGCTCGGATGGCGAACGGCGATCGTGACGAGCCAGAACGATGACGAGAGCGACGGCGAGAAGAGCAAGACCGGTGATGGTGCCGGGCAGCGGCGCAGGGTCAAGAAGCGCGGCGACGACGGCGCCGAGCAGCGCGATGGGCTGCACGACGAGCCTCTCGAGGCGAGCCAGTCTTCCCAGTTGTGCGGCGACGATGATGACGGCGCTCGCCGCGAGCATGGTTGCGGCTGCCGACACCGGGGCGCCGGGAATCGCGGCCGTGATATCGCTAGCCAGCGCGGCGCTCGAGCCGATCGTGAGCACCGCAGCGATCGCGAGGCCTCCGGCTCGCGCGAGGTGCAGAGGAGTCGACGTGCGCGAAATGGCGATCGTCAGGAGCGTGATGACGAGGCCAATCCACCATGAGCGCGTGACCGCCCAGGCGACGGCGAACGCGCCGAACGAAGCGCCCACGGCGAGTGAGGCGCCGAGCGCCAGCACCGCTCGGCGACGATCGGCACTCGACTCTCGGTGCGCACGGTGAAGCACGAGGGCCCCGCCGACCGCGAGCACGCCGAACGCGAGCATCACGAGCCACCACGCACCGAGCAGTGGCACGGCAGCGACGACCACGATGCCGACGATGATCGTCAAGGCACGGGCTCGACTGACGAGCAGTCTGAGTGAGGCCCAGCTGCCGGCGATGAGACCGAGACTGAGGGCGAGCGCACCGAGAGCCGCCACGGTCGCGGGCTCAGGGTCGGCCACGAGAGCACCGGCGGTCAGTCGCACGATGGCGAAGCCGCGCGTGGCCGCCTCGACGAAGGCCGAACTGCCGATGATGCCGGCGATGGCCGCGGCGACGACAACGTGCACGCCGGCAGTGATCGTTGCACTCGCGGCCGCGGCGCGGAGCACGGTGCCAGCACTACTGCGTCGCCAGATCTGCTCGGCGAGCACAGCGACCAATACCGACGCGAGCAGGGGAGCACTCGCGATCACGCGATCTTGATCGATGCGCAGCGCCGAGAGAGTCGCGCCCGCGACGGCTGAGATCGCGGCGCCTGCACCGATGGCGATGGCCACGATGCGTTCGAGTGCGCGGCGAGACGGTGCAGGCACTCGGTGCAGCACGATGAGGTGCACCCCGACCGCGAGCGCGAGCACGATGCCCGCGATGGCGGGAGCCCATCGATTGTCGGGGTGCAGAAAGGCAAGACTGCCGAGGGCCACGATGGCTCCGCCGGCGGCAAGCGCGTGACCCGCGATGCGGGCGACGGCGCGCAGCACGGCAGGCTCACGGGGCACGACGAGCGCCGACCCGGCGGCCACGATGACGACCGCGAGTGCCCCCGCGGTGAGATCGGCGCCCTCGATCGAGCGCAGCGTCGCGCTCGCGAGGTGACTCGTGATGAGTCCTGCACCCACGGGCAGAATCACCGAGGCGACCAGCGCCGGAGCGACGAGTCGCCCGAGTTGCGACCACACCGCGATGGCGCCGCCAATGATGAGCAGCGCGAAGCCCCAGTACTGGCGTTCAGGCGCGGCGCCCAGCCCGGAAGGGTCATTGAGCTGCAGGGCCCACGCGTCGAGCAGCAGCATGACGCTCGCGAGCACCGCCACGCCCTCGCCCGTCGACCGCAATCCACGCCGCGCGAGCACCGCGGCAGCGATCATCGTCGCGATCGTTCCGGCGGCGATGATGCTGAGGCGCACAGCTTGCCCGAACGTCACAAAGGCATAGACCAGGCCGAACGCCGCGAAGACCGAGAGCAGCGAGATGCCAACGATAATGAGCGCGATCTGGATGCCCGAGCGCCGTGGCCCGTCGGCTTCGGCCGCGCGGGCTTCGGCCGCGCGGGGTTCTGCGGGGAGCGCGGTGGGGCCAGCCGTGGGGAGGTCGGTCGGGATCGCGGGTGAGGGCGCGGAGGCAGCCTCGGCAGGCGCGGCTGTCGCGGCGGCCGTGTCGCGGCGAATGCGTCCGATGATGTCGAGGCGAGCATCCATTGCGTCGGCGATCGCCACCGATGCCGACGCCAGCTCGACAGCCGCAGGGTGCGCGAGATCGAGGCCGCACCGGCCGCACACCACCGAGCTCAGTGGCGTGAGGCAGGCGGGGCAGATCGATGTCGATCGCAAGTCGGAGTCGGATCGCGGAAAGGCCACGTGTCCGGCCCAGGCGCGATCGGGCGGCGGCGTCGCAGTCATGCCGCACAACCTATCGGGCAGCGCGACCGCGCGGACAGGCGCGCGCCGGGCTGTGTAGAGCGACACGCCAAAACGTTGGGGTGGAATCGCGCCTCATCGGTCGCCAGACTGAGCCCATGCCCGAGACGACAGACGACTTCGCCGTCGTCTACGCGCAGCATCTGCCAGCCGTGAGTGCCTACCTTGCCCGACGCGTCGCGCGCGACGATGTCGACGATCTCGCGGCCGACACCTTTGCGATCGCGTGGCGCAAACGCGAGCAGGTTGCCGCGGGTGAAGAGTTGCCATGGCTCTACCGCATCGCCTCGTACCAGGTGGCGAACCATCGTCGTCGCCTCGCCAGCCGGCAGAGCGTCATGGGCCTCTTGAGCGCGCCTGACTCGGCCCCCGCCGCCGACTCCTTTCTCGACGCGGATGCTCGCCTCGCGCGTGCCTGGGCCCGACTGTCGGCGGGCGAACGCGAAGTGCTTGCACTCGTGATCGTCGACGACCTGCCCGTTGCTCAGGTGGCGATTGCGCTCGGTGCGACGCCAAATGCCGTGAGCATTCGACTGCATCGAGCGAAGAAGGCGCTCGCCGCGGCCCTCTCCGCTGAACCTGACGACGCAGTCTGAAAGATCGACAGTGCTGGCGACATAAACCAGGTATGAACAGCACACCGTCTGACGACATGTCGAATGACGCGGCCGACCGACTTCGTCGGGCTACCGCTCCCGCCGACGCGCCCGCACTCTCGCCCGAGCTCGTCACAGCGGCTGCCGATCGCAAGGCTCCTCGCCTCGTGAACCACGGCCGCACCGCTCGAGCCGCGAGCGTCTCCCTCGTTGCAGTGGCCGCCGTCGCCGCGGGCTCGCTTGTCATCGCAAACCCCTTCGCTGCGCGTGCTCCACTCTTCACCGCTGCGGCGAGCGCTCCGACCAGCGGTGCCGAGGCGGCCTCGCTGAGCGCCGATCCGGCGGTCTCTGACAGTCGCATCGGCGTGTGGATCGACTACGACTACGTGGCGGGCCCCGCACTCTCGACGTCGGGCGGCAGCGGCTCCGTCTATCAGTTGCAGCGTTCGGGCACGCCCGAGCAGGTGCTCGCCGACGTCGCCGCCGAGTTGGGACTCAGTGGCGAGGTTGTCGAGTCGAGCTACTTCGACCCGGCGTACCCGAACTACGTCATCGGACCGGAAGACGGCAGTGCGGCATCCATCGGCATCACCTGGGTGGGAACCGGCAACTGGTGGTACAACGATCCGACCGCCTACCCCGACCCGGTGTGCGAGATGGTCGAGTACGAGGTCATCGACGAGAACGGCGACGAGTCGACCGAATCGTACGAAGAGTGCCTCGTGCCCGAAGTGCCCGCGAGCGAGTCTTTGGCACCGAGCGACGCAGAAGCGCAGCGTCTCGCCGCAGAGTTCTTCACGGCGGTGGGTCTCGATGTCGCGGCGAGCGACGTCACTGTGACCTCGGACCCGTGGCAGACCATGGCCACGGTGAACCTCACCGTCGACGGAGTGCGCACGGCTCTCGACTACTCGATCGCGTGGTCGCCGCTCGGAGAGATCGCGTGGGCCTACGGTCACTCGGTCGACGTCGTCGAGCGTGGCACCTTCGACACGATCTCGGCGACCGACGCCGTCGAGCGGCTCGACGACTGGCGTTGGTACGGCGCCGCCGGCCCCGACTACCAGGGGGGTGCTGTGCTGTTCGCCGCGGAGTCGGGAATCGCGCGGGATGCTCTGGGCTCGTCGCTCGGCGGTGACACTCCCGTCAGCTCGCCCGACAGCGGCACCGGCACGACTGAGCCCGGTACGAGCGAGCCCGGCACTGCTGAACCAGTTGAGCCGAACCCCGGCACGCCGTCAGAGGAGCCCGGCTCGACGGGCGAGCCCACCGAGCCCACCGAGCCGACCGAGCCGACCGACCCGACGGAGCCCGTCGAGCCGACCGAAGAGCCCATCGCTCCCGAGCCGTCGGTCGAGCCGCTGCCCGAGCCGACTCCCGAGACGGTCACCGTCACGTTCGAGAACGCCGAGGCGACGCTCGTCATGATGTGGGATTCGAACGGCGACGCCTGGCTCGTTCCCGGCTACGCCTACGAGCACACCGACGAGGGCTGGTGGAGCACGATCGTCTCGCTCGTCGAGGGCGTCATCGCGCTGCCCGAGCCCGTCGATGTCGGCATCGAGCCGATGCCCGAGCTCATGGACTAGCTCGCAGACACGGCGACGCCCCCGCAGGTTGGGCTGCGGGGGCGTTCGTCGTGTCGGTCGAGCGTGAGCGCTCAGCCGACGAGAGCGTCGAGTTCGACGCGAACAGAGTCATATTCCGCGCGCAGTCGTTCGGCGAGGTAGGGGCCGAGCGTGCGCGAATAGGTCTCGGAGAGGTGGCCGCCGTCGCGGTAGATGAAGGCGCCTCCCACGACCGGGGGGCAGGTGTCGCCGGGGCAGATCAGGTCGTTGAGGTCGACGACGCCCGTTCCCGCGACCTCGCGTGACACCGCACCGTACACGCTGTATGCGGCGAAGGCTCGTTCTCGCGTGTTCGTGCAGGATTCGATGATGCGGTCGTCTTCAGCACCCCGAACGCACTTGAGATAGTCGGGCACGCCGCGCGGGGGCGGCTCGATCGCGATGACACCCACACCCTGGTCGACCTGCCGTTGCCACAGCGTCGAGAAGGCTTCGAATCGTTCGGGGGAGGCTTCACGATTACTGGCCGTGGTCAGCACCAGGTCGTAGTCACCAGTGGCGATCAGCTCTTCGATGAGCACCGCCCACTGGCCGCAGCCTTCATTCCAGATGCCGTCGGTCTCAGGCACGCCCCACGGGCAGCTGCGTCGAGATGTGACGTCGACAGACCAGCCGTTGATCTCTCCCGCGATGCCGTAGGCCTCGAGCAGTGCTCCGTTGAACGAGTCGCCGACAGCGAGCACTCGGAGTGTGGCGCCGTCGCGCTGCCCGAGTTCGCAGAGCTTCGGTGGTTCGACTTCGGCACGCGCCCAGCATTCTTCGCGATTACCGTCGTCGCTGCGCAGCAGATCAAGCGAGGGGAAATACCGGGGAAACTCGGCATCGGCGCACTCTGCGGGGTTCGCGAGGGATGCTGCACCGAAGCACTCCTGTTCGTTCGGCGCCCGCTCGGCCTCAGCGAGGGCCGTCACGCGGCGGTCAGACTCCGCCCAGCCCGCGGCCGAACCTCCGGCGACGAGCAGCATGGCGGCGAGCGCTGTCGCGGCGACGGCGGCAGGCTCCCACCGCGGTGCTCCGCGCCAGCGAGCGAATCGCAGCGGATCCTCGACCCAGTGCTTGGTCGCCGTGGCCAGTGCGAGGGTCGCGGCGATGATCACGATCTTCGTCGGAGCAGTGAGTGTGCCGATGGCCAGTTCGCTGAAGATGATGAGAGGCCAGTGCCAGAGGTACACGCCGTACGAGATTCCGCCGAGCCACAGCACGGGTTGCAGTGAGGCGATGGGCAGTGCAGACAGGCGCCCGAACCAGGCGTCGGGGCCGCTCGCGATGATCGCGAGCGTGCCGAGCACCGGGAGCAGCGCGATCCACCCGGGAAAGGCCGTGTCGCCGCTGATGACGATGGCGGAACCGACGATGAGAACTGCGCCCGTCGTCGCGAGCAGCTGCCCCGCACGTGCTGGTACTACGAGCCATCGTGGGCGCGCGAGAGCGACAAGTGCGAGCAGACCGCCGAGCAGAAATTGCCACAGTCGGGTGTGGGTGCCGAAGTAGGCGACACCCGGGGTCTCGGCCGTGACGACCACACTGAGCACGAGGCTCACCGCGGCGAGCACGACGAGCACGACGCCGATGAGCCGCACGCGACCGATCTTGAGCACGGCAGCGAGAGCGAGCAGCGCCACGATAACGAGCGGCAGGGCGATGTAGAACTGTTCTTCGACGCCGAGTGACCAGTACTGCTGAACCGGTGAGGGGTCGTAGTCAGCGCGAAGGTAGTCGACCGAGTCGGCGGCCAGGCGCCAGTTCTCGGCGAAGAAGACCGCGGCGAGAATTTCTTCGAAGTACTGCGTGCGCAGTCCGAGCGGCGCGATGCTGGCGGTGGCGATCGCCGTGACGGCGAGCACGAGCAACGCGAGCGGAAGAATGCGACGTGCGCGGCGCATCCAGAACCGTCCGAGGCGCACGCGCCCCGTCACGGCGGCCTCCCGCAGCAAGTGACCGATGATGAGGTAGCCCGAGATGACGAAGAAGACGTCGACGCCGAAGAAGCCGCCGGGCAGACGACCTGGCCACAAGTGATAGAGCAGCACCAGACCGACAGCAAGGGCGCGGAGCCCTTGAATCTCGGGTCTGAGATCTGTGCTGTGTCGATCTCGGGTGATGGGCAGACCGCTCACTCACGCCCTCGTTCTGGCCGATGCTCGGCCCTGCACCGAACTCCTTCAGAGTAATCGACCGCAGCGTGGGGCTGGCACCGCCGCGGCGAGGCCCGTCGCGAGGGCCATCAGACCAGCGCCGGCCCCGCCGCTAGCGCGGACTCGCGAGGTGACGACTGCAGGTGAGCTGCAAGATGTTCGGCGAGCTCGAGAGAATCTTGCGCTGCACCGTCGATGTAGGTGCTGCGGCGTCGACGCAAGAGACTTGCGCCGAGCAAGTACAGTCCAGGCGCATCGACGACTCCGCCTTCGTGACGCACTCGACCTTTCGCGTCGAGCACCGGCACGTCGAGCCAGTCGTAGCGCGGCCGAAAACCCGTGGCCCAGATGACTGTGGTGATGCCCTGCTTCTGCAGGTCAAGCATGAGTCGAGGGGAGGGGTCGACCTGGGTGGGCTCGAGCCGGTGCGGAGCATCCACCGCTGCATCGACCGGGGCCTCCGTTGCGGCGGCCCACGCGTCGAAACGGTCGAGCAGTCGCTCGGCCTTGAGATCGGCGAGCCGCACCGTGTTGGCGAGGCCTCCCGAGAAGAGTGCCACGCCGTCACGCACGGTGCCGAGCCGGCCGACCAGTTCGACGCCGAGCTCGCGCAGTGCAGCGAGGTCGACAGCTCGTCGCTCGGCAGATCCGACCAGTTGCGGTGAGGGCACGTGTCGGGCTCGCACGATGTCGTCAACCTCATCGAAGCGCTCGTCGAGCACGCCCGAGCGATCCATCCACCAGAAGACGTCGCGACCCCGGTAGTCACGCGGCAAGCGCACGTGCTCGCCCACGCTCAACACGACTCGTCGGCCGGCGCGAGCCAGTTCGTCGGCGAGCTGCGCGCCGGTGGCGGCCGCGCCGACAACGAGCACGCCGCCCTCTGGCAGCGTCGTTGGGCCGCGATAGTCGCGAGTCGTCACCTGGGTGATCGTGGAGGGTAGCGCTGCAGCGCAGTCGGGCAGGTGGGGCACGCTGTTCGCACCGCTCGCGATGACGACGGAACGCGCGTTCCAGCCACCCTGATCGCTCTGGATGCTGTACGCGCCGTCACCGTCGGCGCGCACCTGCTCGACCGTGGTCTGCTGCTGCACGGGCGCATCGATCTGTCGTGCATAGTGCGCGAGCAATTCAGCCACTTCGGCGGCGGCAAGGTGCCCGTCGGGGTCATCGCCTTGGTAGCCGCCGCCCGGCAGACGGGTCTGCCAGTTCGGCGTCAGCAGCCGCAGGCCCGGCCAACGTTCAGCGCGCCACGAGTGCGCCACCGCGCCCCGCTCGAGCACCACATGGTCGATCGAACGCTCGGTGAGTCGTCGGCTCATGGCGAGGCCACTGTGGCCCGCGCCGATGATGACGACGTCGGTGCGCTGAACGGTCATGGTGTTTTCTGCGGGGCGGCGGCGGCGTGGTGTGCTTTACGCGACCGAGACGGTGACGTTGGTCGGGTTGGTGAGCGCGTCGAAGACAGCGGAGCGCTTCTGCGACTGGGCGACGAGCGCCGCGATGTCTTCTTTGCTGGCGTCAGCGTCGATGTCGAACGTCACGCGCACGTCGTTGAAGCCATTGCGCACCTCGGGGTCACCGCCGAGGATGCCGAGAATGTCGTGGTCGCCTTCGACGACGGCGGTCACCGAACGCAGCTGAATGCCGCGGTTCTGCGCCACCGCGGCAACACCTGCGGTTAGGCAGCCGGCGAGCGCGGCGAGCACGGTCTCGACCGGAGTCGGGGCGTGGTCCTCAGACGCGAAGACCTCGGGGTGGTCACCCTCGAGCACGAACGCCTTCTTGTGCTGCTGCTCGGCACCGAGGCCGATGAAGCGGTCGATGGTCTGCTTCGAGTGGGTGCCGCGCACCCACTCTGAGGTGGCGCGCCAGGTGAACTGTGCAGCCGCGGGGCTCTCGCGGAGGGCATCCCGTGCGCCGAGGAGGGCGTCGCTGTTGACGCCGTTGTCGACAGGTGCGGTGGTCGTGCTCATGGTGGTCTCCCTGCAGTCGTGGGCCGCGTGCGCGGGTCGTGCGTGCGGCGGTTGCAGTGACGGTAGACCCGCGCGGGCACGCGCGTCGAGCATGGTGACGTTGCGTGACGGAGGGTTACGGAGTGTGACGCTCGGCGGCTTCACGGGAGAGCAGCTCGAGTTCGTCATGGCGGCTGAGTCCTGATCGGCGCTCACGCGAGAGTGCGCGCGTGCGCTCGTCGTCCAGCACTCGCTCAATCGATTCGGCGAGTGGCCGCGTGGTGCCACCCCAGGACGTGAAGCGGGTTGTGTCGCGTCGCGCGAAACCTGTCATGTCGGCAGGCAGCCAGAGGGGGAGTGATCGCGGACCGGCCCAGTAGTTCACGTCGTTCTGCTCGAGCCAGGCCGCGTCAGCCGTGCGGCGCTCGCCGCTGAATCCGGCGGCGTCGGCGCTCGCGTCGAGCACCTCGGCGAGCGGAATGGGCTGGCCTGTGGCGTCGACGGCGCCCGTGCGGGCATCCACCGCCGCGCGCAGCGTGAAGGCGGCAAGGTCGGTCGCCTCGATGAACTGCGCCCACGCGTTCTCGGTCGGCGGCACGAGTACCGGTTCACCGTCGTCGGCGGCGAGGGCGAACCTGCCGGGCCAGTAGCCGAAGCGGTCGCTCGGGTCGCCGGGCCCGACGATGAGGCCTGGGCGCACGATGAGCGGCCGGTCGCTGAGGGCGTGTGCGCTGTTCGTTTCGGCGTGCACCTTCTGCGCGCCGTAGTCGCCCTCGGGGTCGGGGGAGAGCAGCGCTTGCGACTCGTTCGCGCCCGGGCCGGTGTCGCCGTCATATACCGAGATGCTCGAGATGAGCGTCCAGTGCGAGGCGCGGTCGGCGAGAGCGTCGAGCGCGGTCTGCACCACGGTGGGGTTCCATGCGAGCTCGATCACGTTGTCCCAGTGCTGGTCGCTCACAGCGTCGAGCGAACCGGGCTGCGTGCGATCAGCCTGCACGAAGCGTGCCCCCGCGGGAGCATCCCCGCTCTCACCCCGCGCCACGCACGTGACCTCGTGGCCGGCCGCGACCGCTTGCGTCGCTATCTCGCGACCCAGCCACGCCGTTCCGCCCAGAATCAGGATGCTCGCCATGCGTTCATCTCACACGCTGGGTTGCTCGTGCGCGAGTGCGTACGCTCTCGGCGCAACGACGAGGTTGAGTCAGCGGATTCCCAGCTGACAGGTTCTAAGTGCTCGCAAACGTCACCAATTCGCTTCGCGAACAGCGATGTGATTCACCCGCGCTAGGCCTTCTACATCTGCGAAACTAACGGCACTTCACTAGTTGACGTACTCCTCCGCCGAGCGTAGCGGGCCCGCCGAGTAGTCGAACGAACCTGACTCCACCCAACTGCGCAAGCACGCTCCCGGGCACACATTGTTGTGGCACCGTAAACAAACGAGAACCCGTCGCACCCGCCAAAGCTCCGCCTCCGAGAGCGTCGGCGAAGTTTGACCCCGTGGCGAAGTACACCGTCGATCCGTAGGGACCGCCCGAAGCGTTGAGAAGCGCGGAGGTTTCGTACCTATCCGCTCCCCCCACTCTCGTCACGTTGGTCGACCCCAGCAATCCCCGCAGTTGTGACTCGATTGCACGTGAGACCACGGACGTCCCTCCCGCAATAACCACGCGATCAACGGAAGTCGACCTCATCAGTCGTTCTAGGTCGGCCCCCACTTCATTGCTAGACCCGTCCGTCACCATGACGGCAGCGCCCAAGCTGACGGCTGCGGCCGAGGCGCCAAGTGCATCGGGGAAGTCGCGACCTGTGGCCACGTACAATGTGTCGAGTCGAGGGAACGCTTCAGCGACAACTCTTCTCGCCGTGTCATACCGATCTGCTCCACCAATTCGGACGACGTTGGTAGCACCAACCACTGCCGCTGCCTGAGATCGCACTCGGTCTGACACCACATTTGTTCCGCCGACGATGATGATCTTCGCCGGGCCTAGCCTCCTGAGCTCAGCTATGGCTGCTGAATCGAGGCCATCTCGGCGTGTGAGCAGCAATGGACCCCCGCGAGACGCTGCAGCGGCTGAAGCAACGAGCGCATCGGGAAAGTTGGCTCCAGTGGCAATGTACGCGACGCTTCCTGGCTGGCCGGCGAAGCCGTCGAACTGCTGCGAAACCCGAATCGCAGTTTCATATCGATCCCGGCCACCGAGTGGCTCGGTCTCAAGGACTGATGAGGCTTGTAGCACTGAACTACCGGGCGTGCCGTGAATCCAGTAGCTAATGACTGCGTCGTCGACCGCGGCAAGCATCGGCAGCCGACCAGTCTGAAACGGCGAAATCGCCACACTTCCCCAGCTCCACGTCGAGCCTAAATCGCGGCTGACACCCATGCTGACGATGGGGCCGGGAGAGAAGTCGGTCAGATAAAAGGAGTCGCCCACGAGAGCGGCCTGACCTAGAGGCGACCAGCTTGCGCTTCCGTATGGATACTGGGGCGCGCCCCACGTGAGACCGCCGTCCAGCGACTTTCTGAAGCTGGAGTTGCTCTCACCGACGATGACTACGTCGTCGTTCCCGACCATGAAGCGGAACTCGGCTTCGGCAGGCGGGATCCAGTCCCTTACTTGCCAATCGCGTCCTGCATTGAGAGAGACAGCCAGTTGCGTCAGACGCTCATCGGTCCCATGGCGAATGCCGGTCCAGCTGAGAACGATGCTTGTCGCGGTTTGGACTGCTTCAAAGTTGATTGAAGCCTCTAGGGCTGGAGCGAGTACTTCCTTTTCCGTCCATGTTGCCCCGCCGTCTGTGGAGCGCGAGAGCATGAAAGAGTCAGTGTCAGCGGAGGACTCAGGAAAATCCTCCTTCCAGATCGCCGTTAGTTCGCCCTCGCGTTCAATGAGCGCAAGCGCAGAGGTCCAATTGCGTGGTCCTGAGCCCAATGTCACGGGGTCGGACCACGTCACTCCATGATCCGTGCTCGAACGGCTCACCACCGTGGTCAACGACTCCACCCACAACGCCGTTATTCCGTTGGGGTGGGATATCAGTTTCGCGGTGTTGATGTCTGGAGTCGGGATTGTCCGCACTTCGCCCCATGTTCCTGAGGAGCTCAAGGTGACCGTGTGAAGGAGATGAACTCCTTCGACCCGCGCGGTCCACATAGTGACGAACACGTCGCCGTCTGCCACGACCAGGTCCGCTCCAGACCCGCCTGTGCTCAGGTGAGTTGGCGTTGACCAGGTGCCACCCCGATCGGCCGACACGGAGGCGGCGAGCGTGATCGTGCCATTCTTGTCATTCGACCAGAAAGCCGCCAGAACCCCGTTCCCGGAGACCACTTTGGCCCCCGAGGCTTGCTCTCCGGGAGTGGAAATCGTGACGGGAGGACTTCCGCCGGCGATGGGATCCATGTCCGCTAGTGCGTGTGCGCTGACGGGAGGTGAAAACGCAAAAACGGGGACCACGAGAATCGCCGCAATGACGATCCCGAGCAGCCGGCGAACGGATTTGACTGTATTCATGGTTCCTCTCGCGTCGTAGGCGATAAGTTGAACACATCTCGACTGGTTTCTGCACTGGCAACTCGCACGTCACTCCTCGCGCGCCGATCACACTTGTGGGCTCGTCTTCGTGGGGTAGTCGCGCGAGTCGACTATTTCGTCTCTCCACACGCCGCAGAGCGGCGCGCGGAGCCTCTGGCGGCGCGGGCCCACCGAAGGGTTCGATTCGCTGTCGAGCGACACGAGCCGAAAGGCGCGGAGCGCGACGACCGCGTTCGTCGCGCGGAGCGCGCTGCGCCGCAGGAGCGTCGGCGCAGCCAGAAATGAACACCGAGGGGATGACGGGAATCGTCCCCACCGCCCCTCCACCCGCCGCTGCGCGGCGCGCGGAGCCTCTGGCGGCGTGGGCCCACCCAAGGGTTCGATTCGCTGCACTGCAATTCATGCAAAAAGCGCCCGTCCTGTCGGACGAGCGCTCTTTGCATGAGAGGGGATGACGGGAA
>SXGT01689021.1_pt1 | contig 23229 bp, 17 predicted proteins | sample 3176221 | NCBI WGS metagenome assembly SXGT01 (sample SAMN11356862, study PRJNA531348) | freshwater metagenome | isolation source: freshwater sample F1-120 | place: China: Fuxian Lake, Yuxi | collected 2017-12-25
AGGCCCTCCGGCCATCTCTGCTCGGCTCGCTGTGCACCGCCCTCAGCCAGATGATGAGCGGCCAATACACCTACGCGGCGCCGGCCGAACTGGCGGAAGCTCTGAAGCCGGTTCCATCTCCTCTGGTCCGGAGCCTCCACAAACTCGGCAACTTCAAAGGTTCAGCCACCGAACTGGCCGCCGCGCTGAAGTGGCACTCAACGCCGCGCCATCTCTCGCAGGAGCTTCGCAACCTGGCTGCCCCGGCCTTCACCATCCGCTTCTTCCACCACCACGGGGAACGGAAAATCGAAATTAAATTTTCTGCGTCACCCCCCTCCCCGCCGCACGCCGAGTGCGGTGGCGCGGACGATCGCCTTTCGTCGTCTGCCGGTCTCCCCTTGCCGCCCGAACTGCCGTTGGCGCACTCAAATCCGCCGCTGCATTCGGTTCCGTAGTTGATTCTCCCGGTAAGCTCCGTCGTGGTTTAATGATATTCATGGTTTAATGATATTCATGCGCAACTGCCGCCTTCTAGCCGCCCTTGTCGCGCTCGTTTCAGCCCTGCCGGGTGCCGTAGTTCGAATCGAAGTCGAAAGCCGCTCGGACGTCCTTGGCGAAAAATCCTGGGGGGCCGCGGGTCCCTATGAGCGCATTGTCGGCAAAGTCTACTTCGCCGTCGATCCCAGGAATGAAGTCAACAGGATCATTGCCGACCTCGACAAAGCGCCGCGCAACGCGAACGGGCTCGTCGAATTTTCCTCGGACCTCTATCTCCTCAAACCTCGTGATTCAAAACGCGGGAACGGCGCGGTGCTCTACGAGGTCTCAAATCGCGGAAACAAGGGAATGCTCGGCATGTACAACCGGGCATCGGGTTCGCTCGATCCGCGCAAGGAATCCGACTTCGGCGACGGTTTCCTCCTCAACCAGGGCTACACACTCCTCTGGCTCGGATGGCAGTGGGACCCGCCCCTGACTCAGGGCCGAATGCGTATTTATCCACCCGCCGTGAAAGGTGTGACGGGTGTAGTGCGCGCGGAATTCGTTCCGGACGCGCGGGAGACATCGCATTCGCTTGCGGATCGCGATCACCAGGCCTATCCTGCCGTGAACCCGGACGATCCGAAACTCACGCTCACGGTGCGCGACCGCAGTGACGGCCCGCGGCGAATCATCGAACGCAATCAGTGGAAGATCGAGGACCGGACTCGCGTCACCATGCCCTCGGGCTTCATGCCGGGCAGGATCTACGAACTGGTCTATACGGCGCAAGACCCGGTGCTTGTGGGCCTCGGCCCCACAGCCATCCGCGATATGGTCTCTTTCCTGAAGTATGGCGTCGGAAACACCGCGATGCCGCTCTCCGGGGAGAGCAATTTCATCAGGCGCGCTCATGGTTTTGGCGTCTCGCAAAGCGGCCGGTTCCTCCGCACGTTCCTTTATTACGGCTTCAACCAGGACGAGAAGAAGCGGAAGGTTTTCGACGGCGTGATGGCGCATGTCGCTGGAGCCGGACGCGGCAGCTTCAACCATCGCTTCGCCCAGGCGTCCCGCGATGGCCACCCCTTCCTGAACCTGCTCTATCCCACCGACATTTTTCCCTACACCGATGTCGAGCAGACGGACCCCGAAACCGGAATTACGGATGGCTTGCTCACCCGCGTGCAAAAAGCCGGAGTCGCGCCGAAGGTCTTTTATACGAATTCGTCGTACGAATACTACGGCCGCGCCGCGTCGCTGATTCACACGGCCATCGATGGAAAGAGGGACGCCCCACTGCCGCCGGGCACGCGCGCTTACTTGTTCGCGGGCGGCCAGCACGGGCCTGGGGCGTTTCCTCCGGTCAGGAACCGCGCGCAGCAGAATGCCCCGAATCCGAACCCGTACACCTGGTCCATGCGGGCGCTCCTTGTCGCCATGGACAAATGGGTCGCGGAAGGCAAGGAACCTCCGCCCTCGCGGTATCCCAAGGTGTCCGAGGACAAACTCGTGGCGCTTGGCGCCGTCCAATTCCCCAGGATTCCGGGAACTGCATTTCCAACTAGGATACAGAAGGGTTATCGCGCGGATTACGGACCGGAGTTCCGCACGAAAGGAATCGTGTCGCAGGAGCCGCCAAAGGTGGGCAGCGCGTTCCCCACGCTCGTACCGCAGGTGGACCGTGACGGAAATGAAACGTCGGGCATTCGGATGCCTGAATTGCAGGCTCCGCTTGCGACATACACGGGCTGGAATCTGCGCTCGGCCGAGATAGGCGCGCCGGACGAATTGTTTAGCATGGTTGGGTCTTTCCTCCCGTTTGCGAAGACGAAATCCGAACGCGAGAAAAATGGTGACCCGAGACCGTCGATCGAGGAGCGATACAGGAACCGCGCCGAATATTTGTCAAAGGTCGAGTCGGCGGCGCGTCAGCTTGTGAAAGATGGCTACCTGCTGGAGCAGGACGTGCCAAAATTAGTTGAGCGCGGCGGCGCTGAGTGGGACCACGTCATGTCGCGGTAAACGTCATTCATGAAAAAGCTGTCGCAACGGAGATACACTGATGATCGTTGGTGGGGCGGTCCCTTTCGCGTGCGTGTGGTGCGGGGCAGGGCCTTCTTACAATCCGATGCGGCGCCCGCTCCCGTGCAAGCCGCGCCGGGACGGATCTCGGCGCTTGGCCGCTCGCTCCTCCTCCTGACAGCATGCCACCTGTCCCTCGCCCAGGAAACACCGCTCCCTGCCTCGACCTCCAAAATCGTCACCGCAGCCGATTGTGCATTTCAGGTTAACCCCGGCGAGTTCCTCACCCGCCAGTCCCGCCGCGGACAAGACGTTTTCAGCAGGACCTCGAAAGTCGCCGCGTTTCTTCCAAAAGCGGCGGCCGCACCGCTCGAGGTCCCGCGCAGGAACTTCATCGACCACGCGATCTTCGACCGGCTCGCAGCCGCCAACATCCCGTCCGCGCGCCTCTCGACCGACGAGGAGTTCATGCGCCGTGTCTCGCTTGACCTTACGGGCCGCCTTCCAGCCCCGCCGGAGGTCCGGGACTTCCTCGCGGACGATTCACCAACCAAGCGCGATTCACTCATCGCTCGCCTTCTTGATTCGCCGGAGTTTACCGACCGTTGGACCATGTGGCTCGGCGACCTGCTCCAGAACGTTGCCTTCCCGTCGAATTTCGACCGCCAGTACGACGGCCGCAATGCCTTCTTTAAGTGGATTCGCGCAAATGTCGCCGCCAAAGTTCCTCTGCGCGACATCGCTTCGATGGCGGTTACCGCGACTGGGAACAGCTACAGCGAAGATTCCGGCTCCGCTAATTACCCGCTCAATGCCATTACGCCGATGGGACCCGTGCAGGATTCCTTCGATACGATGCTGGCAAAAACGGCTGGCTCCTTTCTCGGCCTCTCCCATTATGACTGCCTGCTTTGCCACGACGGCCGCGGCCGCCTGGATCAGGTGAGTCTATGGGGATCCCGCACGCCTCGCGCCGAGGCGCTGCGCATGGCCGCCTTCTTCTCGCGCATGCGCTTTCCCAAGCGTAACGTCCCGTCCAGTAACCCACTCTACAATAGCTTCGACGTCAGCGATCTGGCCAACGGTGCCTACGACTTGAACACCACCTATGGCAACCGTCCGGATCGCAAGCCTGTCGGGACCTCGACCTCATTCACTCCCGAATACCGTCCGCTTACTCCGGACGGCCCTCGCCAGGTCCCCCCCCAACGGTAATTGGCGCGAAGCGTTCGCGCAGTTCATGGTTCGCGACCCGCTTTTTGCGGTCAACCTCTCGAACCGTATCTGGAAGGAGTTCTTCGGTCTCGCGCTGGCCGACCCGGTGGATGGACTCGATCCCTGGCGTCTCGATCCCGCCAATCCGCCCCCCGCCCCGTGGACGCTTCAGGCCACGCACCCGGAGTTGCTGCGGGACTTGGCCATCCTGATGGCCGGGTCCGATTACAACCTGCGCGAGTTCATCCGTTGGATCGTGGCATCGTCCGCCTATCAGCTCAGTTCGCGTTACGAGGGCGATTGGAAGTACGACTACCTGACGTTGTTTGCGCGCCACTATCCGCGCCGCCTGGAAGGCGAAGAGGTTCACGATGCGATCGTTAAGGCCTCGGGAGTGCCGGCCGCGTACACCATGACTCGTCTCGATCCCGTTCCATGGGCGATGCAGCTACCGGAGCCTGCCGAGCCGCGCTCGAACGGCGCGGTGGCGACTTTCATCAACACCTTTTTCCGCGGCAACCGCGATACCTTCCCGCGCAGCCAGAACGGTTCCATACTGCAGCAGTTGAGCTTGATGAACGATACGTTTGTGCTCAACCGGATCCGCCTGGCGTCGTCGCCAACCCTACAGGCGGCCGCGAAACTCGAGGACAATTCCGCGGTAATCGACGAGGCGTTTCTCCTGTTCCTCTCCCGGATGCCTTCGGAAATCGAGCGCGCGCGGGCGTTGGCGCCGCTCGCCGCCGCGAAGACTCCGGCCGAGCGAAACGCCGCCATCGAGGACTTGGCCTGGGTGTGCGTCAACAAAGTGGATTTTCTGTTCAGCTACTGATTTATTGAAATGATGATATGAAAGACCGATTCGGCTGCGATTGGAGTTCGACGGTGGGCACGCAGTTCTGGCAGCGTCCGCAGATCGGCAGGCGCATGTTCTTTCGCCACGCTGCCTCCGCGGTCGGTGGATACTTCCTCATGCCCTCGCGCCCGGCGGAGACCATCGCGCGCGCGGCGCCGTCGCTCAAGGCCACGGCGCAGAACTGCATCTTCATTCTTATGGCGGGGGGCCCCAGCCAGATTGACACTTTCGATCTGAAGGAAGGATCCTGGACGCCGCCTCAGTTGGCTCCTACCAGTTACGGCAGCCTTCGCTTTCCGCAAGGACTGCTCCCTTCGCTCGCGAATCAGATCGACTCGCTCGCTTTTGTGCGTTCCATGAAAGCCTGGGCGAACGTTCATGGTCTGGCCCAGACTTGGCTTCAGATTGGACGTAATCCGACTTCCGGGTCGTCCAAGATCGCGCCTCATATCGGGTCCGTGGTTTCGCTTGAGTTGAACGCGAGAGCCCCTGCGGCCAGGCGCACCTTGCCCGCGTTCGTGGCCTTAAACGCCGGTTTCGGGGTCGGCGCCGGATACCTTCCGCCGGAGAACGCGCCGTTCTATTCAAGCCCCGGCGGCGGCGGCCTTGCCAATTCGACACACCGTGACGGCGCGGCCCGCTTCGAATCGCGCTACAACCTGCTGCTGAAGATGGATGCCGGGAATCGCGCTTCTTCGGATTTTGGCCCGTCGTTCCCGGAGTCGGCGGCGTACAACGCTGGAGCGCGGCGGCTTGTTTACAACAGCGACGTCGAAAAGATCTTCCTCTTCGACCAGGCGGAACGTATCCGCTACGGAACCTCGGGTTTCGGCAACGCCTGCATCGCCGCGCGTAATCTCCTGCGGGCGAAGGTCGGCACCCGCTTTATCCAGATCAACGTCGGAAACTGGGATCATCACGAGGACATTTACTTGCCCACGGGCGGGCACATGACGATCTCGAAGCAGTTCGACTCCGGCCTAGGCACGCTGATTGCGGACCTCAAGACCGACGGGTTGCTCGACGAGACCTTGATCGTCGCGATGGGCGAGTTCGGACGCGTTCCGGGTCCGGTCAACCCGGGCAAAGGCCGTGATCACTACTTGAACCAGGCCGCGCTCTTCGCTGGCGCGGGAATACTCGGCGGGCGTGCGGTCGGCGCGACCGACAGGGATGGCCGGAGCGTCACTGAAACGGGCTGGTCGCGGAACCGCGAAATCCGCAACGAAGACGTTGAAGCCACCATCTACTCCGCGTTGGGCATCGACTATACGACGGTGCGCCGCGACGATCCCCTCGGCCGTGGATTCGAATACGTCCCGTCCGCCGGGGAGATTTACGGCCCCATCGACGAACTTTGGGGCTAACAGCACGGTGTGCCACAGTTCCCCGGGCACTCCCGTCCGGCCTCCCCGCCGCTAGCCGCGAGACGCGTGACTGTCGCGAACGGGTCAGCGAGCGCATCCCGCGCGGCTGCTCCGCGGCGCTTGGAGCCGCGTGACGCGCGACCGTCCCGCGCGGTTCCGCGAGCAATCCCGCGCGGCTGCTCCGCAACCGCTGGGTAAGGGGCCTCCCCGCCTCGAGCCGCGTTACCGTCACGCACGATTCCGCGAGCAATCCCGCGCGGCTGCTCCGCGGCGCTGGGCAAGGGCCTCCCCGCCGCGAGCCGCTTGACGCGCGACCGTCACGAACGGGTCAACGGGCGCATCCCGCGCGGCTGCTCCGCGGCGCTGGGTAAGGGGCCTCCCCGCCGCGATCCGCTTGACGCGCGACCGTCACGAACGGGTCAACGGGCGCATCCCGCGCGGCTGCTCCGCGGCGCTTGGCAAGGGGCCTCCCCGCCGCGGCACTGCCGCGCGAAGCGCGGGTAGCATTACTTCTTTTCGGGAAACACCAGCGGATGGTTCTTGTCTTTCCAGCCCGTAAGCCCGCAGGCGCCAAGCACCGTGTATCCGTTCTTCACGAGAAGCGCCGCCGCCGTCCCCGCTCGCCTTCCATGCGCGCAGGCCGTCACAATCTGCTTGTCCTTCGGCACTTCCCCCAGACGCGACTCAAGCTGGCCTACCGGAATGTTGACGTAGCCCTTGATACTCCCGTTGTCCTCGATTTCCTTCGGCTCGCGCACGTCGAGGAAGAACAGGTTCTTCTTCGCGCTGTCGAGCACCTGCCGCAGTTCATCGTCGGTGAGGCTTTTTGGTTTGCTGTCGGATTGGGCGGATGCGATTCCAACTGCTCCGAGCACCGCCAGCGCACAGAGGCCGAAAGTCTTCATCCCAACAGTATACGTCAGCGCGTGAGCGGGTCCTCGATCCACGGCGGCGTGCCCTCCATGAGCCTCGCAAGCTCTGGTTCGAGCTTTTCCATTGCGCACTTCATCTCCCAGGCGATCTCGCGGTAGCTGAAATGCCCCTTCACGCCGCTGCGGAGTTTTGAGATATAGTGCGCCTCTGCGAAGTCCATGCGGAACAGGAAGCGCGAGCGCCCGCCGAAGGGTAACAAGTAGTGCGACGCAGGTTCCGGCAGCTTGCGCATCGCAACGAAAGCCGATTGCATAGCCGCGGCGTATAGGTCTTTGACTCCCGCTTCGGCGATCAACGCGGGCGTGTCGAAGCCGAGCTGGCCGGTATGGGCCTGCCTCAGTTGATGGCAGCGGCGGTGCCGGTGCAGATCGCGGTACGCCCCAATGTCCATAACGATGTCGTACACGTAGGGACCACCGCGGAAACCAGGCGGCAGATCGTCGCGTCTTGTCCGTCCACCAAGAGCGACCTCGATCACCTCGGCGCGCCGCGCGGCCGGCCAATCGGCGGCCATTTCGTAGAGGTCGCGAAAGCTTCGGTCCGTAACGGGATAGAGGAGTGTTGCGACATTGTCCGCCACCGCATCCTGGGGCCGCAGCAAATCCACGCGCGGCTGCCCTGAGCTCACCCGCGCCGGCGGCAGGTTCTGCGCAGCCCATTGAGTAAGGTCGCGCCTCCAACGGCCGGCGTATTCGTCAGGCTCGGCGTGGCGCGCAAGCGTGGGAGCGACCGGTTCCGATGCCGCCGTTTCATCCCAAACGCAATCGAAAGGCGCCGCGCAGGCTTCGGCAATCTCTAGCCCGAGATCGCGGATCTCCTGGTACGGTGATGCGCGCAAGCGCCGAATCTGCTTTTCGAGCGTTCGGATGCTCGTAACCTGACCTACGTTTGTCGGCACGCCCCAGAACAGAAGGTAGCGAGCCACGTCGAAGGCGCGAGCGGCCAGATTCCGCCGGTAAGCGTCGGGCTTCATGTCATCCGGCCGGGGAAGCCTGTTCGACAAGCAGTCGAACGCTGCGGCGTTCACCTGTGCGTACGCCGCGAGCAGGCTGTTGCCGGTTTTGCAATAGAGTTCGGCGTCAGCGCCCGTCGCCTCCGGTGGGGTGATAAAGCCCGACCGCGAGAAATCCTGATAGCGCGAGGACTTCGCCTGGCCGTCCCACAGCGGTTCATCCTCGGCTTCGGTCGCCGCGAGTTCGGAAACACCTTCGAAGCAGATCACCACGTGGCCCAAATCGGCAATCGAAGCGTGGCCGTACTGAAAATAGAAATTCTCCAGGAAATTCTGGGAGTTGTGGGTGCGCACCCAGTCAAGCGATTGGCGAATGCTGTCGGGCGAGCGGCTGTAACGCGCGAGGGCGTAGGCACACCGTTCCGGAGGCATCGGCGCCACCGTGACGACGCGTTTCGATTTTCGAGCCATGTCCACGCTATGATAACGGATTCCAATGAAGATCAAGATAAAGAAGCTCTCCGCCGATGCCCACCTTCCCCAGTACGCACACGGGCCGGACGAGGACGCGGGCATGGACCTTCGGTCGATCGAGCGTGTTACCTTGCAGCCAGGCGCGCCGCACGCGGTAGCCACGGGGATTAGCATCGAACTTCCGCCCGGGTTCGAGGCGCAGCTGCGCCCGCGAAGCGGACTGGCGCTCAAGCACGCGCTCACGCTCCCCAACACTCCCGCCACCATCGATCCAGGCTACCGCGGCGAGATCAAGGTCATCATGCTGAATCTCGGCAAGGCGGACTACGAAATTCATCCGGGCGACCGCATCGCGCAATTGGTGATCGCCCGTTACGAGCCGGTGGAGTGGGAAGAGACGGAGTTGAGCGACACCGCGCGCGGCACCGGCGGATTCGGATCGTCCGGACGGTGAATCCGGATTCTACTGCGAGGCCAAAACCGGTGGCCCGGCGGGGTCCGGCACGCCGGCCCGGGGATTCGCGAATCGAGTCTTCGGCGTCGAGCGGCGTGGGGCAAGCCTATCCAGCCCCCTTGGGCCGGTCAACGGCTACCGAACAGCCTTGATGTGCTCGACAACGGCTGCGATTGCTTTTTCAAGAAACGGCCTTCCACCCTCCAGCAGGTTCTCCTTAGTCATGTAATCCACTTCGATATCCGGTCTGACGCCGATGTTTTCGATCAGCGCCGCGGTGGGATATTCGTTCGTGACGACCGGCTGCCTCCTCAGGTTCAGCGACTGCGTAACCGAGGTCAGGCCTTCAGAGTAAAAGCCTGTATAGGTTGTCGAAACGTTGCCCCCGGCACCCATGGTGCGCATCCCGACCAAAGGTCCGCGCTTGTTATCCTGCATCATCGCGGCAAACGAGTCCGCAGCCGAGGCGGAAAACTCGTCGACCAGCACGATCAGGGGCTTCGAATACACGACGGCGGCAGGCAGGCGATCGAAACCGGGCGTCAGCGCGCAAACAGAGATTGGACCGGTAAGGCCGCGATTCTCGCGATAGGCCGCTTCCACTTCATGGAGACGCTTTTCAAGCTCGTCGAGCAGCGTCTTCGGGGCCCCCTGGCGTCGCCCGGCGTCGAATGCGGCCGAAAACGTAAGTATCCATTGAGCGGTGGCGCGTAGCCGCCTTCCATTCACCGCGAACGGATAATGGATCAAGCGGCGAAGCACTTCTTCGTTGTAGCAGGCGTTGCCGCCGGGATTGCGCATCTCATCGACAATCAGCCCATCCGTATTGGCCTGAAGGAACGCAATCTCCGTTTCAAGATCCCGAATCGCACGCGCCGTACTCGGTGGCGCGAAGCTCGGGATACGAAGATAGCCGATTTTGAATCCGGCGGATTCGAAGGTCCCCGTATAGAAACTGTCTAAGAAGAAGCGGCCCAGGCGCGTAACGAATCCGCTAGGCAGCGCGAACACTGGTGACAGCGCACCATAGTTGAGCACATCGGCGGGTTCCGGAAGGAACTCGTTTTCCAAACCGGCCAGTTGTTTGAGGTAGACCTCCTCGGCTGCCCGCGCAGCCCGAAGCTTCGGCGAAGGCACCGGGCCCACAACCGTCAATGGGTCTCCCGATTTTTGCCACGGCAGGTTGTAAGTCTCCAACTCTCCACTTTGCCGCCGAATCTCGATTATGGCCTTGTCTCCGATCTCATGCGCGTGCGGCATCACACGCTGCAATCTCGCCGTAATCCTAGCCGCTGCGCTCCGTCGCGTACTTCGCTCGTTGGCTGAGATCGAGTACTTTTCGAACCGTGCAACCAGATCGCCGGCTGCGACACCATCGACCGAGACCACCTCGTCGCCGTTCTGGAACGGGTAGTCGCGGGCCGGCAGACGGGCCCGGCTGATGGAGTCAATCAGAACTCTGCCGTCATAGATATCCGTGCTGAACCCAAGTGTGGCGGAAAAAACCGACGGCAGCCGGAACACAGCGTGTGCGTCGTTGAGGCTGGCGACAAACTCCACGCAGACCTCAAAGAAGTCGAGGTCGTCCCTGGTGGCTCGAACCCGATCGAGCCACGGGCCAATCCTGAAGATGTCCAACCCGAACGCGGTGCGCTTCCATTCGTACGGGGCATACTGTCTGGCGTAGACGGCGGCAAGCTCCTGGAAATCGAGCGCTTTCTGTTCCGGCGACAATTGCCCGACGGCGGGTGCGGCCGGCATCATAAGGAGGGTAAGCGCAATGAGGGTTCGCATGGCGTTCTCCTAGCGGCCCGCGCCGCGCAAGCTCTCGACGACCGACCGCGTGAAGGCGTCCACGAACGGCCGTCCCCGCTTCAGGAGGTTCTCTTCGGTCATATAATCGATTTCGATGTCGGGCCGTACTCCGATGTTTTCGATGTACTGCGAGACGGGAAAGTCCTTGGATGTTACCGGGACGGTGCGGACAAGCAACGATCCCGTAACGGAGGCGAAGCCTCCCGAGTAAAATCCGGTGTAGAATGGGCCTTTGACACTGCCGCCGGCGCCCACGGTTCGCATGCCGAATGTCCTTCCCCGCCGCGCGTCCTGAATCACCGCCGCGAAGGCGTCAGCCGCGGAACCGGATAGCTCATCGGTAAGGACCAATAGCGGCTTCGAGTAGGCCGAAGGATTCCCATTCCGGTCCAGCAGCGGGTCAATATCGGGAGTAACGCTGCAAAGCGACACGGACCCGGTTCGTCCGCGGTTCTCGCGGTAGGAACCCTCAATGTCCCCGAACACCGCTTCGAGGATCGCGATCTCGTAATTCGGCGCGCGGCTCAGTCTTGCGATGTCAATCGCCGCGCGGAAGGCGATGAGCAGTTCGCGGGTCGGCCGGATCTCTCCGCCAATCATTTGAAACCGGTAAGGGATCAATAGCTGAAGCAAATCCTGTGTGTAGCAGCCGTCGCCGCCGGGGTTTCCCATGATGTCAACTACGAGGGTGTCCGTGTTGGCCTGGAGAAAAGTCATCTCGGAGGAGAACTGGGCAAGGGCTTGAAACCTGCTGAGTGGTTCAAAGCCGGGGATGCGGACGAATCCGATGCGAACGCCCTCCGAGGCGTACGTCCCCGAGAAGAAAAAGTCCGACTGCGCCCGCCCCAGGCGTTGCACAAAACCCGGCGGCAAGCTGAAAACGGGCCGGGCGCCGCCCGTCGTAAGCGCTTGTCTGGGACTCAGCATGCGCCAGGTACGGAGTGGTCTAAGAACCTGCATGTACGGCGGAGTTCCCTCCTCTTCACCGGGCGAGGCAGCCGCCACCTGACCGCTGTACTTCGGCGTTGGTGAAATCCCCGCTGACACAAGCAGGCGCCCGGTCTTCTCCCACGGAACCACGTGGACGTGATATTGACCCGAGCGGTGACGAACCCAGATCACGGCGTTGTCAGCTATTTCATGCGCCCGCGGAAGATACTGCTGTAGGCGATACGTGACAAAAAGCGCCGCCTCGCGCCGTACGGTCAGCGGATTTGGAACGGGGCGGAATCCGGAGAAGGCCCTCACCCAATCCCCAGGGCCGCGGTCGTCGAGCCAGACCAACTCGTCACCGATTGCCAACTCGGAAGGCAGTGTGCCTTTTGCGATTCGCGAAGTATCGATGGCGTCGATCAGGTAGCGGCCATCATAGGAGTCAACCGTGAAACCGAGGAAGGCCGCGAAGTCCGAGGGCAGGTAGTAGGTGGCGTGAGCGTCTCTAAGACTGTTCACGTACTCCTGGCTGATCTCGTAAAATTCAAGGTCGGTCTTTGAATCGCCGATTCTCCGAAGCCAGGGTGCAAGATTCAACAGGTCGAACCCATAGGTTCCGAGCTTCCACTCATAGGGGGCGTACTGCTTGGCGTAAAGTCCGGCGAGGTGCTGAAAGTCCAGGGACTTCTGTTCAGGCGTCAGTTGAGCGAAGCACGTCGCGGAAAGGAGAGCGAGCCCCGCAAGTAAGTTGGCCGTTTTCATTGAGTTCCCCCAGCCGGATCAACCGCCAGTCTAGCGCAGAACAGGATGATAGCGAGTACTGGAACTACAAAGGGATTTAGAGGCGAGTAAAATTGAGAAATGTCTCAAGGATTCACCCTCCCCCTCCGCCCGGAAATACAGGGCCTGTCCCGCGTCCTGGAAGCGACGACGGTCCGCTGGTATATCTGGTGTTGTCTCGCGGCTGTGACGTGCAGCTCGGTGGGAGTCATCTGGGATATTTCGTGGCACAAAACCATTGGCCGGGATTCGTTCTGGACCCCCGCGCACGTGTTGATCTACTTCTCCGGGATCCTTGCTGGAATCGCGTGCGGCTATCTGATTATTTCCACCACCTACGACAGGGACTCTCCTCTGCGGCCCTCATCGGTGAGACTCTGGGGATTTCGCGGCCCGCTCGGCGCGTTCATATGTGCCTGGGGTGGAATCGCGATGCTCACATCCGCGCCCTTCGACGATTGGTGGCACAACGCTTACGGACTCGACGTCAAGGTACTGAGCCCACCGCACATGCTGCTGACGCTCGGACTGATCGGCATTCGCATCGGCGCGCTGACTTTGATCCTCAGCCAGATGAACCGGGCCATCGGCCAATTCGCGGAAACGCTGCATTGGATGCTTCTCTATCTGTTTGTGTTTCTGGCCGCGATCACGGTGGGCGCCCTGCAGGAATTCACGATCCGGAACTACATGCATAGCGGCCAGTTCTATCTGTTAGTCTCGATCGCGGCGCCAATCTGGCTGGCGGTTGTATCGGTAGTCTCGAGCAAGCGCTGGGCCTGCACGATCGTGGCAGCGATGTACACCTCGCTATTCCTCCTGTTCATTTGGATTCTGCCGCTGGTCCCCGCCGAACCGAAGCTTGGCCCGGTTTTCTTTCCGGTGAAACAGATGATTCCGCCGGATTTTCCGCTGCTGCTGATTGCACCGGCTTTCGCACTCGATCTGCTGCGCCCTGTAATCCGGAATTGGAGCAAGCAGTTAAAGGCCGCCGCGATGGGAGCGCTTTTCCTCGCTTCGTTCGTGGCCGCACAATGGCCCTTCGCCTATTTCCTGATGTCGCCGTTAGCGCGAAACGCGGTATTCGGAACCCACTACATTCCCTATTTTGTGAATCCGGAAACGGATTACGCGCGCTACGTGTTCACCGCGCTTGAGTCGTCCGGTCTTCAGTTTTCGATCCGTATCGCGGCGGCGGCGATCGCGGCGATCGCGACGTCCTATGCCGGACTTAGTTGGGGCGCATGGATGAGGCGCTTGCGGCGCTAATGGTGATCCGGCGCCTGATACTTCCAGAGCGGCACAACGCGCGATTCGTTTCCGTCGCAGGTTACGGTGGACCCGGGCGCAGCTTGGGCGGCGCGCACGTACCCGAGCGCCACTACCTTGCCCAACGCGGGCGAGAGCGCCGAAGACGTCACTTCCCCGATTTCCACACCGCCGGCTGAAAGCTTTGAGCCAGGTTGCGGCGGCGCCGTCGCGTCTATCCGCAAGCCGACCAGCAGTTTGTTCAGATGTCCGCGAGAGCGGATGCGCTCGACGATTTCCTGTCCCAGGTAACAGCCCTTGCTGAAGTGAATGGCATGCATCTGCTGGGCTTCCTGGGCGATTGTGGCTTCCGAAAAGTCCTCGCCCCAACGGGGCTTGGCATGTTCCAGACGTACCGTGCGCACCGCTTCGGTATCCGCTTCTTCAAGGCCTCGCGAGGCGCCGGCGACCTCATGTTGAGGAAGGAAGATGCGCCAACCCGGCGAGCCCGTATGGGAGAGGCGGACAATGAGGCCGCGCTCCCCCCACGCGGCATGTGAGAATGGCGTATCCGGTAGCGGCGCGCCGAGACTCGTCAGCGCGGCGGCCGACTCCGGACCTTCAATTGCCATGCAGGCCAGGGATTCCGAAGAGTCTTCGAGCGCCACGTCGTCGGCAATGATGTAGTGGTCGAGGTGCTGAAATACACGCCCCCGCGTTTCGGGCTCGGTGTCGATCAGAATCCGGCCGTCGAGACAGAGCAGATTCGCGTCCGCGAGAATCCGGCCCTGTGCATTCAAGAAAAGCGCGTAGCAACCCGTACCTGGCACGAGTTGTTGGACGTGATTGGTAGAGAGGGCGTGGAGCAGGCGGGCGCGATCCTCTCCCGTGGCGTAGATCCTTCCGCGCGAAGACAGGTCAAACCAGGCGGCGCCGCGGCGCAGCGCATCGTAACCCTTCATGAACCGAGTCTAGCGCAGGCAGACGCATGATACGATCAAGCCTATGGAGTACGAGTGACCGGCACTGAAATCGGCCCCTATCGCATCCTCAGAAAGGCTTGGCGAGGGCGGGATGGGCGAGGTTTACAAGGCCGAGGACGCGCGGCTCAGGCGCTTCGTCGCCATCAAGGTGCTGCGGGAGGGCCGGCATGCCGGCGAGCAGGAGCGGTTGCGGTTCCTTCAGGAAGCGCGGGCGGCGTCCGCGCTCAACCACCCCACCATCGTACAGATCTACGGGTTGGAGTCCGTAGCCGGCGCCGACTGCATCGTCATGGAGTTCACGCCGGGACGAACGCTCGCGCAATTGCTCGGGGCGAACCTGTTGAGCATCGGCCAAGCTTTGGATTACGCCAGTCAGATCGCGAACGCGCTCTCCACCGCGCACGCCGCGAAGATCGTACATCGCGATATCAAGCCGTCGAACATCATCGTCTCGGATGAGGGTGTCGTGAAAATCCTGGATTTTGGTCTCGCTAAGCTCGCATTCGCGCCGGCGGCCGGAGACAGCACCATCACGGCCGGCCCCGTAACCAACGCCAACACGGTGATGGGGACTGCGGCGTACATGTCGCCCGAGCAGGCTGAGGGAAAGCCCGTCGATGCGCGTTCCGACATCTTTTCCACTGGCGCGACGCTGTACGAGATGTTCTCCGGCAGGCGTGCATTCGATGGCGATTCGACCATAAATGTCCTGAGCAGAGTTCTGCGCGAAACGCCGCTGCCAGTCCGCTCATTGCGCCCCGAAATTCCCAGAACTGTCGAACGCATCATCGACCGTTGTCTCGCGAAGGACTCGCGGACGGGCTACGCTTCCGGGCAAGAGCTTGCGCATGCCCTATCGGGCTTGCGGAACACTTCCGGCTCCGTTGGAAAACGTAGCGCCGCGATTGCAGTTGCCGGTCTGGTATTGGTGGCGGCGCTCGCCGGTTGGCTCTATTACCGCAATTCGAGGACCCGCTGGACTCGCACCGAGGCGCTTCCTCAGATCCGGAGCCTGATCGAAAAGAACGACCATCCGGCGGCGTTCGAACTCACACGAACCGCTCTCGGCTACGCCCCGGACGATCCGGATTTGAAGCAACTTTGGACTCAGGTTTCGATGCCGGTCTCGCTCACCAGCACGCCGCCGGGCGCGCAGGTTTCCTATCGCCCCTACGGCACGAACCAGCCGTGGAGTCCAGTTGGAGTAACGCCTTTAGAAAATGTCGCGATTCCGTGGGCCTATCTGACCGTTCGCATCGAGAAGCAAGGGCAGGAGCCGCTCGAGTTCGCGGCATTCAGTTTGATGTTGCGAGCAGTCAATTTTCCGCTGGCTCCCACTGGCCAACTCCCGGAAGGAATGGTGTCCGTGCCGGAACGGGCACCGTGGATCGGACCGCCAGGGACAATGCCGTTGCCCGGTTACTTCATGGACAAGTACGAAGTCACCAACCGGCAGGTCAAGAAGTTCGTCGATGACGGAGGTTATCGCGACCGCAGGTATTGGCGTCAGCCGTTCCGTAAAGATGGCCGCGATGTGAGCTTTGACGAAGCGGCCGCCGAGTTTCGGGACTCCACCGGTCGAGCGGGACCGGCAGGATGGGAACTCGGGAGCTACCCCAAAGGGCAGGACGATTTCCCCGTTTCCGGTGTAAGTTGGTACGAAGCGGCGGCGTACTGTGAGTTCACTGGCAAGGCGCTTCCCACGATTCACCACTGGCGGCGGGCCGCCGCATACGGCATCTTTTCCGAGATCCTGCTCTTCAGCAATTTCTCGGACGCCGGCCCCGCTCGCGTGGGAGCCAATTCCGGAGTCACTCCATTCGGCGTGTACGACATGTCGGGAAACGTCAAAGAATGGACCTGGAACGCAGCCGGAGAGCGCCGCGCCATTCTCGGTGGCGGCTGGAATGAGCCGAGCTACATGTTTCGCGACCTGGATGCGCAGGACCCGTTTACCCGAGGCGTTTCCTATGGCTTCCGGTGCGCGAAGTTCCAGACGGAGACTCCTCCGGAGGCGGTTGCACCAATGAAGCGTGAGTTCCGCGATTATTCAAAGGAGAAGCCGGCGGACGACAAGACGTTCGAGACGTACCGAGGGATGTACGCGTACGACAAGACTCCGCTTGATGCGAAGATCGAGTCCCGCGACGATTCCAACGAGTTCTGGAAGAAGGAGAAGGTAAGCTATCGGACCGTCTATGGCGGCGAGCGGATGTTCGGCTATCTGTACCTGCAAAAAAATGGAAAGCCACCTTATCAGGCCGTGATTTGGGCGCCAGCAGGCGACGCACATTTTCCGCGGTCGAGCGAGACTGGAATCCGCACGCAGCAGTTCGCCTATCTGCTGCAAACAGGCCGCGCCGTCTTCTTCCCGGTCTACAAGAGTGCGTATGAGCGCCGCCTCGCCGATGACGCCGGGCCGGTTTCCCGGCGCGAAGCGTTCTTCCAGTACATCAAGGACTTCTTCCAATCCGTCGACTTTTTGGAGAGCCGCCCGGAAATCGACCGCACTCGCCTGGGCTTATACGGCGTCAGTTCGGGAGCCTATCGCGGCGTCATCGCTCTTGCGCTCGATTCCCGGCTGAAGGCTGGAGTGCTGAGCAGTGGCGGACTGTCGGCATCCCGTTTACCCCCTGAAGTGGATATCTTTCAGTTCGTCCCGCGGGTGCGAAAACCCGTGCTGCTGCTTAACGGGCGCTACGACTTCGATTTGTCCCCGGAAGCACAGCAGAAGCCGCTCTTCGAGTTCCTGGGCACGCCAGATCGAGACAAACGCTACACACTGTTCGACGTCGGACACGTTCCTCCGGTGCAGGAGACCATGCGCGAGACGCTGGCGTGGTTCGACCGGTATCTTGGCCGGGTGGAGCTGAGATGATCCACGAGATCCTCCCGGTAGGGATGTTGAGGTGCAACTGCTCGGTGTTCGGCGACGAGTTGACGAAGGAGGCGATCGTCGTCGACCCAGGAGACGAGATCGGCGAAATCCTGGCGGTAGTAGCCCGGCACGGTCTCCGCGTCAAAGCCATCGTGATCACACACGCCCACATCGATCACATCGGAGGCGCGGCTAAGATGAAGGCCGCGACCGGAGCACCCGTCTACATGAACGAGAACGATTCCGAACTCTACGACCATCTCGACATGCAGGCGAAGTGGCTCGGCATGGAGCCGCCGGAGCGCACCGGGATCGACGTGGCGGCAGTCGAAGGCGACATGCTCGCGCTCGGATCAGCCGGGTTTCACATGCTTCACACACCCGGCCACACCCAAGGCAGCATGTGTCTGTGGATCCCCGCCGAGAACAAACTCGTGGCCGGTGACACGCTCTTCCGCGAAAGCATCGGGCGCACCGATCTGCCGGGGGGCGACGGGCGCCAGATTCTGCGCTCAATCAAGGACAAGCTGTACCCATTGCCGGATGACGCCGTAGTCGTTCCGGGGCACGGCCCGAACACGACCATGGGACACGAGAAGCGCTCGAACTACTTCCTGCAACGGCTGTAGAGCCGCGACCCGTGTACAATGGTGCGCAATGCGAACCTTGATCCCGCTTCTCGCAGTTGTTTCGGCATTCGCCCTGGAACGGCCCAACATCGTGATCTTTCTCGCCGACGACCTCGGCTGGAACAACGTCGGATACCATGGCGGCCAGATCTCGACGCCCAATATTGACAGGCTTTCGCGCGAGGGCGTTCAGCTCAACCGCTTCTACGTCTACCCTGTCTGCTCGCCGACGCGCGCCGGTTTCGTGACGGGCCGTTCGTCGATGCGGACGGGCGTCATGTACACCGTTATCAGGCCCTGGTCAAGCTACGGTCTGCCCACGGACGAACACACCCTGCCGCAGACGTTCAAGGCGGCGGGTTACCAGACTGCGATCCTCGGCAAGTGGCACCTGGGCCACGCGCGGGCCGAATTCCTGCCGAACGCGCGCGGCTGGGACCACTACTACGGACACGTCAACGGCGCGATCGACTACTACACGCACGAGCGCGAGGGCGGCGTCGACTGGCAGCGCGACGGCAAGACCGTCATTGAAGAAGGGTACACCACCGAGTTGTTCGCGGCCGAGGCCGGCCGCGTGCTGGCCAGTCGCGATCGCGCGAGGCCGATCCTGCTCTACATGCCCTTCAACTCTCCGCATACTCCGCTCCAGGCCCCGAAGCGGTTAGTTGACAAGTACGCCACCATCAAGGACTCAAAGCGACGTTCCTACGCGGCGATGGTGGACGCACTCGATACGGCGATCGGCAGCGTGCTTGCGGCGATCGACAAGGAGGGTATGGCGAAGGACACGCTGGTGCTGTTCTTCAGCGATAACGGCGGGCCGCTCGGTTCCGGCGCTGACAACACGCCCCTTCGGAATGGAAAGGCGACGACGTTCGAGGGCGGCATCCGCGTGCCCGCGATCGCCCGATGGCCTGGCCGCCTTTCGCCGGGGAAGACGGATCAGGTGATCACCAATCTCGACCTTTTTCCGACTCTAGCCGCAGCGGCGGGGATCACACCCAAGAACACGAAGCCTTTCGACGGGAAAAACATGTGGCCTTCGATCGCCGAGGGCCGCATGACGCCTCGCGAGGATCTGTTCTGGGCCGTCGAAGGCGGCGGCACTGTACGGCTTGCCGTGCGGCACGAGGGCTGGAAACTCGTGCGCGAATTGCCCGCGAAAAGCGGTCCCGCGAGAAACTACCTCTTCAAGATCGAAGAAGATCCGGAGGAGAAGAACGATCTTGCGACCGGGAACCCCGCGATCGTCAGGGACCTCGTGGCGCGCATCGAACAGTGGCGGCAGTCGCACCCGCCGAATGGCGTGCGCGAGAGCGATGGCACACCGGCAGGATGGACTGGGCCAAAACGGTGGGCCGAGGCCGCGCGGCGCTGAACGGCAGGTTCGCGGAAGGGATGCCAGTCAGTCAGTCATTTATTTGGTTAGCCGGCACGTGCTCAGGGCCGACGCCTCAAGTGCGCCGTCACCCTATCCCTCACACCACTTTGGGGGCAGGATGGTTCCTTCCAGTCCGTAAAGTAAAGGGGATGTCAGGTCAGGAAAAGACTGTTCCACGTCTGCCCGTGCAGGCCATCGCCGGTTGTGACTTCCTGACGGGTCCTTTTGCCCTACATGCGCGACATCAGAGCGTCTTCAAAGGTGTAATCCGGTTCGCGGCGCGTGCCGTGCTCCATGTACCATTCATAGGTCTCGCGGAGTCCCTCGTCGAACGGAGTGGGCACGAGGCCCAGAATCCGTTCGGCCTTCCCCATTACTTCCGTGATGGGAGGAAGGTCGAAGTAGACACCGAAATACATCGGATCGCCCATGGGATTGCCGCCAGCCGCTTCGATCAGCGTCCTTTCCACATGCACCAAGCGCGGCTTCACTCCGGCGGAGCGTCCGAGCGCTTCAACCAGTTCAGCCTGGGTCACCGCGCGTTCGCCGCCAATGTTGAACGCTTCGCCCGCGGCCCCGGGCGCGTCCAACGCCGCCATGCACCCTCGCACCAGGTCGTGCACGTAGACGAATTGCATCAAACGTTCGCCGGAGCCGGGAAGGACGATCGCCCGTCCGTCGCGCAACCTGTCCCAGAAGAAAGCTTCCCGGTAGAACGGGTTTTCAGGACCATAAACGTAGGGCGGCCGCAACGTGACCACGGGCAGTCCACGGTCGCGATGCAGACGGAACAGCGCGCGTTCGCTCATGGCTTTGTTGCGGCAGTACGCGTCAGGGAAATCGTCTGACGCGAGCGGGAGGCCTTCTTCGCGGTCGAGACCGCTCCCGTAGGCCGCGACGCTCGACATGAAGACGTACCGTCCCACGCCGCCGCAGGCAAGCGCGGTTGATTCCACCTGCGCGCCGGAGGTGCCACGCTCCCAATCGTAGACGATGTCAAAGACGGCGTCGAAGCGGCGGCCGGACAGCGCCTGAGCTACGGCTTCGCCATCGTTGCGGTCGGCAACCAGCCCTTCGACACCGTCCGGCAAGGCGCGGGCCGCGTTGCGGTGCATCACTGTCACGGTGTGACCGGCGCTTAAAAGCTCGCGGACCAACCGGCGGCCGATGAACAGCGTGCCCCCGATTACCAGGACGTTAATCGTAATACTCCAGGCCCAAGTGTGTGATGAGGTCCTCCCCTTGCATCCATCGCAGGGTGTTTTTCAACTTCATAAGCTGGATGAAAATATCGTGCTCGGGATAGAGTCCCGGAGCGGTCATCGGCCCCTTGAAATAGAACGAGAGCCACTCCTGAACGCCCTTCATTCCAGACCGCTGCGCGAGGTCCATAAAAAGCACCAGATCAAGCGCCAACGGCGCGGCGAGGATCGAATCGCGACACAGAAAATCGATTTTGATCTGCATTGGGTATCCGAGCCAGCCAAAGATGTCGATATTATCCCAGCCTTCCTTGGCGTCGCCACGCGGCGGGTAATACTCGATACGTACCTTGTGAAAAATGTTGTTGTACAACTCCGGATAAAGTTCCGGCTGAAGGATCTGCTCGATCGCGGAAAGCTTCGTCACTTCCTTCGACTTGAAGGATCCCGGGTCGTCGAGAACTTCACCGTCGCGGTTGCCCAGGATGTTCGTCGAGAACCAGCCCGAGAGGCCCAGCATCCGCGCCTTCAGTCCCGGCGCGACCAGCGTCTTCATGAACGTCTGGCCGCTCTTGAAGTCTTTCCCCGCGATAGGAACCTGACGCTCGCGGGCCAGTTCCATCATCGCGGGTGTATCGACGGTCAAGTGCGGCGCGCCATTCGCATAGGGCACGCCGGATTTCAACGCGGCGTAGGCGTAGATCTGGCTCGGCGAGATCGCGGGGTCGCTTTTCATCAGACCGCACTCGAAGTCCTTCAGTGTCTGGTGGACGGCCTCGGCGCTGTGATGCACTTCGGTCGATCCGCACCAGATCATGGCGAGGCGCGAGGCGCCACTCGATTCCTTAAACGTCCGGATATCCTCCATGAGCATCCCGGCCTTGTCCATCTTCGAGCCCTTGTCCTTCACGTTTGGCCCGGTGATGCGCTTCACGTACTCCTGGTCGAAGACGGCTTTCATCGGTTTGATGGCGCTGAGCGGCTCCTTCAATTGATCCAGCATGGGCCGGTCCAGGACGCCCGCGTGCACGGCGGCTTCGTAACAGTCGTCTTCGAAAATGTCCCAGGTTCCGAACGTGAGATCGTTCAGTCCGGCGAGCGGGACGAAATCCTTAATCTTCGGGCTTCTACCTTCGGTGCGCTTCCCCAGCCGCACGGTGCCGAGTTGCGTGAGCGACCCGACGGGAGCGGCGAGACCACGTTTCACGGCCTCCACTCCGGCGATGAATGTGGTGGTGACGGCGCCCATTCCGGGCACCAGTATTCCGAGTTTTCCCTCGGCGGGCGCTATGGTTACGTTTTCTTTTTGCGGCAAGTTAAGGGATCTCCTTGGAGACCGTCGCAACGAGGCGAGCGGACTTGTTATGATAGCAACTTCATGCCCGATCGCGCGACGGCTACGCTGACGGCGGTTCTCGTTGACGACGAGCAGTTGGCCTGTGAAGAACTGGCGTACCTCCTGAAGGAATTTCCAGAAATCGAAATCATAGGCACGGGCCGCAACGGACTTGAGGCCGTGGACCTCATCATGAAGCTCGAGCCCGATCTGGTGTTCCTCGACATCCAGATGCCGGGACTCGACGGTCTGGGAGTGGCGCGCAGATTGAAGGAGAGCGACGCCGAGATTCCGCATTTCATCTTCGCAACGGCCTACGACGAATACGCCGTCGAAGCCTTCCGCATCAATGCGATGGACTATCTGTTGAAGCCGATCGAGCGGGAGCGGCTGGCGGAGACCATCGAACGGGCGAAGCAGGCGCTGCAGGACCGTCAGAGGGCGGGCGCGGCGGCGGGAGCACTGACGGATCCGGCGCTCGACTCCGGGGGCGCACAACCCGCGCGGCTCGCGCCCCAGCGGACGAAACTGCTGGTGCGCAGCCAGAACCGGAATTTCATCGTCGATTCGCAGGAGTTGATCTACGCGACGATTGACGACGGAATCATCACGCTGGCGACGGTGAACTTTGAAGGCCAATCCAACTACCGCACGATTGAGGAATTGCAGGCGAGCCTCGATAGTGAGACTTTTTGGCGCGCGCACCGGTCGTATCTGGTGAACATCAACCGGATCAAGGAAGTGGTGCCGTGGTTCAAATCGAGCTACCAGTTGAGGATGGACGATAAGAAGCACACAGAGATTCCGGTGAGCCGGATGCAGACGCGGCGGCTGCGCGAATTGCTCAGGCTGTAGCGGACCATGGAAGTACGGCCGGGGCCGAAGTGACGGCAGACTTTCTCTTTGTTACGTCCAGGATCGGCAGCAGCCGCTTCCGATTCGGCTCCCACTTTCAAGCGCCCGGCTGGTGAGCACCTCAGTTTCGCATCCGGTACCTATCGCGTGCCATCGCCCCGCAAAGCCCACCCGCTGAAACCCATTGTTCACACCCCCGGGGGTGTGTCCGGAAAGTTTTGGTTCGCCCATCAACGTTCGATGGTCTTTGTTCGAGTCCCTGCCTATAGTGGATTGTACGCCCGGCAGACAATTCGCGGCTGGTTGCGGGGCACTAGTACCTAGTTGCATAAGTCAGAGTACTTGGCTTTGGGGCCGGAAGGGAACACGACTGCCTTCTTCCATTCAAACGGCGCTGCCTTTTCGTTGTAGACTTCAACAAAGTCGTCGATCGCTTGCCGCACTTGCCGCG